>JADMIO011054717.1_pt1 | contig 86806 bp, 67 predicted proteins | sample 8958161 | NCBI WGS metagenome assembly JADMIO01 (sample SAMN16585339, study PRJNA669376) | soil metagenome | isolation source: Crop rotation soil | place: USA: Cullars Rotation, Alabama | collected 2011 | reverse complement strand
GCCGCGACTTCAAGTCACGTGAATTCCAAGCTTCGGATCCCACTGTGCTGGAAAGGGTGTAAGAAGACCCGACGCAATGACCCTGTGCAGGCTGTGCCGCTGGATGCCCAAGTCTGCTGCTGCCTGTGTCACGGTTAGACACCCCCGCACGCTATGCAAAATGCGATTTGATGGTGGCTTGAACCGTGCGCTTCCTGGTTTGTTCTTGGTTGACATGCAGTACCATGGTAGAGATTCGGTTGTCATGCAGGTTCACGAAATGCGATAAGGGTAGGGGAGATTTCCCGGAATTTTTCAGTGAAGTGGCTTTAGCCAGCGTTCTACAAAATTTACTCGGCTCTTACCGTTATAAACACGGACTATCAGGGCATGCATTTGGACACGATTTGCTTTTTGCAGCGTGGGTGTTGCCATGAAACCACCACTTGGTGATGAATTGAAATGGCAGACATTTACGAAAAAGTAAGTGAAGTATTGACGCCGCTGGAAATTTCGGCGTAGATGTTGCGCTATAGTGGGCTTTGAGAGGATAACATGGTGTGTAAGATTCACTTAAACTAGTGCTGCTTCTTCTTGCTGGGTTTTGTGTCTTTCTCATCCGTAGGCTCAATACGCCGAATGAGGTTCTCCACATCCTGACGATGAAAACGCGGTCCGCGCACGCCGGGCACTTCATAGGCGGGCAGGATTCCCTCGCGGATTAACTTTTTTACGGTATTCACCGATAGTCCCAGAATCTCTTTGGCTTCGGTTACTCCAATCCAGTCGCTCATATGAAACCTCTTGATATTTATGATAATCTTGATACTATTGACATAGATGATAAAAAGGGTTATAATGCAATTCGTTTATTATATGCGATTTTGCTTCAAAATAAAGAGGTAACTTCGCATTGAGAAAACGAACAATAATTAAATAGAACGAGCCGAAAAGTGGCTGGAACCACGTAATCGGCTCTGACCTCGATCCGTTGCAGTCACAACGGCGCGAAGCTGTTTACGATTATACCGCGTCAGCGGTTTCTCACAAACAGATTTGTATCGCCATTCGTGCAAACGGTGGCGATTTTTGTTTATCTCGGAAAGGAGCACCGCAATGAAAACCAAGAGCACAACTCAAGTTCTTACGATTGACCCCACCCAATTTCGGGTTCACGAAGTTCGTGTAGGACTGGATCCTCGCGGACCGCACAAGTGCCTCCAATGCGGTCAGCCCTTCAAGACGGGCGAAGTGTGGCAGCGAATGAAATCACCGCCAGATCCCGAACTCGGCTCGTATGTCGTCGGGATACACAGTCAATGTTTAAAAGCGCATTGAGAGGTTGTGAGATTGATCCCAAAGACACTTGTCAAAGGCAAAGCTTATTTATCTAACACGAAGAAATGACACGGCAAAGAAAACCTGCCAGAGACCAAAACGAACCTACCTCATTCGGTAGCGTTTCCAGTACGGAACGCAAACGACTCGACAGTGCTGTGCTTATGCTGACAGATTGGCTTTTACAGCATTCGCCTTGTCCTAAAACTCCCAGTGCGCTCCATCGTCAGTCACTTAAGCGGAAACGAAAGGGAAAGGATTTCTAATGGCACAACCCGATTTTTTTAGAGAAGCCTTTAATCTCCTCGCTCATAATGGCTGTATTGGCGATCCCCAAGGGGAACCTGCCTATGCCTATCTCCGGGTTTCCTCCGCAGGTCAAGCCGATGAAGGACGATCTGGACTCCCCCGACAAATCCAACATTGCCATGAGATTGGCTTGCAAAAAGGGGTAAAAATCCCATGGGAACTTGTCTTTGCCGACGATCATTCAGGATTTGATTTCCGTGACCGTCCCGATTTATCTCGCCTGCGCGAAGAATACAAACAACCATCTCGGCGTGCCAATGTCATTGTCATGGAATACCTTGATCGCTTGTCACGCAACGCTGACTGGCATCAAGGTTTCCTTTTAGACGAAATGAAAGAATATCACTTGCGTTTTATTTTCTGGAAAGAATTTACCTCTCGCGTGGAACGTGCCGTAATGGGGGCAATCTCTCAAGAAGGTATGGAGCAAGCCAAACAACGGATGGCGGAAGGAGATATCTACAAAGCAAAAGACAAACGTGTGACGGCCCGAACGGCGGCGTTTGGCTATTTGCTTGTGAACCGGTATGGAGAGACTTCAGCGGATGCCAAGAAGGATTCACACTATGCCCTCCATCCGAGTCAGGCACCGATTGTGCAGCACATTTTTCAAAAGATTGGAGTCGAGGGCTGGTCTTTGCGCCGCTTGGCAAAATGGCTCGATCAAAACTTTGGAAGTATGAAACGCAAAGGGCGATGGGAACCGCGTTTGCTCTGGCTCATGATTCGTAATCCTGTTTATTACGGACAGTTCGCTGCACACCGCTATACCTATGCCAAGGTGCAGGCAAAGAATCAGCGTCCTGGATTGCCCACTCAGATGGTGTGGAAAAAAATCGAACGCCCACGATCCGAATGGATTATGGTTCCCGTTCCTCCTTTAGTTTCCAAAGAATTGTGGGATATGGCGAACCGCATTCTGGATAAGAATGCAGGAACAGGACGACGCAACGCCAAGCAACCGTATCTCTTGACGGGATTGGTGCAGTGTGCCACTTGTGGATATACCTATGTCGGTGGACGAAAAATCAAGCGCAAAGGTGGGAAAGAGTACTTGATTCGCTTTTACCGTGATCTTTCCAAGGCACGGTTAATGGGAATCTTTCGAGATGTGAACTGTCCTCAAAGTCAAGTGAGTTGTACTCGACTGGATACAGCGGTGTGGAAAGTAGTCTCTGCGGCACTGCTTCAGCCTCAAATCATAATCGAGGCGATGGAGCAACAATTTCTGAGTGGCACCAACGCACAATTGCAGAAGGAAATCGATTATCTTTTAAGGGAAATCTCCGAGTTGGAGAAAGAAGATGAGGGTCTCTATCGCGCATACCGCGCGGGAGCGTTTGATGCAGTTGAATTTGCAGCCAAACGCGAGGGAATCAAAGAACGCCGTCGAGGATTAGAAAAGGAAAAGGGAGATCTTCAATCTCGTGTACTAACCCGAGAGAAATTTGAACTCAATAAACAACAGGTGCTAACGCAAACCGCAATTTTGCGAGAGCACGGACTTACTGTGGATCCACCGTTTGAAATTAAGCAGTCGATTTTGAAACTCGTAGTCGACCAGATCAAACTCAATGTGAATGAAGGATGGTTCGAGATTGAGGGTGTCTTGCGAGGAAGGTTTGAAGTGAATGAGTCGATTGTGTGTATCCCTGTGGACAGGGATTCATTGCGCCCACGAATTGAAAATTGGCGGGGAAGGTGAGCGAGCCGCTGACGCGCGTGACGTTCACGATTTTGTCTTCAATCGGCTGCCTGAGTCCTTCAATACTCCGCGCATCAAATTCGGGCAGCTCGTCCAAAAACAACACGCCCCGATGCGCCAATGAAATTTCACCAGGATGGGGCCAACGACCGCCGCCGATAAGACCTGCAAACGAAATAGTATGATGCGGCGCGCGAAAAGGACGATGCCGCATCAGGGGCGAATCCTTGGGAAGCATGTCATTCACGCTGTAAATGCGGCTGATCTCTAATGCTTCTTGCAAACCGAGATGCGGCAGAATCGAGGGCAGCGAACGCGCCAATAATGTCTTGCCAGCGCCGGGCGGTCCGGACATAAGCAAATTGTGCTGCCCACTCGCCGCCACTTCCAGCGCGCGTTTGACATGCTCTTGCCCGCGAATTTCGGAATAATCTACGGGATAGGGCGGCACATCGTCGGCATCGTAATTCAACTCGGAATGATAGGGCGGAATGATTTGCAATCCTTGCAGGTGAGCATAGAGCGCAAACAAGGATTCGATGGGGATAACATCTATATCGGGAATGAGTGCGGCTTCGGGCGCATCGCTGGCGGGGACGAACAAGGTTTTGATGCCGCGTTCACGGGCGAGGAGCGCCATGGAAAGTACGCCGTTCGTGTGCCGCACTGCGCCGTCGAGCGAGAGTTCGCCGATGATGAGGCAACCGGACACATCGGCGGTGATTTGTTCGGAGGCAACCAATACACCAACCGCAATCGGCAAATCATACGCCGGACCTTCTTTGCGTAAATCGGCAGGTGCGAGGTTCACCGTAATTCGTTTGAGTGGAAAGTTGAGACCGGAATTTTTGATGGCGGCGCGCACGCGTTCGCGCGATTCCGAAACGGCAGCGTCAGGGAGACCCACAACCAGAAAAAGCACCTGTCCGCCCGAAATATCTACTTCGACATTGACCAACTCACCGTCAAGCCCGACCACCGCGCACGAATTGATTTTTGCCAGCATGGCGGCGATTCTACCATGCGCGCATTTCCAGCGTCAACCGCCTTTGCCGCGCAGGGTATAGTTCACCTTCGGCAAGTTTCGGCAAATGTATAGGGCGTTCATCCCCTCGCTGTTTTGGATACGATTTTTGTGGAATGGACCGCAGTCAAGTATTATGGAGCGGTAGTACCAAGGTCCCCCCGGGGCACAGTGGAGTGTTAGGTGTCATGTCCCAAAACAACGACCCCCTAAAAAGGGAGGAGACCGATGCGTAAAAATCTATGGAGTTTAATTGTGCTTGGGCTGCTTGTTGCGTTCGCGTCCGGGTCGCAAAACGCTACCGGCGTCGCTCACGCGGCTGGAGCTGCACCGCTTCTTGGTTTCGGGGTGGATGGAGCATTCGTGGAGAATGCATCCGCGATCACGTTGGTGAAACAGGCGAGCGTGCGCTGGATACGGACGGCAATCTGGTGGAGTAGTCTCGAACCAAACAATCGCGTCCCGGCAGATTACGACTGGACGGTAACGGATGGGGCTGTGAACGAGATGCTGGCTGCCGGGCTAAAACCTGTAGTTTATATTACGCACAACCCCGCCTGGGCAGGTCCTATCTCATGCGGTCCGATTGATACATCCGATGTAAGCAAGTTAGAAGAGTTTGCAGAATTTACGGGCGCCCTTGCAGCGCGCTATCCAAAGGTGCCTGTGTGGGTGCTTTACAATGAGGTGGATTATGCCAGAGACCCCGACGCCGCATCGGATGGCTGTTTTGGCAACGATATCACCGGCGATTTAAATCAAAACGGAATTCAGGATACAGTTGAATATGCGGTCATGTTGGCGACGGCGCGTAAAGCCATGCGCGCGGCAAACGCAAATGCTCAGGTCGCAATCTCGGTCGCCTTTGATAACTTTGACACCACTACCTGCCCACCCAAATATCCGGGGGGCTGTCCGCCCGGCTCGACCTATAACTATTATTTCTTGCCAAATTTGCTCTCGTATATGGCTGCCCACCCGCTGCCGTCCGGGGAGGCGTATGCAGACCTGATCGGTTTTGATTATTGGGAGCCATACGGTCAGTATTGGGAAAGCATGGTTGGCAAAGGGTATTACGGCGTGCAAGCCAAGACACAGTTCCTTCGGCAGGTGATGGAACATGCAGGCGTCAGTTTCAATCTGTATGTGTCCCAGACAGGCATAAATTCAAATACGCCTTCCGTAGGTCTGGAGGGACAAAGCCAATGTTTGGTCAGGACAATGGTTCGCGGCGCGGCAGCGGACCTGCAAGGGCTATCCTGGTGGCTGCTCAAGGATATTCCCTCATACAATTGGTATTATGGACTGACGGATGAGGATTTAAATCCGAAACCCGCTTACACGGCGTATCAAACTCTTGCCCGGCAGCTCAAACGATATACGTTCGACCAGACCCTGAGCAAAAAGAAAGTGGAAGCGTATCAATTCGTAAAGGGAACGCAAAAGCAAGTTGTCGTCTGGTCCTCTGCCGTTGATACCAAAGCGGCGCTTCCTTGTGCTGACACCCATCGCACCCAAACCTTCAAGTTTTCCAATGTGACAAAACTGCGTATCCGCGACCTGTACCATACGACCGTGACTAATATTGTTGACAACGGAACCGGCGATTACGATGCGCGTGTTGGAAGGATGAAAATCATCATCGGCGATGCGCCCATGTATGTTCAACTGTATCAATAATAATTCGCACACAAAAAAGAGAAGCGAGTCACCCGGGTGACTCGCTTCTCTTTTTGTACTCAAACTCACATCGCGTGCTTATGGCAGTCGGTTGAACCAAATCAAGGAAAAGAACCCGGCGAGGAGTGAAAAGAACACGGCAATCGCGGTGACATACGCGGTTACTTCGGTCTTGTCCGTCTTGAGGACGAGATTGGTCGAAAGGTTCTCATAGACTTTGACGAGGTCGGTTTCGGTCTGGGCGTTGTAATAGATCCCATCGGTCATGTCCGCAATCGTGCGGAGGGTTTGCTCGTCGAGCCGCGTGCGAATCGCGCGCCCTTGAATGCGGACAATCGCGCCCTCTTCACTGCCGATACCCACCGTATAGACACGGATGCCGCGGTCGGATGCAATTTGGGCAATTTCCACAGGTTCGGGCCATTGGTTGTTTTCGCCGTCGGTCAACAAAACGATAATCGCGTTTTGGTACTGTCCTTTGGGCATGGGTGTTGGCTGTGGCGCGGCGCTGTTGCCGTTTCCGTTACCGTTTCCATTCCCATTGCCCGAACCCTGTTGGTCCTGGCTCAAGTCAATTTCCCCACCCGTTCCCGTCTTTTCCGCAATCGCTTCGAGGGAAGCAACCAGACCGCGTCCAATCGCCGTGCCGCGCTGCCAATTCAGGCGGTTAATTGCCGAAATGAGCGCGTCCTTGTCGTCGGTGGGCGGCTGGACGACAAAGGCATTGTCGCTAAAGGAGACGATACCCACCTGCACCGTATCGGGTTGTTTTTCAACAAAGGCGCGTGCCGCCGCTTTTGCCGCTTCCATGCGGTTCGGCTGCAAGTCCGTTGCCGTCATACTTCCCGAAACGTCCACCGCCAAAATAATAGTGCCTTCGGCGGAGGGGACAAGCGTTTCGGCTTGCGGACGCGCCAGCGCAACAATCATTGCGGTCAGCGCGACCAAAAACAGGGCAGCGGGCACATGCCGCCGCCAACCCGGTCCGCGTCCCAACGCCTCTTTGACCAACGAGAGGGACGCATAGCGCAAAGCATACTTTTGCCGACGGCGCTGCAAGAAAATATAAACGAGAATGAGAACGGGGATCAGCAGCAGCAGCGACAGCATAAAGGGCCAGATGAAACTCATAATGTATGATTGCTGATTTGTGGTTTATGATTTTGTCGAAACGACTAAAATCATAAATCCCAAATCAAAAATCCTCAAACCCCCTTGGCAGGGTGTGCTTTTCTTTCTTTTCGCAAATTCGCAAAGCGCAAAACCGCTTTAACCAAATCATCTTCCGTCGAAAGGGATAAAACATCTACGCCTGCGCGTCGAAATGCCGCCGCAACATCTTGTTCGCGTTTCAGGGCGGCTTGGTGAAAACGCTGTCGAAATTTCTTGTCGTGTGTATCTACAAAGAGCTGCTCGCCCGTTTCGGCGTCCTCGATAACGACCATGCCGATATCGGGAATTTCGACCTCACGGGGGTCCCACAGCCGAACGGACAGCACTTCGTGTTTTTGTGTCAGCAACCGCAGCGGCACTTCCCAGCCGGGTTCGCTGATAAAGTCGGAAACAATAAAGACGAGTGAGCGGCGGCGAATGAAATTGTTGCCTGCCGCAAGCAGCGTACTCAGACTGGTGAACGGCGCGCGGCGCAGTTTCGGTTCGTGCTGCAAATCGTTAATGAGCCGCAGCACTTGCAACTTGCCGCCCGACGCCGGAATGACTTTGTCAATGTGCGAGCCATAAAAGATCGCACCGACGCGATTGCCGTGCCGCGTGAGCAGGCGTGACATGACGCCCACAAATTCGATCAAGTAATCGCGCTTGAGCGCATTGACCGTGCCAAAATCCACAGATGGGCTCAAGTCCAGCAAAAACCACGCGGTAATTTCGCGGTCTTCGTGGTATTGGCGCACATACGGCGTGCCCATGCGCGCCGTCACGTTCCAATCCATATAGCGAATATCATCGTCCGATGTATATTCGCGGATTTCCGCCAGGTCCAAGCCCGCGCCGGTGAACAGCGAGCGATACTCGCCCTGCAGTACCCCGTCAAGCCGACGAATCACTGTCCAGTCGAGTCGCTGTAACAAACGTTCTGGAGTCGCTAATGACATAAGTTCGCCTATCGCGTATCGCAAATCGCAGGTAGCAAATCGCGTATCGCTGATAGCAAATTGCAAATCATCTACTGATTACTGATTACTGAGGCGATGAACTATATCGCAACTGATTACTCTTTACCGCCCTTACGCATTCACGGGCATTTTGTCGGGCTGTGGAATGACGGGAATCGGAATCTTGTTAATGACCTTTTCAATAATTCGGTCCGCGGTCACACCATCCGACAATGCTTCATAGGTCAACACCATACGATGGCGCAGTACATCATACACCATGTCATACACATCTTGCGGCAAAACATATTGGCGACCGCGCACCATCGCGAGCGCGCGGGCTGTGAGAATTAAATTGATGGACGCGCGGGGGCTTGCGCCGAACGCGATATATTTTTGCAAATCGGGCAGTTGATATTTTTTGGGTTCGCGCGTTGCCGTCACCATCCGCACCGCATACTCAATCAGGGCGGGGTCCACATACGCCTTGTCTGTTTCGCGCTGCAACGTCACCAATTCTTCCGGCGTCAACACTTTGGTAATCCCCATCAATGCGCCGGTCATGCGTTCCACAATCACAAATTCTTCGCGATCCGTCGGATAGCCGACCAACACCTTCATCATAAAACGGTCCACCTGCGCTTCGGGCAGGGGATACGTTCCTTCCGTTTCAATCGGGTTTTGGGTTGCCATGACGAGAAACGGATTTGGCACTTTGTAGGTTGTGCCGCCGATAGTGACCTGACGTTCTTGCATCACTTCCAACAACGCGCTTTGCACTTTGGCGGGAGCGCGATTGATTTCGTCGGCGAGCAGCAGGTTGGTAAAGACCGGACCGAGCGAGGTATTAAACTCCCCTGTCTTTTGATTATAAATGCGTGTGCCGACCAAATCAGCAGGAACTAGGTCAGGGGTAAATTGAATGCGTTTGAAATCGCCGCCGATGGTGTCCGCCAGTGATTTAATGGCGAGTGTTTTTGCCAGCCCCGGCACACCTTCGACGAGAATATGACCGCGCGCCAGCAGTGCCACCAGCAGCCGTTCGAGCAAGTGGTCTTGCCCGACAATCATCTTTTTCACCTCGAACAGCACCTGTTCCATCTTGGCGGCGCTGGGGTGTTTGGTTTCCATCTTTTTAATATCCATCGGCATCGTTGGTGCCGGAGGCATATTGACTGACATGAGTTCCTCCAAAAGAGTGACCGCCGACGACAGACCGCCGACAGTATAGGTATCGTGACGAATCAGACAGCTGTCGTCCGTCGTCGGTTGTCGTTTTTAGAAAGGATTCGGTCCTGCGGCGCTGGATGCTGCCTCAATCGGCACGGCAAACCCAATGCCTACGAAAAAGTTTTGTTCGGTTGGATTCAACAGACCTGTCACAATGCCAACCACTTCCCCATAGCGATTGACGAGCGGACCGCCCGAATTGCCGGGGTTCACCGCCGCGTCGAATTGAATCATATCTTTTAAATTGGTGTTTTCGTTTGGATGATAAATGCGGTTAAGCCCGGAAACAATGCCCGCCGATTCCGAGCCGGTCAATCCAAAGGGACTGCCCACCGCAAAGACCTCATCGCCGATATTGAGCGATTGCGAATTGCCCAACACGGCGGGCGCAAACTGCGCGGGCGGCTGTGCGGGCTTGAGCAGCGCAATATCATTTTCCGGCTGGGTTGTCACAATCTGCGCTTCCGAGCGTGTGCCGTCCATAAAGAGCACTTGAATTTCCAGCGCGTTTTGGACAACGTGCAAGCTCGTCAGAATCGAAGCATTGTCGTCAATAATCACGCCTGAACCGCGTCCGCCTTCTTCTTTGCCATCCGTCCCGACGACTTTGGTTTCAATTTGAACAATCGAAGGTTGAATCGCGGCATAGACCCGCGCCGAAAGAGCAGGCGGCGGTGTGGCGGATGCCATCACCTGTGCGATGCGTTGGTCGAGTTCTTTTTGCGATAAGGGTTTGGGACCGGGGTTGAAAACGTTAAAAGCAAAAACGGCGAGCAGCGTCACAAGGACACACGCGACAAAGGGGGCGATTTTTCGCAGAAACGCGCCGATGCGCTGAGGTTGCACACGTAATTTGAATGAACGCTTGGTATTGGGTTCTTGCATGAGCCGATACGCAGTTGCCTTGCAATTCAGGTGATTCGGAGGGCGAATCGGATTGCTCGGGCTGTGCGGACATATAAATTGAATTGACGGAGCGAACGAAAGGTCACTTATTATAACGCAGAATCGTTCGCCGGATGGAGGGAAATCTGCTGGCGCAACAGTCTCTGCATTGTGTCCGAACCAAGTTAAGTCTGAATGAGAAAAGCGTTAATGTTCGCGCGCCCCACCAGCAGCACCTGTAATAAATACGCATCCGCAAGCAAAAACGACGCTTGTCCTATTGCCCATCTCGAATATCAAAAACGTGTGTGTTGAGTTCCATGCCCAGACTGGCATTGGGGATTGGCTTGCCGGCTTGCAGCAGAGAACCCTTGTACATAGTTGGATAACGCAGGGGGGAAATGTCCGACTGTTCGGCACCTGCAAGGGCAATCTCAAACCGCAGTTCCTTGTCAGTACAGTCGGTCACAGGGTTGGGCAAATGCAGCACAAGGCGGGGATTGGTTTGCAAGGTGCGCGCGTCAACGCTGCGTTCCGCGAGCCGATTGTTGGATGCGTCGAACAGGGCGAGTTGAAGCGTGGCAGGCGCGGCGGTGTGCCTGGCTTGCAGCGAGACGCTGACATCATAAAGGGTTAGCACAGGACAGGCAAAGGTTTGAACGACAGGCGAATTGGCTGTCAACGGCGCAAGCGGTTTGCCCTTGACGCGCGGCAAAATGAGCCACCATTCCACCGGGTCGCGAAAAACAGAGAGGTGATGCGCGCGCATAAATCCCAAATCGTCCAGTCGCGGCTGTAACTGTTTTTTGCCCAGAACATTTTTGAGGATAGCGGGCTTGTTCCAGTCTTGCGTTTGCACAATAAACTTGTTCATCCGCCCATACGTCCGCGACCAGTCCAGCGCATTGTGCCACGCGCTCACGTCCACTGCGACGACGCCGAGCACCAACATGCCCGCCGCACCGTAGATCCAAACGGGTCGAAGCGGCAGAGGGGTCAGGCGTGCGACGAGGACGATATACAGTCCAACAACTGCCAGCACGGTCAATGAAATATAGCGCGAGGTCAACGCATCATTGAGGGGGTTGTGTCCGCGCCCGACAGTGATGACCGCGCAAATGACCAATGCAAAAATGACCAATGCCAGCGCGCCCCATTCGCCCTCGTTTGGAAATTGGCGCACGCGCCACAGCCAAACCAACAATGCCGCCAAAATCACCAACAGCGCCACACCCAACACTTGTGACAGTCCAACTTGATTTGTGCCAAACGCTGCCCCAAGGAGCGTAAGCCCGAACTGGACCGCATGGAGTGGGTCGCGGAAGGTGGAAGCAAGCGCGCCATTGGAGCGAGTGGGATTAAAGCCGCTAAAGTAAAGGGCATAGACGACCACCGCGACGATACTCCAAAGTGCAATCAGCCGCTTTTGTGCGCGCTGTCCGACCAGCTGCGCCAAACCCATCCACCACACAAACAACCCACTCGCCGCCGAAGCGGTAGCGAACAGCGCACACAACAGCGCGAGGGCAAAATAGAGTCGCGTGCCGCGATTCAAACAATATGCCGTCCAAATGACTCCGCACACCGCGCACAAAAAACCAATTTGCAAGCCAAACAAATAATTGTGATACTGACTCCAATTCGTCAACAACCATGCGGCGGGGATAAAGAGCCACGGGGACGTATTGTCCGCGCGCCGGTACAACAGCCACACGCCGCGTAACGAGAGCGCGGTTGGCACAAGCCCGAACGCCATCTGTCCGACCATGTTCCAACCTGTCAGCATAGTGTTGAGCGCAATCACCAACGAAACAATGACATAGCGATTTTCGTTATGTTGCCGCCAGAGCCACGAGACCCATTCGCTCCCTTGCGCGACGCGGCGCACGAACGGCAAATAAATCCAATCATCCTGAATCGGCGCGTTGACACCCAACCGATAAATGAGCCACGCTTGTAAAGCAAGCGGCGTTAGAATCAGCGCCCACACAACAAGGTCCGTCCAACGCGTCGCACGCAGGCGTTTCTCCATCGAGTTAAAACGAGTTATCAAAGCAGTCACAAGGCAGCTATTTTAGATGGAATGTCCGTATTAACCAACAAAAAATCCGACTGTTGTTTGCTCCATCGAGCAAACAACAGTCGGATTTTTTTGTGACCTAAATATATTCTTTATCGCACAACCTGAAACCAGCGATAGCCATAACGCGGGAGTTCGAATTCCACACTCGCCTCAATGTCTTGTCCCGTTTCCAAATCGCGCACACGCTGGATACCATAGTCGGCAAGCGCAATCTTGTGCGAATGCGCCGAGAGATTATTGATAACCAACAATTTTTCTTGCGGGGTCGTGCGTGTATAGGCAAACAGCGCGGGGTTTGTCGTGGGCAGCACATTCAATTCACCACGCCCAAAGGCAGGATGCTGTCTGCGAATGTTCAACGCGCCGCGAACCCAATTTAACAAAGAATCAGGGGCGTCTTGTTCTGCCGCGACATTGACCAACTGATAACTGAATACCGGATCACTGATGACCGGTAGATATACTTTGTCAGCAGGCGCATCCGAAAACCCTGCATTCTTGGAATCATCCCACTGCATCGGCGTGCGGCAGCCCCAGCGGTCATCGAGCTTGATATTGTCGCCCATCCCAATTTCATCGCCGTAATAGAGAACGGGCGAACCAATGAGCGTGAGCAAAAGCGAGTGTGCCACCTGAATTTTCGCGCGGTCATTTTCCAACAAGGGCGCGAGCCGCCGCCGAATGCCTAAATTTTTCCGCATTTCCGGGTCGGGCGCATAAAAGTCCCACATGAACTTGCGTTCGTCGGGGGTTACCATTTCCAGCGTCAGCTCGTCATGGTTGCGAAGGAAGGTTGCCCACTGGCAGTTTGCGGGAATGGGCGGCGTCTGCGCCAAAATCCAATCGAGCGGTTCACGGTTGCCTTGTGCCAGCGCGAGAAAAATACGCGGCATCAAGGGAAAGTGAAAATTCATGTGAAACTCGTCGCCGTCCCCAAAATAGGGCAGGGTATCTTTTGCCCACTGGTTCGCTTCGGCAAGGAGCATCGAGCCGGGCGAATAGGCATCGAGAAAAGCGCGCAAGCGTTTGTAATACGCGTGCGATTCGGGGAGATTCTCGCAGCTCGTGCCTTCGCGTTCAATCAGATAGGGGGGGGCATCCACGCGAATCCCATCCGCGCCTTGGTCAACCCAAAACTGCGCGACGCGGAGCATGGCTTTTTGCACCTCCGGGTTGTCAAAATTCAAATCCGGTTGATGATAGAAAAAGCGATGCCAATAGTATTGCCCGCGCAGCGCATCCCACTGCCAATTTGATTTTTCGTAATCAATAAAAATAATCCGCGCGTCTTTATATTTCTGGTCGGTGTCGCTCCACACATACCAGTCACGATAGGTTTCATGTTCGGGATGATTGGGGTCGTGCGATGCTTGAAACCACGGATGTTGGTCGCTGGTGTGATTCGGGACGAGTTCGACGACGATTCGCAAACCGCGTTCATGTGCGGCGTTCACAAGGTCACGAAAATCTTGGAGCGTCCCATAATCGGGATGCACGTCGAAATGCCCGCTCACGTCATACCCGTGGTCGCGCAAGGGCGAGGGCGTAATCGGCATGAGCCAAATCGTATCTACACCCAAATCGCGAATGTAATCGAGTTTGGACATGACGCCGCGCAAATCGCCAATTCCATCGCCGTTCGAGTCGGCAAAGGCGCGGACAAAGACTTGATAAAAAACGGCGGACTTGAACCATTCGTTAGTCATTGGTCGTGAGTTATTTGTCCCTCACCCCCTGCCCCCTCTCCCAGAGGGAGAAGGGGAGAGATTGTTGTCAGGTGTTGGCGGTGCGTAGTGCCTCAACTGCCAGAGCCGCTGCCGTGCCGATGGCTTGGTCTATTTTGGGTTGGCGCGGCAGGCGCTGCTGTGCGGTGGTAAAGATGGCAACGGCATAGCGTTTGTTATCGGGATAGGTAACGACGCCGATTTCATTCCGAACTTTGCCCATCAGACTGCCGCTCTTGGCGGACACTTTGATTTCGCTCGGAAAGCCAACTGCGATTCGATGACTGATTTGCTGCGCCAACAGTGTACGCACCTGCTCGCACGCGTTGGCGGGAGCCGCCCGGTCGAGCCAAATGCTTTGCAAAAGCCGTGTCATGTCGTACGGGGTGGTGTGTGTGGTATGAGCGGGCTGTAGTGCAGGTGCTTGGTCTAATCGGGCATTCCGTTCTTGCAACGCAAGTGTACCGAGCGCATTCAGGGCGGGCACACCGCAATCCTGTGCAATCGCGTCCAGCAGCCCCTGAATGTTTGTGAGCAGGACCGTGTTGGTCAACCCAAGCCGGTGGATTCGTTCCTGCACGCGTTCCAGACCTACGCGGGCAATGATGGCATCGGTGGCAGTGTTGTCGCTGATGGAAAGCATCAGCGAGGCGAGGTCGCGCAGAGAAAGGACGGCGGTATCTTGGGCGTGCGACAGTCCGGTGGGTCCGATGGTTTTGGCGGCGGGTTCCAAACGAACTTGCTCGGTCAGGTCGAGACCTTCTTCCGCCGCTTGCCGATAGAGCTCTACCGCGACAGGCACTTTGATAACCGACGCCGCGACGGCAAGTTGGTGCGGATGCAGACCGACGGCTGCGCCACTGTCAATGTCCAGCGCATGTACGCAGCCGTCGCATCCGGCAGCTTGGAACGTCTCGGTGAGCCGCGTTTCCGGTTCTTGCAAAAGTCTAGCCCTTGACCGAACCCGCCAACAGCCCGCGCACGAAATACCGTTGCAGCGAGAAAAAGACCACCAACGGCAGAATCATCGAAATGAATGCGCCCGCCGTGAGCAAGTGCCAGTCATTCCCGCGCGAACCAACCAGGTCTGCAATGCGAATAGTCAACACGCGCAGGTCTGCCTTGTTGCTGAGGAAAATCAACGCGACCAGATAATCGTTCCACACCCACAGGAATTGGAAAATGGCAAAGGATGCAAGTGCGGGAGTTGAAAGCGGCAGAATGAGGCGGGTGAAAATCGTAAAGTGCGATGCGCCGTCAATAAACGCCGATTCGAGCAGGTCACGCGGCAGTTGGCTGATATAGCCGTACAACAGATAGGTGGCGAGCGATAACCCAAAGCCCGCGTGCGCCAGCCAAATTCCGACGAACGTGCCATTCAAACCCAGTTTGGCATAGTCCGTCAGCACCGGCACCAGCGCGATTTGAAGCGGCACAACCAACAATGCCACAATCATAATAAAGAGCGGTTTGCGCCCCGGAAAGTGCATCCAGGCAAACCCATACGCGGCGAATGCGGCAATCAAAATGGGAATGACCGTCGCAGGAATTGTCACGACGAGACTGTTGATGGCGGCGTTGATGAAATTGTCGCTCTGGACCGTTTCCACCGTTCCGTCAGGGTGACGGATTTCTGTCTTTTGTCCGCCCAACACTTCAGAGTAATTGTCCAGCGTCCAGTTTGCGCCCCATTTCCATTCGGGCTTTTGCACTTGAATCGTGGCAGCGCGCTTGTTCCCATTCCATTTGATAAACGAGCCATCGGATGCCAAAACTCCGGCGCGAAACTGCTCAAATGTCCCTGTTGCGCCTCGAATCGTCATTACGCCATCGGGATTCAAGTCTGCCGGCTTGGGAAATTCCTCTGTCAGTACACGTTCTTGATGGGGAAAGATTGTCCACCAGCCGGACGTTTGAATGTCGGTGCGGTCACGGAACGACGAAATGAGCAGACCGACCGTCGGCAAAATCCATGCCAACACAACCATCAACAGCGTGCCGTTGATAATGATGGCACTGGGATTGAAGGGTCCTTTTTTGCGCGCCGTGGCAGTCGTCATCGAACCCGCCTTGGGGGTGCTTGTAATTGCAGCCATTAGAACGCCTGCCTTTCGTTGAATGAACGAACGTTGTAAATCATCACGGGCACAACCAGAATGAGCAGCACAATGGCAATGGCTGAACCGTAACCCGCGTTCTGCGCCGTAAAATACTCGCGATAAAACTGGGTGGCAATGACCTGAGTATCAAATTGACCGCCGGTCATCACCCACACCACGTCAAAAATCTTGAGCGTGAAAATGACGACGGTGGTGGCGACAGTAATAATCGTTCCCATGATCGAGGGAATCATGATTTGGAAAAAGACCTGTATTTCGGTTGCGCCGTCCACGCGTGCCGCTTCCAAAATTTCCGCGGGAATCCCTTTAATGGCAGCCGAGAACAAGACCATTGCATAGCCCGTTTGCAGCCACACCATCACCACAATCAAAAACAGATTGTTCCAGGGTTGCAGTTCCGACTTCCATGCCACCGCTTGCCCGCCCGTAAAGAGACCGTAAATGGCATTCAACAGCCCAATCTTGGGGTCAACGGCGTACATCAAATTGAAAATAATCGCTGCGCCGACCATGGAAATCGCCATCGGCATAAAAATGAGCGACTTGGAAAGATTCTCAAAGCGGCTGCGGTCTGCCAGCACGGCAATCAACAGCCCGGCAACGACGACAAAGGATGCGCCAAAGAGAATCCATAACAGGTTGTTGCGGAACGCGGTGAACATTGCCGAAGTGGTAAAGACCGCAACGTAATTTTGCAGCCCGACAAAATTCACATCCTGCGCGTCAAACAGACTAATCCAAAAGGTGCGAACGGTGGGTAGCGCGAGAAAATACACCAGCAGGATAACCGCGGGTCCCACAAAAATATAGGGCTGTATCGCGGCGCGCCACTTTTGCCCCAAACTCTCGACAAATAAATTTGCCGTTGTAAAGAGAAGCGCGACCCCGCCCACGCCCCAGACAATGGCAATCACTCCAACGGCGATTTTGGGTGCGTCGGTGGTCTTGAGAAAATCAAATCCGATATACAGAAAACCAATCGTCAAGAGGAGAGCCACAAGCGTGCCAAGAGTACGGACCGTGCTCGTCTCTTGGGCATTGGCGCTGCCCGGTCTTGCACCCTTGCCGACCGTTTGTAAATCTGCTTCGATGCGTTTTGCCATCACATCCTCCTAACTCTTGAAGAATGGAGTGAACGCGGCTGGACTTCAGCCGATACCCCACAAAACATAATTGCGCGTGATTATTTTTTTGGCTTGCGCCGTACGGGTTCACCGTACGGCGCAAGCAGCTTGCTTGTCTTGCTCTTGACCTTCCTGCCTTGTTACTTGGGCCAGGAGGCGTCAATTTCCTTGAGGGCAGTGTCGAGGTCTTTGGCACCGGAGACCCAGTCGGTCATGCCTTTCCAGAAGGAACCGGAACCGACGGCACCCGGCATCAAGTCGGAGGCATCAAAGCGCACCGAGGTGGCGGCTTTGGAGATTTCGGCGACCTTGCGTTCGACGGGGTCACCATACCAACTCAAATCCACATCGTTCTGCGGACCGAGAGCGCCACCGGCGGCGAGCCAGGCATGGACGCCTTCACCGGTTGCCGAATATTGCATGACGGCAGCGGTTTCGGGTTTGTCGTTGGTGGCAGCCAAGAGGTCGCCGGACACCAACATCGGCTTGCCATACTGCGGGTCAACGCCCGGCAGATAGAAAAAGTCGTAATCGGTGCCGTATTTGGCATCCTTCGGGAAGAAGGAGGTGATAAAGTTGGCTTGGCGATGCAGCCAGCACTTGGGCGGTTTGTCGAACATGGGCGTCGGTGCATTGCCAAAGTTCGTCACGGCAATCGCTTTGCGTCCGCCAAACACATCCGCATCGGTGGTCCAGATGGGTGCAAAGGTGTTGATGGCGTTCTTGATTTCCGGCGAATCGAATTTGAGTTCGCCCTTGACCCACTTGTCATAGTTGTCGAGCGAGGTGGTGCGCAGCACGAAATCTTCGGTCCAGTCGGTGGCGGGCCAACCCGTCGCCGCACCCGATTCGATGCCGATGCACCACGGCGTGTCGCCGTCTTTGACGATTTGGGCGGTGAGGGCGTTCAACTCGTCCCAACTCGTCGGCACTTTGTATCCGGCAGCATCGAATGCGCCTTTGGGATACCACACCAACGATTTGGCAAAGAAGCGATGCCAGATGCCGCCTTGCACATTGCCGCTCGGTCCTGCCATGGTGGACATGTCGAGCCACGATTGGATATAGTTTTTCTTGATCCAATCTTCAGGCACGAGTTTCGAGGCGTCCACAATCTTGCCTTGTTTCACAAAGGTTGCCAACAACCCCGGCTGCGGAAAGTCAATAATGTCCGTCGCCGTGCCGGCGGCAAGGTCGGCGCTCACTTTGCCTTCAAACTCTTTCGAGCCGGTGAACTGCACCGTGATGCCCGTCTTGGCGGTAAAGTCTTTGTAGTTGTTGTTGAATTTGACTTCGTCTTCCGCCACCTGCGGTCCCGTCATGGTGACGGTCTTGCCTTTGTATTTCCCCGCATAGGCGTCTGCCAAAAAGGTCAATCCGGCAGCACGCGCTGATGCTTCATCCGTTCCGGCACTGCCTGCACTTGCAGCAGGTGTCGCGGTCGGTTGCGCGCCTGTGCCACCTGTGCTTGGTGCACTGGCGGGCCAGGAGGCGTCAATTTCCTTGAGGGCGGTGTCGAGGTCTTTGGCACCGGAGACCCAGTCGGTCATGCCTTTCCAGAAGGAACCGGAACCGACGGCACCCGGCATCAAGTCGGAGGCATCAAAGCGCACCGAGGTGGCGGCTTTGGAGATTTCGGCGACCTTGCGTTCGACGGGGTCACCATACCAACTCAAATCCACATCGTTCTGCGGACCGAGAGCGCCACCGGCGGCGAGCCAGGCATGGACGCCTTCACCGGTTGCCGAATATTGCATGACGGCAGCGGTTTCGGGTTTGTCGTTGGTGGCAGCCAAGAGGTCGCCGGACACCAACATCGGCTTGCCATACTGCGGGTCAACGCCCGGCAGATAGAAAAAGTCGTAATCGGTGCCGTATTTGGCATCCTTCGGGAAGAAGGAGGTGATAAAGTTGGCTTGGCGATGCAGCCAGCACTTGGGCGGTTTGTCGAACATGGGCGTCGGTGCATTGCCAAAGTTCGTCACGGCAATCGCTTTGCGTCCGCCAAACACATCCGCATCGGTGGTCCAGATGGGTGCAAAGGTGTTGATGGCGTTCTTGATTTCCGGCGAATCGAATTTGAGTTCGCCCTTGACCCACTTGTCATAGTTGTCGAGCGAGGTGGTGCGCAGCACGAAATCTTCGGTCCAGTCGGTGGCGGGCCAACCCGTCGCCGCACCCGATTCGATGCCGATGCACCACGGCGTGTCGCCGTCTTTGACGATTTGGGCGGTGAGGGCGTTCAACTCGTCCCAACTCGTCGGCACTTTGTATCCGGCAGCATCGAATGCGCCTTTGGGATACCACACCAACGATTTGGCAAAGAAGCGATGCCAGATGCCGCCTTGCACATTGCCGCTCGGTCCTGCCATGGTGGACATGTCGAGCCACGATTGGATATAGTTTTTCTTGATCCAATCTTCAGGCACGAGTTTCGAGGCGTCCACAATCTTGCCTTGTTTCACAAAGGTTGCCAACAACCCCGGCTGCGGAAAGTCAATAATGTCCGTCGCCGTGCCGGCGGCAAGGTCGGCGCTCACTTTGCCTTCAAACTCTTTCGAGCCGGTGAACTGCACCGTGATGCCCGTCTTGGCGGTAAAGTCTTTGTAGTTGTTGTTGAATTTGACTTCGTCTTCCGCCACCTGCGGTCCTGTCATGGTGACGGTCTTGCCTTTGTATTTCCCCGCATAGGCGTCTGCCAAGAAAGTCAGTCCTGCAGCCCGCGCTGATGCTTCATCCGCTCCAGCTGTTGTGCCCGTACCGCCGGATGGGGCGGTTGTCGGCTGCGTCGCTTCCGTTGGCGCAGGCGCGGTTGTGGGTTGCGTGGCTTGCGTCGGTGCAGGTGCGTTCGTCGGTGCCGGAGCCGTTGTGGGCGCGGGCGCGGTGGTTGGCGCAGGCGCGGGCGTGGCAGGCGAACCGCACGCGGCGAGAATTGCCAATGCAGCAATCACACTCGCCAAAATTAATAACCGTTTCATTCTTACTCCTCCTAAGTACCTTTTGTTTGTATCGGTCAATGATAGAGAGACGCTGTTTGTGTGAATTGTGCAACCTCATGCTGAATTGGAATACTCATGGTGTTGCACAAAGGAGACCTCCTTTCGCTTCCCGCGGATGAATCATACACATCAATAAAAAAATCAGGCAGTCTCGCGCTCGACGACTTGAAGGTTCAAGCGGATATTCTGAATGGGGCGCGCCCGGTGTTCCAAACGCGCCAAGAGCAGCTCGACTGCCAAACGTCCCGATTCTTCCAGATGTTGTCGGATGGTCGAAAGTCCGATGTAATCGGCAATGTCCAAATCATCAAAACCCAAAATAGCCACATCGTCGGGCATCCGCATTCCACGCTGCTTGACCGCCTTGAGCGCACCCAGTGCCTGGGTATCGCTGGCGCAAAAAATCGCGGTGGGCGGATTGGGTTTGGAGAGGAGACGGAGCGCGCTTGTGCGCGCATTTTCCAAACTGTGGCTGGCAAGGGCAACGTGCGCGGATTCCAGTTCCAACCCCGCTTCTTGAATGGCAAGGCGAAAGCCGCCGAGACGTCGGTCACTGGTTGGAAAGGCGTGTTCAGGCAATTCGCTGTCCCCGATAAAGCCAAGCCGTTTGTGTCCTTTGCGAACAAGGTACTGCGCTGCCAGTCGTCCCCCGGTGTGGTCGTCAATCTCGATGCTGCTAAAGGAGGGGTGTGTGACTTCAATCGAAACGGTTTCGAGACTGTGATTGACGAGACGTTCGACAATGGCTTGATTAAAGGGGAGCGCCATCAAAATAAGCCCATCGAGGCGGCGGGTGAGCGAGAGCGAGGTGACGTAGCTGTCACGCCGTGCTGTACTATCTACGTTATAGATGGTCAATTCGTAGGGTAGGGCAGACAGGGCATTGGCAACCCCTTTGAGACGCTGGACAAAGGAGGGATAGGTGAAAAAGGGCGCAAGGACGCCGATGCGCCCCGCGCTTTTGCGCGCGCGAGCGGCGGCTTCGGCTTTTGGCACATAGCCCAGCTGGTCAATGACGGTTAAAACTTTGGCGCGCGTTTCGAGGTTGACTTTGTCAGGGGAATTGACGACGCGCGAAACCGTAGCAATGCTGACGCCTGCTTTGTCGGCAACATCATAGACTGTGGAATGCGCCATTCGTCCGCTCCATCGCGAAAAAGATTGCTGCTCACGTTGTTACATGACGAGCAGCCGAGAAATCAAAAAATATGGGGAGAAACTGAAAGAAGGGAAAGTGCTTTCATGTAAGCACTTTCAAAAATATACCAGAAATGGATTTCCTTGTCAATAGGTGCTACTTGTTCTTTTTGCTGTAACATGGAATGCAACACAATTGCGCGGCTTTGCATCTTGAAATGTAACAAATCTACGCTCAAAATGTGTAAAACTTTTTCGGAGACTCACCATGTCCACCCTTCGCACCGGCTTGAACTGTCTCGCCCATCCCCTTTCGCTCATCAGTCTTGCGGTTTTGCTCTTGAACGACCATGTTTTGAAACTGCTCGTTCCCTCGTGGCTTACAGGCAAACTAAGCGATTTTGCGGGGTTGTTCTTTTTTCCGTTTCTGCTTGCTGCCTTGCTTGGTTTTCTCTTGCGAGAACGCTGCACCAACCGGCAAATTGGTCTGCTTGCTTTTGGTATCACTGCGGTCTGGTTTGTCATGATGAAAACAACGATATGGGGCAATGTTGTTACCGAACAGCTTGCCTCTCTGATTCTGCAAACTCGCACCCAAATCGTCCAAGACCCAACGGATGTGATGGCGGTGAGTATCATGATTCCCGGCTGGGTGCTATGGGACAGGACCAAAACCACGCGCCCACCCAAGTGGGCTTGGCTTGTCCTCTTGCTCGCCGCGTTTGCGGCGATGGCGACTTCACCTTACCCGCTTTCTCCCCGAATAAATCGGGTTGTCTGGATGGGAGATACATTTGTGGCAGGGGGAGTTAATTCTCCTTCTGCGACGAGCACAGATGGAGGAAAGACTTGGACTGTCTCGGAACAACCATTCCCAAAAAATGCTCCTTCATGGGAGGTGTATCGTGGAATCTGCGAGCCGAATTTACCCACCACTTGCTATCGTTTGACACAGAATTTTACCTACCATGACATTGAATGGACGCAAGACGGTGGCAAGAACTGGAGTATATTTTGGGAAATTCCGCGCGGGCGTCTGCCTCTCCTGGAGCGCTTGGGCAATCAAAATTGCGGCATGAGTGGCTGTCAGCGTCAATTTGAACCGGGTCTCACCGACATTGCTTTGGGCGCGCCGTTTGATGCAAATGGGCGTGCTACCTTAATTGCGGCGATGGGGACAGAGGGGGTGATGGTCAGAACTCCGACGGGCGAATGGAGCCAACATGGTGTCGGTCCTGTCGTACCGACTCCCATGCGCATTACAAGTTTAGACCAAGTGAGCGTAATTAATCCCGAATTGGAAATCTCGCTCTATCTGGGTTTGGCTGCGCTTGTCATTTTCGCTGCCGTGGGCTGGGAGATTGTAGGCGGAACCGCAGCGGTGGATCAGATGGGTCCAGTGTGGACAATTCTTGGTTTTACTGTAATCATTGTGCTGGTTGGTGGAGTGATGATTGTGAGCAAATTGGGTGGAGGACTTGAACTGTGGGGGCTGATGGGTTGGTACGCCTATGCTCCGGTGCTTGGATTGATTTTTATTGGTCTCTTTATTTCAAATTCTCGCATCAGCAAAATGAGCACGGACGTAGCCCGCAGCGAACAAGTTGTCGGATTAGCAAGTTTGGGTGCGCTTGTATTTTCGGTCACGGTCTGGTTCCCAATGGTGTTGTGGGCATTCGGCGTGATTGAATGGTATTGGTCGGCAGTCATTCTTTGGATCACCTTCGGGATGGTCGAAATTCATGTAATCAATCGCTTTATATCGCGCAAACTCCGCGCGACACCGAATTCAATCCCCGTGACAGAATCTCACCTCGAATAAAATTCCCTAACCGAAAAAGTATAAACGCTCCGTACATTGGGAATCGCTGCTTGCTTTTTCAGACAGCGATTCCCAATCGCGCTTCTCATTTGCACACACACAAATCAATGCTAAACTCTCCCGTCGCGGCTGGCAGATAGCAAATCGCGTATTGCAAATCGCATATTGTCTTGACGTTTCACGTTTCACATTTCACATTCAATATCTCACTGAATACTGAATACTGATTACTGAATACTATCTCCTGCTGTCCGTCGTCCGTCGTCTCTAACATCCAACATCCAATTTCCAACCTCCAATCCTCATGGTCATCGGAACTGTCGCCCGTCTTGCCAAAGCCACCGTCTATTTTGGCGCACAAGAAATTTTCCGCGATTTATCGTGGGAAGTGTATCACGACGCGCGGGTTGGACTGGTGGGTCCGAACGGGGCGGGCAAGTCCTCCATCCTTAAACTCTTTGCGGGGGAGATGGACACCAGCGAAGGTCTGGCACAAATTACCCGAGGCGTTCGCATCGGCTATTTGCCCCAAGAAGTGCATTTTGGTCTCGAACGCACCCTGATTGACGAAGCGTTGGATGCCTCGCCCACCCTCGCCGCGCTGGAACATGAAATGCAGTCCCTTGAGGGACAAATGGGCGACCCGCAAGTATATGGTGATGAGAAAAAATTGACGCGTGTGATGGAACGACATGCGCGCGTCGTCGAGGAATTTGAAGAAAAAGGCGGACTGAATTTCGACAACCGCGTGCGCTCCACCTTGCGCGGTCTCGGCTTTGGCGACGAGGATTTTGCGCTGCCCTTGTCCGCGCTGTCGGGCGGACAAAAGAAACTGGTTGGGCTGGCAAAATTACTCATTGAACAGCCGGAGCTGCTGCTGCTTGACGAACCGGACAATCATCTCGATTTGCGCGGCAAAGAATTTCTCGAAAAACTCATCGCCGATTATCCGGGCGCGGTGGTGATTGTTTCGCATGACCGCTATTTGCTCGACATTGTGGCAGAAGAAATTGCGGAACTGGAAGATGGCAAGATTACGCTGTATGTGGGCAACTATTCGGAATACCAATTCGAGAAACGCCAAAAGCTGCTGCGCCAACAGCAAATGTTCCAAATTCAACAGCGCGACATTCAACGTCTCGAATTTTCGATTCAGCGTTTGATGGGGTGGGGCGCGGGACAGAATGAAAAATTTGTCCGTCGTGCGCGTTCGATGCAAAAACGTTTGGACAAGATGGAAAAAATCGAACGTCCCAAAATGGAGCGCAAGACGATTGGGCTTGACCTGAACGCGACCAAACGCGGCTCGAACAAGGTATTGGAAATCAAGCATGTCGCCAAAGCATTCCCCGACCCGCGCGGTGGCGTGAACCAAGTCCTTCAAGATGTGAATTTGACCATGTGGCTCGGCGAGCATGTGGGCATTATCGGACCTAACGGCGCGGGTAAGACGGTGCTGTTTCGCTGTATTTTGGGACAAGAAGACCCTGACCGTGGCGAAATTTACATCGGACCTTCGACTACACGCTCGTACTATTCCCAAGAGCACGAAACCCTCAATTTCGACAACACCATTGCCGAAGAAGTGCGCCGTGTGAAACCGATGATTGACCGCGAAGTGTTCGGTCTGCTCGGACGTTTCCTCTTTAACGCCGAAGACAGCAAGAAAAAAATCCGCAATCTTTCGGGCGGCGAAAAGGCGCGCGTGCAAATGGCAAAGCTGATGCTGCAAGGCGCGAACCTTTTGATGCTCGACGAGCCGACGAACCATCTCGACATTCAATCCGCCGAAGTGTTGGAGCAGGATTTGGAAGATTATAACGGCTCGCTCTTGATGATTTCGCATGACCGTTATTTTCTGGACAACGTTGCCACGCGCATTGTCGAATTGGAAAATGGGAAATTGACGGAATATCTTGGCAATTACACGTATTATGTGGAAGAAAAGGCGCGGCGGGCGCGCGGCGAAGTGCGAAGATATGTGCGCGATGAGGATGAGGATGAGAGACGAGGGAATGGGAAAGATAAAGACAAAAGTAAGCGCGCTGCGGAAAAGAAAAAACGCTAATACAAAAATGCTGACCCACTTCGGGTCAGCATTTTTGTATTACAGACCAAAACCCATTCTCCTGTATAATCCATCCCCTCACCCGCGCAACACACACCGCCACTCTCCCACCGCACGCGCCCAAACCCAAATGGAGTCACCCATGCCCAAAGCCAAACCCGGTCTCTTGGTTGGAATCATTGCTGTGCTTGTTTTCACGATATTGCTTGTCCCCGGCGCACTCGCGCAAAGCGTTCCTGCTTCTGTCGGTTCGTCCAATCCCGCGTCAGCGCCGCATCATGCCCCGCTTGCGGACGATTGGTCTCCTATGAGTTTTGGGCTGGATAGCACGGTGCTTGCCATCGCCACCAGCGGCAGCACAGTCTATGTCGCGGGCAATTTTCTCAACCTCTGTGATACCGCCGGTTGCGGTATCCCTACGACAATCAACTATATTGCCAAATGGGATGGCAGCAGTTGGAGTCTGCTGGGTAATGGGCTGAATAACTCTGTCAATGCTCTTGCCGTCAACGGCACCGATGTGTATGCTGCCGGAGTTTTTACCGCAATTTGCGGCGACATTCAGTGCAGCAGTGGCAACACGACTGCCAATCATATTGCCAAATGGGACGGCAGCGTTTGGTCGGCGGTTGGCAATGGTGTGAATGATACGGTGTACGCCGCCACCGTCAGCAGCGGCGACCTCTATGTTGGTGGTCCATTTACGTCGCTTTGCGGCAATGCTGCGTGTGACAGCGGCAACACCACCGTCAACTATATTGCCAAATCGAATGGCAGCAGCTGGTCGGGCGTCGAGAATGGCGTTAGTCAGCCGGTCTATGCGCTTGCTGCCGACGGAACGGATGTGTATGCCGGCGGCTATTTTGGCTCGGTATGCGGCAATGCTGCGTGTGACAGCGGCAACACTACCGTCAACTATATTGCCAAATGGAATGGCACGAATTGGTCGGCGTTGCATTATGGTTTTGGCGACCCGGTCATTTCTCTCGCCGCAAGTGGCGGTACTGTGTATGCAGGTGGATACTTTAGTTATCTGTGCAATGACGTGTTTTGCAATGCGAGCGCCGACATGTTTCACATTGCCAAATGGAACGGTAGTGCTTGGTCTGGGCTGGGGAATGGGCTTCCAAATGCGGCAGATGCCATCCTGCTCAGCGGAAGCGATGTGTATGTCGGCGGTGAATTTGGAAAACTTTGCGGAAATGCGGCTTGCACGACCGATGGTCCGCAAGTAAATTACATCGCCAAATGGGACGGCAGCAGTTGGTCGGCGCTTGGCAATGGGCTGAACTATATTGTCGCCGCGCTCGGAATGCTTGGAAACAATTTGTATGCGGGCGGCTATTTCAGCTATATCTGTGGCAATGTAATGTGTGATAGCAACACTACAAGGGTAAATTATATTGCCCGCTTTGGTCCGCCGGAGCCAACTGCTACGCCAACTTTGACGACGACCAGCACACCGACGGCAACCCATACCCTCACTGCGACGCCGACCAAGACAACCACAGCCACCAAAACCGCCACCTTCACGCCCACCAAGACACCGACACGCACGGTAACGGCAACCGACTCGTGCGTGTCTGCGCCTGCCAAACCCAAGCTCCTTTCACCCGTCAAAAATTCGACGGTCAATCACACGACACCCAAATTGAAATGGAGTGCTGCCACCTGTGCAAACACCTATCGGGTTACGGTGCTCAATGCGGCAACGGGTGCCAAGGTGGACAGCAAAAAGGGCTTGACCACCTTAAAGTACAAGACCAAACCTCTTGCTCATGGCAAAACCTACAAATGGTCTATTCAGGCGTGCAACCCGCACGGCTGCACTGTGTCCAAGGCGTGGAAATTCACGGTCCAGTGATTTGGTCTGTTCTCCTTATTGACATTCCTTTCTCCCAAGACTAATATGAATGCACGGAATGGATGTTTGATTCCGTCCCATAAAACATTGCTTGGTGAGAGGGGATATTTTGGAGAACCTGTCCAATTCCCGTGGCTCGCTGTATCAAACTAGTAATTAAGGGAAATGCACCTGTCCTACAGTCCACACTGCGGGACGGGTGTTTTTTGTTTGCCAAACGCCCGCAAGGAGAATTGCGATGAATCCTCAAACAATACGCCTCGCTGCAACCACGACAGTGTTCATCGTGCTGGTGACACTACTGAGCGCGTTATTTGTCTCACCACCTGCTACCCATGCGGCGTTCCCCGGGGCAAACGGCAAGCTGGCGTTTGAACGAAACCTGAACGGGAACAACAGTGAAATTATTGTTGCGAACCCTGATGGCACAGGGCAGACCAACATCACGAATGACCCCTCCAATGACGTTGACCCCGCGTGGTCGCCCGACGGCAGCAAAATTGTGTTTGGCAGCGACAGGAACGGCGGCGTGTATCATCTTTATGTGATGAATCCAAATGGCTCCGGGGTCGTGCAGCTGACAAACGCCTCCGACCTGGATATCACACCCACATGGTCGCCCGATGGAACTAAAATTGCATTTACGCGGCGCGTGGGCGGGTCGAATGAAGAGATTTTTATCATTAACGCGAATGGGACGAATCCGGTCAATTTGACCAACAATGGCGCGCGCGATTCACGACCCTCGTGGTCGCCCGACGGCAACAAAATCGCGTTTGAAAGTGACCGAAACGGCAGCCCTGATATTTTCATCATGAACCCGAACGGCACGTCCGTTACCCCAGTTACAACGACGGGTTCGAACGGAAACGCTAGTTGGTCGCCGAATGGACTTGACTTGGCGTTCCACCATTGTCCCGGTGCGTGCCAAATCCACACCATTCATGCAAACGGCACAGGCGATGTTGCGCTCACCGCAAACGGCTACAATGCAAGCCCCGACTGGTCACCCGACGGGGCAAAAATCGTATTCGACCACCACGACCCCGGCGATTACGAAATTTTTGTCATGAACGCGAATGGAAGCGGACAAACAAACGTTAGTAATAATCCAGAGAATGAATCCGAGGCGAGCTGGCAGTCCGCACCTCCTGACTGTACCAACATATGGCACAAGTTCGACACCTCTAATTCACCCTTGAGCTCAAATTTTATTAACGTCATTGCGGTTGACCAGCAAGGTCTCAAATGGATTGGGACGTATGGCAATGGGGTCTATCGCTTTGATGGCACGACTTGGACGCGTTTTGACAGTTCCAATTCCAGCATTGCAGACCTCACTTTATTCAGTATCAATGTTGCACCCGATGACAGCAAGTGGTTTGCGACCAACAATGGCGGGATTGCGCGCTTTGACAATACAAATTGGAGCGTCATCAACAAGAACAATTCACAGTTCCCCGATAATGGCTCGATGAGTGTGGCATTTGATATTGACCAAGCCGTATGGTTCACGACAGGGGGGGCTGGGGCTGCCCGATTAAAAGATTCTACATGGACAATCTATTCGCCTTCCAATTCGGGGATTCCTTCTGTGAATAGCGGGCAGGTGCATATAGATTCACAAGGGTTCAAGTGGTTCACAACCACGAATGGTCTGGCGCGATTTGATAATACGACATGGACGGTCTATAACACATCAAACTCTGGCGTGCCCGTCAATTACTTGTTTCCCTTGACAGTCGCTCCCGATGGTACCCTTTGGATGTCAGGGAATGAACAAGGCGGCGCAATTCACTTTGATGGCAGCACATGGACTGTTTATAATCCGTCAAATTCGCCGCTACCATCCGTTGATGTGCGCGACATTGCTATTGACCGTTTTGGAACAAAATGGTTCGCGATGGGCAATGGGAATGTTGTACAATTTGATGGCACACACTGGACTATTTTCAATGGTTCCAATTCGACTTTGAGTGGTGCGACGGTCTATAAAATTGCACAGGACCATGATAACCTTTGGTTTGCTACACAAAACGGTGTGGTCGTACTGGAGCGACAATGTGCCAACGAAGGAACTCCAACGGTCACGCCGTCGCGCACTCAAACACCGACACAAACATATACTTCCGGTGCAACGGACGAACCATCAGCAACCCCAACGGCGACAAGCACGCGCACATTCACACCGACGCACGCCCCGACGTTGACCAAGACACCAACTCGTACACCAACTGCTACACCCAGCCCGTCCGGTTCCGCGCCCGTTGTCATTAGCGTTGACCCGGACAACGGCGCGGACAACGAAATTACTTACATCACCATCAACGGCGCAAACTTTTTTGGCACGCCCGATGTGACCATCGGCGAACAAACCTTGAGCGACGTCAGCCGTCTCAGCAGCTCACAACTGCTTGCTTCTGTTCCCGCAGGCATGGATGCCGGAACGTATGATGTGGTAGTCTGCAATCCCGATGAGCAGTGCGGCACGCTGCCGGATGGTTATACCGTAACGGGGAGTGCGCCCACACTGCTGAGTATCATTCCCAATCAGGGTTTTAACAACGCGCCGAACGACGTCACCTTGTATGGCTATAACTTGAAAAACGGGGCAACCATCAGCATAGGCGGCACTGCCCTGCAAGATGTGACATGGATTAACAGCACACAGGTGCAGGGTGTTGTTCCTATCAACATCAGCGCAGGCAGTAAAAATATCAGCGCGCAAAATCCCGGTTCCGCGCCCGGCAACACCTTGACCAACGGCTATACCGCGCTTGCCCCGGGCGGCGACGATTTCTTTGCAACATCAGACGACATCTGGACCTCGCCCACAACCCTTCGACAGGGTGACGTTGTGCAGGTGGGTGTGAACATTCACCGGCAGGGCGGCAGCAGCGCAGCGCAAGTGGATGTGGCATTCTATCTGGGCGACCCCGACAATGACGGCACACTGCTTGACACCTACACCACCCCACCGATGCCAACAGGTTCGGGCGTCGTCGAGTCCGCCTTTATTGATTGGGATACCGCCGCGCTGCAAGGGAACCAGCAAATTTATGTGGTCATTGACCCCGACAACCAACTGAGCGAAACCAGCAAAGCCAACAACACTGCGTCGCGCACCATTACGATTTTGTCGGATGCGGCGGATGAAACCCCTCCGCAAATCACCGGTTTGACCATCAATGGCGGCGCAGAATCAACGACCGATCCGAACGTGCAAATTGCCATTCAGGCGCAAGACCAAGGCGGTTCGGGAGTCCACTCGATGTATTTGGTCGAACGCGAATTTAATTCGTCCGCAGGACAGTGGATTGCCATTCAGCGCACCGGCTGGATTCCTTTCTCGAGTCCCTACAATTTTACCCTCACCTCACGCGGCGGGATTCGTTATATTCAAGCATGGGTCGCCGACAATGCGGGTAACATCTCGTCCGAGATTTACAAAGCAGAAATTGACTATCAACCTGACTCGGACACGCTTTTGGCGGGGCAGGTACGCGTCTACCGGCGGACTTTGGGCGTCAACGAAACGCTGGATGTTACCCTCACTACCCTCAGTGGGGATGCCGACCTCTATATATGGCGTCCCGACAGCGGACAATCGTGGGTGAGCAATGCAAGCGGTACGGCGACAGACCATGTGAATTTTGATGCGCCTCAGGCAGGGACGTATCAAATCGAAGTGTTTGGCTACGAGACCTCCGAATATCAACTGACCATTACAGGTGGCAATGAGGAAAGTTCCCGTCGCCCGCACTCGGCAGTGAATTTCAGCAAAACCGTCCGAACGCAGCCCGTCATTGCGCCTTCCAATCAGCCCGAAGGAAACAGCGCCGTTCCGCCTGCGCCCGTTGGTGGCGGAGGGACAATCACACCGACGCCGACGCGGACAAACACGCCAACGCCGACGCGCACAGCGACAGCCACGGAGACGGCAACCCGCACCGCGACTCCAACTTTGGTTTGCAACAGCGCCAAGCCGAAATTAAAGTCGCCCGCCGATAACAGTATCGTCACCGTCACGCGCCCCAAACTAAAATGGAAAGCGGCGAGCTGCGCCGTAACCTACAACGTGACCATCAAGGATGCTGTCACAGGCAAAAAAGTGGATTCTAAAAAGGGAGTGACCAAACTGCAATACAAGACCAAACTCCTTGTGTCCAAGAAAAAATACAAATGGTCTGTCCAAGCGTGCAACGCCCGCGGCTGTGCAAAATCCAAAGCGTGGCAGTTCACTGTCAAGTAAATTTTTTACCTCTGCTCTCGCAAACAAATGCCGACCTCTCATCAAGGTCGGCATTTTGTTTATGAGATTTGTCACATTTCACAATCGTTGGGTATGACAGCCATCACTACTCGAATCCTTTGCTCCCTTGTATAATACCGTCCGTCGTAACAAACCTCGCCCCCACATTTCCGAATGTCAGAACGGAGCACGTATGCAAACCTCTCGAATCCTTTTCCTCTGCGGTCTGGTTTTAGCAATCCTCTTGTTTCTCCCCGCCTCGACAAATGCGCGGGTGACAACCGATTCAGTGTGGAGTCAGGTAAATCATGGCGTGAGTGGCTCGGTCTTGGCTCTCGCATCCTCTGCGAACACAATCTATACCGGGGGTTACTTTGACAGGGCGTGCGGCAACGACGCGTGCGACACCGACAATGTAGCCCTTTACAGAATTGGACAATGGAATGGCAGTGCATGGTCTCAACTGGGATTTGGTTTGAACAGCACCACCTCGGCGGTTGCGCTTGACGGTAGCACTGTTTATGCAGGGGGAGTGTTTGATTACTCGTGCGACGATGCCACATGCAATCACCTTGCCGCTCGCTTAAATCGTACAGGAAAATGGAACGGCTCTACTTGGTCTGCGCTCGGAAACGGTGTCAGTAGTAGCCCCTCCGCCATTGTCGTGAACGGCAGTGACATCTATTTTGGCGGCTTTAAAGAGGTCTGTGGCAATGTACCCTGTGATTCGGGCAACACGACCGTTAATTATGTTGCCAAATGGGATGGAGCCAACTGGTCGGCGTTGGGATATGGACTGAATGCCGGAGTAATTGCCTTGGCAATGTTTCAGGGCAATCTCTACGCGGCGGGCGATTTTACCGGAGCGTGCAACGATTCGGCTTGCACAACTGCCACGACAGGGCTAAATCACATTGCCAAATGGAACGGCAGCAGCTGGGTTGCCGTTGGAAATGGGGTGAATGACCGCATGAATGTGCTAGCCAGTGATGGCACAAACCTCTATGCAGGCGGAGGATTCTTCGGAGTCTGTGGAGATGCGAATTGCACCGGAGCGAATCAGACCCGGGTGAATTACATCGCCAAGTGGGACGGTTCCGCGTGGGGGCTGGTGGGTTTTGGTTTCGACAAAGCGGTTACGGCGTTAGCCACCAGTGGTTCTTGGGTTTATGCGGGTGGCGAACTCACTCGCTCATGCAGCGATGTACAGTGTGCATCGGGAACGATGCTCAATCATGTCGGCGCGTGGAATGGTTCGGATTGGGTTCAGTTGGGAAACGGCGTGGATGGTCAAGTCACCGCCATGACCACAAGCGGCATGAATCTTTTTGTGGGTGGTGTATTCACCCACTTTTGCGGCAATTGGAATGTAATGCAGACAACACTGTCGCAAATCATATCGGAGAAATTCAATGTGCGCGCGACGCAGACAGACCCATCCTCAAGCAGCCCGCCAAGAATGTACAAGTCAACACCACAACGCTAAAATTAAAATGGTTTGCCGTGTCATGCGCCACAAGCTATAATGTCGTAATTGAAACCGTTACGAACAGCAAAGTGGTGGACAGCAAAATTGGCGCACGCAAAACCCAATACACAACCAAAAAACTAAAACATGGCAAAACGTACAAATGGTTTGTTCAGGCGTGTACAGCTGTCGGTTGTGTGCAATCCAAAGCGTGGAAATTTAAAGTACAATAGTTACAATGAGAAAAACAAAACAAGTGAGGGCTCCTGCGCCTTCCGGCAAGGTCGCGAGCAAAGTTGCGGGCAAGGTCGCGCGCAAAGCTGCGGACAAGGATGCGCGCAAAGCTGCGAGCAATGTTGCGCGCAAAGGTATGAGCAAAGCTGCCAAGCGGCGCGCGGTCAAGCCCAAAATCAATACGGGGGACCTTCCCGATTACGAGACGTATGGGGATTTGCGTCCGCCGCGCGACGAGAAACTACGCAAGGATGTGCCTGCGATTCAGCAAAAGAAAATGACATTTGGCGACCATGAGGGCAGTGTCTCGTGGCGCGTCTTTCGCATCATGTCCGAATATGTAGATGGATTCGAGTTTCTGTCCAAGCTCGACCGCACCGTTACTTTTTTTGGCTCGGCGCGCCTCCGCGAGGACAATCCCTATTATCAAAAAGCGCAAGAGCTCGCATTTCGTCTCGCCAAAAAAGGGTTCACCATTGTTACGGGCGGCGGACCGGGAATTATGGAAGCGGGCAATCGCGGCGCGTCGGAAGCAAACGGCAAAAGTATTGGACTGAATATCGAACTGCCCCTCGAACAAGAATTTAACCCCTATGTAAAACAGGGCATTGGCTTTCACTATTTCATGTCGCGCAAATTTATGCTCGACTATTCCGCGCTGGCGTATGTCTTTTTCCCCGGCGGGTTTGGTACACTGGACGAACTCTTCACCATCAGCACGCTGATTCAAACGGGCAAGGCAGACCGCGATGTGCCTGTTATTTTGATTGGGCGCGAGTTTTGGATGCCGCTTTTGGAGTGGATTCAGACGAGCCATATTCAGGTTTTGCACACCGTCGCCGAGGATGATTTCAAAATCTGGCATGTGACGGACGACCTGAAACAAGCGGTCAAATTGATTTGCGATACATGCTGATGGCGAATGGCGTATCGCATATCGCAAATCGCAAATCGCAAATGCACTTGCGGTATTGCGTTTGACGACCCGCGATTTGCGATAGGCTATCTGCCATCTGCCGTCCGTCGTCCGTGGTCTGCCCCCATTCCCGCGATTTGCGTTAATTTCAAGCCGTGCTAAAATCCCTTTGACACAACGGTAAATCCGCTTGATTTTGCGTGGTCCGTTGGTGTTTTCTGCCATCACGCTTTTGGCGTCGAACGCCCGACGTTGCGGTGATGGCGTTCTTGTGTCAGCCCATCGCGCCCTGTGTGTGTGACGTTCAGGGAACTTTTTCTCAAATCCGCTAATCTATTTCTGGGGGAAAAGGTTTGTTTGATGCAAGAAGCAAATTCCTCCGCTGACATCGAAAAGGAGAAAGAACATAGTATGTCCTCACGTTTTACCAAATTCGTCGCTGCTTGCAGCATTCTGCTTGTGCTTGTCGTAGGTTGTACACAAGGCACACCTGTCCCGCCAACGCCCGGTGGCGGTGGGGGCGGCGGTCAGACCATCAAGCGCACCCCAACCCCTGTTCCGACCTCGGACGAAGAAGCCATTCGCCAACTGATTAACGCCGAATGTGAAGCGGTGGTGCAGCAGGATGTTGACCGTTTGCAAGCCATGTGGTCAGCCAACGGCGTTGTGATGGATGCCAACCACACCAAAGACAACACGGGCGATGATGTGACATGGAAGAATTGGGACGCTTTGCGTGACCGTTACGTAAATATCATTTTCCCCTCGAATCCTACCTTTTGCGAGCACCCCAACGTGCAGGTGACAATAAATGGCAGCAATGCTACCGCCACCAGCAGCGTCAAAATTGGGACAACCAACTGCGACAACTGCAACCTCTGGGCATTTACCAAAGGCGGCGACGGTTGGAAAATCGCCTCGCTCACCTATAATTTGAATCCGCAATAAGCAAACGAAACCCCAAAGGTCTTACCCTTTGGGGTTTTTATTCCCCTTATTTTGTAAGCCAACTGTTTTGTTCCGTACCAGAATCCCCCTTGTGCCTTTGCGGGCGGATGATATAATTCGAGGGTTTGGTATGGAAAAAATTGGCAATCACCTTCGGGAAAAAATATTGATTGTGGACGATGTGCGGCTGCATCGTGACCGCACCGCCGAAATCCTCGCGCGCCGCGGCTATTCCACCGTGCAAGCCGAGAGTGGAATGCGCGCGCTGGATATGGTGACCACCGAGGGTCCCGACTTGGTGATTTTGGATGCCTACATGCCAGATGTGGATGGTTTGGATGTGGTGCGGCGGCTCAAAAGTGACCCCTTTACGCATCATATTCCGGTGCTGATTTTTACGGGTGACAGCAGTACGGAAATCGAAATTCAGAGTTTGCAAGTCGGCGCGGATGGGATTGTCCGCAAATCGTTTGACCCCGAAGAATTGGTGGCGAACGTCGAAGCACTGCTGCGGCGAAGCTATCAATTCAATCCCCTCACCAAACTCCCGGCAGCGCCCTATCTGCATCGTCAAATCAATGCGCGGCTGGCGCAAAACCAACCCACGTCCGTGGTGTATGGCGACATTGACCATTTTCGTCCGTATAATCAATTGTATGGACACAGCGCGGGAGACCGTGTGCTGGGTCAAGTAGCAGAACTGATGGTGGAAACCTTGCCCTTGCGCGGCGCGTTTGTCGCCCATCTCGGCGGGGATGATTTTATTGCGGTCTGTCCGCCCGAAACCGCCGAGACCTTTGCCCAAACGCTTGTCGAACGGTTTCGCACGCTGCGTGATTCGTTCTATACCGCCGAAGATGCCGCACGCAATCACATCCTTATCGAAGGACGACGCGGCGAACCGCGTCCGGTTCCACTGATGACCCTCTCGGTTGCGCTGGTGAGCAATGAACGCCGCGTTTTAATCAATTATGTGCAGGTCAGCGATTTGCTCGCCGAAGTCATGCGCTATCTCAAAGCGCAAGGCGGCGGCAATTGGGCGCGGGACCGCAGAACAAGGTAAAGAATGAAGGATGAGGGATGAAGGATGAAGGATAAAGAAGAATGAGCTTTTGTTTCATCCTTCATCCCTCATCCCTCCTCCCTAGTGTATGTCTTCTGATCTAGAAAAATATCGTTCGCTCTATTTTAGTGAAGCGCAGGAACAACTGGGCGCCATTCATAAAAGTTTGGACGCCCTGTCCGATACCCCCACAGACCGCAGCGAATTGAATGCGGCATTCCGCGCCGCACATACCTTGAAAGCCATGTCCGCCACCATGGGCTATGGCGATTTGACGCGTGCCTCGCATTCGCTCGAAGATTTGCTCGCGCGCATGAGGAATCAAAACGAGACGCCGACCGATTTGACCATCCGGCTGCTGCGGAATGCGACAGAAGAAATCAGCGTGCGGTTGCGGCGCGCCGAAACCACCGAAGTGATTGAAGCGGTGGAAAAATCGAGTCTGGAACCGCCTGCGCCGGTCTTTACTTCGCCTCTCTCTGCGAATGTGCGCGTGCGGCAGCAAGATGTGAACCTGTTGCTCGAACTGGTTGCCGAGCTTGCCGCGAGCAGCAATGTGGTTGAATATGCCGCGTCCCAGACACATACGCCGCAAGCGGACATGGCAGTCCGCAATCAACGGGAATTGGTACGCGAACTGCGCCGCTTGACGTGGCAGTTGAATATGTCCCCCGTCGGTCCCGTCTTTGACCGGTATGCGCGGGTGCTTGCCGAATTGGCGCGCCAGCAAAACAAAGGACTGCGTGTGGTCACAAACGGGATTGATGTAGAGTTGTGCCATGCGATGTTGGACGAGCTGAACGAGCCATTATTGCATCTGTTACGCAATGCCATTACACACGGCATCGAACTGCCTGCCGAACGCATTTGGGCGCAAAAAGAAGAAGCGGGTGTAATTACGTTGAGCGCACAGCGCAAAGGGGACCGCGTTTTGATTCAAATTGGCGATGATGGGCGCGGGATGGATGCGGGGGCAATTTTGCAAGCCGCCTATTCCCAGGGACTGGTGACACGCGAACAACGACGCAGTATGAACGCGCAAGATGCGCTGCGCTTGATTTTACTGCCCAATTTTTCAATGGCGCACACCATTACGCCGAACGCGGGGCGCGGGATTGGGATGAGCGTGGTCCAGGAAAAATTGAACGCGGTCGGCGGACAAATTCACATTCGTTCCGAACTGGGGCAGGGCAGTGTCTTGACGCTCGATGTGCCGCGCCTCGTTGGGCTTTTGGAAGTAGAGCTGGTGCGTCAGGGCACGCGTATTTTTGCCATTCCCACCGCGCAAATTAACGGCGCACGGATCTGGATGCCTTCGGAAATTGCCAAACGGCAAAAAGAGCATTTGAATGGCGCAAGTGAATGGCGGGTGTTGGATGTCGAGTCGTTCCAGCCCGTCAGCAAGGCACAGCTTGCCGTTCCCGCCGGGGTATCGTTGGTTGAACTGCACGAACCGCGCGGCGTGGCGCTGCGTGTAGATGAGTTGTTGGGTAAAGCGTTGTTGAATTATCCGTTTGCCGTGCGCGCGGCATCCATCCCCATCCTCGACCCTGCCGCAGTCCTCTAATCCAATAGGACAAATTGCGATGGAGTTCATCGCCATAAATTTGTCCTACCTTGATCCCACCGCAGTCCTAACAGACCTGACAGGTTTAGGACAGGTCTCTAATTCTCCTCTCTATTTTTCTCTTTGCCCCGCTTGTGATAATGTAGGGACGCTGTTTTGCACATGGCGCATTGGTACGGTCTTGCCTACCATCCCGCGCGGGGAGTGCGAGACACACACAATTTCTCGGATTGAAACTCGCCTTTGTCGTCAGCTGGTTAAACCAATATGGTGGCGCGGAACGGGTGCTGGAAGCGGCACACGCGCTTTTTCCCGACGCGCCGGTCTATACGTCCATGTATGACCCCCGCGCGATGCCCCGCGCGTATCGCACGTGGGATATTCGTGTTTCCTTTATGGACCGCTTGCCGTGGGTCTATCGGCGGCATCAATTCTTTTTGCCCCTTTATCGCTATGCGTTCGAGTCGTTCGATTTGAGCCAATTTGATGTGGTGCTTTCGATTACCAGTGCGTTTGCTCACGGCGTCAACAAGCGCCCCGACGCGCAGCACTTGTGTTACTGTTTGACGCCCGCGCGGTTTTTGTGGCAGTACGACGAATATGTGCAGCACGAGGCGGTCAATGGGGTTGCCCGCAAGTTCTTGCCCGCCGTCGTTTCTTCGCTGCGCGCATGGGACCGCCGTGCCGCCGCGCGCGTGGATGAGTTCATTGCCATTTCGCATCAGGTGCAAAGCCGCATTGCCGCCGCGTATGGGCGGGAAGCGTGCTTGATTTATCCCCCCGTGGATGTATCGGCATTTCAAATCGCGCCCGCCTCCGAGATTGGTGATTATTTTCTGATTATTTCACGGCTTATTCCCTACAAACGGATTGATTTGGCAGTCGAGGCGTTTAATGCGACGGGTCTCCCGCTTGTGATTGCGGGGGACGGACGGGACCGCGCGCGTCTTCAGGCGCGTGCCAAATCCAATATCAAATTTTTAGGGCGCGTTTCGGACCGTGAACGACTGGACTTGATGGCGCACTGCAAAGCATTTGTGTTTCCGGGCGAAGAGGATTTCGGCATTACGCCGCTGGAAGCGAACGCGGCGGGGCGTCCGGTGATTGCGTATGGCGGCGGCGGCGCGCTGGATACGGTTATCCCCCATCGGAATGGGGTGCTCTTTCATGCGCCGACAACCGAAGCGCTGATTGAATGTTTAACGGGCTTTGACGCGGCGGCGTTTGACGCGCAGCAGATTCGCGCACACGCGGAAAAATTCGATACGGTGGTCTTTCAACAGGCACTGCGACAGCGAATTTTGCAAGCAGAATAAAAGGGAAGGGATTTGCGCCAATGGAATGGCTTTGTTATACTCGCCGTGTCCGATTGCTTTTGACCCTACGCGTTACCCCATGACAGACATTCGCGCATATTGGCGTATCCTGCGTTTGCGTTGGTACATCCCCGTACTCTTGACCGTACTGACTGTTCTGCTTTCGCTTTTCCTGTATCAAGCCCCGCCTCCCACGTATGTGGCGACCCTGCGTTTTACCATTGGCGTCAATGCCGACCCCAATGTGACAGGCACAGACCCGGTGCTGGGTGCATATCAGGCGTCCGAGTATATTCGCGATGATTTTGTGGAAATTCTCCACAGTCAGCTCTTTGCGAATGACGTGAACGCGACCTTGAATGACCCCGCGCTGAAAATTTCCAAGAACAATATCTCGGGCGCGGTGGAAAAGCAGCGACGCATCATGTCCATGACCGTGACGTGGAACAATCCCGACGAAGCGAAACGGATTGCGGATGCTGCCGCGAAAACGCTGGAAACGCAAAATGCCAAGTATTTTGCCCAGCTCGGTTCGCAAGGGGCGAGCGTAACGATTATTGACGGACCCGATATTTCGGGGGTTACGCAGGGTTTGCGCGACAAGCTGGATATTCCGATTCGCGGCATCATTGCCTTGCTCTTGGGCATTGTCGCCATTTTCATTCTCGACTATTTGGACGACAGTGTGCGCGGGGCAAACGATTTGGATAAAATGGGTATCAACGTCTTGGGCGTCATTCCCGATAGAGGAAAGTAGGGCAAGAGGGAAAAAGAAAACAGGGAAACAAGGAAACACGGAAACAAGGAACCTGTCTCCCCTGTCTACCCTTTATTAGCAAGTTAGCGAGAGGAGCTTTACATGGATTTACGCGAATATGGTCGCGTCCTCATTCGACGCGGTTGGATTGTGATTGTAGTCGCCATTGTCGGCGCGCTGGGCGCATATTTGTTCAGCCGCTTGCAGACACCCATCTATCGTTCTACGATTACCTTGAGCGTGCAGCCCTCCCGTTCCTCCGATTATGGTCAGAGTTTGGCAATTAAAAATCTATTGCGGCTCTATGGACAGCAAATCCAAACCAAGTCTATGGCGCAGCAGGTCATAGACCAACTGCAGTTGGACGTTCCGCCTGAAAAATTTTTGGGGGGCGTCGAAGTCAGTCCCAGTGACGCCGACTTGACGCTCGATATTGCGGTCAAAGACCCGAATATAGATATGGTCCCGAACATGGTGCAAAAGTTGGCGGAAAATTTTGTGGTCTTTCACCAACAAGAGGGTTTGCAGATGGACCAGAACGACCGCATTCTGGTTAAAATTCTTGACAATGCCACCCCGCCCGAAAAATTTTCACCCAAGACAACCATTAACGTGTTGGCGGGTGCCATTCTCGGCGCGCTGGCGGGGGTCATTGCGATTTTTGTGATGGAATATATCCAGTCGGGCTATATTCGCACGGCGGACGATATTGACCGCTTTTTAAAACTGACCGTCCTTGGCACAATTCCAACTATCAGTGCTAAAGAAGGACAGGGCAAGAAAGCTGTGCCCGCGAACCAGCCCGCGTCTCAAATTATGTAGAATGCCCAAGGAAACAAGGAGACAAGGAAACAGGTCTCCTTGTTTCCTTGTCTTCCTAGCTACCGTTCTACCCTTTATTTCATGGCAAACACTCTAATCACCATCTCTAATCCGCGTTCGCCCATGGCAGAAGCGTATCGCACGTTGCGGACGAATTTGGAATTTTCCAATCTCGATAAATCGCTGCGCACAATTTTGGTCACGTCGGCGAGTGCCGAAGAGGGCAAAAGCACCACCCTTGCCAATCTCGCCGTGACGATTGCCCAAAGCGGCAAGCGCGTCATTCTGGTGGATGCAGATTTACGGCGTCCGACGCAGCATCAAATTTTTGGTTTGAAAAATGATGTGGGCTTGAGCGACATGGTGCGCGACGATACCCTGCTCGCCGCTCCACCGCTGCAAGAAACGAACGTGCCGAACTTGAAGGTGCTGACCAGTGGAAAACTGCCGCCCAATCCGGCGGAAATTCTCGGTTCGAAACGAATGAGCGAGATGCTGTCCGCCCTGTTGGAACAAGCCGATGTGGTGCTGTTTGATGCGCCGCCGGTGCTGGCGGTCACCGATGCCGCCGTGTTGTCAAGCAAGGTGGATGGCGTGCTGCTTGTCGTCAGCGCAGGCAAGACCAAACGCGAAAAAGCGCGCCAAGCTCAAATGCAGCTCGAAAAAATTAACGCGCGTCTCATTGGCGCGGTGTTGAATAACGTCCAAGCCGAACGCGGCGCACAGTACTATTACGCGGAATCGGCTTGAACCCCAAGTAACTTTCTACGCAAACATAAGAAGTCTATCTTGATTGTTTGTTGAGGGCGGGCTAGATGAAAACCTTCAAGCTCAACGACAACTCCCTCAAGCGAATACGGAACTTTTGGCTTGTTCGCATGGCTGTCGTAGAGATATTGCTAGCAGGAAATGTGTTGTGGTTCCTACTTGTTGGGCTGGACCTCTATTGGTGCTTTGTCCCTGTGGCGGTTATCACGCTCATCTTGGCATTTATCGTCTCCGCAGAGAGGATTACGGAACGGTATCTCAAAGCGGCGCGGGCAATCACAATAGAGGTAAATGACGAGTCACTCTTGATTCGTCAACCGCCATCTCCCAGTATCCAAGTTTTACGTTCAGAGGTGACGAGTATAGTAGATATGCATCAACTTCTCTGCCTTGGCACCAGCATTTCCGAGAATGGAATAGCGGTTCCGCTTGGCTTGGCAGATAATGGTGATGTAGAACTCAAAGCCATTCTTGGCTCTTGGATAAAGATTGAACCAATCTCGCGGCGAGCTCAAACGTCTCGAATATTCGTTCCGCTAATTACAAACTTGGCATTGATAGTGCCGTTCATAGTCTTAAATTCTTTATTTGTATTTGCAGTGGGGCTGGTTCATCTGGTATTGTTTACATACGTATCGTACAAGCTATTCCGTACCAAGACAGCCGATCCCAAGATGCGTCGCAACACTCCTCTCGGGTCTTTAATTATTGTTGGGTTGATTTTTATCCGAGGATATGTACTACTGAGCTTGGGATACTAAACAGAGGTTATGATGAAAGGTCTCATTCTTTCCGGCGGCAAAGGCACACGCTTGCGTCCCTTGACGTATACAGGCGCAAAACAGCTCGTTCCCGTTGCCAACAAACCGGTGTTGTTTTACGCCATTGAAGATTTGGTCGAAGCGGGCGTTACCGAAATAGGAATTGTCATTTCGCCCGAAACCGGCGCGCAGGTGCAGCAAGAGACCGGCGACGGTTCCGCCTTTGGCGCACGTATTACCTATATCCCGCAAGCGCAGCCGTTGGGCATCGCGCACGGCATAAAAATTGCCCAAGAGTTTATCGGGGATGACCCGTTCACTCTCTTTTTGGGCGATAACTTTATTCGCGGCGGAATCGTGCCGCAGGTCAATGCGTTCCGCACGCAGGCGATGGACGCGCAAATTATCTTGTATGAAATGCAAGACCCCAGTTCGATGGGCGTGGCGGTGCTGAACGGGGACGGGCGTGTCGAAAAGGTTGTCGAAAAACCCAAGCAATTTATTTCGCCGTTTGCGGTCATTGGCATTTATATGTTTGGTCCTTCGGTGTTTGACGCGGTGCACAACATCAAACCCTCGGCGCGGGGTGAACTGGAAATCACGGATACGATTCAATACCTCGTGGACAAAGGGCTGAATGTGCGTGCCCACAAACTGACCGATGCGTGGGTGGATACGGGGCGCATTGGCGATATGCTGGAAGCGAATCGTCTAGTCCTCGATGTGATGGAGGGCAAGAATCAAGGGGTCGTCGAACATTCGACGTTGGAAGGACGTGTGATTTTGGAGCAGGGGGCGCGGGTTGTCAATTCTAAAATTCGGGGACCCGCCATTATTGGCAAAAATACCATCGTCGAAAATGCTTTTGTCGGACCCTACACTTCGATTCACCGCGATTGTGTCGTGCGGAACTGCGAAATCGAACATTCGATTGTTTTGGAAAATAGTCAGTTGGAAGACTTGCATACCCGCGTTGCCGATTCCCTCATCGGACGCAACGTCCAAATCAAGCGCGCGGAAGGTCCGACAAAAACCATTCGTCTCATGCTCGGGGACTTTTCGCAGGTCGGAATATAGAGACTGGTGAGGTGCTTATGGCAAATAGCGCTCTTGAGGGGCTGAATTATCCTGAAGTGTTCACCGCATTGGGCAAGCTGATCGAAGAAAATGAATTGCACGATGTGGTGGTGATGGAATTTGAACAGGGCATTATCGTGACGGGAGCCGTGACCCAAGAAGTGGGTACGGGCTATGACCACAAGGTCGAGACCTTTGTGCTTTCGGGCGCCGATTTACGCTCGATGTTGTCCAACAAAGGAATGAAGTCGTTAAAGCGCGGATTGTTTCGCCGCTAAGTGAGGAACCGATGAAACGTCCCCTTGTCAATAATAAACAAATGTCTTATTCGCAGGTGATGCGCATTCTGGGCGCGTATATGGACAGTCATCACATGGTCGAAGCGCGCATTATGGAAGCGGCAGATACCTTTATCTTGCAGGGGTTGGCAACGCGCGGCGAACATACCGGCGAGCGAGTGACCTATCAATTAACCGAAGATGATATTCTGGAGCTGTATCTGGATGCCACGGCACTGCGCGGCAAACGGCTCACCTAACTCAAGTTACCCACTGTCATTTCGAGGAGCGGTTTTTGCGACGCGAAATCTCATTTTGGGGTCAGCGAGATTTCTCGCAAAAACGGCTCGAAATGACAGTGGTTGCGTAAGGCGAGTTACCTAAACAGCAAGCGACTTACAATGAAAAACCTTCTCGTCACTGGCGGCGCGGGCTTTATCGGCTCGAATTTCGTCCGCTATATGTTACAAAACCACTCTCTATACAACATCATCGCGTTCGACAAGTTGACCTATGCGGGCAATCTCGACAATTTGCGCGATGTTGAAAACGACCCGCGCTATGCGTTCGTGCATGGCGACATTTGCGATGCCGATGATGTGAACGGCGCGATTCGCAAACATCACATTGATACGATTGTGAATTTTGCGGCGGAAACGCACGTTGACCGTTCCATTCTGGATGCGGATGCTTTTTTACGCACCAACGTTTTTGGCACCTTTGTCCTGTTGGAAGCGGCAAAACAATTTGGGCTGGAACGCTATCACCAAATCAGCACGGACGAAGTGTATGGCTGGGTGGATAAACCTGCCAAGGAAACAGACCCGCTCATTCCGCGTTCCCCTTATGCGGCTGCCAAAGCAAGCGGCGACCTGATGGTGAATGCCTATTTTGTGACGCATCGCGTGCCGACGACCATCACCCGCGCGTCCAATACGGTAGGACCGTATCAATATCCCGAAAAAGTTGTCCCGCTTTTTGTGACGAACGCGTTGGAAAACGAACCGCTGCCCTTGTATGGCGACGGCAAACAAGTCCGCGATTGGCTCTTTGTGACCGACCACTGCGAAGCGGTGGATGTGGTTTTGCACAAGGGCAATCGCGGCGAAGTGTATAACGTCGGCGGTGAGAACGAACGCTATAACGTGGATGTGGTGAAAATTATTTTGGACACGCTCGACAAATCGCCCGACCTTGTGCGGCGCGTGACCGACCGTTCGGGGCATGATCGCCGCTATTCGCTCGACATTGAAAAAACCAAATCGCTCGGCTGGCACCCGCGCCATTCCTTTGAACAAGCGCTCACCGAGACGATTCACTGGTACGCCGGCAATGCGTGGTGGTGGCAAAAAATCAAAAGCGGGGAATACCGCGACTATTACGAAAAACAATACGGCGAACGCTTACGAACGAGTCAAGCAGTCACTGTGTAAAAAAAAGGCGAGCGGTGAATTTTCACCGCTCGCTTTTTTTTTACATAACCTCGATGGTATCTCCCACCTTTACCCGCCCGGGGATTACTACATTCCCATAAATTCCAAACTGCTGCCCGTGTTGGTGCGTAATCGTTCGCAGCACCGACGGGTCTTGTTTCGCCGTCTCGGGGTTCAAATTTGTCATCATGCAGCGCTCGTCCGTGCTCGTAATCCCTACCTGCGCCGTTTCACCCAACCGCACCACCTTGCCCACCCAATTATTTTCAATATACGGCACACCCTCGGCGGGTTCAATATACAAATTCGCCCGAAACTGCCGGTGGTCAATCGTCGTCGCCGCCTCATTCGCCAGCTGCATCACCGAAAGCAGACTAATCAGCGACACTTGCTGGGTGTCATAATTCCCGCGCCCATTCCGCAGCAAGAAAACGGGATGCCCGTGCAGCTGCGAAACATGCTCGTTCAATTTCGGGTCGGCAATCTCGTACTCTACTCCATCCGGTGTTTGCACCAGCACCGGCACATTCTTGTCTTGCGGGGTCGGCGTTCGCCCAAAGCGCGTAGTGTGCAGCAGCAGCGGCGGCTTTTCGCGCGCCGTCATCCACGGAAACGAGTCCTTGGCGGCGAGGGCTTGCTGCACAAACGCATACCGCCGGTCGCCCAAAAAACCGTGAATCGAAAGATACGCCTCATTCACCTCGACCCCGCGCATGGATTTCACGGGATACAGATACAGATGCTTAATGATTGCTAGAGTCATTCGGTGTCAACGAATAATGCGACCAGAGTGCATCGCAACGAATAAACGAATGGTCGCATCTCATTCCTCCTTTTTGGTGTAACCCCATTTTTTACGACGATGCTCATTAATTTTTTCAGGCGGGAATTTACGTTCATATTGTAAGCGTGGACGTCCAAAATTCACAAGGAGTGCCACACTACAACTATTTTTCACATCTGCCGCAAAATAATCAATCACCTGCGCCTCATCATCTCCGGTCAACTGCCACGACTGCGCTTTCAACTCAACCCAAACGCAATTCGCAACGCGAAAATCAGGCTTATAAACAATCAGTGTCCTCTTGTTCTCATCCTCTACTTCTAATTCAACAAATTCTTCAAATTTTATTTTCAAATCATCCAGTTTTTGCGCCAGCGCGCGCTGATAAACCACCTCGCGATGTCCCGGACCCAAATCATTATGCACTGCCATACAAGCGCCAATGATACGATATGTCAGATCGCCAGTCCCGTCGCTAACCAGTGGCATATTGTCCCCCTCAACAGATACGCATTCGTTTATTCGTTGCGACGCTTTCTAGTCGCATTCGTTGACACCGGAGGCAAAATCGCCAAATTCAAGTCCAGCGCCGCCAGTTGGTTCAAACTCTCTACCATCTCCTCATACGTCTCGCCCAACTCTTGCGGTTCTTTAATCACAATCAGCGTAATCTGATTGTCCTTTGCCTGCTTTAACCGTTTCCGAAATTGTTTTGCTTGGTTTTTTGTTTTTGTCGGCATAGAAATTCTCGATATAAAAAATTCAGATGCGCCCCCAAAACAGATTATAAACCCCGCGCGCATCCTTCATCTGCGGGCGCGCCAGCTCATCCACCGCCCGCCGCACCCCTTCCCACGACGGATAATCGTGAAACGCCACCATTCCCCCCGCGCGCAAATGCGGCAGCCACGCTCCAATATCCGCGCAGCATTCCTCATACGAATGTCCCGCATCAATAAACAACAAATCCACCTGTCCCTCAAACGTTCGCGCAATCTCTAACGAATCGCCGCGATGAATCAACAACTGCTTGGCATAGCGCGCTGTATTGTGCTGAAATTCCGCAAATGTATCGCGTTTCCGTTCCATCATACTATCATTCTGCCACGTATCAATACAGTGCAGCCGCGCCCCACGCTCTTGCGCCGCCGCGCCCAAAAAACATGCGCTCGCCCCCACATAACTCCCGACCTCCAACATCTCACCACCGCGCGGACACGCCAGCCCCAGCCGATACAACATCATCCGCTCCGAACGCCGCAGCAGCGCCCGCACCCGCCACGCCCGCCAATTTCCCCGCACCGCAAAGCGTATAAACGACAAACCCAACGTCAGTTTGTTTGGCTCAATCGGTTGTGTCGTATCGTTTCTCATTCCGCGCTGCATCGCTCCCTATGCAAAACCAAATTTTCCCCTCAATTTCCCTCGTTGTACGTCCTTAGCTCTCAAATGTCAAAACGTTTGGCGTAGTAACGAATTTATTCGTTCCCTTTGCGAAATGCAACTCTCTAACCTCATCGTCTGTGCAAGCCGTTCAAGAACGTTTGGGTAATAAGATACCCCTCACCGAAAGCATAACGCGGCGGGGGGTGAGATAAGTTTGAGGAGCTAGACCTGTGTCTCACTATGACTGTGATACTGCCGCGCAATCTCATCCATCTCGCCATACCCAAGCAGATGCCCGTGCTCCAACCACAGGGCGCGGGTACAAATTTGCGAAAGCAGACCGAGGTCATGCGATGCCAGCAAAATCGTGCGTCCTTCGGCTTTCAAGCCCGCCAACGTTTGAATGCAGACTCGAATAAAATCCTCGTCTGCGACTGCCAGCACTTCGTCCATGAGCAAAATCTCCGGCTCTAGCTGCGCGGCAATCGCAAACGCCAACCGCACCTGCATCCCGTTGGAATAGGTTTTGAGCGGCTCGTATAAAAAGTCGCCCAGCCCCGACAGTGCCACAATCGCATCGAGTTTGGAGGTGAGGTCGCGTTTTTTGATACCCAAAATGGCGCCTTGCAAAAAGATATTTTCGCGCCCGTTCAGCTCCCGATTGAAACCAACCCCCACATCCAACACCGCGCCCACTCTGCCAAACAAGTCCGCTTCGCCCTTGTTGGGACGCGTAATGCGCGCCAGAATCCGCAGCAGCACCGATTTGCCCGCGCCGTTGTGTCCAATCAGCGCCACACACTCGCCGCGCGGCACCTCAAAGGATATATTGTCCAGCGCCCAACGCAGCTCCTTGCGGGGGGTTGCATTTTTCCTTCGATACAGCGGCGCAAATGCCGTGCGCTCGACGAGCGAACGCAAACCCTGCCCATAACTGCCGCGGCGGGTAAAGCGTTTGGATACGTGGCGTACGGAAATGGCGACAGTCATTTCAAATCACATCCGCCAAATTGGGTTCGCGATACTGAAACAAATACAAACTGAACGCCAAAATCGCGAACGCTGCCCCTGTCGAAATCAGAATGACCGCGAGCGGCGGCGGTGTCGTAGGATTCAACAGCGTCCAGCGCATTCCTTCGACGACTCCCACCATCGGGTTCAGGGCATAGAGCCAGCGCCACGGCAGCGGCACCACGTCGGCGGAATAAAACATGGGGGTGACAAACAGACCCAGCTGGAGCACAAAGGGCAGCGCAAACGCAATATCGCGGTATTGGGCATTCAGCGTCGCGACTAACACACTTTGCCCAAATACGACCAGCAGCATCAGCAGAATTACAAGCGGCAGGGCGAGAATGGTCAACGAGGGCACAACATGATACACGAGCCACAGCACCGGCAGCACTGCCAGCGCGACGGCAAAATCGGTCAGGGCGGCGAGCGCGATGGAAAAGGGAATTAACAGACGCGGCAAATAGACGCGCTGCACCAGCGACGCATGTTCTATAAAGCACATGGACGCTTTGGTCAGGGCATGGCTGTAATACGCCCATGCTGCCATTGCAACATAGACAAACAACGGATATGGCACGTCCCCTTGTGCCTGTCCCGCCAGCCGCGTGACCACGATGCTCAACACCACCGTTGTAATCAAGGGTTGTCCTATCACCCACAACACCCCGGCGATGGTCTGGCGATAGCGTACTTGAATTTCGCGCCGCACCAACGCCTCGATCAACTCGCGATGTTCCCACATCTCGCGCCACGCAAACCCATTCCACCGCTTGGCAGGACGCACTCGTTGTATGGTCTCACTGCTCATAATTTGGCTCAACTCAGGGCACAACGCGCAAAATTTGAAGCGGAAACGCTGTGGTTCGAACGCGTTCCAGTCTGCCGCTTGCCAGCATCGCTTTGAACGCCCGACTCGCCAAGCCAAGCCGCACGCTTGCCGTGTTAATCCCATTGTCCCTGAACGTTTCATCGGTGGCAAGCACAATATAGGTAATGTGATGGTCACGAATCACTGTTTCCAATTTATCTGTCGTACGGGTGTCTGACGGTAACAGTATGGTGCGGCGTCCGGTCATAATAAAGTCAAGACTTGCCCAATCAGAGAGCAGAACGGCATCGGGCGGCGTAGATTGGAGGATCGGGTCCGTGCGCGCGTGCAAATCACCCCACAGTGTATAACTGGATAACAGGTTCCAATCGCGCACGACGGCAAGACATAACCATGCGCCAACCAAAAGGGCAATTAACCCTGCTGTCGCCTGTTTGAGACGCTGCGGTGTCAGCGCGCGCCACAAGCGGCTTGCCACTGCACCCAGAGCTTGCAGCACCGCGACAATACCGAGCAAGAGCGCGAGATAGAGCTGCGGTTGAATCGGATAAAACAATCGCTCTCCACCGCCGCGCCATATCAACACCACCGGCAAATAGACCAATGCCCCCCATTGAAACAAGCTCATGTGCAGTGGAACGGTTTGCCATGTCGTCTTGAGCCAATACCCGTTTCCCAACACAAGCAGCAGCACCACCGCCAATCCCGGTACGATGAGAATCCATGGCGCGTTCAACTGCCTGGCTAGAGTCGGCTCCAGCTCGCCCCCCCCTGTGAGCAACAACACCTTGCGTAAATCTTCGTGGATGTGAATTTGAACGTAATACATGTCCAAGACCGTTTCTGGCGCTACGGTGACGGGGTCCAAAACAGGCACGTTGGTTTTGTTCTGTCTGTTTGCGGGTGAACCGGAGGTGGACGGCGGCGGGGTATTGGGACGCGGGTTTGTCACCGGATTGATTGGACCATACGCCACCAGTTGTTCAAGGTAGGTTCCGGGAACAATGTCTCGCGGCGTGACAGGCGTGAGTGCAAGCACCGGCAAGAGCAGCGCGCCAAAGGTTGCGGCAAGATACGTTCCGACGCGCACGAAACGCCCCCGCAGTGCAAGGGCGAGATACAACACAATCCCGCCAAAAAATACCCATCCCACACTGCGCGTAAAAACCATAAAAAAGAGGACAAGCGCCAAGCCGAGCATGTCGCGCCTCTGGGGCGGGGATGCCAACACTCGCGCCGCAAACCAGAACGAGAGGAGCAAAAAGGTGGTAAAAATCGGCTCGGACAGAATTTGGCGTGTATGCGAAAGGGTGATGGGGGCAAGCAAGAACATGGCGGTGCAGGCAAACCGCCAGCGGTTGGACAAGCCGGGCGCAAAATTCTGCCACCCCCAAAACAAAATAGCTCCGCTCGTCAAGGTGGCTGCCAGCGAGAGCCATTGGGGCAAGAGAAAATCATTGGGTGCCGCCGCCGCGAATGGCACGAGCAGCAGCGGATAGACAAAAGGAAAGTGAGTGGGTTCCGGTACGTCGGGCGTGTAAATCAGACCAAAGGAGGGACCCTCTATAAGCGAGTGCGCCAAGAGGGTGTATTCGATACTATCGGGGGTAAAACCAAACTGGTAGGAATAAAAATCACGCAGCGAGAGAAAAAGGGTCAACCCTACCAAAACTGCAAAGACCACCATTTGCCCTGTGCGATTCGATAGCCATTCGTTCCATGTTGCGGCGCGGGTTCGCATCTCATTTATCTTTCGCGTGGGCTGTAATGCAAGCACGCGCAGGGCAGAGACGAAATTCCGTTTTCGGAGGCGTGCCGCCCTTTACAGGGCGAGTATAACGTGCGGTATCTCGCATGTCAAAATAGGAAACGGGTCCCCTCAGGCACGTTTAGCGAGCATCCCCAGATGCGGTGGCATTGGCAGATTCCGCATCTAGGGATGCTTGCTCTACAAAGCGAGCTCACTAAACATTGTGCCAGCCCTACCGGGTCCCCTATGCCTGTTTGAGCGCGAAAACCCGCACGGGATGGGTTTTGCCCTTGATTTCGATTTCACCCTTTTCGACAACCGCAATGCTCTCATCCAGACCGAGGCGGGTTGGCTCGTCCAGCAAAATTTGCTCGCCCAGGACTTTGGTCTGTGCCTCCAAGCGCGCCGCAAGGTTGACGGTATCGCCGACGCAGGTATAGGTGGCGCGGTGCATTGTGCCCGTATAGCCCGCAATGACCTGTCCCGATGCAATGCCGATGCCGATGCGAATGGTTTGGCGGTTGGCGGCGGTCTGTTCGGCATTAAAGAGTTCGATGAGCTCTGCCATTTGCAAGGCAGCCCGCACCGCCCGCGCGCGATGGTCGGGGCGTTCGACGGGCGCGCCAAAGATGGACATTAGCCCATCGCCAATCATCTGATTGACGATGCCGCCTTCGCCGCCAATGGCGTCCATCATCAACGTGTAATAGTTGTTTAACAGTTCTATCGTTTCGCTCGGGGACTGGGCTTCGGCAATGGTGGTAAAGGAGCGAATGTCGCAAAAGAGCGCGGTGGCTTGCACGTATTTTCCGCCGAGCGCAAAGCCACTGGTAAATAAATCTTCGGCAACCTGTTCGGTGGCAAATTTGGATACGAGTTCGCGCTGTTGGTCGCGCAGCCGTTTTTTCTCTAACGAGGCATTCAATCGCGCCTTGAGCAAGACCGGATTGACGGGCTTGTGCAGGTAATCTTCTGCGCCCAATTCGATGCACTTGACCACGCTGTCGAGCTCGTCGAGCGATGAGGTCATAATGACCGGAATATCGCGCAGATGAATGTCGCCGCGCAAGGTTTCCAGCACCCCAAAGCCATCCAGTTCGGGCATTTCCACGTCCAACAAAATCAGGTCAAACGGTTGGCGTTGAATCAGCGCAATCGCCTGTTTGCCATTTTCGGCAAAGGTGACCTGATGCCCCATTTGCTCCACCCCGCGCGAGAGCAAAAGCCGGTTCATGCGGTTGTCGTCAACGATGAGAATTTGGCTCATGTGGGGTTTCCTGCCAGCTTGAGTTCCAGTGCGTGTTTCACCCTATCATATTCTTGCTCCAGCGCCGAAATTTTTTCGCCCGCGCCGTTCAAGTTTGCTTCGCGTGCCATGCGTTCCAGTTCTTGCGCCTGCCCCGTCAACGTCGTCGCCCCAAAATTGGCACCGTTGGATTTTAGACTGTGCGCGGCGCGGCGGAAGGTGTCCACATCGCCCGCCTCCAAGCCCTGTTTCATCTGGGCAATGAGCTGGGGCGAATCTTCCAAAAAGGTTTGGACGAGCTCGCGGATAAAATCCGCGCCGACATTGGTTTTGAGTGCCTGAAACATTGCATCGTTCAAGACGCTCGCATCCGGTTCTATCGTGCGGCGCGATTTTGTGCGCATGAGCGCGGCAACCAATTCCTCTACGCGAATGGGTTTGGCAAGATAATCATCCATCCCTGCCGCCAAACACATTTCGCGGTCGCCTTGCATGGCGTTGGCAGTCATGGCAATAATGCGCGGGCGTCCGCTGCGTGCCCACCGTTTGTTGATTTGGCGCGATGCTTCCAGCCCATCCATGTCGGGCATCTGCACATCCATCAGAATCACATCATAGGTCTGGCGTTCCAACGATTGCAGCACCTCCAGCCCGTTGCCTGCAACGTCAGCGCGATAGCCCATGTGCTGTAACAGCCGCAATGCCAGTTTTTGATTCACAGCATTGTCTTCGGCGAGCAAAATGCGGAGCGGGTGCTTGGTCGAAAGATTTGCGTCGAGCGCCATTTTTGGCTCTCCTTCGGGAACGATGGTGGTTTCGCGGGCAAACAGGTTGAGCAAGGTATCATACAGCAGCGACGGTTTGATAGGTTTGGTGATTTGGGCATTAAACAATGCCGCTTCTTCGCGGTGTCCCAGCGAGCTGAACAAGACCAACGGCAGCGCGCCGTTGGCATTGCGGATGGCTTGCGCCAGAGCGATGCCGTCCATCTCGCCCATGTGCATATCCAAAATGGCAATGTCAAAGGGGTCACCGCGCTGAATCCATTGCAGCGCCTCTTGCGGTAAAGCCGTGTCGCGCGTCAGCATTCCCCAGTTCCGCAAATACGTGACCAGAATGCGGCGGTTGGTGCTGTTGTCATCCACAATCAACACCCGTTTGTCGGTCAACAAGGGCTGCGCGGAATCCAAATCGCGGCGCGGGCGCAGCAGGGTGGTGAGCGCCTGGGCGTGAATGGTAAAGTGAAAGGTCGAACCTTGCCCCTTGACGCTTTCAACCCACATGGTGCCGCCCATCATTTCCGCCAGCCGTTTGGAAATGGCAAGTCCCAACCCCGTGCCGCCATACTTGCGCGCCGTCGAAGCATCCGCTTGCGAAAAGGATTGGAACAAGCGCGCTTGCTGTTCGGGCGTAATCCCGATGCCTGTATCGTGAACGGTAAAGTGGAGAACCACTTCATGCGAGACGGGCTGCCGCGTGGCGAGGTCTAGCTGGGTAACGGCTTGCTTGTCCACGCGCACATTCAACACCACTTCGCCCTTGTCGGTAAATTTCACCGCGTTGCTGAGCAAGTTTAGCAGCACCTGACGCAGGCGCGTCGCATCACTCACAATGGTTTGCGGCACTTCGGCATCGAATTGATAGGCGAGGTCGAGTCCTTTTTCCGCCGCGCGCGTGCTAATCAGGTCGAGCGCGCCTTCTACCGTTTCGCGCAAATCGAGCGGCTGGTTTTCAATGTCCATTTTGCCCGCTTCGATTTTCGAAAAGTCCAGAATATCGTTAATGATGGTCAACAGGGCGTCGCCGCTGTTGCGGATAATCTCTGCATATTCGCGCTGGTCGTCGGTGAGGGGGGTGTCCATCATCAGCCCGCTCATGCCGATAATGGCGTTCATCGGCGTGCGAATTTCGTGGCTCATGGTGGCGAGAAACGCACTCTTGGCTTGGTTTGCCTGTTCCGCTTCTGCCTGAGCGCGCTGTGCCTGGTCAAACAAGCGGGCATTTTGAATGGCAATTGCTGCTTGGCGTCCCAGACCGATGGTAAAGTCCAAATCGCTGGCGGTGAATGCGCCGTCTGCTTGTTTGTCGCGCCAGACTGTGAGAACGCCAATCACCTCATCGCGCAACGTGAGAGGCACAAAAATGATGGCTTCCTGTTCCTCATCCCCCTCGGTCCCGGGAACTGTCTGAATGCGCGGGTCGTGCAGGGGGTCATTCACCAGTTCCGCCACACCCGTTTCCGCCACATTCCCTGTAATGCCTTGTCCCACTTGAATCACGTTGGTGCGGAACAAATCAGCATACTTGCCGCGCGCCGCGACGGTGTGGAGCGCGTCGTCGGGTTGGCGCAGGCGAATGACAACATCGCGCGTAGAAAGCACCTGCTCGGCACGCGTGGCAATCTGATTCAGCACCTGCTGCAAATCCAGCGTTGCCGAAATTTCGCGTCCAATTTCATTCAGCGCGGCGGTTTCACGGGCGCGGCGCTGCGTCTCGTCAAACAGTCGCGCATTTTCCAACGCCACACCCATGCTGGATGCGAGTGTGCTTAGCAAATTCACGCTGGCTTCATCAAACGCATTTTCGCGTTCGAGATTTTCCAAGGTAATGACGCCGATGGCTTGGTCCCCCGCGATGATGGGCACGCCTACAAACGAGAGGGGGTCGCGGGTAGAACCTGTCAAAAGCGCAGAACCTAACTCGGCGCTGCGTTCACGGAAATTGGAATTCACCACGAGCCGCTGTCGTGTCTTGAGAATGTGTGGCGTGAACCCCTTGTCCGACAAGGGGAGCGCATCTGTGACAAGCCGTTCCCCCTCGCGCACCAAATACGGAAACAAAATTTGGTTCGACGTGCGGTCAATCAAGCGAATACTCAGCACCTGCGCGTCAAAAATTTCGCTCAATTGGTCACCCACCAAATCTACAGCGCCTTGCAGGTTGGGCTGCGAAGCAAGCGCCTGCTGCACGCGATTAATAATGTCAAGTTCGTTTGCGCGTGCTTCGGTCTCTTGCAAAAGGCGCTGCGTCTCGTCAAAGAGCCGCGCATTTTCCAACGCGACGCCCATCGAAGCTGCCAGCGTCGTAAGCAGCCGCACATCCGCGTCGCTGAATGCGTCCTCGTGGTCAAAATTGGAGAGGGTGATTGCGCCCGCGACTTGATTGTTGATGAGAATGGGCACGCCGAGAAACGCTTTAGACTCGACTCCCGAAATCAGCTGCGACCCCAATTCATCCGCGCGTGCCTGAAGATTGCGATTGATGAGCAAGGGTTGGCGGGTGCGAATCATTTCCGCGCCAAATCCCGGACCCATTGTTATGGAATGCGGTTCATACCGCTCGCCGCGTTCATAGGTATAGGGCGTGAACTGGGTCTGCGTCGCGTGGTCATACAGCCGCATATCAATTCCTTGCGCGTCGAAAATCTCGCGGATTTTTTCGCCCACCAATTCATAAATCCCCTGAATGTCGAGTTTCGAGACCAGACCCAGCTGCACGCTGTTGATAATTTGCAGTTCGGCGGCGCGCTGTTCGCTCTCTTTTAACAGGCGCTGGGTCTCGGCAAACAGCCGCGCATTTTCCAGCGCCACACTCATACTGTTTGCCAACGTTTCCAACAACCGCACATCCCCTGCATCAAAGGCGTTGGCGTGTTCGAGATTTTGCAAACTGATAGAACCCGTCACCTGATTCCCAACCAACAGCGGGACCCACAATGCGGAACGCGTAGGGCGAGTCCCGGGCACGGTGTACAACTCCAGCTCCGGGTTCGACCATGTAAAAGTATCGGAAACCAACAACGTTTTGCGCGTCTTGAGCAAATAACTGCCTGTGCCTTTGGGCATGATGGGAAAGGTTACGGGCGTCGCCTGCCGCGCCCAATTCTCATAGATAAAGCGCGCCGTGCCTTGCATCGTCGCCGCATCATAGGTGACAATACTCACCGATTGGGCATCAAACAGTTCCTGAATCCGCGTGCCGATAAGGTCATAAATGACCTGAATATCCAGCTGGGACGCGAGCGCCTGCTGCACGCTGTTGATAAGGGACAATTCCGCCGCGCGCTGTTCGCTCTGTTCCAGCAGTTCATTGCTCGCCGCATACAGGCGCGCATTCTGAATGGCAATCGCTGCCTGACGCGCCATGCCGACGAGGAAATTCAAATCATCCGGTGTGAACAAGTCGCGCGTCTGCTTTTCGCGCCACACCGTCAATGCGCCAATCACATTGTCCTGCAAAAGGAGCGGCGCGACCATCAACTGCTCGCTTTCGCTCTGCAGCGGCGTGCCGGCAATATGGATGGCGCGCGGGTCGGTGCTGGTGTTGTGCACCATGTTGGCGTGCTTGCTTTGGGCAATACTGCCAATCATCCCCTCGCCCAGACGGAAGGTTTCGGCAAGAATTTCTTGCGCCGAATCGCCGACGACGGAAATGGGTTTGAGTGTCTCGCCATCACTGTCCAACAGCAGGACCGCGCTGGTGTCGGTTTTCAACACGCGCTGCGCGTTCGTCGCGATGAGGTCCAAAACCATGTTCAGGTCCAGCGTTGCGGAAATTTCGCGTCCAATATCCGTCAGCGCGGACATTTCGTTGGCGCGCCGCTGCGTTTCGTCAAACAGCCGCGCATTTTCCAGCGCCACACTCATCGAGTTGGCAATCGTTTCGAGCAGCCGCACATCCGAATCGGTAAAGGCGTGTTCCTTTTCCATATCTTGCATCAAGACAATCCCGCGCAGTCCTTCGCCCACCAAAAGCGGAACGTATAACGCGGCTTTTGGCAGGTGTGTGCCCGGCACCACGTAACTGCCCAGCGCGGCGGCTCGTTCCGCCATCTGTTCATTGACCAAAATCGTCTTGCGCGTGCGCAGTAGTTCGCCCGTAAAGCCCGTACGCTGTATGCGAAACGCCGGAACCTGTAAGCGTGTCCCATGCTCGACAATATAGGGTACCGCAAGCGAATCTGTTGCCGCATCATACAGCCCCAGCATCAAATCGAACTGCGGAAAGATACGCTCCAATTCCTTTCCGACCAGTTCGCAGATGGCATTCACATCCAGTTTGGAAACCAGTCCGGCTTGGACGCTGTTGATAATCTGCAATTCGGCGGCGCGCTGCTGTTCGGCTTGAAACAAACGCTGCGTCTCGTCAAACAGCCGCGCATTTTCAAGCGCAACCCCCAGTGACGAAGCTATCGTTGAAAGCAAGCGCACATCACTTTCGCTGTATGCATTCTCGTGCTCGTAATTTTCAAGCGAGATGGATCCGATTACACGGTCACTCGCAAGGATGGGGACATTTACAACGGCTTGAGCGGACTCGGTACCGGGAACAATGGTGCCGCCCATTTCGGTGACAACGGCGGCTGCATTTTGGTTAATGACCAAGGGGGCACGCGTTCGCTCGACATAGCTCCACAGCGCGCTGGGTGGCTGCGGTTCGATTTGCAACCGTTTGCCGTGTTCATACTCGTACAAATAATGCACCAGATTGGTCGCCGCATCGTAAATCCGAACCCCAATATCCTGACTGTTGAACAATACCCGCAGCTTGTCACCCACCAGGTCAATAATGCTTTGAAAATCGAGTTGTGAAGCCAACCCTTCTTGCACGCTGTTGATAATGGCAAGCTCGGCGGCGCGCTGCTGTTCTGCTTTGAACAAACGCTGTGTCTCGTCAAAGAGTCGCGCATTTTCGAGCGCAACCCCCAGCGACGAAGCAATCGTCGAAAGCAAACGCACGTCGCTCTCGCTGTACGCGTTCTCGCGCTCGTAATCCTCCAACGAGATAGAGCCAATGATGCGGTCACCCGCGATAATCAGCACATTGACGAGCGACTTGGGCACATCGGTGCCCGGAATGATTTCCGCGCCGACACTGGCGAAATACTGCACCAAATCTTGATTGACCACAACGGGCGCGCGGTTTTGTACCATGATTTTCCACAAGGCGCTGGGAGAGCGCGGCTCGATTTGCAAGCGTTCCCCGTGCTCGTACTCGTACAAATAATGCACCTGATTGGTCGCGGCATCATAGATGCGAATGCCAATCTCTTGCGTGTGAAACACCTCACGCAATTTATCGCCAACATGGTCAATAATCCCCCGAAAGTCGAGTTTTGATGCCAACCCTTCTTGTACGCTGTTGATGATGGCGAGCTCGGCGGCGCGCTGCTGCTCTTCCTTGTAGAGCCGCTGTGTTTCGTCAAACAGACGCGCATTCTCGATAGCAATGGCAATATAGTCGGCAAGCGTTTGTAACAAACGCGCGTCGCTCGGTGCATAGCGCTGCTTTTGATAGTCCTGCACCGCAATCACACCAATCGCGCGTTCTTCACTCATAATGGGCACGCCCAGCCACGATTCGGGATGTTGCCCTTTGCCCGAGTTGACGGTGATTGCACCGTGGGCGAGCATTTCCGCGCGGGTATCGAGGCGGAGCGGCTGGCGGGTTTCCAGAACAATTGAAGACAAACCGCTCGCGAAGGGAATCGTCGAGGCGTGAATCTTGTCCCCATCGTGGTCTACCCACATCGGAAAAGTAATCTGTTGATTTGCGCGGTCTGCCAATGCGATAAAGGTTTCGGGTTTGCCAAAAATCTCGCGCAGCTCGGAAATGACAATTTCAAAGATGGACGTTAAATCCAGCTTGGAGGCGAGCGCCTGTTGGACGCGCGCAATGGTGGCGAGCTCTTCGGCGCGCTGTCGTTCTGTCTCGAACAGGCGGGCATTTTGCAGCGCCGTAGCGGCTTGTGAAGCAAATGCCAGCGCAAGCTGTCCTTGCTCGGACGTATAAAAATTTGGCTCATGCTTGTCGAGCGTGAGCATGCCCGTCATCACGCCGTTGGAAATCATCGGCACGCCCAAATAACTGCGCGTACCAACCGTGCGATGCGGCTCGCTTTGGAAATATTGCGGATATTCGGCGGGGGCGTCCCTGAGAATGAGCGGACTCAGGTTTTGGGCAATGGTATAGCCCAACGCATCATCTGTTGGATTGAACTCAAAGCTGACACCCACCAAGGCGGCGAGATTTTCAAACCCGCGTCCGGCGATAAATTCGCGGCGGTTGTTGCGAACTTGATACACGCCCGCGCTGTCGTACGGGACAACCTTGTGAAGCTCGGTCAGCACCAGGTCGAGCACCTCTTGGAGCGAAAGGGACGAACTGAGCGCGTGCGCGATGGCTCCCAGCGTTTCCGCCTGCCCGCGCGCAATGCGCTCGGCATCAAACAGCCGCGCATTTTCCAGCGCCACCGCCATCGAAGCGGCAAGCGTTTGCAGCAAGCGCGCATCACTCTCGGTGAACGCATTCTCGTGGTCGAGATTTTGCAAGCTAATCGTGCCGCGCGGCTCATCTCCCACAAACATCGTGACATACAACAGCGACTTGGACATCTCTGTGCCGTCGGCAATAATAAGCCCATAGTCGCCCATTTCCGCCAATGTGTTAATGCGTATGGTTTGTCGCGATGTGCGGAGCAATTGGTTGATGTAGGTTTCCAATACTTGGCGCGTAGGGATACATGGCACACGTTCCCCACGTTCCATGGCGTACACTTCCGTGACCGTATTCGCTTCTGTATCCCAAAGAGAGATGGAAACAACCTGCGCGTCGAAAACTTGTTGAAGCCGGTCACCGACCAAATCAATAATGTTCTGAAAATTGAGATTGGCTGCCAGTCCCTGCTGAATGCTGTTGATGATGGCAAGTTCGGCGTTGCGCTGTTTGGTCTCTTCGATGGCGTGTGCGCGTGTCAGCGCAGTGGCGATATGCTGTGCCACAAATTCCAGCACTTGAACATCACGCGCCTCATAGACGACGCCGGGCGTGTAACTCTGCACAGCCAGGACCCCAAGAATTTGACTGTCCGTTTTCAGCGGCACAGTAATCCCATCCACCGGGACCGTGTAAAAATCCGCAAGGTCAATATCATCACTGTGCAAAAGGGTATTCAATTCAGGGGCGACGTGGATTGGACTGCCTGAACGCAAAACCCGCCCCGTGCCGCTTTTCGCGTCTCGCAAAAACATCGGTTTCCAGAGCGATTGCGCGGAATCCTTTTCATCCACATGATAAACCCACGTAATCAGGTCGGTCTGGTTATCATAGAGCGCGATAAAAAAGTTTTCCGCATACATCAATTTGCCGACAATGCGATGCACCTGCCCGTAAAACTGCTGCATATCCGAAAAAGCCGTTGCGGCATCCGCAATTTCATAGAGCACCGTTTGAATGAGGTTGCTCTTGACGAGTTCTTGGGTGCGTTCGGCAACGCGCTGTTCCAGCTCTTGCACCCGTTCCGCATTCTCGCCGGCAGGCGCGGGTGCTTGCTGTACCGATGCCGCTGTCGTTTTTTTATGGCGGGTTTGTCCCGTATTGGGGGTAGCGACTGTTTTACGACTGCTTTTGGTCTTTTTCGTGGGTTTTGCTTGTGCCTTTTTCGTCATACAATTCCATTTCAAGCGTCAGAATACTCGGTTGTGTGAACACAACACTACTACAATCCATTGGGACGCGCAATGTTCAGAGAACAATTGTACACGATTTGCAATGGGGTTGTCTGTCATTCAAATGACAGTCCTTCAAGGATGTTTAGCTAGCACGCCCGCGTGCGGCGGCATTGGCACATTCTGCATCTGGGGATGCTTGCTCTTCAAAGCGAGCTCGCTTTACAGAGCAAGCTTACTAAACGTGCCTGCGGCGACTTTCTGCCAGCCCTGCGAGATGTCATTTGTTCCGTTGACATTCATAGAACGCGCTTGTAAAATTGCGCGCCGAGCCAATATGATAAACCTTCAACCTTTTCTCGAATCCTCTTTGCCGCAGTTTCTCGCCGACCTTGAAGTGCTGGTCAATGTAGATTGCGGCACGTTCACCAAACGCGGGGTAGATTTCTGTGGCGATTGGGTGAATGCGCGCGGGCAGGAATGGGGCTGGGATATGGAGTATTTCCCTGTCCGCGAGTTTGGCAATTGCCACCTGGCGCGGCTGCGCGGCAAGGGCGCAGGCAAATTTTTAATGCTCGGGCATCTCGATACTGTGTATCCCGAAGGCATTGCCGCCGAGCGTCCGTTGCGTACCGAGGGGAACAAACTGATTGGACCCGGTGTGAGCGATATGAAGGGCGGCGTGCTGCTGGCGATGTATGCAATGCGCGGCTTGCAGGTGGCAGGGTTCGATAACTTTGCCGAGTTGGGAATCTTTTTCGGATGCGACGAGGAAATTGGTTCACCTACCGGGAAGCGCTATTATACGCGCTTTGTGCAGGAAGCGGATGCGGTCCTGGTGTTGGAAGGGGCGCGGGCGAACGGGAATATCGTGAGCGCGCGCAAAGGGACCGGACAATACACCCTGCGCGTCAAGGGACATTCCGCCCATGCGGGCGTCGAGCCGGAAAAGGGGGCGAACGCGATTCTGGAATTGGCACATCAAATTATTGCGCTGCATCAGTTGAATGGCATCGCGCCGGGTGTGACGGTGAACGCGGGCATTATCGGCGGCGGCACGCGCACCAATGTTGTACCGGATGAGGCGTGGGTGCAGGTGGATGTTCGCGCGGTTGACCCGGCGGGCGCAAACATCGCGCACGATGCGGTGATGGCGCTCATCGAGCAAACAAAAGTCGCGCGCACCAAAATTGAAATCGAAGGACATTTTGAATATCCGCCCATGTCCAAGACGCCGGCGATTGGCATGATGGCAGAATGGGCTAAAGAACTGGCACACGAACTGGGTTTTGACATTCAAGACCAGGCGACGGGCGGCGCGTCGGACGCAAACAATGTGGCGCAGTATGGCATTCCCGTTTTGGACGGCTTGGGACCCATTGGGGGACTCGACCACAGCCCCGACGAGTATTTGGACCGTGACAGCATTTTGCCGCGCACCCAGCTGCTTGCGGCGCTCATTGAACGACTGGGCGAACGCCGCGCCGAATTGGTTGCCCTGACCCGGAAAACAGCGGGATAGCTTGTTTTAAGACCGCAAAAAATGAATTTGACGCTCGCAACGCTTGTCGCCGTGGACAGCGCAGAACATGAAGCCCACGTTTTATACCCGAACCTCAGCAAGCCCCGTTCCGCGCAAGAACGCCGTTGTATCTATTGGAAAACAGCCACTGTCTGCTGCGCGACCGTGCGCCGCTGTTACCCCGAAGCGCGCCTGTGCGTTTTTACCAACGACCCCGACGACCTCAAACTCGAAGGGGTGTGGGTGTCGCAGCTGCTCGAACGACTGGGCGTTGAACGCTGTTTTCTGCCTTTTCAACACTTTAAACCCCCGCCGGGCGTTTCTCGAAAATTTCTCAACATTTTCTACCGGCTCGACGTGCTGGAACATCTGGCGAATGGCAAGGGACACGCAGAGGATGCCATTCTCTTGATGGATGGCGACATTGTATCCGCCCATCGCATCCAAGGACTGGCAGACCGCTTGCCGCAGCAAGGTATCTGGGTGTCGTCGCCCTTTGCCGAAATCCATCCGTACCGGCTCAGTTCAGAAAATCTCAGCCGCGCACAGGTAGGGGATATCTTTCGTCGGCTGGAGGCAAATTATCCAAACCCTTTTCCCATTTGGTACGGCGGAGAATTTATCGGCGGACGGCGTGCTGCCTTGCAAGCCCTGGTCCGTGAACTTGAACGCGTATGGGCACTGGTTTTGGAACGTGCGCTCCAACCCGTAATTTATTTTCCCAACCGCGAAAGTTTTTTTGACAACGACGAATATCTCTTGAGTTATATTTTCAACAGCGGCGTTCTGCCCATCACGTTGGCGAGTGAGGTGTGCCGCCGTATGACGACGTTGGAGGGCGTGCGCGACATTGAACCCGACGATGCCATGATTCCCTTTTGGCATGTCCCTTCGGAAAAACGGCGCGGGCTGGCACTGCTCTTTACGGAAATGCGCGACCCCGAATCGCTCTTTTGGAAAACCGACCTGGACGACTTGCACCGCTATTTGGGAGACTATGTAGGCATACCGAAACGTCGTTACGATTTGCCCTATACGCCGCAGGAGCAGATGGAACGGTATGCGCGGATCGCCGCGCGTTGGCTGCGCCGCAAACGCAAACCGCCTGTATACTCTCACCACAAGGCACACGTATGATCATTCCCCCTCCAAATCCCGCACACACCTTTGAAGATGCTGCCGCGCGCATTGACACGCTGGCGCGTCAGGATGACGATGCAATTCACCCCCTTTCGGGAACGAAATTCTGGTCACACGGCACGCGAACCCGGCGCGCCGTCTTGTATTTGCAGGGATATACCGACAGCACACAGCAGTTCAAACCCTTGGGAGATGTACTGTTTGAGCGCGGTTATAATGTGTTTGCGCCGCGCTTGATTCATCACGGCTACAAGGATCGTTTGAGTCATCAGCACAGCCAACTCGAAATGCGCGACCTGATTGAATGGACGAGCGCCGTGACCGATATTGCGCTGGGGTTGGGGCAAGAGCTGACAGTGATCGGGCTTTCGCTGGGCGCAGTGTTGGCGACGTGGGTTGCCGAAGAGCGCGCGGAGGTCGAGCGCGTGTTGATTGTTGCGCCCGCGTACGGCACAAGCGCAATCCCCCATTCGCTGACGCAACCCCTGGCGCATTTGGTACGCCGCCTGCCTAATTTTTTTGTATGGTGGGACCCGCGCGTGGGCGAGCAAGCAGGATTTGAATATACCTATCCGCGCTTTGCCACACATACGCTGGCACGCCTGTTTTTGTTTGGTGGGGAATTGCTCAAGCAGGCGCGTGCAAAACCACCCGCTGCCCGCGCGGTGTGGATGATTACGAATGCAAATGATTTTGCCGTCAGTAATACTATATGCAAGCAATTTGTGACGGCGTGGCGTTCGCATTCTAACGCACAGGTACATACGTACGAATTTCCGCGTGAATGGAACATCCCGCACGACGTGATGGACCCGGCAGACCCGTTGGTCAAGCCCGAACTTGTATATCCACCACTGCTCGAAATTATTGGACAAGCGTTACAATCAGCATAACCGGTGCGGGTATTCATGTATCCGAACCTAAAGGAGAAATCAAATGGGCAATCAAGCACATCACCGCCGTGATTCGCAAGAACCGCAGGGCGAAAACGATACGCAGGACCTCGGCGGTCTGTTGGGTGAAATTCTGGGCGCAGTGACGGAAGGCAATCAACCACAAAATGCGCCAGCCCCTGCGCCACGCCATCCGGTGCAAGGCGGCGATGAGGTGTTGGGCACACTGGGCGCGGGCAGCAATGCGCCTATCCTGGGACAGGACAACGCGCCGCACTCGATGCCCGCTCCGAACGCGGGCGACATGCCGGGCGGTGATTTGGGCGGTTTGCTCGGTTCTATTCTCGGCGGGGCATCGGCGGGTGGAACAGCGCAAGACGGCGGCGATTTGGGTGGGCTGCTCGGCTCGATTTTGGGCGGCACAGCCACACCCTCCCAAACGGGCGGACAAACTCAAGACCCGATGGGCGGCTTATTAGGCGGCATCTTGGGCGGCATGATGGGCGGCGGCGCGTCCAATACAAGCGCAATGGGTGGTATGGGCGGCATGAGTGGGATTTTATCGCCGCTTGCCGATGTGCTGTCCGAAAAACTGGGTATCAGCCGTGAAGTGGCAATGACCGCCCTGACCATCGTCGTGCCGATGGTGCTGAACAAATTGATGAGCAGTGGGCAGCAGTCCGAAGGCGATGTGTTGGGCAACTTGCAGCAATCTATGGCGAGCGGGCAAGGGCTGGACTTTACCAAAAGCGAACACGCTGAAATGGTCAACCAGCTTTCTGCCCAAACGGGGCTGAGCCATCACGAAGCATCGCAAACGCTCCGTTCCACCATTCAAGTGTTGGGCGGACAATAAATCGAATTAAAAAAAACCTCGTCCAACAGTGGACGAGGTTTTTTTGTGGCTCGAAAAAAGTATTACGGGGTACTATACACGTATTTGTAAATCTCGCCCTTGCCATAACTCAGAATATAGACATTGCCATCGGGACCTGTGCCAAATGCTGTGGGGGCTTGCACGGTGTCAAAATCGCCGGTTGCCGTGACGTGATTGGCATTGTCGAGCGTAAGGGTGTGCACCCAACCTTTAACAAAATCGGCATAGAAAAAGGCAGTGTCCCACGGCGGGGGATAATTGGAATTTTTAGCGAATGCGCCCGCCACCACAGCATTCCCTTGTTCCGTTCCCGAACCGTGATTGTAATAATGAATCGGTGCAGTGGTTGCGCCAAAATTGGTTTGCGATGTGTCACACGCGGGCGTGTTATAGGGGCAGGGACCCTCATACCGCCACCAACCATAGTCTGCTCCTGCCTGTAACGAGTTGATTTCTTCCCACGTATTAAAACCCACCTCGCCCACCAGATAAGTGGAATTGGCAGGACGCGGGGTCAGGCGGAACGGCTCACGAAAGCCGAGCGCAAAAATTTGTTTCATTGCGCCCGGTGTGTTGTAAAAGGGATTGTTTGGTGGTGGGTTGCCGTCACGATTCACGCGCAAAATTTTGCCGCGCAAATTGTCCAGCTCTGCCGCGTCACCCCATTCCTTGCCGCCGTCGCCAATGGTCACATACAGCTTGCCGTCAAAACCAAAATGCAAATCGCCGCCGTTGTGATAGCCAATGTCGGATGGGATGTTATCAATGATAATGTGTTCTTTGGTGCCAACGCCCTTTTTGGTGGTCAAACGTGAAACGCGATTATAGACGGTGCCGCGCCAGTGCTTGGAGCCGGGAGCCGTCGCGTAATAGACATAGACATAGTGGTTCTTGTTGTACTTGGGGTCAACCGCAATGCCGAGCAAGCCGCGTTCGTAATCATACGATATGTTCAATGTCGCATAGGGTGTGGCGCGCAGTGTGCCGTCGGGCTGGATGACGCGGACCGTGCCTGCCCGTTCTGCGACCAAAATCGAATGGTTTGGCAAAAAGGCAAATGCCGTCGGTGAGGTCAAGCCACTGCCGACCAGCACGCGCGAAAACCCGGCAGGCAGCGCGCCGCCCACCGCATAGACGGGATTCGAGACGGTGACGGCAGCCAGACACACAAACATAAAGATCATACCCAAGCCAATTCGTTTAAACATTTGTTGAACCATTCGTATCCTCCGTTCTATTCCTCATACATAACCCTGCTAAATAGCACATTCAGAGCGACACTGTACATCGCAATTTGATACGCCGAGCGAATCACCTTAAACGCGAATCTACGCGAATCAAAACAAAAAAATTTCGCTAAATTTTAGGGTTTCTCAAGATTCGTTTTGATTCGCGCAGATTCGCGTTTCTATCCGCCAACTCGTTTCATGTAAATCGTCCCTTATGCACTTACGCCCCGCAGAACAAGCATCAAATCATTCACGTTCGTATTGGTCGGACCCGTTATCACCAAATCATCCAGCGCGGCAAAAAAGGAATAAGCGTCATTATTTTCCAAATAGCCATTGGCATCCAAGCCGCGCTCCCTCGCGCGGGCGAGGGTTGTGTTGTCGGCGATTGCGCCTGCGGCGTCGGTAGGTCCGTCTGTCCCATCAGTGCCTGCGCTCAAAATCACAACCGGCTGCGCGCCGTCCATTTCCAACGCCGCTGCCAACACCAATTCTTGGGCGCGTCCGCCTTTGCCATGCCCGCGCAGATGAACGGTGGGTTCCCCGCCGCCCAGCCAGCATTTGGCATATCGCGTATCGCCTGTCGCGGCGGGCAGTTCGCTTTGTGCCAATGCACCAAGCATTTGACCCAGCTCGCGCGCTTCGCCTTCCATCCGTGTGGAAAGCATTTCGACGACATAGCCGCGTGCGGCTGCTTCTGCTGCCGCCGCATCGCACGCAATTTGATTGTCCGCAACAACCACATTTGTCACCCGCGCAAACAAAGGGTCGTTTGCTTTGGGCGTGTCGGCAATTTCGCCCCGTGCGCCGCGTTCATAGTGTGCCAAAATGGATGCGGGAATTTTTTCGGTGAGGGCGTATTTTTCGAGGATGGCAAGGCAGTTGGCGTAGGTCGAAGAATCGGGCGCTGTGGGTCCCGAAGCAATCACATCGAGCGGTGAACCCAGCACATCGGACAAGATAAGCGAGACCACGCGCGCGGGCTGTGCCAGCCGCGCCAGCTGTCCTCCTTTGACGCGCGAAATATGCTTTCGCAGCGTATTGAGTTCGTTGATCGTTGCCCCGCAGCGCAGCAATTCGTTGGTCAGCGCGCGCAGGTCGTCCAACGTCAGCCCTTCCGCGAGCCATTCCATCAAGGCGGAACCTCCGCCTGACACCACGCACAGCACCAAATCTTTTTCTGTCACCTCGCGCAGCAGTTCGACCAGCGCCCGCGTCCCGCGTTCGCCGTTGGCATCGGGTAAAGGATGCCCCGCCTCGTATATTTTGACGATGCGTGTGGGAACGAGATGGTCGTATTTTACGACGACTGCGCCCGCAAACACATCTACAAGGTCTTCCACCGCCTGCGCCATGCGCGCGCCCGCCTTGCCCGTCCCGACGACGAAAACGCGCCCTTGCGTGGTATCAAAAAGGGGCGCGTCGTTGAGATACAGTGTCGTTCCCTCGCGGCGCAGCACGCGCTGAATGGCAAGGCGCGGGTCTGCCGCACGCAGCGCCGCCCGAAAAATTTCCAGCGCATCCGTCCTAAGGAGTTCGAGACTTGTCATGCTTAATTAGCTGTCCGTCGTCTGCGGTCTGTCGTCCGCTTGCATCCTGACAAAATCGCGCACATCCGCATACGTCTGCGCGGACAAATCAAACCAGTGAATGCGCGGGTCGCTCAAGCGAAACCAATTGCCCTGATGCCGAATAAACTTGCGGGTGTTGCTTTTGAGAAGCGTTACGGCTTGCTCCAAACTCGTTTCCCCTCGCAGATACCCGCCGATTTCACGATAGCCCAAACTGGTCATGCTGGGCAAATGAAAAGCATAGCCGCGCGCCACCAATCCGCGCACTTCATCCACCAGTCCATTTTTAATCATCTTTTCAATGCGCGCATCCACTCGCTCATACAACAATGGACGCGGCAGGTGCAGCCCAATTTGAACGATGGGATACGCGGGCGGATGCCGCATTTGCTGGTCGGACATTTTCGCACCCGTCGCTTCAATCACTTCGAGCGCGCGAATCATGCGGCGCGTGTTGTTGGGCAGAATAGTGGCAGCGATTTCCGGGTCGAGCGTTTGCAGGTGGGCATAGAGTTCGGAGGCAGGGATTTGTTCCAATTCGGCGCGGCGCGTCATGTTCGGTGGAACGCGGGGGATATTATATCCCTCGACGACGGCGCGCACATACAGCCCTGTTCCCCCCACGAGAAATGGAGTTTTGCCGCGCGCAAAAATGTCGTCTATCGCTGCATAGGCGCGCGATTGATACTCTGCCAGCGTCAGTTCCTCATCCGGTTCGACCACATCTATCAAATGATGCGGCACGCGTGCTTGTTCGGCACGGCTGGGTTTCGCTGTTGCAATGTCCATGCCGCGATAGATGGTGCGCGAATCGGCAGAGACAATTTCCCCCTCAAGCTCTTGCGCGAGGTGCAGCGCAATGTCTGTTTTGCCAACGGCGGTGGGACCGAGCACGACGAATAATTTTCTATTCTCCAGTCTCTAGTCTCCGGTCTTAGAATTGCACTGCGTTCTTTATCACTTCCACCCGAATTAATTTTCCCGTTTTATCCAATTCCACCGCGACCACATCAATGCGCCATGCCTTGTCGTGGAATGCTTCATTCTCTGCGATAAAGGCATCACCCAGTTGGACCAGTTTTAATTGTTTGCGCGGCGTGATTGCCTCTTCGGGCGCGCCATGCTCACGGGTGCGGCGCGCTTTGACCTCCACAAAGGCAATGCCATCTGCATCCTGCGCAACAATATCAATCTCTCCATAGCGCGTGCGAACATTGCGCGCCAGAATTTGATAGCCGTTCTGTTCCAAATGCAGCGCGGCGACACGTTCCGCCGAATCGCCAAAATTTTTTCGGGCGCGATTGGTAGGCATGAACGCTATTATACGCGCGATTGTGGGGAATGATGCGGTGGGGACGGTTGGTGCAAGTCCAATGTGACCATCGAATGGAATTCGACGGCAGAACATGGCATTGCAAAAAACATAGCAAAACCCCACATAGGTAGTAGCAATTTATTGCCGGCGGGACGACGAACATAACTAAATTGCGCGGGTCAAAACTGTCCTGAGCGGATGCCATGTTCCTGTTTTTGCAATGTTTTTTTCCACGCTTTGTTTTGCCGTCGAATTCTATTCGATGGAGCCGATGTATTTCAATTCGCCGATGGGTGCAAACGATTTGCGATGAATCGGGGATGCGCCGTGTTGCTCCAACGCGCGTAAATGTTCGGGCGTGCCATATCCTTTGTGTTGGGCAAACCCGTATTGGGGATAGTGTGTATCCAACTCACGCATCAAGCGGTCACGTGTCACTTTGGCGAGGATCGAGGCGGCGGCGATAGAGAGGGCAAGCGAGTCGCCGTGAATAATCCCTTGTTGGGGCAGGTCGGTGCGGGCAAGCACAAGGGCGTCGAGCAGCAGTGCATCGGGCGCAATCGGCAGCGCTTCGAGCGCGCGATACATTGCCAAATGCGACGCGCGCAGAATGTTCATTTCATCTATTTCTTCTTGCGACGCCGAGCCAACGGCAAACGCACACGCGAGGTTGCAGATGGGTTCATACAACTGCTCGCGCGTCGTGGCATTCAGCAGCTTGGAATCATTCGCGCGCGCAATTGCCCGAAACAGGTCGTGCTGCTGCCACTTGCGCGCGCGCTTGTCTTCAAGGCGCGGCAAAATGACGGCGGCAGCGACAACGGGACCGGCAAGGGCACCGCGCCCTGCCTCGTCCAAGCCCGCAACGGCGCTAAAGCCATCGCGCCAAAACGCGCGCTCATAGTCGAGCGAAGGAAATGCTTTCTGCGTTCGCATAACAAAAAACCGAGGCAAGCACGCCTCGGCATTTTTCTCATTCTTGGGTTTCGGTGGTTTCGGGTTCGGGCGTGGTTTCGCCTTTGGTGTCCATTCGCTTTTCGCGCAGGCGGGCTGCCTTGCCGGTGCGTCCGCGCAGGTAATACAATTGCGCGCGGCGGACATGGGCATGGGAAATCACTTCGATTTTTTCGAGACGGGGGGAATGAATGAAAAAGGTGCGTTCTACGCCCACCCCGTGAGCGCCAATGCGGCGCACGGTAAAGTTCTGTTTGATGCCGCCGCCGCGTTTCCGCATCACAACGCCCTGAAAGACTTGAATACGTTCGCGGTCTCCTTCAACAATGCGGACATGGACGCGCACGCGGTCCCCGGGACGAATTTCGGGAACACTCTTTTTGAGATTTTCGTTAATCACCGTTTCTACGAGGTTCATGGTCGTTTCCTTTCCAGCGCGGGTTCGAGACACAAAAAAATCCCCGCGCACTACGCGGGCAAATCTGCCGCTTGGACAGCAGGACAAAAAATATAGCATAGGTGGGGTTTTCGCGCAAATTATGGACTGCCCCATTGTATTTTGAGAATCGGCATTGTATAATTTTTTCATTCCACTCATGTCCACGCAAACCCCCTCAAACCCCGTGCGTCCCATTGCCGTCACCGTCGCGGGCTGGATTCTGGTGCTCAGCGCGGTGCTCAATATCACTGTCGGCATATTGTATCTGTATGCGTCGGGCACGCTTACGCCCGAACCCGTCACCTTTGGGGTTTTTTCCGATGAGGAACTCAACAAGGAACTCGACGAGGCTTTCAAGAATGAGCAAGCCGACCTGATTGAAGGCGGTGCCGACCTAATTCTGGGCATTGTCGAGTTGGTGATTGCCATTGGTTTTTGGCGTATCAAACAATGGGCATGGGTCGCGGCGGTGAGTTGGCAGGCGTTGAAATTGCTGTTTGAAATTGCCAGTGTTTTGCTCGGCGGCGGCACCCTCGTTACCATTCTGTTTGCCAGTTTAATGGTATTTCTGCTCAATCAAGCGGTTGTGCGGCGCGCGTTCCACATCCAACCCGAAAATGAATCCACCTCCCAGCCCGTCCGTATCCTCGACAGCAACTGACCTCGAACTGCTGCGGGCGTTCGAACCGGTCTGCAAATACACGCTCGGCGAACAATTTTATCCGATGGATGTAGAACGCTACATCCGCTACTGCGCCTTGTGTGTCCGCTATGCTGATGGGCGCGACGAAATCCTCGTGCCGCGCGGCGCGCTGACGCTGGACGTTTTGGTGCAGCCGCGCGCTTTGGATTTTGATGCCATCGAGTATTTGCGCTTTGTCGCGCCGCAGTCGTTCCAAGAAAGCGTAGGGGCATTGTCGCAGGGACAGCAGATGCACCGCGCCAAGCAAAACGTGTTCAAGGCGGGTTTGGGACGCCTTGCGCGCGGCGGACTGCTGCCGCGCGTGGCGGACGCCATTTTTTCGCTGACGCTGTTACTGCGCGGGCGCGTGCCGGGGGCAGTCGCCGCACAAGCGGAAATTCAATATGATGAATTGCAGCAGCTCGAAGAAAAGTATGTATATCATGGGCGCGTCGTCCGCCAAAATGGTTGGGTCGTCTTGCAATACTGGTTCTTTCTCGCCTACAACAGCTGGCGTTCGGGGTTTCATGGCGTCAACGACCATGAATCGGACTGGGAATTGATGATGGTGTATTTGTACGACAAGGATGGACAGCTCTATCCCGAATGGGCAGCGTATGCGTCGCACGATTTTAACGGGAATGATTTGCGGCGGCGGTGGGATGATACGGGATTGGGCGGCGAACTGGATTTGGTGAATGGGCATCCGGTGGTGTATGCGGGCGCAGGGTCACATGCTTCTTATTTTCGTCCCGGCGAGTATCAAGCCGAAGTGAGTTTGGCGCTGCCAAAACCCATCGCGGGCTGGTGGCGCGCGTGGAATCAATTTCTGTTGCAAAATTTTGGCATCGGTTCGGGCTATGCGGGCAGTCCCTTTCGGATTCCCTTTGTGGATTTTGCGCGCGGTGACGGTCTGGTGATTGGACCGGGGCAGGACAAAGTGTGGACGCCGAACCTTATCAGCGATGCGACGCCCTGGGTGAGTGAATATCATGGCTTGTGGGGTTTGTATGCGCGTGACCCCATTTCGGGAGAGAACGCACCCGCCGGTCCGATGTACAACCGCGATGGAACACCGCGCCCGTCATGGTTTGACCCGCTCGGTTTTTCCGGACTGGATCAGGTCCCGCCACCCCCGCAAGAGCTGCCGCGCATCGAGGCGCGGATGCAAGAGCTGAGCGCGCGGCTCACTGAAATTCGCACCCAGCTTGGGACGCAGACGCAAGAACTGGAAGAGCTGGGCACGCAGCTGCGCGCAATGCAGGGCAATCCGTTTTTGGCATTGGCGTATGATGTGCTGCAACTGCGCGTGAATCAGCTGGGGGCAGCCGTATCCGGTCTGCGCCGTGAAGAATCGCAAGACGCGGCGTTGTTGGAAACATTGCAGCGGCGCGCTGCCAAGGCGCGTGCCGGAATCAAAGATGCCCCGCGCGCACATATTACGCATTTGGGCAAACCGGTCAGTTTGACGCGCCTCCGCTTTAACCGGCTCGCCGACGCGTGGGCAGCCGTGAGCATTAGCGCGTTGTTGTTGGGCTTTGTTGCGCTCTGGGTTTTTGAACGGCAGTGGATGCTGGCGGGTGCCGTGGTGATGTTGGTGAGTTTTATTTTGTTGGATGCGCTGCTGCGCGGCGTTTATACCACCACCATTAACACCATGTCGGTCTTGCTCGCGATTATTGGGTTGGCAATTTTGGTCTATTGGAGCTGGCAGGAAATTTTGATTGGCTCGCTCATCGTCATGGCAATTTTTTTGCTGGTGCAAAAGGTGCGAGAGTTGAGAGAGTAAGCTGTATTCAGAGATAGGTGATTGTTTATCAAGCGACGACGGACAGCAGACGGCGGACAGAAACGAATCGAAGGAATTGGGGATTTTTACCGCGAATCTATGCGAATCTACGCGAAAGAAAAAAATGTATTCGCGTAGATTCGCATAGATTCGCGGTTCACTATTTATGACAAATATCATGCAGCGCGCGCGGGAAGTAGATTGGCGCAAGACTTTGACAACCTATGCGATATTAACGGTGGGTGGTCTGATTCTCGCTTCCAATGTTGCCGTTTTTCTTGCCCCTTCCAAAATTGCGCCCGGAGGTGTGTCCGGTGCGGCAATTATTTTGAATCACTTTATCAATTTTCCCGTCGGGATCATGATGCTGGTGATGAACATACCGCTGCTCGCGCTCGGTTTTCAAAATTTGGGACGTTTCCACTTTTTAACAAAGACACTCTATGTGGTGCTGCTCTATAATCTCGGCGCGGATGTGGTGGCAAATTTTTTGCCGCATGGAGTTTCACAAAACATTTTGCTCAATGCGATTTTTGCGGGGGTGGTCGGCGGCATTGGTACGGGGCTGGTCTATCGCGCCGGCGGCACAACGGCAAGCACGGGGATTATTTCGCGGATTTTGCAGTTGAAAACGGGAATCCCTATTTCGCAGGTCTATTTTATTAGCGATGGGCTGATTATTTTGGCAGCGGGGGTTGTGTTTGGCTGGGAAGCGGCGTTGTATGCGCTGGTGACGCTGTTTGTATGGGGCATTTCCACCGATTATATTTTGGAAGGTCCCAGTGTCGTTCGCACGGCGTTTATTGTGAGCGATGAACGTGACAAGGTTGGCAAGGCGCTGTTGGAAAAGCTGCAAATCGGCGTGACCGCGTGGACCGGCGAAGGTATGTTCACAGAGAAAAAGCATAATGTGCTGTTTTGCACGGTCAGTCGTCCCTTTGTGGACACGCTGCGCGAAATTGTGACCGAGGCAGACCCGAACGCCTTTATCGTGATTACGCACGGACATCAGGCGACGGGTGGGGTGACGATGCGAAAAAAGTGAGGGAGGAGGTAGAAGAGGTGAAGAGGTGAAGAGGTGAACGGGTGAAACGTCAAACGTGAAACGTTGGGAGGCGATTGGAGAATGGAGATTAGCGACGAAGGACAGCGGACGACGGACGGCGATTTCCTGTCCGCAGTCTGTCGTCTGCCGTTCTTCTTTTGCGATACGCGATTGGAGTGAGCAATGGGTGTGATATTTCGGCAGGGGATGGTGGAGGACTCGTATGGGGTATATTTGGTGTTTCGCACCTCGATTACTGATTTGTCGCGGCGGCAGGGCTTGGAACTACCATCCGATGTGAGTGACGCCGTTCCGGTTCAAGAGATGTGGAAGCGGCGGCAGCCCTTTTTTGAACATTTGGCGCGCACGGCATACGAGTTTTGGGTTGCCGAAGAGGATGGACACATGGTCGGCTATGCCCGCTCGGTGCTGCGCGATGAGGTGCTGGAATTGACCGAATTTTTCGTGTCGCCGGAGGCACAATCGGCGGGTGTGGGCGGAGAATTGCTGCGTCGTGTCTTTCCGCCCGGTGTGGGCAAGCATCGGGTGATTGTGGCGACGACGGATGTGCGCGCCCAAGTGAGATATTTGAAATCAGGAGTGACACCTTATTTTCCCGAAATGTATTGGTCGCGCGAACCGCAGAACGTCACCGTCGAAAGTGATTTGGAATTTGTGCGCGCCGCCAATACGCCCGAAACGGTCGCGCAGCTGGCAGAAATTGACCGCGCCATTTTGGGACATACACGCGACGTGGACCATGCTTTTTTGCTGTCGAATGCCGAGGGATATTTGTACCGGCGGAATGGAAACGTGGTCGGCTACGGGTATTTGCGAGGCGGATGCGGACCCATAGCGCTGTTGGAGCCAACGGATTTTGATGCAGTGTTGGCGCACGCGGAACGGCGCGCCTTTGAACGCGGCGAGTCGGAAGTGGGTTTTGATATTCCGATGGTGAATCGCGCGGCAATTGATTATTTTTTGGCGCACGGCTATAAACTGGATTCGTTCATTGCGTTGCTGATGAGCGACGCGCCGTTCGGCAAACTGGAAAACTATGTGCTGACGAGTCCGCCGTTTATCCTGTAAGGCAAGACTGGAGACCAGAGATTGGGTGATTTACGGATGGAACATTTTCCGGTGCTCGAAACGGAACGATTGACACTGCGGGAAATTCGCGAGAGTGATGCAGCGGCTGTATTTGCTATTTTTGGCGATGAGCAGGTGACGCGCTATTACGACGTGACGACAATGACGACGATGGCACAAGCGCGGCAAATGGCGGCGCGCTTGCGCGAGCGAAACGATAAAGGAGACACACTGCGTTGGGGCGTTGTTCGCAAAAGCGATCATCAATTCATCGGAACAGGCGGCTTCAATCATTTCATGCGCGGCTGGGCAGTGGCGGGCATTGGCTATGACATTGCAAGCGCATATTGGAACCACGGGTATATGACCGAAGCACTGCGCGCGATATTACGCTATGGGTTTGAAACGTTACACCTCAACCGCGTCGAGGCGCATGTGATGCCTGCGAACGATGCTTCGGCGCGCGTGTTGGAAAAACTGGGGTTTCAACGTGAGGGGCTGCTGCGCGAGTATGGTTTTTGGAAGAACCAATATTGGGACTTGCAGCTCTTTGCTTTGTTACAGCGTGAGTGGAGGAGTCAGGTATGAGTAGGGGACAAGAAAACGCGGGACAGCTGAAACGGATTTGGTCGCCCGTGCGACAACAAGCGGCGGACAGTTTTTTGATTTTGCTCATTAGTGCGTTTGCCGTGACGGTGATTCTCGTGCGGCTCTTTTTGCAATTTACAGGGTATCCGCAAATCGGCGACAGCACGTTTCATATCGCGCACTTGTTGTGGGGCGGACTACTCTTGTTTGCTTCGGTCATTGTCATGCTGCTCTGGGCGAACCATTGGGTGCTGTGGGCAGCCGCACTGGGCGGTGGAATTGGCGTCGGGCTTTTTATTGACGAGGTGGGGAAATTTATAACAAAGAACAACGATTACTTTTTTCCACTGGCGTTTCCCATTATCTATGCCTTTTTCTTGGCGTGTGTGTGGTTGTATGTGCGTGTACGCCGCAGCAAAGCGCGCGATACACGCACCATGCTCTATCACGCGCTGGAAGATATGAAGCAAGTGCTGGACCATGACCTTGACCCATTCGAGCGGGCAGGGTTAGTGAACGAGTTGAATCAAGTGTTGACCCATGCCAAGGACGTGAATGAGCAAGAGTTGGCAAAAGCGTTGTTGGAATTTACACGCGCGCAGGACGTAAAATTTGCGCCGCAACCCAATCTGGTCGAGCGGACGTGGGGCTGGGTGAAATTCATTGCCGCCAGCTGGCCCACGCGCCGCACCCTGCGCTGGCTGTTGATTATCACGTTCGCGTGGGCAGGCATCACGTCGGTCTTTGAAATTGCCGCGCTGTGGGCGTTTGTGGGCGGACTGTTCCAGTATTCGACGCTGCCCGCGTTTGTGATTCAGAATGGCAATTCGCAATACGAGCTCAATCAGCCGATTTTGCTGCTCATTCATGCGCTGACGATTTTGGTGACAGGCGCAATGAGCATGTTGGCAGCCATAGATTTGGCGATTCGACACGAACGGCGCGGTTTGCGCGTGGGAACGCTCGCGATGATTTTGTCGCTGACGGTAGTCTCGCTGCTGACCTTTTATTTTTCGCAGCTGTATGCGATTGGGGATGCGCTGTCGCAGTTGGTCTTGCTGTTAGGGGCAACGGTGTATCGTTGGCGGTTCTTTTTGAATGGATAGTACCTTTTACTGCCTGACCAAGTGGGGATTTACGGCAGTGAAGCATTCTGGTACGATATTTGGGTGATTTCGCGCACCCGTCGGGATTTTTTGGGGGAAACAAGTGGAGGGAGTGGTTTCGCCCGAACTGTCGTATGAATCCGTGGGTGAAAAAATTTGAGGACAGAGAGGACGCGAAATGCACACCGAACGGACTCCGCAGAGCGATTATTTGTTGAAATTGGGCAAGACGATTTTAGAACCCTATACCCGCCTGCCAAACGCGCGCGCGGCAATGATTACGGGGTCTGTTGCCGAGGGCATTTCGGATTTCTATTCCGACCTCGATATGACGGTGTATTACGAAAACGAACTGCCATCAGAAGAGGTTTTGGCTCAAATTCGCGAGCAAAATGGCGCACCGGAACGGGTTTGGCTGTTGGGAGACCGCGCCGAAGGTAATATCGCCGAGGCGTATGAATTGCATGGGGTTCAGGCACAAATAGGGCATGCCCTAATTTCCGTTTGGGAAAACGACATTGCCGAGATTTTGGAACGGCTGAACGCGGATACGCCGTTACACAAAGCTATGTCGGGCACGCTGGAATCCATTACCGTCTATGGCGATGACTACATGGATGCGTGGAAAGCGAAAATCGCACAGTATCCCGACGCCTTACGGCGCGCGATGGTGGAACAGCACCTGAAATTTTTCCCCTATTGGAACATCCAAAAGCAAATCAGCGCGCGCGATGCCACCATTTGGCACTATCAAATTTTGACCGAAGCTGCCTACAATTTGGCGGCAGTGCTGGCGGGGTTGAATCGTCTGTATTTCACAACCTTCCAATTCAAAAAAATGCGGCGTCTGTTGGCACAAATGACCATCTTGCCCGACAATTTTGCAGAGCGCGTGGAAAATTTGTTCAAGCAAGACCCGGCAGAGGCGGCGGTGTCACTGGAAGGTCTCATCGGCGAGGTGGTGGAATTGGTCGAGCGTGAAATGCCCGATGTGGATGTGAGCGCGGTCAAAAAGAATTTGGGCAAGCGGCGTCCGCCGTGGCAGTATAGGAATGCAAGTTAGCAGGGAAAGTTAAGAGGTACTATGTTTGGCAAAAAATCTTCGCCCAAAGGGGCAGAATCCAAAGCGGCAGCTCCCGCCGCCAAATCGGAAGCAAAACCGGCGGCTGCCCCAGCCGCCAAACCGAAAGAGAAAAAAGGATTGACCTTGCCCTTTATCGGCAAGAAAAAAGTCTCTGCGCCGCCGCCTGCCTCAAAACCGGAAGGCAAACCTGCGGCAGCCGCTGCCGCCGCGCCCCCAAAACCTGCCGCGAAACCACCCGCCAAAAAAGGCAGTCCTCTCAAATTATTGCTGCCCGTCGTTCTTATCCTCGCCCTTGCGGGGGGGGCGTATTTTGTCTTGCCAAAATTTCTTGGCGGTGGCGGTGGAGGTGAAACCCCTGCTGCGGCTGCCCCTGTGGCTCAAGTGTCGCTGACAGACCCGCAAAACACCTTAACGGACGATGGTCCTGCGTCCAGCGCCAAACCTGCCGCGAAAAAGAAAGTGGTCAGCTGCAACGGCACGCCCAAATTTTACGGAAAATTGAAACTGCCCAAGAGCGCGGCATTTTCGACCAACGAACCCAATACGCGCGGTCTCGTCCTGCTCTCACCGATTGAAAACAGCGATGCTGTCAGCAAGTATCAAAATCAATCGTGGAACCGCTCCGGTTTTATGGATGCGTTTGTCGTGGACCAGAACGGCAATGTTTATGCCGGACCCAGCCCGCGCACGGGGTTGGGAGTTGCCAAGCCCAGCAAGCAAGACCACGTTTTCAAAGTGGATACCAACAGCGGTGAACTCAAGGATATGCTCACGCTGCCGTCAGCTGCGCCAACCTCGCCTGAAAATCCGTATGGAGTGTTGGGGTTGGCATTGGATTGCGATACCAATAGTTTGTATGTGACGACCGTGACCGGTTCTACCGATGCCAATCAGGTGGGGCGTATTTTCCGCGTGGATTATTCGTCGGGGGATATTACCGGTCAGCTCGAGAATATAGATGGGTATGGTGTGGCAGTGCGCTCGACCGCGAACGGCAAGCAATTGGTCTATGGTTCGGCGCGTGATGGCAAAATACGCGCTGTGAATTTGGATGCGGCAGGAAATTTTCAGGGCGAGCCGCAAGAAATTGCTGCACTTGATGATACCAAGCGCGCCCGCACGATTTCATTTTCCGGCGAGAACGGAATGCTGGTGCAGGCAGTGGATTTTGTCTTTACCAAGAGCGATATTCCGCAAGGCGATACGGTGAGTTTCCAATTCGACGCAGGCGGAAATAAATGGAATCTAGTGCAGTAGGGTTTTTTTCCAAATCTTGCATAGCCACATGATACGCCAACTCGTACGAGAATGTGCCAATGCCGCCGCACGCGGGCGTGCTAGCTAAACATCCCTGAAGGACTTGACCGCTCTAGGCAAGCGGCGACGAAAAATAGCAAGGGAAAGTGATATAATTCACTTTCCCTTTTTTTTACCCTTTCGTTCGTCCGGCTCTCCATGTCCCCATTTTCGCTCGGTCTTGTTCTGCTCTCGGCTGCCATGCACGCCTCGTGGAATTTGTTGGTGCGTGACCGTCGCGCCATCAACATGTTTTTGAGTATTTCCATCGGGGCGACAGTACTCATTTTTCCCTTCTTGCTGCTGTTGGAATTTATTTTGCCGCCGGTGTTATGGGCTGTCCCCTGGTATCTCGTCGTTGGCGGCATCTTGCAGGCAGTGTATTACATGGGAATGACCAACAGCTATCACGGCGGCGATTTTACTGTCGCGTATCCCCTGGCACGCGGTCTGCCGGTGCTGATGGTCGCGGTGTTTGAAGCGTCAACCGGCGATGCACCCAGTCCCTTGGGCTGGATGGGGATTCTGCTGATTGTCATCGGTGCTGTTTTGGTCCCGCTCCGCTCGCTGCGCGAATTGACGCTGGCGCACTATTGGAATCGAACGACCTTTTGGATTTTGTTTGCCGCCGTAGGCATTGCCGGCTCGACCTTGATAGACCGCGCGGCATTGCTGACGCTGCCAAATGGGTTGGCGTATGCGCTGCGCTATTCCATTCTGGAATCGGTCCTCGCGGGCGGGGTCTACTTTGTCCTGCTGCGTTTGATGCGCGCCCCCATTGTGTTGCCCGCCACGCGTGCCGACTGGAAATTTCCCCTCGTTGCGATGTTTTTCGTCTTTGTCAGCTATTCGCTCATTCTCTGGGCATTTCAATCGGATGACCGCGCCAGCTATGTCATTGGCTTGCGCCAAATCTCGATTGTGCTTGGCGTCATCGGCGGCTCGCTTCTCTTTCACGAACGCGGCGCACGCTTGCGTATTCCTGCCGCCGTCATTATCACAACGGGCGTGATTTTGCTGTCGCTCGCGTAGGGCAAAGCATTGCCCCTTCTTACACCCCATGCAGTTTGTCGGGATTGACCAACGCCCGAATCGTTTGCACCTTGTTCCGCTCGGTTTGAACAAAAAAGACCACCAGCGCCCGCTGCCCCTCCCGCAAAATCGCTGCCTTTTCGCCGTTCACGTTCGTCACCTCGGCGTGATAGTCGTCGGTGATAAAACGTCTTGAGGCAATCAAAAAACGCGCCACGGCATCGCGTCCGTGCAAAGGACGCGTTGCTGCCCCGCGCGCTTTGCCGCCCCCGTCTGCCCACATGGTCACATCGTCGGTCAACATTTCCATCAGCCCGTCCAGGTCGCCGTCACTCACGGCGCGCATGAATTGGTCGAGCAAATGGAGATGTTGTTCCGGTGTGGGTTTGAAACGCGGGCGATGGTCGGCGATATGCTTTTTCGCGCGGCTGAACAGTTGGCGGCACGCCGTTTCCTCTTTGCCGACAATTTCGGCAATTTCGCCGTATTCGTAATCAAACACTTCGCGCAGCAAAAAGACCGCCCGTTCCAGCGGTGAAAGCGATTCGAGCAGGACCAAAAACGCATACGAGATGGACTCGTGCAAGATTGGCTGTTCGACTGGTGATTTGGACTCGTCCTCGGTCAAGACAGGTTCGGGTAGCCACGGTCCGATATACGTTTCGCGCTGCTGCTGCGCGCTCGCCAACCGATTCAGGCAGAGGCGCGTGAGAATGGTGGTGAGGAAGGCTTTGGGGGATTCGATGTTTTGCGCTTGCATGGTCTGACAGCGCAAAAAGGTTTCCTGCACCATGTCCTCTGCTTCCATCACACTGCCCAACATGCGATAGCCGATGGAAAACAAAAGCGGGCGGTACGATTCAAATGTTTCAACCATAGTCATTTCTTGCTCTGGCAGAGCGAATACCTATTGGACACAGATGACACAGAAATCACAGATGTTAAATTTCTGTTTCCTCTGTGTCATCTGTGTCCAAGAGGTCTGTCTCTCTATCGTGTGTGGCTTGCCGATGCCAGCTGGTTTAGCGTGCCGCGTTTCTGCAGCTCTGCAAAGCGTCCCTTGCCGAACCAGAAAAAGGAACCGGGAAAGCGTTTTTCGTAACCCGGAAAATCTGCCAGCAGCCGCACAAAAAATTCCCGAAACTCGAAACCAACGCGACCTGTAAAAAAGGGCGCGCGGGGATTATCGGCGGGGAGCGTGGCGAAACCAATCGCGTCCTTGGGTCCCAACGCAATCGCTTGTCCGATATAGATAAAACTGAGCGGGTTGGGAGTTTTGCCCTGAACCGCTGCCGCCAGCGTATCCGCGCCGTGCGCGCCCATGATGACGGCGGTGTATGCACTCATCCGCACATGTACGCCCGGTTCCTGCACGGGCATCGCCGCATCGCCGATAGCAAAGATGTCGGGATGCGAAACGGAACGCAAATAGGGGTCCACCAAAATTTGCCCGCGTTCATTGACGGCAAGCCCTGCCTCGCGCGCCAGTGCGGGAACGGTAAAGCCGCCTGTCCAAACACACACATCAAATGGCAGCGTGTCGCCGGCGGCAGTGACCGCCGCGTGTTCCTCTACCTGTGCGATGGTCGTATGGTCTCGCACATCTACACCGCGTCCACGCAGCTGCTTTTGCATATACGTGGCGACGGTGCCGCCAAGAAATGCGCCAAATTCGCCGCGTGTCACCAGCTGCACCTGTAAGTTGGGATACGCAGCCGCAAATTCAGCGGTCGCTTCAACGCCGGTGGCACCGCCGCCACAGACGAGCAAGCGCCCGCCTTGCGCGTTCCACTTGGGCAGTTCGTCGCGCAATGCTTGTGCGGAATGTGTTCCGCCTGGCGTCAGGACGTAGCAGTGGTCGCGAACACCGGGCACGCGGTCCCGCTCGATGGTGCTGCCCAGTGCATAGAGCAGGTAATCGTATTCCAGCGCAACGTTCCCCGTTTTCGTTTGAACGGTGACGCTGTGCTGTGTGGGATTAACCTGTGAGACGTGTCCCTGCGTAAAACCGACGCCTGTGCCCTGAAGTAAGTTTGGAATGGAACGGTGAAATTCGGTCTGGTTCGCCGCAAATTGATGCAGCCGCAAACGTTCGACAAATGTATCGGTGGCGTTGACAAGCGAAATGGATGTGTTGGTGCCGCGCAGTTTGCCGACAAGCCGCATGGTTGCCAGCAAACCCGCATAGCCCGCACCGATAACGAGAACTCGTTTATTGGAATTGGTCATTTTTCTCACCTCTGAAATAAAGACCAGTGACCAATTCGTTTTGTGACATCAAGTTGTGGGTCTTGTTTATCGAACGAGCAAACCAAACACCCTCAGCAAACTCTCGAACGACATTTCCGCGCCGCGATACAGGATGTTGACGACAATGGCGCCGAGAATGCCGATGAATAAAACGGCGAGTGGGAGCAGCGCGGTACGCCAGCCGCTCAATTTGTGCGCTTCGCTTGCGCCAATCCATGTGGCGAGCAGGACAATGAAAAACGCCCCGATATGGGCGAGCAGCGCGAGGGGAGGCAAGAGGGCAAAAATTTCGAGAATGTACCCCGTTTGAGCAAACCCCACGACGCGGAGCGTCGCGGTAAAATCCGCCGTGCCGCGCAAGAGGCGCGCCGCCCCAAAAACGAGGAGGGTCGAAAGAAACCAGGATGCAAAATGCGTCAGCCATTCGCCCACATTAAACTCGCCGCGCGCAATCCACGCCACTTCCAAACTGGTCACCAACGCAATGAGCAGGGCGGGCGCCGTCATGTAGGGGTTGAAGGCTGCCTGACGAAATGCCCAACGGTCAAGCAGAATCGCACGCGCGGCAATTCTCAGCCAGAGGCGTGTGCGCGTGAACCCGGATAACAAAACCTCCATGGTCCACGCCTCTCTGCCGCGTAAGGGCGAAACCGCTTGCTGCGGCGCAGGTTTTTCGGCGGGCAGCCCGCGCCGCGCGTCCAAAATGGCAAACATATCCGCCGAGTTGCTCGTCGGCGGAATTTGGAGCGCGCCGGGATGAAAAATAAAGGCGTCGGTTTGTTCCCCGCCAATGCCCCCGTGGTTGCCCACCAATTCTTCCATTGCCGCCACCGTCCCATCGGGATAGAAATTGCTGATGATGGTCAGGTCGCCGTTATGCGGAAATTCGGCGAGCCGTTTCAACTGTGCCGCGCGCAAATTGGCATCGCCATACAAGGTAAGGGGGTCGTCGCCTGTCAACGCATTGGTTGCCAGATTGCGCGCCCCTTTTTTACCAAAGACCAGCGGTTCGTCCTTTTCGTTGTATGCCATCACAATCCCAATGCCGTCGTGATGGACGAGCGCATCCACCATTTTCGGGTACGCCGTGTTCAGTTCGTTTAACGTCAGGCGGCGCGCGGCAAGGTCAAAATAGACCTGCGCCAGATTGCCACTTCCGCATACCGTCACGTTGGTCGGCGCGTTGGTTGGGACAGCCGGTGGTTCATTTTGCGAACGCAGCCCGCGATTGACCGCGCGTTGGGTGCTGCGTAAAACGCTTTTGCCAAACCGTCCGCCGATATATTGCTGCTGCACATTGTCCAGCTCTTGCGCCATCGCACTCACCGAAAGCATTCCATCGTCGCCGCCTTCGGTTTGCGCCACGTTCGTACCCTGCGGCAGTTGTTGTTGAATAAACTCTTGAAGCGAAATGCCATAGCGCTGTTTGAACGTCCACCCATACGATTGTCCGTGGTCGGACAGCACAAACAATTCATACGGGCGCGGCGCTTTGCGTTCGATGGTATTGCGGATCCGTCGAATCACCTGGTCATATTGTGTCAAGGTATGAAACGCATCCTTTGTCCATGGTCCCGAATGGTGCGCCACTTCATCATACCCGGGCCACGTGACATACAACGCAGGCGTCCCGCGCACAATATCCAAAATGGTCAGCGCAGCGGATACATCGCGCATCAACACTGTCGTCGCCGCACGGATAAAGGGATAAAACTTGTGCAATCGGTTAAGGCGCGGCGCTTCGTGTCGAATTTGTTGGCGCGCCCCTTCATACAGTTCGCGTACAATGTCGCCGAAATAGAGGACGAGGGTGCGAAGGAAGAAATAGGGGTTTAAAAAGATGAGATAAAAATCTTGGGCGCGCCGCCGGCTCTGTTCGTTCGTTGCCTGAAACAAATCGGCGAGCGTCAGAACCGAAACGCGCGCATCGCCATTCATCATGTTATTGACCGACGACCCCTCGCGCATCAGTCCTTTGCCGGTGGCAACGCGCGAATTGATGAACGCCGCATCATGTCCCGAAACAATCAGTCGTCCCAAATCCTTGTCGAACCAGCGAAAGGCGGGAATGTCGAAATTGTTGCCAAACATAATCCCCGCCTGACAGGCAGACGTTTGGGAAGGCAGCCCGCAGTCAAACCGCGTCAACTGATACCCTTCTTCGTCCATCATCCGCTTGAGGGTGGGCATCCATCCTTCTTCGATGGCTTTTTTGATGTGGTGATACGAAAGCCCGTCAATTTCAAGCATGATAATGCCCTGCGTCGTTGTCTCGTAGGCGAAAAAATCTTCGCGCTTGGCAAGTTGTTCCGCAATCCCCTGATAAAACGAATCGTCGTCGTCAACCGCAATGAGACTGGTGAGGACGGTGTTGCACAGCGCAAGAATAAAACTGCCCAAAAAGGCATCGAACCACGTATGCACATTCATCCCCGGCACCAATTCGCCCGTAATCCACAATGCCAGCGCGTTCAAAAAGAACCCGACGATAAAGATAGCGATAAAGCCAAACGGCAGGGCGAGGAGCAAAATGAGCGGACGAATTAGAAAATTGACAATGCCGAGCAAAAAGGCGGCGGACGCGGCGACGACCAAAATGTTTTCGGTGCGGTCAAACCCGATTCCCGGCAGAATCAGGGCGGTGAACAACAACGAAACACCGTCCAAAATCCAGACGACGATAAAACGAAAGAGCTGGTGTGCGAGCAGGCGGATGGAATTCATAGGGATTGGGAGTGGAGACTAGAGACTGGAGACAAGAGATTCGCTTGGAGCGACGTGAAACGTAAATCAACTTGACGTTTCACGTTTCACGATACGCGCTTGGCTCTCCGCGATTTCTTGTCGCGCCCGCGCAAATACGGCGTCAAACATGGGCTGCGTCAATTTGCCTGTATTTGTGTTTTGGCGGCTCGGATGATATGTGCCAATGACCGAATAGGTGCCAATGCGATATAACGTGTTGTGCCCAAATTTGGGACGCGGTTTGGGAAGCGGAACATCATGCGCGGCGAGAACCTGGAGAATCGCATTAAACCCGATTGCGCCCAGTCCAATCAGCACACGCACATTGTTCAACAACTCAAATTCGCGGGCGAGATAGGGGAAACAGTTGGCAAATTCCTGAATGGTCGGCTTGTTGTCGGGCGGCGCACAACGCGCGGCGGCGCCGATATACACATCACGTAGTTGCAACCCATCGCCGCGCGCAACCGAAGTGGGCTGGTTGGCAAACCCTGCGCGATACAGCGCGCCAAACAAAAAATCGCCTGAACTGTCACCCGTAAAGACGCGCCCTGTGCGATTGCCCCCATGCGCCGCAGGTGCAAGTCCTACAATATAGACGCGTGCGTTGGGGTCGCCCCAGCCCGGCACAGGTCCGCCCCAATACGCTTGGTCACGATACATCCGTTTCCTCTCACGCGCCACCTGTTCGCGGTACACGACGAGGCGCGGGCACTTGAAGCAGTTGACAATCAGCGCGTTGAGTTCGTCAAGCGTATTGGCGGGAACATCCGCCGCGAACTTTGGAGTCATCGAGTCCAATTATCATTGGTTTGCCGCAGTGGTCAAGAGGGTGAGAACATACCGAATTTTTTTACCGAAACAGCACGCAATACAGACCCCAATGAAACCTGCCATACGTCAGCTAAAGGTACGGTCAATTGGTCTAGTGGGACAGTGCGGAGGTTATGATGAATGCGAAAAATATCCTATTGGGTCTGTGCGTAATCGTGTTGTGCGGCTTCGGGGCGAGCAATCCAGATATGGCTCTTGCCAATGAGAATGGGTCAGCCGCGAGCGTGACCCGGTTGTGGCACACCTATTATGGCTCGAACGCTGCCGAGTATGGCGCGGCAATTGCGACGGATGCGGACAACAACATCTATGTCACGGGGGTTGGCAATGCGTCATGGCAAGGCGACGGCGGCGCGAATCCCAAACATGGCTATACCGGGCAAAGCGATGTGTTTGTGCTCAAACTCAACCGCGACGGCGTGTATCAATGGCACACCTTTTACGGCAGCACGGATGAAGATGGCGCGAGCGGAATTACGGTGGACGCACAAGGCAATGTGTATGTGACAGGCACGAGCAATCAACAATGGCAAGGCGATAACGGCGCGCCGCCGCTGCATCAAGCGGGGAACGGCTTTGTCCTCAAGCTCAATCGCAATGGTGCGTATCAATGGCACACCTTTTACAAAATGAGCGCGAGTGGCGTTGCGGTGGACACGGACGGCAATGTGTTGGTCACGGGCAACAGCGATGCGTCATGGAACGGTAGCGGCGGCAAAAAACCACTGCACGCGCACAGCGGAGCCACGGATATGACCATTCTCAAATTGACGAATGCCGGTCAATACCAATGGCATACCTTTTACGGACCTGCTGCCGCCACAAGCATTGCCACCGGCAAGCAAAACAGCGTGTTTGTGTCGGGTGATACGGGGTCGAATTGGTTGGGCGATGGGAACAAACCGCCGATCCATCCTTTTACGGGCGGGACGGATTGGAGTGTGCTGGCGTTGACGAGTCAGGGCGCGTATCAATGGCACACCTTTTACGGCGGCAACGGAGAGGACA
>JADMIO012807394.1_pt1 | contig 86826 bp, 73 predicted proteins | sample 8958161 | NCBI WGS metagenome assembly JADMIO01 (sample SAMN16585339, study PRJNA669376) | soil metagenome | isolation source: Crop rotation soil | place: USA: Cullars Rotation, Alabama | collected 2011 | reverse complement strand
GCCGCGACTTCAAGTCACGTGAATTCCAAGCTTCGGATCCCACTGTGCTGGAAAGCCCCTTCTCGAAACCGCCACCGCCACTCGCGGAGCCGTCATCGAGAATCAGCGCATAACCGAGCTACCCTTGAATGGACGTAATCCCTTCGCGCTCACGAACCTCTCTTCTGGCGTCGTCTTTGCCGGCAATCCGCAGTTCACCCGTCCGTTCGATAACGGCGATAACGTGAACTTTTCCATCAATGGAGGATTGCGCCAGACCAACGCCTGGCTTCTCGATGGCGTGCCCGACGATTCCGTCACCGACACTGACGCCCAGCGCACCCGTGGCAATCAGAACATCGCCTATATCCCCACCGTAGACGCGACACAGGAATTCAAGATCGTCACCAACTTCTACGATGCGCAATATGGCCGCACCGGCGGCGGCGTCATCAACGTTGCCACCAAAGGCGGCAGCAATCCCTTCCATGGCACGGTTTATGAGTTCCTTCGCCGCTATCAGCTCGATGCCAACTCCATCCAAAATAACGCCAATAATCGCCCGCGCTATGGTGTCGATCCCATCTCAAAAGAAAACCTCGGCGGCCACAAACTCGATCAATACGGCACGCAACTCACCGGCCCGGTTCTGATTCCCAAACTCTACAACGGGAAAGACAAGACTTTCTTCTCGTTTGGATTCGAGAACTACGTCGAGAGCACACCTTCCCCACAACTCACTTCCGTCCCATCAGCGGCGGAGCGCGCGGGCGATTTCTCAGCGGTTGGCGTCGCCATCTATGATCCGCTCACAACCCGCTTGAATCCTGCATTTGATTCATCGCGTCCCAGCAGCGCTACCAACCCGCAATACATTCGCGATCAGTTCCCCGGCAACATCATCCCCGCCGACCGCTTCAACACCGTCGGAAAGAACATCATCAATGCCTATCCCGCTCCCAACGTCGGTGCAGCTGGAGCCATCTCCAACAACTTCATTGCCAGCCCGAACCTCAGCGAAGATCACTTCCGCAACTACATCGCTCGCGTCGATCACAACATCGGCCAGAAGGAGCGCCTCTTCTTCCGCTATGCTCATAACCGCCGCAATCAAATCGACAACGGCGCCAACGGCTATACCGGACTCGGAAAGGACGCGCAGGATCCGCTGGTGCGCCTGAACGACAATGCGGTTGTCGATTCCACCACCGTGCTTTCCCCCTCGATGTTGCTCGACATCCGCCTTGGCTATACACGTTTCATACAAGCTGCATACCGTACCACCGTGAGCGGTTTCGACGCTACCTCCATCGGATTCCCCGCTAGCTTCTCCAACGCTCGCTTCAACGCCCTGCCGCCCCGCATCGACATGGATGCCATCTATCCATCGTTTGGGACCCGTCAGCCCAGCCAAAACACCACGAATCTGTTGAGCTTCGAGCCCAGTCTTTCCTGGGTCAAGGGACGCCACTCTCTCCGCTTCGGCGGCGACATCCGCGATTTCCGCCCCAATGCCTTCGGCGGCTCCTTCCTTTGGGGCTCGGGTGACTTTGGATTTACTCGCTCCTTCACTCAGCGCCTTCCCGAGTTCTCCGACTCCACATCCGGCACCGCCATGGCCGCCCTTCTGCTCGGCTACCCTGCCAACGGCATTCTCTCGCTCAGCCCGCGTCTTGCCTATCGCTGGGGATACTACGGCGTTTACATCCAGGACGATATCAAGGTGAGCCAGAAGTTTACGCTCAACGTCGGCCTCCGTTATGACATCGAAGGTTCGCCCACCGAGCGTTATAACCAGATGAATCGCGGCTTTGCGTCCGGCACCGCCAGCCCCTTGGCAAACGCGGTCCGCAACGCCAACGCAACCGATTGTCCTGCCTGCGCCAACCTCGCCGGCGGCCTTCTCTTTGCCGGAGTCAACGGCCAATCGCGCGAAGCGTTCAACACCGATTACAACCACATCCAACCCCGCATCGGCGCTGCCTATCAAATCGCCCGTAAAACCGTCCTTCGCGGCGGATTCGGCATCTTCTATCTCCCTGCCTCGGCATACGGCGGATCACTCGGCTACTCCTCCGACACCAATCTCGCAGCCACCATCGGTGGCGGCGCGAACGCTTTCATCCCTGCCACCACGCTCAGCAATCCCTTCCCGAACGGCGTCGTCCAGCCCAGCGGCTCTTCTCTCGGCCTCAGCACGGCCCTCGGTAGCAACATCATCTTCTCCAATCCCGACCGCAAGATCCCGCACGTCTATCAATATTCCTTCGGCGTTCAACATCAACTGCCGTGGAATGTCGCGATGGATGTGTCCTATGTCGGAAGCCGTTCCTACGACATCAACACCAACGACAATCAGTCCGGCTCGGCCCGCAACCTCAACGTCCTCTCTGCCGCGCAACTACAGCAAGCGCAGACTAATCCGAGCTTCTTCAGCCAGTCTGTACCGAATCCCTTCGCCGGCCTGATTCCCAACAACGCCACCCTCAATGCCCCCAACATCGCGCGTTCGCAACTGCTGTTGCCCTACCCGCAGTTCGGTCAGGTCCTGTTCGGCCAGGAATCCGTCGGCAAGCTCTGGTACGATTCGCTCCAGGTGAACGCCACCAAGCGCTACAGCACCAGCCTCACCGCCTCTGTGGCTTACACGTTCTCCAAGAACCTCGACGCCACTGCCTTCGTCAATTCGCAGGACGCGCAACCCACCAAGATGCTTTCGCCTGCCGATCGCACTCATCGCGTCGTGCTCAGCGGCGTCTATCAGCTTCCCTTCGGACGCGGTCGCGCGATCGGACGCAGCGTTGGCCGTCCTCTCGAACTCCTGATCGGTGGATGGGAGTACACCACCATCGGCATCCTTCAATCCGGCACGCCGATGAACTACCCCGGAAACGTGAATCTAATCGGAAACCCGGTCATCGACAGTGCTTCCTTCGGCCAGTATTTCAACACTTGCGTGCAGCAGTTGAATGGAACCGCGGTGCAGCCCAATGCCAACCGCAACGGCTTCACATCCTGCAGCACCCCGGCCTTCGGCATTCGCGGACCGAACACACTGCAAACCATCCCCTTCCGTAGTTCCCTCTTGCGAAACCCCTGGCGCCCGCAGTGGGACATGTCGTTGAACAAGCGGTTCAACTTCAATGACGTCCTGAACTTCCAGTTCCGCTTTGAAGTCTTTAACGTCTTCAATACTCCGATCCTCGGCAGCCCCAACACCAACCCCACTGACGCCAACTTCGGATTCGTTGCCGCCAATCAAGGCAACTTCCCCCGTCAGGCGCAAATCGGCTTGAAGTTCAATTGGTAAAACGCGAACCGGCGTGCGCCGTGTAACCCACCCGGCGCACGCATTCCCGCAATTTGCCTCACCAATTCAGGCTGAGATCCGTGGTCCAGCGCTCCTTCGATTGCACCACCTCATCCCATGTGACCTCAGCCCCGCGATACGCCGCCGTCCGTCCAAGGATTCCCGTCAGGTTGCTCTCCACCGAAGTCTCGAAATTGTAAATCGGTTTGTTCTCCCGCACCGCCGCCACGAACTTCTTCACATTCTCAACCGCTCCACCCTTGAACGTATCGTCCTTTTCCGCGCCCATCCAGGCGTTCTTCCCCGTCACCCTTATCAGCCCGCCATAATGTGTATCGGCGCAGCCGTTGATTCCATATACTCGGACGCACAAGTCCGAAATCGATCCGTTCAATTGATGCGAACTGAAGCTCGCATGTACCCCCCCGGGATACCAGAACGTCACCGCGAAATGGTCCCATGCATCGCCATACTCGTTCGGCGTCCCCGACCAGTCCGTCCGCCCTCCCGTCCCGTGCGCCTTTACCGGATGCGCCCCTAACAGCCAGTTCGCCACATCAATCACGTGAATGTTCTGCTCGACGATGATGTCTCCGCTCAGCACGCGATCTCCGAACCAGTTCGCCATCTTCCGGTGCCCGGGATCCATCCCGGGCCGTCCCTTGTCCTTCCACGGACGCCCTGCGTAATAAAGAACTTGCGCAAACGCCGGCTTTCCCACATCCCCGCGATGCACCCTTTGCGCCACCTCTTGATATACCTCGCGCGACCGCGTTTGGAAATCCACCCAATACGTCAGCTTCTTCTCTCTCGCTTTTTGTCCCGCCGCCAGAACCGTCCGGCATCCCGGCACATCCACAGACACCGGTTTCGCCATGAATACATGCTTGCCCGCCTTCACCGCATACTCGGCGATCTCCGGATGAAAGAGCGTCGGAGTCTCAATTATCACAGCGTCTACTTTTGACTCCGCCAGTCTCTTGAACGCATCCGGCCCATGATAGGTCCGCGACGAATCCACCTTCATCGCTGCCGCCGTCGCCGTCAGGTTCTGCTTCTGCACATCGGCCAGCGCCACCACACGCGCTCCGGCATACTCGGGAAAGAACGGTCCGATCCAGTTTCCGCGCCCTCCGCACCCCACCAAGCCAACTTCTACCGTCGAGTTCGCCTGCGATCCAAACGCCGTCTCCGGCTTCATCAGAAACCCGGCGCCCACCGCGGTCAGAAACGTCCTGCGCTCGTTCATCGTTATCTCCTTGGTTTGGTGTAGCAACTCCCGTGCCACGGCGCGCGAGTTGCCTCGCTAGCGCGAATCCCTGGGCGCCGCCGCTTGAAGCTGCTCAAACCAAAAGAAGGAATCCGTGCGCATTTGGCTATGGGTCGCGAAAAGAAAGCCAGTGGCGTCTAGCGATTCTGCTTCAGCCAATCAACGGCGATCTGCCGAAGATCCTTGGAAGTGACCTCATCTGGTTGCAGCTTCAGCTCAGCACATAGTGCCGGGAGATCCGCCTGAAACCGTTTGTAGCGTTTGTGTATGTCTTTGCCGCCAGGAAGCGCCTTGCGTTTGGAGGCAGTGGCAAGCCAAGTCCGTAGCTCTCGTATGGCTGTTTGGATGTCAGCGCCGTGCGAGTGGATATCCTGACCAGCGATGTCAGAGATGAAGACTTGATAACGGTACGGGTCGGTGTCGAAGATCATCGCCACCTTGGAACGATGTCCTTTTCCGCCGTAGCGCTTGCAACCGAGAAAAAGCCCAAGTTCCAAGGGCATGTTGAAGCGGGGCAACTTGTGCTTGCCGCTGAGTTTGACGGCAGAAATGTCGTGGACTCCAAATTTGCACTGCCCGATGATGCGCTGGATCTTTTCTAGCCGAAAGTCTGCGCCGTCGTCTTCCTCGCGTGCCGAACGAGCGACGAAGCCTAGGTCCGTGATCGCGAACACGATCGCGTCGAACATTGGCTTGTACGCCTTGTCAAACGGACAATTGACAAATACTTGATCGCCGGAATTAATCACGGGAGCGCGGTGGCAGAGAGTCCACGTAGAGACGGTTGCGGGTAATCTTACCCACTGCCCTCTCGATCTTAACGGATTTCCTGCCGGGAGGGTCTTGGATTGGCGGCATGCTATAAGTGTTCATTTCGCTTATCCGGCCGTGAGAATCGTGCACCACGATTTGCCCGGAGCCTTCCCGCCTCAGTGTGACTCTGGCGTCTTTGACAGCCTCACTTTTTATTGAGAACACACGACCTGCTTTTGCGGCCCTCACGCTTTACCGTCCATTGTCCGTTTCTCGGGATTACGTGCACCGTCTTTGTCATGACTTCCTACCTTATTGTCACTCGCACTCAGGAACTGTCGCAAGACTGGCTTTCTGCAATGTGTAGAAGGATCTCCCACGCGCCTCCCTTTCCAGTGGCGGTAGGTGTGGGAATCCCGTTTTCTTGTCCAATGGGTACAGAAACATCAGGAGAGCTGCTGCGCCAGTCATCGTCGGCAGCGTGATAGCGGTTCGCCAACTCCCGGCAACAGGCGTGAGCATACAATCGCCATTACCGGGCCCGGGTTGCAGTTTGGTCACTCGCGCGGTTACTTCAATCTTGCGGCCACCGGTACTGCCAATGCCCGGGCTGAACCGCCGTACGACGGAAGCAACTTTCTCCAGTAACCTGCGATCGCAATTTATATCTTCCTTTCTTTGCAACAAAATTACAAACACTTTTTTCGCAACCTCCACTAAACCGCATACAACATGGCTTGGAGTGGATCATGACTCAAGAACAACCAAGCCCTGCCAAACCGAACAAAGCCGAATCGGCCCGCATCAACGGTGCCAAGTCCCGCGGAGCCGTCACCGAAGAAGGAAAACGCAATTCCGCCAACGGCAACCTCCGCCATGGAGCCTATGCCAAGCGCGTCCTGCTGGATGGTGAGGATCCCGGCTTTTACGAACGCTTCAAGCAGGCTTTCCTCGATCACTTCCAGCCCTCCGACCCGTTTGAGTTTGAATGCGTCGAATCCATGGTCACCGCGCGCTGGCGCATTCGCCGGATCGAATCCGCCGAAACCTGCATCGTCAATGCCGCCCTCGTCGACAATAAGCCTCAACTGGAACGTACCTACGAGCGGATCGACATCGTCCACGAGCGCGCTTTCGCCGTGGAATCCAAAATCTCCTCTCTCGAACCGCTCATGCGGATTCAGGAACGCCTCCATCGCGTCTATGACCGCAACTACAAGCTCCTGCTGAACTCCCGCCGCAAGTCGGGGAAACCCGCTCCGCTCTCTGAACTTCCCAATCCGCTCGCCGCGCCCGAACCGCCTCACTCCGCCCCCGAACCGGTCATTCAACCCACGGAACCATCACCCGTATCCGGCAAATCGCCGTCGATTCTCCTCCAAACCATCCTCTTTCTCGCTATCTTCGCGCTCTCGCTACTCGGCCCTGCTACGGCTCTGGCCGAAATCATCATTCCCGCGGCTTTCGTCACCCGCAGTTTGTGCGCCGGGTCCGCGCCGCTCACCAATTCTCACCTCAACATCCAGAAAAAGGAATCTTTATGAAACGCGCAAATAAACGGCCCACTCGCAACAGAGCTTCACTCTATAAAGGAGTCGCCCCCCACAAAAAACGCTGGACGGCCACTCTCTGCATCGCCGAATCTCATAATCTCCGCCTCGGATGCTTTGACTCCGAGGAGGAAGCCGCACTGGCATATGATCACGCAGCCCTCTCTCATCTGGGAAAGAACGCCTTTCTCAACTTTCGCGATATTCAGGATAAAACCAGACTTGTCGTCGATGGAGATGTTACCCGTGTTCCCCTCGCCCGTGGCGGTCACCTGCTGATCGACACCACGGACGCCGCCGCCGTTAGCCGGTACTATTGGGCACACGCGGCGTGCACTCGTGGATTCCGCCCCGGTGAGAATGTTTCCATGCACTTCCTCATCCTGGGTCCGATTCCCGAAGGCAAGTCAGTCATTCACCTCAACGGCGATGCCAAGGACTGCCGGCGCGATAACCTCGCGCTGGTTTCGATTTCCATTCGTCAGGCCCGGGCTCGAAAGACCGCCAAGCCTACCACTTCCATCTACAAGGGCGTGCGACGCACTCCTTATAAGACTTGGTCTGCGCATCTGGCCCATCAGCATCTGGGCACCTTCCCTACGGAACAGGAGGCCGCGCTCGCCTATGACGACGCCGCCCGGGCCAAATTCGGCATCTTCGCTGCCGTAAATTTCCCGCGCCCCGGTGAGATCTCCTGTCGTCCGCAGCGCCAGGAGTTCCAAGCCGCTGCCTGAACGTGGCGCCGGCGCCACCGCTTTCCGTGGCCGTGCCTCTCTCTATCCTACACAAAGGGCTGAACTTATCCTACACGCCGTTTCCAGCCCTTTGTGACAACTTTTTGCAACATCGATCTTTCCTGGCGTATGCCAGGAGCTATACTGATACTTAACTGGATGGCTCACCAATGAACAAATACTTCAAGTTCGGGTCTCTCATGCTCGTGATCGTCGGCACTCTCGTTTGGCTGGCGGTTGGCGGCGTTAACGAAACCAAAACCTATTACAAAACCGTTGCCGAGTTGGAGCAGATGAATCCGCACGCCAAAACGCAGCGCCTTCGCGTTGCCGGTGATGTCGAGCCCGGCTCCATCAATCGCCGCGGCAAAGAGGTGGAGTTCGTCATGACCCAGGAAACCAAGAAGCTCAAAGTCGTCTATAACGGTACCGAACCTCTGCCCGATACCTTCCGCGATCGTGCCCAGGCCGTCGCCGATGGCCGCCTCGGTGAAGATGGCGTCTTCCACGCCTCCCGTATCCAGGCCAAATGTGCGTCCAAGTACGAAGCCAAACCCGGGGCCCCCAAAGAATCACCCGTCTACCAGGAAAAACGGACGTCTTAATCCCAGACCTAGCGGGATTTTTCCCATTCAGGAGAGTTCATGGAAAACATAGGAGCGCTTGCCATCCTTCTTGCGCTTTGTCTGTCTGTCTACGCGATCATCGCTTCCGTAGTCGGCAAATTGCGCAGAATGCCGCTGCTCACCCTTAGCGCCGAACGAGCCGTTTATAGTATCTGGGCTCTGCTCACCCTCGCGTCCGGTGTCCTCGTTTACGGCCTCCTGACGGGCGATTTCCGCCTCGCCTACGTCGCGCGCCAAAGCAATCGCGCCATGCCCGTGCTCTACAAAGTGGCGGCTTGGTGGGGCGGTATGGAAGGTTCCCTCCTCCTCTGGGCGTGGATCCTCTCCACCTACAGCGCCATCGTCACCTTCACCAATCGCCGTAAGTTGCGCGACATGATGCCTTACGTCATCGCCATCCTCATGGCGGTGCAGTGCTTCTTCCTCATCCTCATCGCCTTCCCCGAAAATCCCTTCAAAGTCCTCGCGGTCGGCAAGGGGATTACCGAAGTCCCCGATGGCAACGGCCTCAATCCGCTCCTCCAATACTGGACAATGGCCATCCATCCGCCGATGCTTTACCTCGGTTACGTCGGCTTCGTGGTTCCCTTCGCCTTCGCCATGGGGTCACTGATCACCCGGCAGCCTGGCGACGCCTGGATTCATACCACCCGCCGCTGGACCATCGTCACCTGGGGTTTTCAATCCACCGGAATCCTCCTCGGAGCCGGTTGGGCCTACGCGGTTCTCGGCTGGGGCGGCTACTGGGGTTGGGATCCGGTCGAAAACGCGTCCCTCCTTCCCTGGATCACCGCTACCGCTTTCCTTCACTCCGTCATGATGCAGGAGAAGAAGGGAATGATGAAGGTCTGGAACATGGTGCTCATCGCCGCCACCTTCTTCCTGTGCATCTTCGGAACGTTCCTCACTCGTAGCGGCATTGTCGGCTCCGTTCATGCCTTTGCGCAGTCGCCCATCGGCAAATACTTTGTAGTCTTCCTCGCCACGGGCATCGCTGCCACGGTCTATCTCATCCTCGATCGCCTGGATTACCTGAAGAGCGACTCGCAACTCGAAAGCGTCCTCTCCCGCGAATCGAGCTTCCTCTTCAACAATCTTCTTCTCCTGGCCTCCTGCTTCGCCGTCCTCTGGGGCACCATCTTCCCCGTCATCTCGGAAGCCGTTACCGGCGAGAAGATCAGCGTCGACGCCCCGTTCTACAATCGCGTCAATGTGCCCATCGGACTCGCCCTCATGTTGCTCACCGGCATTGGTCCGTTGATCGCATGGCGCAGGTCCTCCTGGGAGTCTCTGAAGAAAGCGTTCTTCTGGCCCTCCGTCGTTGGCATGCTCGTCATTGTTGCCTGCGTTGCCGGCGGCGCTCGACACATCTACGCGCTCATGTCGTTCGGCCTCTGCGCCTTCGTCACCGCCACCATCGCCATGGAGTTCTTTAAAGGCGCTCGCGCCATTGCCGCCAAGTCCGGCCAGAACCTCATCATTGCCATGGTCGAGTTGACCCATCGCAACACGCGCCGCTACGGCGGATACATCGTTCACCTCGCCATCGTCATGCTCTTCATCGGCTTCACCGGAGCGGCCTTCAACAAAGACGGCACCCACGATGTCCGTATCGGCGACAAATTCGAAATCGGCCGCTATGAACTCAAAGTGCGCGATCTGCTCGATGGCGACAATGAGAATTACAGTTGGCGCAAAGCGCTCGTCGATATCTCTGTCAACGGCAGTCCCGTCGGCACACTCGAGCCCGAACAGCGCCTCTATAAAGCGAGTAAGCAGCCCACCAGTGAGGTTGCCATTCGCCGCCGCCTCCACGAAGATCTTTACCTGAACTTTGCCGGCGTCACCAATGATGGCAAGAACCTCGCCATCATTCAGGCTTACGTCTTCCCGCTCGTCTCCTGGATCTGGGTTGGATTCTACGCGTTGATCTTCGGCACGTTAGTGTGCCTCGTTCCGCCCAAGGTCCGAATGCAATACATGCGAACCGAAACCGTGGGGTACGTGCAGAAACATGCGCCGGTACAACAATAAGCTGCTCCTCATTCTCGTCGCAGGTCTCTGCCTCGCGCAGAGTTCGTCTGACCTGCTCACGCCTTCCATCCGCCGTGTCGGCGATCGGCTGGCGTGCCTCTGCGGCTCCTGTAAGAATACGGTCGCTACCTGCCAGATGCTCGGCTGTCACTATTCCTCGCCGGCCCGTGAGCGCATCGCGAAGATGCAGGCTGCCGGCATGGGTGACGAAGCGATCGTCGACGACTTTATCAAACGCGAAGGAAAACGCGCGCTGGCGACGCCTCCTGTCGAAGGCTTCAACCTTCTCAGTTGGACCATGCCGTTCATCGCCATCGCACTCGGCCTTTGGGGCATCTTCGCTTTCATCAAACGTTCGCGCAGAACTGCTGCGGCTACCGTTCCTTCCTCCGTGGATCGCGCCGCGCTAGACCGCTACCAGGATCAGATCGAGAAAGACCTGGCCAAACTGGAATAATCAAATGCTCATCGCTGCTGCTGCCATCCTCATTGCCGGGGCAGTTATCTTTACGTTCGGAGTTCGTAAACAGGACCTTCCCCCCGACTCTCCTGTCTCGCCGTTCCAGCACCTTGAGGAACGCAAAGCGCAAATTTACGAAAACCTTCGCGATCTGCAATTCGAGTTTCGCGTTGGCAAGCTCTCCGATGCCGACTATCAGAAAACCAAAGTGGGCCTGCAACACGAGCTCGCCCAGGTGATGGCCGCCATCGACAAGCATCAGGGCTCAGCCCCCCCGCCCGTAGTGGCGCAGGCTCCCGCTCCCGTTCCCAACGTCTGCCCTCACTGCAACGCAAAGTTCGACCGCCCCCTGAAGTTCTGCGGCGAGTGCGGCAAGCCCATGACAGAAGGTGCCGCATGACCCGCAAAATGAAGGTGGACATTCGCGACATGAAGGCATCTTCCAACCCCGCCGAAGGCGCGCCGCTCAACATCCGCGACATGAGAGCACCTTCCAACCCCGCCGAAGGCGCAACGCTCAACATTCGCGGCATGAGGGGACAGTCCCAGACGATTTCGCGCCTGCCGAAACGCTCGCGATCATCGTGGACTGTCCCCGACCGGAATCTCGCGCAAACCCGCGAACACCGTCCGCTGACGACCATACCAATCCTCAACACTCGACGCCAAGCCCTCCCCTGTCTCCTCCTTCTTCTCGCTGTTCCCGTCTTCGCCGCCGTCGACGGCACCGTCATTAACAAAACCACCGACAAGCCTCAACCCAACGCCACGGTGAGTCTCTTCAAACTCACCGAAGCCGGCCCTGAGTCTCTCGAAACCGTGAAGTCCGACGCCGCCGGCAAGTTCGTCATGCAAGCCACCGCCGCCGGCGGCCCGCACTACGTCCAGGTCGCATTCGATGGCGTCACCTACACGAAGATGATGCCGCCCGGATCGCCGTCGACGGGCATTCAAGTTGACGTCTACAACGTCCAGGCCAAGCCCACCGACGCGAAGATCACGCAGCACATGCTGCTCCTCGAGCCCATCGAAGGCAAACTCACGGTCACCGAGAACATCATCTATCAGAACTCCGGCAAGACTACGTTCAACGATCCCGCCGGCTCGCTCCGCTTCTATGCGCCGCCCGAATCCGGCGGCAAGATTCGAGTCATGGCCACCGCCCCCGGCGGCATGCCTGTCGAACGGATCGCCAATCAGACCATGACCCCGAACGTTTACGGCGTAGACTTCGCCATCAAGCCCGGAGAGAGTCGCTTCCAGTTCGCCTACGAGCTTCCACTCGGCGATCCGCCGGTCTTCAAAGGCAAGCTCCTCCACAAAGAAGGTACGACCCGCCTCGTTGCGCCGCGCGGCGTCACACTGAAGGGCGATGGCCTCAGCGACCTTGGCCGTGAGCCCGCTACGCAAGCAGCCATCTACAATCTCGGCAAGCAGGAATTCTCTGTCGAGATCACAGGGTCCGGTTCCCTCCGCGAGCCATCCGGTGGCGGTGGCGGCGAAGACGAAGGCCCCAGCATCCAGGAGATTCTTCCGCGCCTCTACAACCGGCTCTATCTGGTACTCGGATTGGTGGGCGCGATTCTCCTCGTCGGCTTCATCATGATCTATCGCAACAGCGGTGCACCGACTCAAACCGTGGTCGCTGCCGCCACACCGCGCGAGAAGGGAAAACGCCGCGGATGAGTGCCCTCTCCGCGGTAGGACTTTGGAAGTTCTACGGAGATTATCCGGCACTGCGCGACATCAGCCTTAACGTCGAATCCGGCCAGTGCCTGGCTCTGCTTGGCCGCAACGGAGCAGGCAAGACCACGCTGCTGCGTATTTTCGCCGGACTCATCCGTGCACAGAAAGGAGACCTCCGCATGTTCGGCCGCGATGCTCGCGATTCGGAAACCCGTGCCTCTATCGGAGTCCTTGGTCACGGCATCGGCGTCTACGATGAGCTCTCCGCCATGGAGAACCTCCAACTCTTCGGCCGCGTCTACGGTCTCGCCGACGCAGAAGGCGCCGCCAGCGAATGGCTGAAACGCACCAACCTCGATCATGTGCGCAACTCGCTCGTCCGCGAGTTCTCGCGTGGCATGCGACAGCGCCTCGCGGTCGCCCGCGCGTTTCTTCACAAGCCATCCTTGCTCTTGCTCGACGAGCCCTTCACCGCCCTCGATGACAAAGCCATCGCGCTGCTGCAGCGCCTGCTCTCCGACGCGATGAAAAACGGCGCTACCGTCATCATGTCCACCCATCAGCTTCGCGAAGCGATGGAACTCGCCACGCATGTCGCGTTGCTCACGCGTGGAAAACTCACCTTTCATGGCGAGCGGCCCGTCGAAATGCTCCAGGATCCTACCTGGCTTTACCGGACGTATGGGGAAGGCTGATGCGCGTCATACGGCAGTCCCTCACCATCGCAGGCAAGGATCTGCGTAGCGAGATCCGTACCAAGGAGTCGCTCAACGCCGCCATTGCTTTCGCCATCGTCATTCTCGTGATCTTCAGCTTTGCCGTCGACCCCAGTGCCGACCAGATCAAGGAAATGTCCGGTGGCTTGTTGTGGCTCGTGTTCGCTTTCGCCGGGGCGTTAATTCTCAACCGCAGCTTCGCCCGCGAGCTCTCCAATGATTGCCTCGATGCGCTGGTCTCCTCGCCCGTCAGCGGCTCGGCGTTGTTCTTAGGAAAGGCCGGAGCGAACTTCATCCTTCTCACCGTCGTCGAGTTGGTGTCGATGCCCATCTTCGGCATCCTCTACAACACGAATTGGACGAAGCAGCCCGCCTGGCTCGGCGCTGTGTTGATGCTCTCCACATGGGGCATCACCGTCATCGGAACCATGTTTAGCGCGCTCACTGTGAACCTGCGGCTGCGCGAGTTGATGCTGCCCACGCTCATCTATCCGATGATGATTCCCGCTCTCATGGCCGCGATGAAGCTCACCACCGTGCTCATCGCGGGTGACGGCATCCCCGCCGACGATTGGATTTGGCTACGGCTTTTGATTGGCTTTGATATTATCTTCACCGCACTCGCGGTGACACTCGTGGAGACTGTTTTGGTAGGGTAACCCATGCGCGAAAAGATCCTCTATGCTCTCGGATTAATCGGCGGCCTCTGGCTGGTCCGGAATCTTTACGTCCTCCTGCTCAACATCCCCGATGAAGCGCAGCAAGGCGCAATCTATCGCATCATGTATTTCCACGTGCCGAGCTGGTTCACGTGCTTCACCGCCTTCTTTCTCGCGGGGGCTGCCAGCATCTTATACCTCGTGAAGAAGGACACGCGCTACGACACACTTGCCGTCGCCACCGTCGAAGTCGGCACCATCTTCACCATCATCGGGCTCGTCACCGGATCCATCTGGGCCCGCATCATCTGGGGCATTTGGTGGACCTGGGATCCGCGCCTCACTTGGGCGCTCATCACTTGCGTCATCTATTCGGGATACCTGATGCTGCGCCACGCCATCGACGATCCCACTACGCGAGCCAAGAACGCCGCCGTGCTCTGCATCTTCGCTTTCACCAGCGTCGTCATCACCTACAAGGCGATTGATTGGTGGCGCACTCAGCATCCCGGCGCAGTGCTCAGTTTCCGCACCGGTGGAGGCTCCATTGACCCGGCGATGGAGAACATGCTGCTGCACAACTGGGGCGCACTGATGCTGCTTGCAGCCGTGATGGTTGTCGTACGAATGAGACAGGAAGATATTCAGCGCGAGGTGGAATCGCTCCGCCGTTACGCGCACGCTGTGTAAGGAGATCACAATGGACGCGCGCAATTTTACTTACATGTTCTATGGCTTCGCCGCGGCGTGGCTCATTCTCGCGCTATATGTTCTCAGCCTCGTTTCTCGTGAGCGCAAATTGCGCCGCGAACTCGATGGCGTCAAGCGCATGGTGGAAGATCGCGAGGTGAAGCGCTGAGCACCTACTTCTTCAATTCCGCAAACAGTGCGCTGGTCTCGCGGATCAATTTCGCCGCGGCCCCCGTGCCATACGGAGTGCGTTCCACTTCGTATCCGCCGAACGGATATTCCTCTTCAATCGGCATGTAGTCGCCGCCCTGTCCCGTCGAGTAGCCGCAGAATAACGTGATCGCGAAGGGTGAGGCTTTCTTCACCGCCACTCCGATTTCTGCGAACGGCTCGCCAGGCATCGCCACAATCGCGATATCGCCGATACGCAGGATCTGCACATCCACTTTCACCGGAGTCGGATCGTACGGCTTCTTCCATTTGGTGAGCAGGTCGTTCCATCGCCTCCACTTCGCTTCGGCCTGATGCTTCTTCCAAGCATCGCCCGATTGACGGGCAGGCTCTAACTCGCGTTCGGCTTTCGCGACACGGCTCGCCATATCGTCGATCTCCTGCGGCGTGTACTTGCGCGGTGGCAGGTCGAGTGTCTTCTTCACGAAACGCAGCGTGGTATCGCGAGGGCCTTCCACTCGCCACGGCTGCTTCGCTGCGAACGCGGTCGATTCGACGTAGCCTTCGAATCGCGGCTCGCGCTTCACCGTCTCCGCTTGTGCCGCTAGCGCTGATGCTTCGAGTCCGATTCTCATGCCTTGGCGATGCGCGACGCTCAGGTCGCCGGTGCCGCCTTCCTTCGGGCCTTGGTTCCCGGCGGCGCCTTGGAAGTACAGACACAACGCACCGGGGAAGTTCCTCTCCACGGTTTGGCGCACCATCCCGACCCAATCGGGTGAGATGGCTTTGTTCTCGTAAGTGAGCACGGTGCCGTGACACTGAAAGTTCACCAGCACCGCCAGCGGATTGCCCGCGGCATCGTCAATCCGCAACGCGATCAGTTCGCGATCCACGAACCCTTCGGGTCGAACGCCTACCGAAGGCGGTGCATCCTTGGTCGCGCGCACACGGCGGTTCCAATTGATGGAGCCCGTGCCGCGCTGCCCGCCGATGTGCGCGGGTTTCAATTTGCTGTTCGCGTCGATGATGGCCTTCGTGACGCGCTCGATGACGAGGCTCTGATAGTCGCTCATCATTTTTTCATAGCGCGCGGGATCCACTCCGAGTGGTCCTTTCTCGCGCTGAAAGGCTGGTCCTGAATGTGTGTGGGTAGCAGCGAGCCGGATGTGAGCAGCGGGAATCCCTGTCTTCTCCGAGGCGCGCCGGATGATCTCATTTCCGCCGATGACGAAAAGCGCATCCATGTCGACCATCGCGAACTTCTGCTTTCCATCGGAAAGCACGAGCGCGGTGGCCACCATGCCCGCGGGGTCGATGCTCTCGGCCTCTACGTGAGTCTGCGAGCCCCAGTTGAGTTGAGGGATCCCCACAGGTGGCGCGATGTCCGCGCGGGCCACGCCTGCCAGCAGTCCCGAGGGTTTCGAATCCTTCGCGGTCTGCTCGACAATGCCGGCACTGAGTACGAGAGGAAGGAGGAAGAAAAACAGCTTCATTGACACAGCATTATACTAACCGCACGATCACGCCGATTGGCTTTTCACCTGATCCTGCGCCCGGATGCTCGAAAGCAGCGCATCCTTGGCACGATGGATGTGTTGGCGCATCGCTTGGACGAGCTCTTGCGCGTCGCGGTTCTCCAGTGCCGCCACAATTCGTTCGTGCTCGGTTTGCTCTTCGGCCTGGCGTGAAGGCCAATCGCGTTCGCCGCGATGAATGCGCGCGATCTTGATGTGCGCATTCAGTCCTTCGTACATTTCGGCGAGTCGCTGATTGCCGGAAGCGCGAATCAGGATCTGGTGAAACTCGAGGTTGTCGCGTTCGTGCGCTTTGCGATCTTCATCGTTGCGAATGGTCTTGCGCAGCGATCGAAGCAGTTCCTTAAGCCGCTTGATTTCCTCGCGTGTGACGTTATCAACCGCTTTCTCAGCAGCGAGGCATTCCAGGGCGCATCGGATGTCGAACGTCTCTTCGACATCACGAACCGACAGGTTGGCAACGAACGTTCCACTGCGAGGCTTGATGTCGATGAGACCTTCGTTGGCCAACTGCTGAATGGCCTGTCGTACGGGAGTCAGGCTAACACCAAGTTTCCCTGCGAGCTCTTCGACATTGAGGCGCTCTCCAGGTTTCATCATCGAGGTAAGGATCGCTTGCCGCAGCACATTGTAAACGGCATCAACCGCGCGGTCGCGGGGTATACGGGAGAGTTCCATGCGTGCTTTTAGCGTAGCTGAAATTTCAGATTCTTGCACTCTGAAATGTCTAGCGAGTTCGCTTTCTCTGGAACCGGCGGCTGGCTGCCGTCGTATCCATTATCGAGGGAGGCCCTCGGTGCGTGACTTCCGGATTGCTATCAGGATGCTTTCGAAGAACAAGGAATTCACCGCCGTCGCCTTATTCGCGCTCGCTCTCGGACTCGGCGCCAACGTCGCCATCTTCTCGGTAGTCGGTCTCATGATCCGTGTGCCGCTGCCCTATCCTGACTCGGCCCAGTTGGTGCACATACCGCAAACGAACTTGCGCAAGAATTTCAGCGAGGCGGCTGTGAGTCTTTCGGATGTACGCGACTGGCAGACCGCGGAAGGCATTGCCTCCATCGGCGCATATCAAACGCGGCCGATGGCCGTTAGCGGCGACGGCGAGCCTCAGCATCTTCCAGCGATGCTGGTGACGCCGGAGTTCTTTCCGGTGTTGGGCATCAAAGCCGCACTTGGCCGCACCTTCCTCGCGGCGGAATCGCTCGAGTCGGATGCGCGGGTCGCAGTGATCTCGTACGGACTGTGGCAGGGCAAGTATCGCGGGGAAGAGAGCGTTCTACGAAGGGACATCGTTCTTAACGGGCGCACCTACACCATCGTCGGAGTGATGCCGCAATCGTTTCACTTCTTGTATCGCAGCTGCGATGTGTGGGTTCCGCTTTCGCTTTTGCCTGCGCAGCGTCAACCGGGATGGCGTGGTCTGCGCACAATCGCGAGAGTGAAGACCGGAGTCTCCGTCGAACAGGCGGCTGCGCAAGTCCGCGCGATCTCCGCCCGCGCCGCAAAGGAGGATGCGAACAACAACGAGGGCTGGAGCGGCGAGGTGCGCCCATTGACCGATCGCGTGATTCCGAAAGCAGCGCGTGCTTCAGCCGGCGCGATGTTCGGAGCCGTCGCCTTCGTACTGCTCATCGCGTGCGCCAACGTCGCGAGCCTTCAACTCGCGAGAGGCATGCTGCGGCGAAAGGAGTTTGCACTGCGGGCTTCGCTCGGAGCCGGACGCGCGAGTCTCATCCGGCTGCAGATGGCCGAGAGTATCGTCTTGTCTCTCGCCGGTGGAGTGGTCGCCGTGCTCTGTTCGTACTGGACGGTGCCCATACTGAAACGGGTCGCGCCACCTGAAATGCAGATCTTCGAACTGGCACGCGTTGACTTCACTACGCTGCTATTCGCGATTGTGCTGTCACTCCTCAGCGGCGTAATCTTCGGCGCGATACCAGCATTTCTCTTGACGGGCAGCAACCTTGCCGAAGGTCTTCAACAGGCGGCACGCGGCTCGACTGGTAGCCGTCACTTGGTGCTGAAGGGACTCGTCGTGATGGAGATGACTCTCGCGCTCGTGCTGGTGGCGGGTGCGACGATGATGATCAAAAGCCTTGTCCGGCAGCAGACGGCCGATCCAGGTTTTGAGAAGGCCAACCTGTTCGCCGCGCAGATTCTGTTGCCGGCTGTGCGATATCCGGAACCGGCTCAAGTCGCCGCATTCTATTCGCGGACGATCGAGAACGTGCAGCGTGATCAGGGTGTTGAATCCGCGGCGCTCGTACAGACGATTCCATTGGGAGGTGACAACAACTACATTGATGTTCACGTGGAAGGGCAATCCGACCCGCGCCGCGATGCGAGCGCGGGATATATGATCATCAGCCCTGATTACTTTCGTACGATGCGCATCCGAGTGGTTGCAGGTCGGGAGTTCACTCCGAGTGACGACGCAAAGTCCGAAGCAGTGGCCATTGTCAATGAATCATTTGCCCGTCGCTATTGGCCCAACGAAGCCGTGCTGTTGAGAAGGCGCGTGCAGGTGGGCAGCGAGAACCCGCTATGGCTCACAGTGGTGGGTGTGGCTCGCGACGTCCATCACCTCGGCTTCAGTGATCCACCACGGCCCGAGCTCTATCGGCCGCACAAGCAAGCACCGGAGCGGACCATGATGCTTGTGGCCCGCAGTCGAACAAGCGGCGAGAACACGGCATCGGCGATCCGATCGGCGGTGTGGCAGGTAGATCGTGAACAGCCTCTGTTCCGGCTTCAATCAATGGAAGCGTTCGTGTTGAACCGCAATCCAGGCGCTCGCGCAACGACGAAAGTACTGGGAGGGCTTGCGGTGGTCGCACTCCTGCTTGCGGCCATCGGCACGTATAGCGTGATGGCATATACGGCGGCGCAGCGGCTGCGCGAGATCGGCATCAGACTCGCGCTTGGCGCCAGTACGAGATCGGTCTTCACGATGGTGTTGAAGGGTGGACTCACATTGGCGGGCATTGGTTTGATCGCCGGGCTTCCCGCCGCCTATGGAGTGACACCTCTTCTTCGAATGGCAACGGACGGGCTGCAGGCGAATGAGGCAGCCGTCTACGGAGGAGTCGCGATGCTATTGTTTTTCGTGGCGCTGGCTGCGAGCGTCGCGCCGGCGCTGAAAGCGATGCGCGTGGATCCAGCGCGCATCCTTCGCAGCGATTGACGTGGGCGCAGAACCAGAGGCTAGCGCTTCGTGAGGAACTCGAAGATCTCTTTCTCGTCCCCTCTAACTTTCGTCATCGGGCCTTGTGCTTGACGGCGGAAGAACCGGCCGATCACACCGTTGTTGACGGAGGATACGAAGACCTTGCCGTCCTGCTCGTAGACGATGAGCGTCTGCGGAGTCATCGCCACGCAGCGATTCGGTCCGTAGAGAAGCGCCTCGGAAGTATAGCGCGGGTGCGACAACTCCAACACTTGCACAGAGCCGATCTGGCGGTCGCCAACGCGGAGCATCTCCGGAGGCACTTCATTCGGCGTCGAGACTTTCCAGCCATGGCGATCGGCATTGGTCGCGAGTGTGTGGACCGTGGTTGATAGGTCGAAAGGACTTTGGTACTCGCGCACAATGAGACTGCGCACCGTCAGTACGACGCCGATGTTCGTAACGATGGCGCCGCCGAGGAATCCGGCGAACGCCCAAAACACTCTGCTACGCAGAATGGATTTCATGAGTCCTCCAACTCCGGCGAATACACGCTGAGCTGGATGACTTGGGACAAGGTTCAGCGCATGACGGTCGCTTCGTTCTGCATGACGCGGGCGTTGTGCGCGGCGTTCTGGGAGAAGGGGCCCGGAATCGCGGCGGCCTGCTGGCTGAACTTCGCGGCCTCCATCACCTGGGCTTTGTTCGTGGTCATCTTGCCGAGCTGATAATTCGCCAAGCCAAGATAGTAGAGAGCGGACTGCATCATTGAGTCATTGCCTTTGATCAAGGGCAGAGCCGCGCGGAGATTTTTATCGCACTCGTAGTATTGATTGCGGTCGCCGAGCAACACGCCCGAAATCCAATACCCGCGGCCGAGTGTTGCGGCGCGCTTGCGTTCCCAATCGGCAGCGCTATAGCCTTCCGGTTTTGGATGATTGCTGAGCACCGTAACCAGACGCTTGGCGTAATTCAACGCGTTCGCACTCTGCTTGCGTGAGTAGGCAGAATCAGCGAGAACCAGCAGCAGGTCCTCGTTCTGGGGAAAGTTCGCAATCGCCTTCTCGGCGACGACGGGGATTTTTGCATCGGCTCCTGTTTGATGCAGCGCATAGAGATAGCTCGCGTAAGCCGAATCGAGATATTTGCTTTTCGGATTCTGCTTTTCGAGCATGGCAAGAAGGTCAACAGTCTGAGCAGGAGCAGCGGACATCGCGGTAGTGGAAATCACGTACTCGGCGTGAGTTTCCACTTCATCGACCCAAGCCATTCGCTTGGTCCAGTTTTCTTTTTGGACAGCCTCTGTAGGGGGAGTCTCCCCTTCCAGTTGTTTAGCTGTGGTGAATACTTTCGACGCCGCAGCTTTAATCTGTGCGACATCTTTTGAGGCTTCCACGTCTTTTAAGCTTTGAAATGCGGTCTCCAAGTCATCCGGGGTAACAGCAGAGAATGAGGGATTGAAGAGAACCGCGAGACTAAGAATAGCGAGATTCATAGCACGTTCTCCCGATGGATAATTCCGAGAGTAGTATAGCTCTGGAAGCGTCCGGATGGAAGAGCGATTTTCGATAAACGCTTATTCTCCATCCGGACCTGTCACCTTTGGCCTACCGAAGTCGTTTGCGGTGAACGGGATAGCGCCATTGTTTGCGTAGTGCCGTGCGTGCCGATGTCGACGCCGCGTCGTTCGCCGGACCGTGGATGGGGGTGGCTAGGAACGCATGCAGATCGCCTGTCTTCGTGTCCACGGCTTGTCCGACAATGTCACCTGCGTCGGTGATCCATGAGGCGAACAGCAAGTAGAGATCCGAGTCTTCGGAAACCAAGTCGTTGATGTCGGTCATGGTTGTGGTGTGGGTGTCCCAGAGAAACGGCCGGCAGTTCTCCTCGTGATCGCACGAGAAGCCGATGATCTGGCCGCTGTTGTTGATCATGCTGGGGAAGCTGGCGACATCATCGGCAATGGTTCCGATGTCGCGCATCCCGGCTTCGGCGGTCCAGAGAAATCCGTGGACCACCCCTGGCGCAACAGGCGATCCGCCGGTCACTTCGCCGCGATTGTTGATGGACGCCGCTACGCCATTGCCTAAGTTCGTAGGAACGCCATTGCGCCAGAGCAGCGCGTGTGGGCCGAACATTAATCCGATGGCGGAGACGGTCGTGTTGTCGCAGGTGCCGGTGGTGCCGACCGCATCGCCGCGATCGTTGATGCCCAAGACAACGCCGACGGTGTCGTCACCCGGCAGGCGCAGCGCTTGCACTCGCGATGTCACGGTGTCCCAAATAACCGGAGCGAAGCGAAAGACTTGCGGGGCTGGACAAGCGCTGTCGCGGATTGTGGTTTCCGAGGCTCCGCCTGTTTGCCCGCGCTCGTTCATCACGAAGCCCAAGGAGTTGTTGCCGCCGAGAGTTGGTAAGGCGGTGAGTTTCGAATCCTTCCAGACGGCGGCGACGCAGCTCTGTTTGGTTTGCCAGCCACAGAAGTCTTCTCCGGCAGGATCGGTTTTCGTCTCAGAGATGACCGTGATCCAACCGGCTCCATTGGGATTCGATGCCGCGGAGTTGAGCCCGCCGAGAGTTCCGAGGTCCGACAGTGTTGTGTCGCGCCGAACGAACGCATGTTGCACCTGGCTGGGCAAGTTAGCGGCTCCGGCGATCACTCCGGCGGTGTTCATGCCATACGCAATGCTGGCGTGGCCGCCGAGCGTTCCAAGGTCCGTCACTTTATATTGGGGCCGCGATCCACGGGAGTAGAGAAAGCCGTGATTCACTCCATCACTTTTCTGATAGCGTCCCACCACATCGCCATTGGCCGCGATCGCATTGCCCGCGGTGAACGTTGCGCTGGGGACATCGAAGCGCGTGAACTGGCCGTTGATCAAGAGATAACCGTGAGTGTTGTTGGCGCTATCGCGGTAGCGCCCGACGATTTCGCCGGAAGCATTGAGGGCCATAGGCTCCGGTGAATGTAGCGTCCGGATACTCAATGGAAGAGAGCGTTTCCGGGCGCCGCAGATAAGAGCGAGTCACATTGTTGGAAACGTAATTGCCAATGATGTCTCCACGGGCATTGATGGAATTCACAAAGCTGGAGGGAGAATCAGGGTAATCGACAATTTCATACTGGCTGCCGCTGAGAACGAATCCGTGCGTCACGCCGTTGATCAAACAATCACCGACAATGTCACCCTTGGCGTTGATCGCCGCCGCACCGGATCGCGTCGATCCGGGGGGATCGATTGTGGTGAAGCGCCCGCCGCTTAAAAGGAAGCCGTGCGTCACGCCGTTGAGGGTGTAGACGCCGGCGAGGTCGCCCTGCGGATTGATGCCGTACACCTGCGTGCTGGAAGCACCTGGAAAGTCGATGGATTTGAACTCGCCGCCTTTGCGTAGAAAGCCGTGAACGGTGTTGTCGGGATTGACATAATAGCCGGCAATTTCACCGTGCGAGTTGATGCCCCAGGCCTGCGTGCTGGACGCGGCTGGAAAGTCGATTGCGGAGAACGTCTGTGCAGCCGCCGAAACGGCGAACGCAAGCAGCGTTTGGGATAGGAACAGAAAACGTGTGAGTCTCAAGAACTGCCTCCTCTTTCAAGAAGGTCTAAGGATTCGAGTGGTGCAGGGTTACAGACTTTTCTTTGGCGGTATAATCAGGTCCTCATTTGGATGCGAGCCTGTCCACAGTGCAACGCCGATTTGGAAGGCGCCTACGAAGGGTTATGTCCTGCGTGTGTGGCAAAACGGCTACTCCTGCCGGAAACGGAAGAAGGCGACTTAGAAACCGTCACCGCCATTCAAGAGCACTCTGGTGCCGCGGATGAATTCGGGCCCTACCGCATTTTGAAAGTGTTGGGAGAAGGAGGCATGGGGACCGTTTATCTGGCGATGCAGGAGGCACCCATCCGGCGGCGCGTCGCGTTGAAGGTGATTAAGGCGGGTTTGGATTCGGCGGAAGTGCTGGGCCGTTTCAACCGGGAGCGGCAAGCGCTGGCATTGATGGAGCATTCCTCGATTGCGCGGATACTGGATGCAGGCTCCACGAAAAATGGGCGGCCGTACTTCGTGATGGAGTATGTGGATGGCCAGCCGATCACGGCGTATTGCGATGAGCACAGGTTGGCGGTACACAAGCGTCTGGCGTTGTTTCTTGCTGTGTGCCGTGGGGTGCATCACGCGCACGAAAGAGGGGTGATCCACCGCGACATTAAGCCATCGAACGTGCTGGTGACGGAAGAGGACGGCGAGCCCGTTCCGAAGGTCATCGACTTCGGAATCGCGAAAGCCGCCGGCAAACTGGACGATACGGTTTTCACGCAATTCGGAAAGGTTGTGGGCACGCCGCAATATGCAAGTCCGGAGCAGGCCGATGTTCTGACCGGGGTTGCCGGCGCTCCATCGGATGTCTATTCTTTGGGCGTTCTGCTGTATGAACTGCTGGTGGGCACGGTTCCGTTTGACACGGCTGGATGGCGCGAAGCTGGGCTAGCCGAAATACTCCGGGTGATCCGGGAAGAAGATCCGCCCTCATTGCCCAGCAAGCTGACGGAAGCCGGTATGGATACGCGCGCCATCGCGGCGCGCCGCGCCACGGATGCGGCAGGATTGCGGAAGCTGTTGGCGCGGGATCTGGATTGGGTTGTGCGAAAGGCTCTGGAGAAACCCGTCTCGCGGCGATACGAATCTGTTGCGGCGTTCGCCGCGGATGTCGAGCGATTTCTAAACCAGCAGCCTGTGAAGGCTGCTCCGCCGAGCGTTGTTTACCGAGCCTCCAAATTGCTCGGCAGACACCGTGTCGCGGCGGCCGTCTGTGCCACTGTCGTGCTCGCATTTCCGGCCGGACTGTTGACCATGCGAAGCATGCCTTCGAAACTGACAGCGCGCGACACCATTGTGGTGGCGGACTTCGCGAACTCGACGGGCGATCCCATCTTTGATGACACGTTACGGCTGAGCTTAACGACTCAACTGGCGCAATCGCCGTATTTGAGCATTGAGCCCGACGGCAAAGTCCGCCGCACGATGGCTCAGATGAAACAACCGGCAGACGCGCGGCTGACGGCGGAGCTGGCGCGCGAGGTTTGCGAGCGCATGGGTAGCGCTGCCGTGGTGGAAGGGTCCGTCGCGAAACTCGGATCGCAGTATGTGATCACGTTGTCGCTGCGGAATTGCCAGACGGGAGAGCTGTTGAATTCGGGGCAAGCGCAGGCTTCGCGGAAAGAAGAGGTTCTGGCGGCACTTGCTGGAACCACCAAAGAGCTGCGGTTGAAGGCCGGTGAATCGCTGGCGATGGTGGAGAAACACTTGGCCCCCGTTCCCGACGCCACTACTGCGTCTTTAGAAGCATTGAAGGCGCTGAGCGCGGGCCGCAAAGCATGGGCGCAGGATGGACCGCAGCAGGCGATTCCGCACCACCAGCGCGCCGTGCAACTGGACCCGGCATTCGCGATGGCTTACGCCGATCTCGGCGATATGTACTACGAGTTGGAGGAAGTCGATCTCGCCCGGGAGAACACAGCGAAGGCTTACGCCTTGCGGGACCGCGTCACCGATAGTGAGCGGTTTCAATTTGTGCTCGCTTACGATCGCATCGTCACAGGAGATTTGGAAAAGGCGCGGTTGACGGGGGAGTTATGGGCGCAGACTTACCCTCGCGCGGCCCGGCCCAGAGGGTATCTTTCGGGTCTGATCACGGCGGTGTTCGGGAGGTTCGAAGCGGCCGCGGAGCACGCGAAAAAAGCGATTGAGCTAGACCCGGATTTTGGCATCGCGTATTTCAACTTATCGCGCAATTATCTGAAACTGGGAAAGTATCGTGAGGCAGAAGAGGCGCTGTCGCAGGCCGCCAGCCGCGGCATTCATAGCCAGGAGATTTCACTCCAGCAGTACGATCTGGCATTTTTAAGGCACGACCGTGCAGCGATGGAATCGGCACTCGCGCAGGCGCAGGAGAAACCGGACGCGGGACAGTTGCTCACGAAGCGTCATGCGTTGACGCTCGGGTCGGAAGGACGTTTGGAAAGCGCACGGGCATTGACCGCACAAGCGAAGACCATAGCTGTTCAGGGCCGGCACCGGGAACAGGCGGCGGAGGCGGAAGCCACTCTGGCTGTGATGGAGGCATTCGCTGGAGAAGCGGCGGCGCGGCGGACAGCGGCATCGGCGGTGGCGTCCTTCCGTGCCCGCGAGGTATGCTACTTCGCGGCATTGGCGCTGGCAATGGCGGGCGATTCTGTAGCGGCCGGATCGTTGGCGGACGAATTGGGCAAGCGATACCCCGAGGACACGACGGTTCAATTCCAGTATCTGCCTGTGTTAGGAGCGCAATTGGCGTTGAATGCAGGCGATCCGGCGAAGGCGATCGAGTTTCTACAGAAGGCCCAGCCTAATGAAACCGGCGCTGCACGCGCGCTGATCGGTGAGCTTTACCCCTGCTACTTTCGCGGGTTAGCGTACCGGGCCGCACACCGTCCGAAGGAGGCGGCCGCCGAATTTCAGAAGCTGCTCGATCATCGCGGAAGCATTTTGAGTGATCCCGTAGGTCCCGCCGCGCGATGGCAACTGGCGCGTTCATGGAGCGACGCAGGAGAGAAGGCACAGGCGCAGGCTGTGTACCGGGATTTGATGGAACAGTGGCGGGAAGCCGATCCGGCCATGCCCGCTCTCCTGCAGGTGAAGAGTGAAGCGGCTCTCTTAGGAGTGACGGCTGTAACCAACGCAGGCCGAAAACCTTATTGATGCTAATGGCAAATGATACCTTAGCGGGGCGCCGCGACTTTCCGACCACCCACTGGACAATGGTGCTGAATGCTGCCGACGCATCGCGGGCGGAAGGCCGCGCCGCGCTCTCTTCGTTGTGTGAGAACTACTGGTATCCTCTTTACGCCTTTGCCAGACGGCGAGGCTACCCCGCCGAGGAGGCGCGGGATTTGACACAAGACTTCTTTTTGAGAATCCTGGAGGGCCGCTACCTGGACCGGGCCGATCGTGAAAAGGGACGGTTCCGTTCTTTTCTGCTGACATCGTTCCGCTATTTCCTATCCGATGAGGGCGATCGGGCACGGGCGTTGAAACGCGGAGGTACAGCCGTGTTGCCCTTCGAAATCGATTCCGGCGAGACGCGGTACGAACGTGAGCCACGAGATGAGGAGACACCGGAGCGCATCTACGAACGGCGTTGGGCGCTTTCCACTCTGGAACGTGCCGTCGGTGTGTTACGGCTGGAATGGGAAGAGCACGGCAGAGGGGAAGACTTCGACCGGTTGAAGACATTTCTGATGGCCGGTCCGGAAGCACCCTACGCGACGCTGGCAGTGGAGATGGGCACATCAGAGGGAGCGTTGAAAGTTGCCATTCACCGGCTGCGGAAGCGCTACCGCGAGTTATTCCGGATGCAAATAGCGGCTACGGTGGCGGATCCTGCCGGGGTGGATGAAGAGCTTCGATTTCTGGCGGGTGCGCTGAGCGGAAGGTGAAATAGTGGCAGACCACAAACTGCGATGGTCTGCCCTACATTATCGAAAGTGGAAACAGAGCAGCGGCAGGTGCGTGATATGGTGATGATAGATGCGACTTCTGGTGATTGAAGACGAGAAGCGGATTGCCGACTTCCTCAGCCGTGGTTTGGAAAGTGCCGGATATGCTGTTGACGTTGCCCATGATGGGCAACGCGGTTTGACGCTCTCGCACGACACCGACTATGACCTGATCGTTCTCGATCTGGGGTTGCCGGATATGGACGGCTTGGAGGTGCTCGATAAAGTACGCAACCGGAAGGTCTCGCCTCCTGTATTGATCCTCAGTGCGCGCAATGCGGTGGATGACCGCGTGAAGGGATTGGAACTGGGCGCTGACGACTACCTGGTGAAGCCATTCGCGTTCAGTGAACTGCTGGCGCGTGTGCGCGCTCTGCTGCGGCGCGGGCAACCCATTCCCGAGCGCTTGCAAGTAGGGGATCTGGTGCTCGATTGTATTCGGAGAAAAGCGACGCGCGCGGGATCGGTGCTGGACCTGGCTCCGAAGGAGTTCAGCATTTTGGAATACATGATGCGCAATCCGGGACGTCCGTTGAGCCGTACGATGATTGTGGAGCACGTATGGGATATGGACTATGACGGGTTAACCAACATCGTCGATGTTTATATCCGCCATCTGCGTTCGAAGATTGATGACGGACAGCCGACGCGTCTGATCCACACCGTGCGAGGAATCGGATATATGCTGGAGTTGCCGGAAAAGGCCGCGGAGAAAGCGGCGGACAGGTAATAGCGGAACTATGTCGATGCTCGCCAAGCTGAATGTATTGCGCGGGCTGCGGTTCCGTCTGACGATCACGAACAGCGTTTTTCTGATTGGGCTGCTGATCGCGATCGGCTTTTTCTTTCGCGGCGTGTTGAGCCGCATCATCGACAACCAGGTACGCGACATTCTGCAGGAAGAGTGGGCGGCGGCGAAGGGGTACCTGGTGATCCACAAGCGCAAGCCCAATTGGAAGCCGGACCCGGACGATCCCGAAGAGAAGTATATCGTCCAGCAATTGCAGCAGGTATTTCTGCTCGCCGATGCCAAGGGCAAGGTGATTGACGTCTCGCCGATTTATGAGGACCTGGGCATTCAGAAGCCCGCCGAGATCATGAAGGCCTTGGCTTCGGGCGGAGAGTACTGGCAGGACAAACGATCGTCGGAAGGCGAACTGTACCGCTTGCGCGGTGGCGTATTCATTGATGACGCCGAGCAGCGCTACTTTGTCGTCATCGGCCGTTCGATGCGGAACGGCGAGAAGGTGCTGGCGGAGTTCACGAAAGATTACTTCATGCTGCTGCCCGGCTTGATCATCAGCGGCATCCTATTGGGATGGATTGTGGCGGGCCGCGCGATTAGTCCCGTGAACGCGCTGGCACGAACGGCCGGATCGATCTCCGGCACAAATCTGGGATTGCGGATTCCGCTGCGGCGCACCGGCGACGAACTGGACAACCTGATTAAAACGTTCAACAGCATGGTGGAACGCCTGGAGCGCAGCTTCCAGATGACGCGTCAGTTTTCGACAGACGTGTCGCACGAATTGCGTACGCCATTGACGGCGATTCGGGGCCAGTTGGAAGTGGCACTGCTGACGGCCAAGACACCGGATCAATACCGGGAGGCCATGATCAACGCGCTGGAAGATGTGGAGCGGCTGACGCGCACCATCCGTGCGATGCTGCTGCTGTCACAGGCTGAGTCGGGACAACTGGCGCTGCAGAAGAGCACGCTGGATGTTTCGGCTTTGGTGGAAGACATTGTGGATCAGTTCCAAATTCCAGCCGAGGAAGCGCAGGTCACGCTGAGCGCGGAGTTAACTGGAGCGGCGATGGTGGAGGCCGACCGTGTGCAATTGGAACGAATGGTTTCGAACCTGCTCTCGAATGCGGTGAAGTACACACCTCCAGGCGGCAGCGTCGTGGCGCGAGTGCGCAGCGCAGACGAACGCGTGATTTTCGAGGTGGAAGATTCGGGCGTGGGCATCAGTGCAGATCATTTGCCGCACATTTTCGATCGTTTCTATCGTGTTCCGGGATCCTCGAAAGAGAAGCAGGGGTTGGGTCTTGGATTGAGCTTCGTGGCGTGGATCGCGAAGGCGCACGAGGGGTCGATCGATGTGAGAAGTAAGCCAGGGGACGGGACGCGATTTACGATCGCGCTGCCTGCTGCCGAGATTCCGGTGCTGGAGCAGGCGCAGTATGGAGAAGCAGCAATGGTGGAAGACGAACCACGGTCAACACCGGCCGTGTGAGACGAAGCCATCGCACTGCTTTCCAGTAGCGCATATTCACAGCCGGGGGAGCGGCATTAGTTAGGCTCCGGGTCACCAGCGAGACGACGGGGTTGCTAGGATGAGCGGAATAGAGATAGTGTCGTAGAGCAGGGCTCTCGAAGGCATCCAGTCATACCCGTTTTGCCCACCGCCGAAGGGCCTGAGTCCGCAACCACTACGGGAATCGCTCGTTGAGCCTACGAATGGCGCGAATAGAGCGAACCCGTGAACGAAATGCTTCTCGACAGGCTTCAGCAACCGGATCGGTGTTCATGAGTTCGCCAGTCGCCACGGCGTAAATCGGTTCACGCACGGGGCAGAGAAGACGCAGCTAAAAGGTCGAAGAACCGTTTAGAAAATGTACTTCAGAGCAAACTGAAGATTGCGCATATTGATGCGGGTGCCGCCGATCACGCCGAAGTTGCCACCCCCATTGGTAATGTTGCCCGCTGTATCGCGTTGGATCTGCCCCGCATTCGTGTCGGGGTTGCCCCAGTTGGGATGGTTCGGGAAGTTGAAGGCTTCGAAGCGGAACTGCAGGGTATGACTCTCGGCGATGCGGAAGTTCTTCAACGTCGAGAAGTCCCATCCGAAGATGGACGGGCTGATGAGCGTGTTGCGGCCCACATTGCCGAACGTGCCAAAATCCTGAATGGTGTAGGCCGCCGGGTTGTACCAGCGTTGCGGGTCGCGGTTAGAGAGGTTCGGGTCGACGCCGGCATTGTAATTCGGACGGTCAAAACCGGCACCGGTGTTGGACCGGTCGCTGCCACTGGTGACGGTGAGCGGGAATCCTGTGCTGAGGGTGAAGATCGAGCCCAACTGCCAACCACCAGCAACCGCGTCGAGAACGGGGTTATCGATGGATTTGCTGCGGCCTTTGCCGACCGGGAGATCGTAGAGAATCGAAGTGACGGCCCGGTGGCGGGTGTCAAACGATGCGTAGCCGCGCTCGCAGCGCATGCAGTAGCTGTTCTGTGGGAAGAGCGTGTCACCGTCGTTAACCCGGATCCCCGAGGTTTCGTCGATCGCCTTGGCCCAAGTGTAAGAGACCAAGGCGCTCAAACCATTCGAATACCTCTTGGTGAGCTTCATGCCGAGCGAATTATAATTGCCACGGCCGCCATTATCGACCAACTGAATGCGACCAAAGTTCGGGTAAGGCGAGCGGCTAATGACCGAACCGGTGGGACCGGGAAGGGCCTCGTTCACCGCGCGCAGCGATTCCAGCTTGCGGGAAACAGATCCGAGGTAGCCGGCTTCCAAGGCCAGGTTCTGGCCGAACTCGCGCTGCACGTTGAACAGGTACTGCATCACGTAGGGCGTGCGGCGGTCATAGAGATTGGAGAAGGTGTAGGGTTGCGGGACCTGTGCGAAGGCGCCGGCGATTTCCTTGAAGGCGTTGCCCCACTGGCGGTCCGGGTAGTCGCTCACGGCTTCCTGGCGGAAGCGGCCGGCGATATTGCGGGCCATATCAAAGCGCGGGTTGCCGGTGTCCTGGGTATAGAACATGCCGGCTCCGGTGCGGATGACCCACTTGCTGTTCGGGCTCCAGGTGAGTCCGAGACGCGGGGCGAAGTCGTTGTTGTCGCGCTTGACCATGCGGCTGCCCAGCCGGCCGTCCTGAACGACGGTGATGTCGGGCCAGCGGACGAGGATGCCGTCATAAGGATTGGTGCCGTTGCCCTGGCGGACAAACACGGGGTAGCGGCTGCGGTCCGCCACATTGGGTGTGCTGTCCATGTAGGGGATGGCCGCCGAGAAGAGCTTCCCGGTAGTGTCCTCCCACGGCGGGATGTTCTCATATCGCAGGCCCAGAGCGAGGGTCATCTTGTTGGTGATCTTCCACGAGTCATCAATATAGAAATTGAACGACGTGGCGCGGAAACGGGCGCTGCCGATAGCGACCGCGGTTTCGGGACGGCGGACTTCGCCCAACAGGAAGTCGGCAAACGAGTTGCCACCCACACCCGTCGGACCCTGCTTGGTCGCGTTGGCTTCAAAGCCGAAAGAGCCGCGGGCAAACTGGTTCCCGTCTTGATTGAAATGATCGTTGCGGATTTCGCCGCCGAAGCGGATGGTGTGTCGTCCGCGGATCCAGGAGGTGTTGTTCAGGAACTGCATCGAGTGGTTCTTGTTTTCGTAAGGACCTTCGGAGTCGTCACCGAGACCGGAGTATCCGGCGAAGCCCACCGATGGGATGCCCCAAGTGATGGGAGCGCCGGTGGCAAGGCCCGGAATGGCGAGTTCCTTCACCACGTCGCGCACGCCAGCGAGTTCGCGCGCCGTGGAGTTGTAAAAGCGGGTATAGCCGAAGCGGGTTTCGTTGACGACGTTGGGGGTGAGGGTACGCGTGTTGGTGCCCATGTACTGTTCCACATTAGTCAGCACCTGAAAGCCGTTCAGGCGCAAGCCGTCGTTGAACTGTACCTCATCGCCCCAGCTATAGCGGCCGGACCACTGCGAACTGGAGGACTCGATGAGGTCCATACGCAGAATAAACTGATCACGGTTGATCGGCGCGCCCTGCGATTGCTGGTAATTCTGAGTGCCAGTGAGGTTGGGTAAGCGGTAGAACTCGTCGCGGAGCCTTTTGGAGATGGGATCGATGCGGCTCGCCGGAATCACGTTGCCTGGAAACTGCGTTGAAGTGATGGCGTTGCCGGTGCCCGTGCGGGTCTTGGGGTCGAACACGCCGCCCGTGATACCGGAGAAGTCGCCGCTTTGATAAGCCGCACTTGGCAGTACGTAAAGAGACTGAGTGGACCGGCGTTGACGGAAGGCTTCGTAGTTACCCATGAAGAACAGCCTGTCTTTGCCGTTGAATATTTTTGGAATGAGCACCGGCCCGCTAAAAGTGCCGCCGTACTGATTCCACTTGAAAGGATCCTTGGGTGGGCGCGCGGTGCGGAAAGCGTAGTTCTTCGCGTCGAGCTTTTCGTTGCGCAGGAACTCGAAGGCGGTGCCGTGGTACTGATTGGTGCCGCTCCTGGTGAGCACGTTAATTTGAGTAGTCGCACGGCCGAACTCGGCCGGGTACACGCCCGTTTGCACCTTGAATTCCTGGAGGGCGTCGATAGACGGCTGGATCACGAAGGTGTTGAAGTTCGGATCGGTGTTCTCCACGCCATCCAGTGAGTAGTGGTTAAAGGAGCTGCGCTGGCCGCCCACCGAGATGCTCTGTTCGGCACGAAACGCGCCTTGGCGGGAGCGGGCTTGCCCTGCACTGGGAAAGCCGGTGGAGGTGTTGGGTGCAAGGGAAACAAGCTGGAGATAATTGCGACCATTGAGCGGCAACTCGACGATGCGCTTATTCTCCACGACCGTGCCGATCGTCGCGTTCTCTGAGGTTAGAAGTTGGACTGAACCTGTAACTTCGACGATCTCCGCCACCGAGCCAACGGCCATCTCCAAGTCGAGGCGAACCGTTTGCTGGACCTGCACTTCGACCTTAGCGGTGTAAGACTTGAAGCCCGACTTCTCGGCGCGCACATTATAGGTACCGGGAGCGAGGGAAGGAAAACTGTAGATGCCTGCTTCGTTCGACGTGGTCGACCGCTGAGCGTTCGTGGCTGCGTTAGTGGCGGTAATAGTGACAGCCGGCACGAGTGAGCCGGAGGCATCCTTTACTTCGCCGGTGATTTCGCCGAAAGTCTGACTGAATATTGGCAGGCTAGCCGCGATGGAGAGGAAGGCTATTCGGAGGATTCGCTTGTTGTTCACGAGTACATTACCTGATGTCCCTGAGTATCGAACGACAGTGTTCATCAAACCTCTGAACCGGTTGGCCCGGCAAGGTAGCGTACGGTACGGCACCGTCGCCGGGCTTGTGATATTGTCTCTCTTTTTCAGTCAGTTGGGGAGTCTCTCCGGCAAGTCGTCCAGTTCGGCCCCGTACCTGACCCACGGGGCAGTTCTCACCAGTAGTGCACCGCTAGAACGCGCGGGGGCCCCGGTGTACCATCAATGATCTTCGTGCCCAACACGAACTGGACGTTCTGCTGGCGCCAATGTGACGCGCTCGCGGCGAGCACCGCGCCGATGTAGTCCGCCTGCGTGACAAATTCGCCGGCAGCGAGCGTTCCGTAGTTCTCGATGCCGGCTACGGAGATGACAGTTCGTTCGGTGCTGGGGTCAAAGACGCGCGTGACGATGGCGAAGTCCTCATTTGTCGCCGGACCGATGGGCTGCGCCACTTTCCATTCCAGAGTCGCTGGATTGCGCCGGTCGATGATGCAGTTGTACGCCACGCCGTTCACGGTACGGCGTTCGAAGACGAAGCGCAGTTCGGCGGTAACCCGGAGGGACCAAGTGTTGTTAAAGGCCCCGATGGCGACCAGCGGCGTGTGGCGGAGTTGCGAGTAAGTGGTGCTCGCCACCGACATCAACTGGTAGGGACGACCTTTTGCCTGGATCCACGACGCGACGCGAAAGCCGGAGAGGGCATCGCGCAAGTATAGAAACTCCGGCGCCACCCACGCTAGTTCGCCTGCGTTTACCGACAGTGAAGCAGCTTCCGGTGAACGCGCCGCTGGACCGCTCAAGGCACGGGTCAACTCCTCGGTCCGGGGGCCGATGAAGCGGAACAGCCGGGTCGGTTGGCCGAGACAAATCTGGATGGTCTTTCCGTCGCGGAACAGCGGTGCCCAAAAGGCATCCAACTCCGTAGCAGGGCTGCGTTGGTTGAGCCAAACATAACCACCGGCCACCGCCAGGAGGGTTACGGCGGCGGTGGCGAAGGCGAATGCCTGGTGGAATCGCCTTGGCTGCGGGGCAGGCGGCGCGGTCGGGAGTTCCGGGGGTGGTACTTCGACGCGTGTTACTTCGGCGGGCGGCACTTCGACACGCGCTGCTTCTACGGGCGGTGCGTCGATGAGGGGCAAGTCGGCGATGCCTGTCGATGATTCGGGGATGAAAACGGGCTGATACGATCCAGTAGGCAGTTCGATCCGCAGTTCGAAGGAGTGCTGGGGCTCCAGGTAGTACAGCGCCAGCCTCTTACGCACGTCAATGGCGGCGTTACGCACAATCGGATCCTGAGCCGTATCGTACGCGTTGTCGCGGCTGAAAACGGCCGCCCCGATGCAGCGTTCTTTCAGCGAGTCAGCCTCGCCAGCCAACTGGGCTTCGACGACATGGCGAAGCAAGGACTGGCTGCGTTTGCTATTGCGGAAGTGGGGGCTGGCCAGAACCTTGGACAGTTGCAGTTGCACCAGTGCCGCATTCAACTTGGGGCTGGCGTCTCCGCCAGCCGCACCGGCATCTACATTCGTTGGGCGCACTTTCAGACGGTATCATACCTGCGTCTTCGCCATGATCGCAATTCTTTGAGAAGAAAAGGGGCTTCGTCACTCCGGAGACAGTCGCGTACGGTCCGGGACCTGTGTTGCACGGGTCTGGACTGGTACGCTCGGAAAAATTCAAAGATGGCAAGGACCGTTTCATCGCTGTGAGCAAACTCAAAGGACTTCGCTGGTGGATGATCACCCTCATCATGCTTGGGTCGGTGATCAACTACCTCACCCGCAGTACCCTGGCGGTGGCCGCCTCTACTATTCTTAAAGAGTTGCAGATTGGCGCGAGGGAGTATTCCTGGATGGTCGGCGCCTTCCAAGGCGCGATCATGATGCAGCCCATCGCCGGGTACGTGTTAGACACGATCGGTCTGCGCATCGGCTTTGCGCTGTTCGCACTGGCGTGGTCGGTGGTGAACATGGCGCATGCTCTCGCGGGAAGCTGGCAGACGCTGGTTGGTTTACGAGCACTGCTGGGTTTTGCCGAAGGCTCAGCGAATCCAGCGGGGATGAAAGCGACGGCCGAGTGGTTCCCGGCCAGGGAACGCGGGCTGGCGGGCGGCATTTTCAATATCGGGGCGTCGGCCGGGTCGATGCTGGCTCCGCCCGTCGTGGCGTGGGCGATCCTCACGTACAACTGGCGTGCGTCCTTTCTGATCACCGGCGCGTTGGGTTTGGTTTGGGTGGTGTGGTGGCTTTGGTGGTACCGGTCGCCGGATGAACATCATTTGTTGTCGGCCGAGGAAAAAGAGTACATCACGTCGGGACAGGAGCGTCACCTGGCCGGGGATGGTAAGCGTCCGTCGGCGCTGCGTATTCTCCAGCGACGCAATTTCTGGGGGATCGCGCTGCCGCGTTTCCTCGCCGATCCGACGTGGGGCACATTGAGCTACTGGGTTCCTCTCTATCTGACCACTGTGCGGCACTTCGACTTGAAGCAGATCGCCCTGTTTGCGTGGATGCCTTTCCTCGCAGCCGACTTTGGCTGTATTTTCGGCGGTCTGGTGGCGATGCGGCTGCAGAAGGCTGGAATCAGCGTGATCAACGCGAGGCGTTGCGCGTTTACGCTGGGGGCGATCTTGATGCTGGGGGTTCCGTTCGTGGGCTTCGTGGAGAGCCCCTACGCCGCGATTGCGCTTTTGAGCTTGGCGGGCTTTGCGCATCAGACGCTTTCGGTAACCGTGATTACAATGGCTTCCGATCTTTTCAAGAAGAGCGAAGTAGCGACAGCCGCCGGCTTGGCCGGCACTTTCGGCAACGCCGGCGTTCTGATTTTTTCACTGTTGATCGGCGGAATGGTTGCTACGGTGGGATACACACCATTTTTCGTCTGCCTGGCCCTGCTGGATGTTGTGGGCGCCATCCTCCTGTGGACGGTGGTACGTGATCCGCAGGCCGAAAAGCGGAGCGCGGCATGAATACCATCCACAACCCAATCCTGCGCGGGTTCAATCCCGATCCATCCATCGTGCGCGTGGGTGACGACTATTACATCGCGACATCGACCTTCGAGTGGTTCCCGGGTGTGCAGATTCACCATTCGCGCGATCTGGTTCACTGGCGTCTTCTATCGCGGCCGCTGACGCGAGCGAGCCAACTCGACATGCGCGGCGATCCGGACTCTTGCGGCGTTTGGGCTCCCTGTCTGAGCTACGCCGATGGCCTCTTCTGGCTCGTCTATACGGACGTGAAGCGCTACGGGCGTACCACGCAAGCTGGTGCCAGCGGCGCTTCCATGCGCGACACACATAATTATCTGGTGACCAGCCCGAGCATCGACGGCGTGTGGTCGGAACCGGTGTTTCTCAACAGTGCAGGCTTCGATCCGTCGCTGTTCCATGACGAGGATGGCCGCAAGTACCTGGTGAACCTGCGTTGGGATCACCGGCCGGGCCAATACCGTTTCGCCGGCATCGAGATTGAGGAATACCTGCCTGGCGAACGCAGGCTGTCGGGTCCCATCGATCTGATTTTCCGCGGTACGCCCATCGGATTCACCGAAGCGCCGCATCTGTACAAGCGCGGAGAGTATTACTACTTGCTCACCGCCGAGGGCGGCACCTCGTGGGGACACGCGGTCACGATGGCAAGGTCGCGCGACTTGCGCGGATCCTACGAATTGCATCCGGATACATACATCCTCACTGCGCGCCAGAGGCCGGATAGCCCGTTACAGCGCGCCGGACATGCCGATTTGGTGGAGACGGCGGATGGCGAAACGTATCTGACGTATCTTTGCGGGCGACCGCTTCCGAATCGCGGCCGATGTACGCTGGGAAGAGAAACGGCAATCCAGCGGATGGTGTGGCGTGACGACGGCTGGCTCTACACCGAAGATGGCAACGGGTTGCCGGCGGTCGAAAGTGCTGCACCGGCCCTCCCGCCGCACCCGCTTCCCTCCCCACCGGAGCGGGAAGATTTCGACGGGCCAGCACTGCCGATCGACTTCCAATGGTTACGCAGTCCGTATCCGGAGCGGTTATTCAGCTTGACGGCGCGCGCCGGGCACTTGCGTTTGTACGGCAGGGAGTCGCTCGGCAGCTTGTTCGAGCAGGCGGTGGTGGCACGGCGGCAGCAGGCCCACTGCTACCGCGCGGAAACTGTCGTGGACTTCGAGCCGGAACGCTTTCAACAAATGGCTGGCCTGATCTGCTACTACAACGGCAGCAAGTTTCACTATCTCTATGTCACTTATGATCCGGAGTTGGGCAAGCACATCCGCGCGATGTCCTGCCATCCCGATCAAGTGCAGTCCGATGTTTTCAGCGCGGCGGCGCCAGTTCCGGCGGGGCAGCGGGTGTATCTAAGGGTAGAAGTCGACTTCGAGCGGCTCTACTTCGCCTACCGCATGGAGGGCGGCGGCTGGAATCGCTTACCCGATCCGCTGGACGCCAGCATCCTGTCCGACGAGGCAGCGGCTCCGGGCACTGCGAACTTTACCGGTGCATTCGTCGGCGTTGCCTGCCAGGACTTGGCAGGCACGCACCATCCGGCCGACTTCGACTACTTTCTGTACCGCGAGCGAGGCTACCTCGCCGACCCGTTCGGTTAGGTTTTGCTTGCAGCAACCGAATCAGGCTCGTGCATCCATTTCGGACCATACCGGCAGACGAGATAGGTGTCAGGTGTATACTGCGTGGAGCAGAACTTGATGCGAGGAGTAATCGGCCATGGACCGAAGAGAGTTTGTTTCGAAACCACTGGCGACGGCAGCGGCGATGGCGGCGTCCTCTGCCATGGCGCAGGAGTCTCCGCGATACGATACGGTGCTGAAGGGCGGCCACGTCATCGATCTGAGCAACCGGATCAATGGCCGCATGGACGTGGCGGTGCTGGACGGGAAAGTGGCGCGGGTGGATCGCGACATCCCCAGTGCTGCCGGGAAACAGACGATCGATGTTTCGGGTTACTACGTTACGCCGGGCTTGATTGATCTGCACATCTGTTGCTACTACACGCGGCTTGACCTTACGCCGTCGGTGATTGCCGATCATCATTGCCTGCCTTCGGGTGTGACCACGTGCTGCGATGGCGGAACCGCGGGTGCGGACAGCTTCGAGGATTTCAAAAAGATCATTGACCGCTCCAAGATGAGGATCCTGTCGTTTCTGAATATCGCGGCTCCCGGTGCGCAATCGAGCCGTTCGGAGCAGGATCCAACGCAGTTCAAAGTGCAACTTGCGGCCGATACGGCGAAGAAATATCCGAAGCTGATCGTGGGGTTCAAGACCGGCCATTATAATGGGACGTTCAGTGAGACGCGGCTGCCGTGGGCGTCGATGGACGCGGTGGTGGAGGCCGGGCGTTTGACGGGACTGCCGGTGCTGGCGGACTTCACGCCCATGCCGCCTCAAGGAAAGTACCCCGCCACCAGTTATCGCGAGTTCCTGTTAGAGAAGATGCGTCCCGGGGACATCGTGACGCACTGCCTGGCGGACCGCTATCCCTTCCTAATGGAAGGTGACAAGTTGAATCCGGATGTGAACAAGGCGAGGACGCGAGGCGTGAAGTTTGACCTTGGCCATGCCGGCGGAAGTTTCTCGTTTCGCCGCGTCATTCCAGCAATTCAGCAGGGCTTCATTCCCGACTCCATCAGCGCGGACTTGTTCTCGGATACGCCCTATACGGTCGGCATCAATCTGGCGAATGTGATGTCGAAGTTCCTGGCCTTGGGAGTGCCGTTGGAGGAAGTGATCCGGCGGACGACGGTAATCCCCGCGCAGATGATCCACCGCCCGGAGTTGGGCAACTTGAGCGTGGGCTCGACAGCCGACATCGCGGTGCTCGAAATCATGAACGGTAAATTCGCTTATCTCGGCTCGTTTGGCGGCAAGGTAATGGGGAATCAGAAGATCCAATGCGTCATGACGATGTTCGGCGGCAAAATTCTCTATGACCACCCTTATGGGCTGAGTGTTCCGTTGTGGCAGGATATTCCGAAGAACTCGCGTTATTGGTCTGACACTACCAAGCAAAAATTCTGATCGGCAAGGCGGAATGGTGTCGGCCGTTGACACCCACGCGGGCCGTTGATAGACTCCCACGAAATCGTTCAGAGGCTAATCACCCCTGCCAGCGTACTTCCAATTAGGGAGCTGACGATGATCGTACCGCGGATGCTGCTGTTCGCTTTTGCTGTTACGACACTCCTGAATGCTCAGGAATACCGTGCCAGAATCCAAGGAATTGTTTCCGACCCGACTGATGCCATTGTCGCAGGCGCAAGCGTGCGTCTCACCAACGTGGAGAAGGGCATCGCCGTCACGCGGATCACGGACACCGCAGGCCGCTATTTATTCGATCTGGTGGAACCCGGCCGTTACACGGTTGCCGTGGAAGCACCGGGCTTTACCCGCTTTCTTCAGGAGAACATCCTTGTGCAAAATCGCGGCGATCTGACAGTGAACGCGCGGTTGGGACTGGGAGGAGTGGCGGAAGCGATCAACGTCGTTACGGAGGCGCCGGCGGCCGTTCAGTTCAATACAAGCAGCATGGATTTGACCGTGGATAACAAGATGGTGCGCAGCGTACCGGTGATCGGTCGCAATCCGTTCACGTTGACGCTGCTGGATCCGGCAGTGGTGAACCGTTACACCACCGCGGAGAAGACTCCTTTCAAAATGTGGGCCTCCAGCCAACTGGAGGTTGGTGGGCCAACCAGCCAGAAGAACGACACGTTGCTGGATGGCATGCCGAATCAGGCAGGGCCGAAGGGAACGTACGCACCGTCGATGGATGCTGTAACAGAAGTGAGTGTGCAGCAGAACAGTGTCGACGCGGAGTACGGGCACAGCGCGGGCGGAGTACTGAATGTGTCGATGAAATCGGGCACCAACTCGGTCAACGGCAGCGCCTACTACTTCGGGCGCAATCCATCTTTGAACGCGGCATCGAATGCCATTACGCACGCGCCGAATCTGGTGCGCAATCACATCTTCGGCGGCGTGATCGGGCATCCGGTGATCAAGAACAAGCTATTCCACTTCTTCTCCTACGAAGAGTGGCATCAGCGCGAGCCGCGAAGCCGTGTGATGACACTGCCAACCGCGCTGGAACGGGAGGGCGATTTTTCGCAATCGCGCAACATCGATGGGGGGCTGCGTACAATCTTCGATCCCGTAACTACACAGTTGCAGGGCAATGCGTATGTTCGCACGCCGTTCGCCAACAACGTGATTCCGAAGTCGCAGCAGGATCCGACTTCGTTGAAGTTCGTAAAAGAGATCTGGGCCCCAAATGTCCCGGGTGATGGATTTGCACTGGTGAATAACTTTCGAGCCGACTTCTACCGTGCGAACACTTACCGCAACCTCAGTTCGCGCGTGGATTATGTCGCCACGGATAAACTGCGTATGTTCGGCCGTTATAGCCGGTTTCGCACCAGTCTGATCGATAAAGATTATACGCCTAACGGCACGGTGATCTACGAAGATCTGAACAGCGGCACGATGAACGCGACCAGCATTGCGGGCGATGTGATCTACACGCTGAGTCCTTCGACCGTGTTGAACGTTCGCGCCAATATGATCACGATGGAGGATTCCTACGACGGTTCCAATCAGAAGATCGAGCCTTCGCGTCTGAAAGAATTCTGGGCCAAGGATTGGTACACGCCCTATTTGAATCCGGGATATCGCAAGTTCTTCTTTCCAGGCGTAAACGTGGATGGTTCTTTGTACGGGAAGAGCAATTGGTTTCTCGAGAATCCGACCAATTACTACCTGTCGGCGAAAATCTCAAAGCAAGCGGGACAGCACTTCCTGAAGACCGGGGGAGAGTGGCGCTTTCTGCGTCCCACAGGCGGCGCCGCCCGCAGCACGCAATTCAATTTCGGAAAGTCACTGACCGCCAATACTCCGAACGGCCCCAATACGCGCGCGTTCGGCGATGGTTACGCAACGATGCTGCTCGGCGCAATTGGAGATGATTCAAATGCGCAGGTGACGCCCACGACGACTCCCAACGTGCACTATTGGGGCTTCTTTCTGCAGGATGATTTCAAGGTGACCAGCCGGTTGACGCTGAATCTTGGACTCCGTTACGAGTATGAGATCGCTCCTTACGACCGGGGCGGGGAATACCGGTTGTCGCGCACGTTCGATCGCACGAGTCCGATTCCGGAGATGCGTACAACTCCGCCGGTGATTCCGGACGCTGCGCGATCGCTGATGAATCAGCCCTATCAATACAACGGAGAGTGGCGTTTCACCGACGCGAGCAACCCCGGGATGTGGAGTCCGCAGAAAATGAATCTGCTGCCGCGCGCGGGATTCGCTTTTCGCGTGGACAACAAGACCGCGATCCGGGCGGGCTTCGCGCGTTTCCTAACTCCGGCGAACGTTCAGGTTGCCATCATCGGGGAACTGCCTTATCCAGGATTTTCCGGCCGCACGGACGTTGCCCCTGTGCTGGAAGGACGGCCGCAAGCCTATTGGAGCGATCCATTCCCTTCGACGAATCCTCTGATTCCGGTGCGAGGAAAGGCGCTCGGGCGCTACACGAATCTGGGCACCGCCGTTTCCACCGACGTGCAGAACTTCAAGCCCAATCTGAACGACCGGTTTAACGTGACGTTGCAACGCGAGTTGCTACAGAGAATCGTGCTGGATGCGACCTATTTCGCGAATATCGGACGCAACCTGCCATACACCAAGCAGTACAATCTGATGGATCCGCAACTCAGCTACACCAACAAAACGGTGTTGAACCAGCGAGTGAACAATCCCTTTTACAATTACCTGACGCCCGACAAGTTTCCCGGCCAATTGCGCAACCAGGCACAACTGGCTCTATCGGATCTGTTGAAGCCCTTCCCGCAGTACAGCTCGATCAATGAGACGAACACGCCCGGTGTGCGCGAGCGCTATCACGCGCTGCAGGTGCGGGCGCAGCGGCCGTTCGCCAACGGAGTCAACTTTCTTTTGGCGTACAACTACAATCGCGAGCGGCAGGAGGAGTTCTTCAATGACGTGGAGGAATTCGCGGGTACGTTTCGTTTCGAGCCCGCGCAACGGCCACGCCATCGCATGACCGTTGCCAGTGTCTACGAGTTTCCTTTCGGCAAGAACCGGCGCTACTTCGCCAACGCACCGAAGTTGGTAGATCACGTAGTGGGCGGATGGACCGCGAGCGGAATCTACGCCTACAACTCCGGTTCGCTTCTTCGCTTTGGCGCACTGGATGTGATTGGCGACCCGAAGATCGACAATCCATCGAAGTGGGGACTGATGTTCAACCCGAACGCGTTCCGCGTCCTGCCGGCTTTCACGGTGCGGCAGAATCCCAAGACCATCCCCGGCATTCTCGGTCCTGGATTCAAGAACCTGGATGTGACGTTGGGCAAGTTCTTCCGGGTCACCGAACGTTACCGGATCGAAATCAAGATGGAGGCTTACAACGTGAGCAACACGTTTAACGGCGCCGATCCAACTACGTCCATCTCCAACGCGAATTTCGGCCGCGTCTCGCAACAGGCTCCGGCCTTCTTCGGCCGCGAGTTTCAGTACAATTTAAAGCTCCATTTCTGATGAGTATCATGCGAACTTTGACCATCCTTGTCTTCGCCGCAGCGACCGCGGTTCTGGCGCAGAATCCCGGCAGCAGGAGCGCCATTCGACCCACCGCGGTGAAGGGCCCCGCCTCCGGTCTGCTGCAATTGCTTCGTGAGGAGACGCGGCCCGAGCAGGCCATGAAAGACGTCCGCACCATTTGGGAAACGGATCGCTGGTTCACGTTTCCGAAATTCGAGGAGACGGCGAAGAATGTGGCCGCCATCATGCGAAGGGCCGGGTTGGAGGAGGTGGAGATCGTTAACCCGCCCGCCGATGGAGTCTCGCAGGCCGGGTTCTGGACGATGCCGATGGCATGGGATGTGAAGGTGGGCACCCTGGAGATTGTTGATCCGCAGGTGCCGTCCGATCAGCGCATGCTGGCGGACTATCAGAAGTCTCCGGCCTCTATTGGCATGTGGAGCGGCCCTACTCCTGCCGGAGGCGTCACTACCGAAGTGGTTCTGGTTTCTCGTGATCTGCGCAACGCCGATGTCAAAGGCAAGCTGGTGTTCGGCGCAGGCAGTTCTTCGAAGATGGCGGTGGCGCGAGCCGGGGCGCTCGGACTCATCAGCGACAACACCGAGAATCGCGACCTGGTGGACGAACGAGGCTGGATCAACTCTTTCGGAGACAATGGCTGGGCCTTCAATAAGCGCGATACGCCACTGGTGTGCTTTTCGATCACGCCTCGGGGATCGCAGCTTTTGCGCGAGCTACTGAAGAAAGGTCCGGTGAAAGTCCGCGCGAATGTGGACAGCCGCTACTATTCCGGCGTCTATCCTTATGTCACCGGAGTGATTCGCGGAACGGACGGGTCGAACGCCGAAGAGATCCTTTCGCTCGGTCATTTGTTCGAGCTTGGCGCGCATGACAACGCCACCGGAGTTGCGGCGATCATCGGAGCAGCGGAGACGGTGCAGCGTTTGATCAAGAGCGGGAAGCTTCCACGGCCGAAGCGCACCATCCGCGTTCTCGGCATGGGCGAATGCTACGGCACGATGCATTATCTGGAGCACAACAAGAATCGCGTGAAGAGAACGATCGCCGGGATGTGCATCGATTCGCCGGCAGGTCTGCAGAACCTCGCGATGACGGAGTATACGTGGATCGTCAACCCGCACGCCTCGAAGTCTTATGTGGATGCGTTGACGCTGCGCCTGGTGGAAGAGTATTTCCCCTCCGTAGGCAGGCCGTCGCGATGGATGGAGCATCGCAGCACCACGGATAATTTTCTCGGCGATCCCTCGATCGGCATCCCGACGGTGATGCCCTATGGAGGTTACGGCGTTCTGGCGCATCACAACAGCGGGGACGTTCCGGAAACCGTGGACCCCAAATCAATGCGCGACATGATGGTGATGAACGCCGCCTATACGTATTTCCTTGCCGCTGCGGGCCCGGCGGAAAAACGCTGGATGGCGGAACTGGCGTTGACGCGCGGCTTGAACCAGATGGCGTGGGCGTCGGAGAAACTGCTGGATCAGATCGCGCTAGAGAGAAACGCCCAGGGGCTCGGGAAGGTGTTGCACAATTCACGCGAGAAGATGGACTATCTGCTCGACCGGGAGACGCAGGCAGTGCGATCGGCGTGGGACCTGAAGGATGGCATCGAGGAGTTGGCGGCGTTCTCCCGTTTACAGAAGGCGAGGCTGGAGAGGTCCATCAAAGAGCAGGCGTCTGCTTTGGGAGTTGGTCCGGTGATGCCGATTGCGCCGCCTGCGAAGCCCGAAGCGCGGGCGATTGTGGTTCGCCGCAAGCGAATGGGGAACATCACGCTGGACGATCTGCCACGGGAGAAGCGGGAAGGCTTTCCGGCTGCATCTTTTTGGGGAGTACCCACCGCGGCCTTGTACTGGTGCGATGGCAAGCGGAATCTGGAGGAGGTGATCCGGCTGACGGAGTTGGAGATGGGGGCGCAGTCTTTCGATTTTGTGGGCTACTTCAAGTTTTTGGAAAGAAAGGGATATGTCGAGTTCGTACGCTGAGCACTTATCCCACTATGTCTAGTGCCGAGTCCGCCATTTGCGCCGCTGTTTCAATGGACTTCAGGTTCGCCTCAAACGCATTTTTGTTCACCAGCAACGCAACCGCTTCCTCGCTGAGATCCACCACATCCTGTGGTTCCCCGGTCACGGAAAAAGGCAACTGAGCCAGCCGGGCCGCTGTCCGTTGGACGCCAGCCTCCGCCCTGCGCAACCCGTCCAGGCCTGTTTGCAGGATATCCATGGCTTCTCCTTGTACCCTCCCTCATCGGCACAAATGAGGGGAATCTGAATGGACGGGTTCAAAAAATTCGCTGCAGCGCCGAAAAGTTCTCGACCACTTTCAGCCGCTCTCCTTCGCGAATCTCCTGATGTTCCAAGTGCCAGGTTTGAGGATGCGGCACATACACTGCTCCTATTCCGGCTTCGAGCGCAGGGTTGATATCGGACTTGGGCGAGTTTCCCACCATCCAGCTCTTGTCTTCCTCGAGTTTGTGCTTTCGCACGACGCTGCGGTACGCCTCAGGGTCTTTCTCACGCACAATGACCACTTCCCGGAAGTACTGCCCCAATCCCGATTTATCCACCTTCAACTGCTGTTCTTCGTGATTGCCCTTGGTCACCAGCATCACGTCGTGACGGCCAGTGAGATACGCCAGAGTCTCCACTACACCCGGCAGGATCTCCAGCGGATGTTCGTTGATCTGACGAGCTAAATCGAGGATGTACTCCGCATCCGAAGGCGAGATCTGTCGCTCCACCAGATGGTGGTAGCACTGCACCATGTTGCGGCCGAAGTTCGCCGCACCATAGCCGTTAATTTTGATATTCGCCAGCTCAATCTCATCTAGCGCCGCTCTCACTTGAAGCCTGGTCAGTGAGGAATGCGCGAGAAATTCGTAGAATTCGTGGAACGCACGCTCGAAGTAGATGTTGTTCTCCCACAGCGTGTCGTCCGCGTCAATCAACAGGTGTTGGCGCATTCTTAGTCGCGAATCGGGATGTGCTTGCTGTGGCCATTGCGCGGCGCTGTTACTTTCAACTGCTCGGTATGACGGAAGCGCACCACGTGTACCGGGAAATAATCCGCCAGCCGCTTCAATCGTTCCGACTCGCTGCGCGTATTCAGCAGGTGCTGCCGGAACTCGGCATCACTGACAATCTGCGCGAGTTGAAAGCTGAGCTGCGGATCGTTCCATTCCGGTTCTTCGGAAATTTCCTGCCCCGTCGCTTGCCGCGCCTGCGTGTAGGCTTCCACGGCTCGCTGTTTCACGTCCATGCCCGGCGGTTGAATCTCGACATCATCGAAGTAGCGCACTTTGCCCTGGAGGAACGCCCGTCCCTCCACCAATTCCAGAAGCTCAAAACGGCGGCGTCCCAACGTGACGATGTCCAGCCTACCGTCGTCGTAACGCTCCACCACCTTGCTCACCGTTGCCGTGCAGCCGGTATTTACCACGCCTTCATCGCGCGCTAACACGATCCCGAATTCGGTTTCCGACGCGATGGCTTCGGAAATGAGCTCCTTATAGCGGTCTTCAAAAATGTGCAGCGGTAGCGGAGTGCGCGGCAGCAGCACCAACGGCAGTGGAAATAGCGGCAACATCTCCTCACGCATGCTACCATTATCCTTCTTAACGAGCTACGTTTAGCGGCGAGGAATGCAGATTGATCAGAAAGTAGTTCTCATCACAGGAGCCTCGGAAGGGATTGGCGCGGCGTGCGCGAAGGCCTTTCGGCAGCGTGGCGCGCAACTCGCTCTCATCGCTCGTAACAAGGAGAAACTGGAACAGGCTGCCGGACCCGGCAGTCTCACCTTTGCCGGCGATGTCACAGTGGAAGAGGACCGCCGCCGCTTCGTCGATGCCGCACTCGAGCGCTACGGCCGCATCGATATCCTGATCAATAACGCGGGTGTCGGACTCTATTCTCCAAGCTGGCAAGCGCCGATTTCGGAAGTACGCAAGATGTACGAGCTGAATCTGTTCGCCCCCTTGCGGATGATCCAGTTGGTGGCGCCCCATATGCGCTCGCAATCGAGCGGCTACATCGTGAACGTCGGCTCCATTGCGGGAAAAGTGACGCTGCCATGGCTGACGCTTTATTCGGCATCGAAGTATGCGCTGGGCTCGTTGACGGACGGTTTGCGGATGGAACTGCGCCGGGACGGGATTCAGGCGATGACCGTATGTCCGGGCTACGTGTCCACTCGCTTCCAGGAGCACATCCTCATGGGCCGTGTCCCATCCTCCGTGCAGAGCAGCAATCTGTTTCGCATCACGCCCGAACAGTGCGCCGAAGCAATTGTTCGAGGGGTGGAGAACAACTCGCGCACCGTGGTCACGCCACGTCTCACCGGATGGATCTTCGTTATTTTGGAACGCCTCTTTCCCTCATTCGTCGACAGCCGGCTGGAAGCGATGAACCGGCGTGGAATGGAATCATGAACCTTCGATTGAAACGTCATCCCGGCATCTATTTGGTGGGATTCATGGGCTCAGGCAAGAGCACCATCGGCCGTCTTCTCGCCGCGGAGTTGGGTTGGACCTTTGTGGATATAGATGAGGACATCGTCGCGCGGGAGCATTGCCCAATCACGGAAATCTTCGATCAGCGTGGGGAGGAAGAGTTCCGCCGCATCGAGAATGAAGCCCTTGCCGAACGTGTGAAGCAGATCCGCGGATCTCGGCCACTCGTGTTGGCGCTGGGAGGCGGAGCCTTCGTGCAGCAGCAGAATGTCGAACTGATCACACCGCACGGGATCAGTATATGGCTCGATTGCCCGTTCGGCACGATCCAAAAACGGTTGGAGGGATTCCAGGATCGTCCGCTGGCGCGCGATCCGCAAAAATTCCGCAAGCTCTATGAGGATCGCCGCAATGCGTATTCGAAGGCCGATTACCGCGTGGCGTCGGGCGATGTCGATCCGGCCACGGCCGTTCGCGCTATCCTCGATTTGCCGGGGCTGTTTTGACCCTCATGAAATCCAATCGCCGTTTGCGCTCTGACGCTCTTGCTATCTCTCGCGCCGCCCTGGTTGCCGCTGATCCGGTGGAAGCCGTGAAACGCCATGTCAGCATCCGCAACGAAGTACTAATTGCGGGAGGCCAGCGCTATCCGCTGTCACGTTCTGATCGGGTTTTCGTCATTGGTGCGGGGAAGGCGAGCGCGGCGATGGCTCTCGCCATCGAGCGGCTGCTTGGCAAGCGGATCAGCGGTGGTCTGGTCAATGTGAAGTACGGCCACACGGCGAAACTGAAACGCATCGAACTAAACGAGTGTGGACATCCGGTTCCTGATGAAGCCGGCGTCCGGGGAGCCGAACGAATTGCCGCGGTTGCTTCGGAAGCTACGGAACGCGACCTTGTGATTTGCCTGATTAGCGGCGGCGGATCGGCTCTGCTTCCTGCTCCCGCCGCTCCCATTACGCTGGCCGAAAAGCAGGAGACCACCAAACTGCTGCTCGCTTGCGGCGCCACCATCCACGAGATCAATCCCGTGCGCAAGCATCTCTCGACGTTGAAGGGCGGCCAACTCGCGCGTCTGGCATTTCCCGCCACCGTGATCACGCTGATGCTCTCCGACGTGATCGGCGATAACTTCGATGTGATTGGTAGCGGGCCCACCGCGCCCGACGAATCCACATTTGAGACAGCGCTCGGCGTTCTGCGGAAGTACTCCATCCTGGAGAAAGTTCCTGCCGCGGTGCGCGAGAGAATCGAAGTGGGCGCGCGCGGGGAAATTGAAGATACGCCGAAGAGACTCGATCGGGTGCAGAATCTGCTGGTCGGCAGCAACCGGCTGGCTGTTGATGCGGCACGCGACAAAGCGAAGGAACTCGGGTATCGCACGCTGATTCTGTCCACGACAATCCAGGGTGAAACCCGCGATGTTGCCGGCGTTCACGCCTCCATCGCCCGTGAGATCCGCGATTCGGGGAATCCGGTCAAGGCTCCGGCGTGCGTGATCAGCGGGGGAGAAACCACCGTGACCCTGCGGGGTGACGGCAAAGGCGGCCGCAATCAGGAGTTCGCACTCGCTGGCGCCCTGGAACTCGACGCGGTTCGCGATGCGCTGTTACTTAGTATCGGGACCGATGGCACCGACGGGCCTACGGACGCGGCGGGAGCATGGTGCGACGGCACGACACTGACGCGCGGCCGTGAGAAGAATCTCAATGCCGCGGAATTCCTCGCGGCTAACAATTCCTACGCCTACTTCGGCGCGATCGGCGATCTGATCAAAACCGGACCGACCAATACGAATGTCATGGATGTTCGCCTGATCCTCGTGGGAGCATAGACGCATGAGTCTCTGGAATGAACTAATTGACCATGCGATGGACAAAGAGACCCTCGATGCCGAGCGCGAGCAGCTCGAATGGATCGCCCGCGAGCCTTCCAACGCCAAGCCTTACTATCACCTTGCGCAACTCCGGCGCATGCAGTGGAAAGAAGATGAGGGCCGTGCCTTGCTGCTGGAAGCGGTGCGTTTGGACGAGAACTTCGCCGACGCCCACGTCGCCTTAGCGGAAATGTACGCCGTCAGCAAGCACTATGGCGAAGCATGGCGACATGCCCGGGCGGCCGAGCGGTCTGGCAATGCGCAGGCGATCGAACTGCTAACCCGCCACCAACTCCCGGAAGCCTAAAACCGTAAGCTTACCAGCAACTCACTGTTTCCTTACGCGACACTGAGGACTTATTTTCGCTTTTCACTTTATGCTCCTAGAGTAGGCAGACGGCAGCGTCTGGCCTCCGACAAGGAACGAGGGGAGTGAACGGAATATGAGCATCACAGGAGCCTGCGTGTTCGCCGGCAACAACAGCCGCTGGAAGGGCAACTCGTATCGACTGAACGGTCTGTTGATCGGGTTCGAGAAACTGGTGAAGTTGGAGCCTGCCCGCGTCGCCATCGCTGGCGGAAAGACACGCTACACCATCAAGCCGCTGAATGGGACGGCAGAGTTCGACGTCGTCAGCCTGGATGCCAAGAAAATCGGAGCCACCCCCGTCGATACCTGGGACCCGGCCGACCCCACCAAACTCCTTGCCGGCAAGATGCAGTGGGAATACCGCATCGATGGAGCCGGCGGCTTCGTTACCCGTTGCGATTCCACTGCTGTGTTTGAAGACGCAGCCAAGGGGCTGGTCAGCTATTATCCCGGCACCAAGTCTTACGGGTTCGCGAACGTTCACGACGACGCGCTGGAAGGCGGCAGCCAGTCCGATACGCTGCGCAACTTCATGGATGAGATGCGCAAGCTGAGCGGGAACCTCGACTTTTTCGCGTACGCCGGACATGGCTGCGGCAGCGGGCTACCTTCGGCGTGCCTGTACAAGAAATCCCCGGAGTATACAGAGTTTATTGAAATTCTCCGGCGTGTTCTACGCCCGGAAGCGACCATCATTTTCTACGCATGCTCCACCGGTGTGGCCAACGGCTTCGCCTCGAAGGTCTCAACGGACATCCCCAGCGCCACCGTCTTTGGACACCAGTCTTCGGGGCACGGCCAGACGAATCCCGAAAAAGCCCGCTTCTACAACGGCCGCCGCGAGACCTTTCAGGAACTGTTGGGAGAAGATTACGCCCGCTGGTCGATTCACATCAAGAGCGGCTCCGACATCTGGCGGCGGTACCCATTCATGGATATTGAAGAAATCCGCGAGGAAGTGCGCACCAGCGTTCCCGTGCTACCGACGAAGAAGCACAAGAAAAAAGCCGCCTGAGACTTACTTTCCGAAGTCGTCAGAACCCCATACTGCCGAAGCCATTGCGATCGGCATTCGCGAATCGAGGGGACCGTCCCAGACGAACTCGCGTCAGCCCCAAACCCTCGCGATCAGCGTGGACTGTCCCCGATCGGAATCTCGCGCAAAGCTTCGAACAACCTCTTGATGGGCATTTGGAGGCTGCGTAGGAAACACCATCATAACTCCCGCAGCCTCTCACCACGGCGCAAGATGAGGTCAAATTTAGTGCGCCTCAAACATATGTGCGATGTCCTGGTAGCCGTTCATCGCCAAGCGGCACGCCGGTGCATCCCCCGCAAAGCGCGGACGATGCCAGTGCATGCGCGGCGCGTACACGATATCGCCCTGATCGGCATAGATCATGCCCGCGCCTTCCATCTTGTACTCCATCTTGCCCAGCAGGATGAACCAGAATTCCGAGCATTCCGGATGAAAGTGCCCCTTATCTTCATCACGCACCGGAGGTAACGACTTCGGATCGCCGAAAATGATGTTCGACACGGCGCGATCGTCGGCAATGAACCGGCGTTGCGTTTCCGTACCGGCCACCACTGCGTTGAAGTCGATCCACGGCCGGTTCCCCTGATTGTAGGTGCCTTTTCCGGCAACCGTCGTCTTCACAAAATCGAAGCCCTTCAGCACGGGAGCCTGCTCGTCCACCGGATACATCGTCTTCGCGTTCGCGATGTTCACCTCGAACCGTAGCGAGGGCTTATCGCCCACGGTCTCCATCTGATAAAAAGTTCGATACGGCACCTGAACCAGATAGCCCTTCGACGCCACGAACGGCTCCTGCCCGTCTATCGTGAAACGAATCTGCCCGTCCTGAATCACCCACCACGCCCGCGTGTCCGGATGCATCCGCTTCCGGGTTTTCTCTCCCGCCGCCATCTGAATATAATCTGCATGCAGGTGTTCGTCACTTACCACCGTTTGGCTCCAACTGGCCTTTCCCTTGTGACTCGCCAGGATTTCCGAGAGCTTCCACAGCGGTTTGTTGGGCGCTGTCCATCCCAGCAGTTTCGTCGTCTTCGGAGCCCACACGGTTTGTACCGGTCCGCCCTTCTTGCCTCCGCCCTTCTTTCCCCCGGTTGCCGGAGGCGCGTCTTGCGCGAGTACGGCGAACAGCAGCGCGGATGTTAATGCCGCAAACGTGATGCAGAGTTTCATGGCCGTCCAATATATCATCAAGTCCATCGCGGCGAATCCAGCAGCCCATTGTGATGCCCGCATGGCAAAAACGAAACCAGGATGGGCGCGGACGTCCGCGTCCGCCTGCATTAGTCCGTGCTTTCGCATGAGAGGATAAGGCTATGATCCACACTTCTTTGAGAAACGCGTGGAAAGACTTAGAGAGGTACTCGGACGATTCGCCACCGCCATGGAATCGGCTGGTGTTCCTTACGAAGTGGTCGGCGGACTTGCGGTTTAATTTGCATGTTGAGAGGTCGATGCCGTTTGCCGGACGCCTTACTCGGGATATCGACATTCTGGTCCGCCGTGACGATCTCGCCGAGATTACTAAAGTTGCCGAGTCCTTTGGTTTCCGATACCGCCATGCTGCCGGCCTCGATATGCTGCTGGACGCCGACGCCCCCGACGCCGCCAGCGCGGTTCACCTCATCTTTGCCCGCGAGAGGGTTCGCCCTGAACACGTCGAAGCCTCGCCAGACCTGGCACCCGAAAGGCTCGGCGACGCTTGGGTCGCTCCCGTCGCCCATCTGGTGAGGATGAAGCTCACAAGCTATCGTTTCAAAGACCGTGCACACCTCAAGGATATGGAGCAGGCCGGCCTACTTACACCAGGCATCGAGGCGACACTGTCCAGCGAACTGCGCCGTCGACTGGACGAAGTGCGGGCGGGCGAGTGAGGCTTGGGCTCCTCATTCATTCCGCAACGCCACAATGGGATCGATTCGCGTCGCCCGCCACGCTGGTAAACCCGCCGCCGCGCAAGCAACTGCCATCACGACGCCCAACACGCCCACATATGTGACGCTATCCATCGGCTTCAATCCGAACAGCATCGATTCCAACAGCCGGTGGGCCGCCATCGACATCACGACACCGATCGCCAATCCAATCAACGTCAGCTTCATTGCTTGCCCCATCGTCGCGCCAAGGACATCGCCCGCATCCGCACCCAACGCCATTCGCAGTCCAAACTCACTCGTCCGCTGCGCCACCAGATAGTTCATCACGCCATAAATTCCAGCCATCGCCAACAGCAGCGCCACTCCCGCGAACAAGCCAACCAGAAACGTCCGGAACCGCGGAGTCGCAATCGACTCCGATACCATACCCTCCATCGTCTTGAACTTCACCGCGGCCGACGGGCTCAGTTGCCGCATCCGCTGCTCCACCGCCGGAATCAACGCCGCCGCATCGCCATCGGTCCGGATCACAACCTGGAGTTCATTGGCGTGATACGGGTGCTGCTGAAACGGCATGTATAATTCCGGCTCCGGTCTTGCCGCCGGAGAACTCTGCCGCACATCTCCCACCACGCCGACGACAGTCATCCATTTGTCCGAATCCAGGCCGCACTTGATTCGCTTGCCGATGGGATCCTCGTTCGGAAAACTCTGCCGCACCAGAGCTTCACTCACGATCGCGACAAACGGCGCGTCGTACTGGTCACGCTCGTTGAAATCGCGGCCGCTCTTTAATCCGATCCCCATCGTCGTGAAGTAGCCCGGACTCGCCAATCGAAATCCCGCCGAGGGCATCTTCTCTCCGGGCATCATGCGATGCACGCCTTCTACTCCATACATTCCGTTCGATCCATAGGCGCCCGTCGGCAATCCCATCGCCCCCGCGACACTTCTCACGCCCGGCATCTTCCCGAGTTCACCGAACAAAAACTCGAAGTGCCGTGTCGCTGCGATCACGTTGCTCAATCCGTACGCAGGCACGTGCGTGTACATGACGGCGATTCCCTCCGTCCGATAACCAAGTTCCGCCGCATTCAATGCGAGGAACGAGCGGAACAACAAGCCTGCACCAACGGCCAACGTTACGGACAACGCTACCTCAACCACCACCAGCATCTTGCGCACGCGCTGCGATCCGCTTCCCAGCAATCCCCTCATTCCACCCTGCTTCAACGCATCATTCAGGTTCCCCCGGCAAGCTTCCAGCGCGGGCGCCAAGCCGAACAACACGCTAGCCGTCAGCGATACGAGCATCGTAAACGCCAGTACCACAGGATCAACTCGTACCTCATCCATCCGAGGAAGCTGCGGAGCAAGTCGCAGCATCGCATTCAAGCCGACCCATACCAGCACCAACCCGAATCCGCCGCCCATCAATCCCAGGACCGCATTCTCCATCGCCAGTTGCCGCAGAATCTGTCCGCGGCCCGCCCCGAGCGCGACGCGCACGGCAAACTCCCGCGATCGCGCCGTGGCTCGCGCCAGCAGCAGGTTCGCCACATTCGCACACGCGATCAACAGCACCAGCGACACTGCTCCCAAGAGGAACAACAGCATCGTCCGCACAGGGCCCACCATCTGCTCCTTTAACGGAGTCAGCGTAAATCCCTTCGCCTTGTTTGAATCCGGATACGAGGAGGCCAGGCTTGCCGCGATCGTGTCCAATTGCGCCTGCGCCGTCTCGAGTGTGACGCCTCGCATCAGCCTGCCCACCACATAGTAGTTGTAGGCCGTGCGATTCAGGTTGGCAGGCTGCGTCTTCCACGCGATCCACACATCAGCCGCCGTTCGTGGAGCCGCGAAGCCCGCGGGACTTACACCCACCACCACGTATGTCTTGCTTTCGACGCTCAGGGTCTTGCCGAGAGCGCCTTCCACACTGCCGTAGTTGCGGCGAGCAAATCGTGGACTCACCACCACTCCGCGTTCGATATCCTCTGTTTGAAAGAAGCGGCCGGCCGCGGGGGCGACGCCGTATACACGGAAGAACTCCGTGTCCACCATGAAGACACCGGTGAACTCGGCGTGATCGTTGAGTTGCACTCCCAGTTCTCCGCCGCTGTATTTACTCAGCGCTTCGAACGACCGCTGGTTCGCGCGAATGTCCACGAAATCACCGCCCGTGATTCGTGGAGTTCGCCTGCCGATCTCCGACAAATTCGTGCCCAGCGCCACTACACGGTCGGGCTCGGGATACCGCAGCGGCGATAGCAGCACACTGTTCACAATGCTGAATATCGCGGTGTTCGCGCCGATACCCAAGCCCAACGTTAAGACCGCTATCGTGACAAACCCAGGGGACCTTCGCAGCTCTCGCAACATCCCCTTATTGTAAGGGCAAGACTTATTGCGAGCGGCCGAAGCACGCCGAGAGATTTCCCGAATCGAAGCCGCGACGGAATGCCGAGACGCGCTGCTCGGACGAACCGTGCGTGAACGACTCCGGACTGACATGCCCTCTCGACATTCTTTGGATGCGATCATCTCCCACCGCGGCGGCTGCTCTCATTCCGTCCGTGACGTCGGATTTTTCCAGCAGATTCCGTTGCTCTGTTGAATGCCCCCACACGCCGGCGAGGCAGTCCGCTTGCAATTCCATGGCTACGGAAAGGCGATTCGCAGCGGAAGGATTCTGCGAGCGCTCTCTGCCCACCGCCGAATCGACGCCCAGCAGATGCTGCACATGATGTCCCACCTCGTGCGCGATCACATACGCCTGCGCGAACTCGCCCGGAGCACCGAACCTCTGCCGTAACTCATCGAAAAATCGCAGATCAATGTACACCTTCTGATCCGCCGGACAGTAGAATGGCCCCGTCGCCGAATCCGCCCCCCCGCATCCGGAGCTTGTATAGTCGTCAAACAGCACCAGTTTGGCATGGCGGTATTCGCGCCGGCCCTGCTCCGGTAGTTGCTTGTCCCAGTTCCTCTGCACATCATCCAAAACAAATGAGACAAACTGTGTTTCGCGATCATCACGCGGCGCCGACTGCGTTACCGGCCTGCTGGCCGGAGCACTTCCACCGTTGAAGAGTGAAAAGAAATCCTGCCCGAAGATCGCACTCAACACCAGCAGGATCAAGCCTCCGCCTAGCCCCATCCCTCGTCCGCCAATGCCGCCAAACCGGATCCCGCCTCCTCCCCGCTGGTCCTCGATGTCCTCACTAACTCCACCCGGCGTCCATCTCATACTCACCTCCGATTGTTCTTACTAAAGCAAACCAAGGGGACAGTCCTCTTCCAACTCGCGAAAGTCCAAACCCTCGCATCAAAAGGGACTGTCCCCGACCGGAAACTCGCAGATGCTCGATGGTTTTACGGCAGCGCCTACGTCACTCCCACCGTCGAACCGGGAATCTTCAGCTTCTGACCCACTTGGATCTTATTGGGATCGCTCAACTGGTCGCGGTTTGCCTCGAAGATCTTCATGTAGTCATTCGCCTTGCCGTAGAACTGCTGCGCGATCTTCGACAACGTATCCCCGGCCTTCACCACGTACTCTTGGGCGTCATTCGCGGCCTGTCCGCCGCCGGAACCACTCGCTCCACCGGGTGTCGGCAACGACGAATTGATCGTGATATCTGCCGTCAAATCCGAATACGAACTATCGATCTGCTTGATCCGGTCCCAGACCTTGTTCTTCACCTGCTCCGAAGGAGCCTCGCCTTGCACAAACAGCTTGCCATTTTCCAAATGCACATGCGAGAGCCGCACGCCTGACTGTTTCATGAAATCGATTGCGGACTGATACTTTTGTTTCAACTGATCAAACTTCGGGTCTTGTGACATATAAGTTCTCCTTCGCGCCGCCCCAAGGAGCAGCACACGTATTAGATCGGAACACCGCCCAAGTGTTACCGCCCCAAGCTCACATCAGCAGGTTGCCAAACGGCTCCTCCGCATCCAGCGCTCCCCAACCCGTTTCTGCGTCCCCATTTCCGATGTTATGCTGCGCGCTCGCCACCACTGCGGAACGGATCCGACTGGTGCTGTGTGGCACACCCCACACCGCCGGTGCACCCGCCGGGTCCTGCCGCTTTATCTCAACTCCTCAGCCAATCCATTACGCGTGGCCACTGCTGCATCAGCGTCACAAACGAAATCGCGAAGTAGAGCACGCTGCATCCGACCAGCCCGATGCTTTCTACGATGCCTGGCCTTGCCTGCTTCGGTAGCAACACCAGCAACACATACAGCGTGTGCAATCCCGAAATCGCCAGCGCAATATTCATCATCACGCCGCTCGCAATAGCCAGCACCAAAGGGTTCGGCGTGATGCGCAACGCAAACAATCCCCACAGTCCATACACCATGAGAATGCCGTAGTAGATGTACTTTACTTTGTTCCCATCGACGTTCTTCAGCCGCCCTACGCCCATCCAGATCACATCCGTCCATCTGCGGCACAAGTTGTCCAACTGGCTCACCTGCGTGGGAGCCATGATGAGGAAACCGCAGAGCAGCGTCAGAAACCAGAAGATCGCGCCGTGTTGATCCGAAATTGCCTTGGCGGACATCGCCGCCACCGAGTTTCCATCAATGTTCTTCACCCCGCGCACGAACTCATACGAAAACATCGAAGGCAAGGCCATTCCAAGAATGCAGCCGGGGGCCCACAAAAACCACTGGTCGCGGCGGATGTGCTTCAACCAACCCTTCCATCGCACCATGTTTCCCTCGTTCCACTGAAACGTTTTGCCCGTGTGCGAGAGCCGGATCATTCGTCCACCGACGGCACTCGGAATGGCCCCCACCTCTCGGCCCATGCCCCAGCCTTTGTCGCGAGCGTAGTTGGAAAACGCGCTGTTCGTCAGTCCTCCGGCGCCAGCCACGGCCGCAAATGCAGCCAGAGTCGCCCAGTTGAAATCGCCTGCCGGCAAGGAACCGAACTTGAACAATCCCGACCCGATCTCCCACCACGTGCTCGGGCTTACAAACAGAGCCACCACGATGCCTAGATAGGTCAGTATCAGCGCAAGTTTCGTCACCATCACCTTTTCCAGGGCGTTGTAGATCTTGCCTCCGAAGATCAACGGCACGAACGCCGTCAGGAAGATGCCGTAGCTCAATCCGCGTACGAGCGAATCATCCGCCTGGGTAGGCAGCCTACCCAGAATAACGGCTGCCAAGGGAACAGCCGCATTGGACGAGAGATAGGGCCAAACTCCGCCGACGTCGAACAGCAGATAGAAGACCGTCCAGAACTTCGGCCCCGGCCACGTGCGAAAGAATCCAACGAAGATCGTCTCCCCGCAGTACAACGCATACCTCATCACCGCGAGGTTATAGAACACCTGTCCCAGAATGGCGAGCGTCGCCAGCCACATCACCCGCCCACCATACTGCGCCGTCACGAGCGGTCCAAACAACCACTCCCCACCGCCGATGTTCGCGCCCACCATCAACAACCCCGGCCCAATTAGAGAAGTCCACTTCGGCGCAAACCGCGCTGGCGGCTCCGGCAGCGGTTGCACATCCCACTTCGCAAACCCTTTTGACATGAGCCGCCATCGTACCATCACCCGCCGCTCTCTGACACATGGGAGCAATGCTACATTGAGAAGCGATGGACGCCCTAGCGGAAACGGGCGTCGTGCTTGCCATAGACCACGATCGCTTCTTCAAGGAACTGCTGACGACGTTCTTCATCGAGTTCCTTGAACTGTTCTTCCCAAAACTCGCACAAACTATCGAACGTGATTCCATTGAGTTCCTCGCCCAGGAGCACTTCGTCAACCTGCTCGAAGGCGAGGAGTATCGCGTCGACATTGTGGCAAAGGCTCGATTCAAAGGCACCGAAGTGTTCTTTCTCATTCACATTGAGCATCAGAGCACCGCTCCCAGGTTGTTCCCGCTCCGCTTCTTTCGCTACTACTCGGCGCTGTTCGAGAAGCATGGCCTTCCCATCTACCCCATCGTTATCTACTCCCATGACGCGCCCGCCAAGGCGCAATCCGATGTTTACTCCGTGAAATTCCCCGACGGGGAAGTGTTGCGGTTTCACTACCGCGTTGTGCAGTTGAACCGCCTCTCCTGGCGCAAATTCGTCAACAAGCCCAACCCCGTGGCCAGCGCTCTGATGGCTAAAATGAAGATAGCTCCGCGCGATCGTCCCAAGGTCAAAGCGGAGTGTCTGCGTTTGATGCTCACGCTCAAACTCGATCGCGCACGAATGCGTCTCATCGCGTCGTTCGTGGACTCGTACCTGAATCTGAATGAGGCGGAGAACCGCATTTTCGAGCGGTCGCTGGAACGTGCGAAAATCAAGCCGGAAGAGAGGGAGCAGATGTTGGACTACGTCACCAGTTGGGAACGCAAGGGCATTGAAAAAGGCATTCAGGAGGGTCTCGCAAGAGGCCGTGCCGAAGGGATTGAGAAAGGTATTGAAAAAGGGATTGAGAAAGGGATTGAGCGAGGGATCGAAACAGGGGTTGCAAAAGGCCGTGCCGAAGTAATCGACACCCTTCGTGCGGTGCTGCTTGACGTACTCACTTCCCGGTTCGGAACGTTGAACGACAAGGTGGTTCAAAGGGTGGCTGCGATCGACACGCCCGATCAACTCCGGCGCCTCACGCAACAAGCGCTCGAAGCTGCCTCATTGCACGACTTGAACTTCTGCTGAGGCGAGCCTCAGCCGTTCACACTTTCAAGCCAATCAGACGCCCGGCATTCGCGTTGTAAACCTTGCGCAAAATTGAATCCGGCAATCCCAGCCCATAGATGCGCCATCTGCCCTGCGGCGGCACGGCTGCCGGGGCGTAATCGAAGTACTCGTCTTCCGTCTCGAGAAAACGAAAGTAGATCTCATACAATTTTTCACCGAACACCTGCTGCGGCGTCTGTGTGCCTCTCGGAATGGCATCGGTTCCGAAGAGAATCCGATCTTGATACTTGTCGAAAAACTTCCGGGCCGTGCGAGGCTGCCGGCCCAACTCGCCAACGCGTGCAGCGATCTCCACAAACATGTTGGGATACTTATCCAACGACTCGCTCACATGTCCCAGGTTCTCCGCGAAGTTTCCGACGTGTAATGTAATGAACTTGGTTTTCGGATGTCGCGCCATCACGCGATTGCGCGCGGCCAGAATCTCTTCATTCTTTGGAAAGTCGCGTCCGTAGAACGACCAGTCCGGATGATTATTCAATTCTTCGAATCGTTCATTGGTGCGATCAGTGGGGAGAAAGAACGCCGCGGGATCGGAAACATGAATTGCTACCGGCATACTGTGCGCCGCACAGGCCTCCCACATCGGATCGAAGCGAGCATCGTCTACCTTCACCAACGCGCCGGATGTGATGTCCTCGCGGAGATAGAGGCCTAACGTCTTCAAGACTTTTACACCGCGGGCGCCTGCTGCTTTCGCTTCTCCAATCGCATCGGCCTGCGCTTTGGCGTAACCGGGCTCCTTTGCCCGTGACCACATTGGCTCAGTGAATGTCACGAAGCGTCCGGGATGGGTTTTGTCATATTGCGCGATGGCTTGCTTCAGGCCATCGCCATATCCGCCCGTCAGGTTCACCATGATGCGAAGATTCTTCGCATCCATCACCTTCAGTAATTCGTCCGGCTTTGCCGCAAATCGACGGTCTCCCACCATCGGCACACCCTTCTCCGATTTCGCCGCGAACGAAAGGTGTGTGTGTATGTCGATCACCGGAAATTTCGCCCGCATCACGGGTGTTTCCTTCACCTGCAGCATGCTTCGCGGTTCGAATTCCGTGATGTCGAGTGGTTTCTTCTGGGCCAGCCCATAAGCGCCGCCGCTCAGTGCCAGCAGCACGCTTCTTCGAGTGCTCATGATTCCGAGAGTACCAAGTCTGCCCGGCGGCTACTTGCCGAACAGTTGCTTCACTCTCATCCAAAATGTTTTCTTTTCGGCCGGCGCGGGTGGAGGTGGCATGTTGGCAATCGCGGCAGGCACGTCACCTGTCTTCGGCTTCACCGCCGGCTCCTTCTGCACGAGTCTCACGCGGTACCCGAGAAACGCATAGGTCTTCTTCCAGCGCTGCCCGTCTTCATCCTCGACGATCATGGTGAAGCCCGGAGTGTCGAATGTTTTCTTGTTCTCCGTCACCGGCACATTGTGACGCAACACGGGAAAGAAACCGCGTACCTCGCGCTCGCGATACGCCGTTTCATAGCGATGCCGCTTCGAATTGTAGATGAATACGCGCATACCATCGAAGTCGCAATCGAGCAGCGGCTTCGAGAGCGTCGTCCATAGCCAGTGGTGTTTGGTCTGCTCTTCGTCTTTAACTTCGCCCAAAGAAAAATACGAGCTGATGCGCTTGCCTTCTGAATACTGCGCGACCTCATCCGGAATCGCCATGTATAACATGCGCATCAATACCCATCCGGCTTTCTTATCCTGAGTGCGGATCAGCGCCCAATCGTCAGCCTTGATCGGGTTCTTCGGATCATCCGGCAAATCGGTCTTTGATAGGTCCTGCCAGTTGTCCGGCACTTTCGGAGCAGGTGGCATGGGCGGAGGCTCGACGACGGGTTTCTCCTCCTCTTGCACCTTCTCGGGCTTCTCGCCCTTCTTGCGCTTCTTTTTGTTCTTCTTGGCTGCCGGCTTCGGCGGCGGAACTACCAATTGGTTGATTGGCGACTGATAGGCGACGCGCGGAGTTACGACATGGGCGAGGACTTCCACACTCGCACCGGCCGGGACTTGGAAAGGGCTCGGCGATTGGCGGTTCGGCTCATTATGAACATTCAGCGCATCGAATACGGTGGCTCGACCTTGCGACGACATCGAGTTGGCCTGCTGAATTGTGCGTTGCAAGTCCCCCATCTGTAGCGACGATAGGAGATAGCGGCTGTCCACCCAGCCTTCCGTGCCGCCCATGTTGCGCACCTTCACCAGGCGTCGACGCGTTTGCAAAACCTCGAGCTTTTCTCCGTGCTTCAACGTTGCCACCACTTGGGAAGAGTTCGACAACTCCGAGCGCATGGGCAGCGATGCCGGGCCGACGAAGGCCTCTCCCATGGCGCGCGTCTTCGGTGCTTCGGAACTGCACGCCGTGAGAAGACAGACGAATCCCGCCAGGAAAACTTGTTGAGTTCGTTGCATCAGCAAATCGCGGAGAAGAGCGGGCGAGGCGGAACCGTGCATAGTCACGATTCGCGCACTGCACTGTTAGTGTAACTCATTGGCTGTGATGGGATGTCACCGCTCGCCACGACGGGAGTTTCGGGAATATCTTGAAATCCACTTGACATAATCGGAAGATACGCCGAATAATCGATTAGACTTCAGTTTTGTACGGTTGCTATGCCCCGGCAACGCATGGGAGGTTTCGCTCTTGCCTTTCTCCCTCGATCGGCTGCTGCGTTTGCCGCCGGATTCAGGCGGCAACCAGTCCGCGATGCGTTCGCGTGAGTTACTCCGTTCGCTTCTCTTCGGCAGCATCGCTTGGCTGCTGCTCCAATTGCTCATCGCTATTCCATTGTTTGCCGTCCGAAAGCTCGAAGGCTCGACGCTCTCGACCCTCGGTTTGCTTCTAAACGCCGGTGCCCTGATGGCGCTGCGCAGCGGCGCGGTGCGGTCAGCTACCTGGATCTTCCTCGGTGTCTTCTGGTGTGGCTCGTTGTTCTGTGCCTGCCTTTCCGGCGGAGTACACAGTGTCTTCATGGTTCTTCACGTTGTGATTCCGGTGGTTGCCGGTGCACTGCTGGGCGTGCGCGCCGCTACTCTAAGCCTTGCTGGTAGCGTCGTCGCCACTCTACTGATGACCACTGCTGAGAACCTCGGGTTAGCGCTAACACCGTACTTCCCGATGCCGCCGGCTGCCTCGTGGATGGTGGTGTTGATTGCACTCATCATGGGCACGCTACCGGTCAATCATGTCTTGCGAACACTGCATCATGCGCTTGCCGATGCGCAGCAACAGGCGTTGCGGTTTTCCCATGACGCGATGCACGATCCGCTGACCGGGCTTCCTAACCGGGCACTCTTCCTCGACCGTCTGAGTCATTGCATGAGCCTCAACCGGCGTGCCGGGGCGGCCGGCCACTATGCAGTGCTTTTCATTGATCTGGATCGTTTCAAAGTCTACAACGACACGATGGGCCATAGTTCCGGCGACCGCCTGTTGAAGATGGTCGCGGAGCGGCTCCTTGGCATCATGCGTTCCGGCGATACACTGGCCCGCCACAGTGGAGATGAGTTCACGGTGTTGTTGGAGCGGTTGACTGATTCAAAGTCGGCCGAGGTTGTAGCGGAACGCATCGCACGCGCGTTAGACCCCGCATTCTTTCTGGACGCATCGCGCGTCTTTCTGACATCCAGCATCGGTGTCGCGATCGGTTCGTCTCGCTATCAGAATGCCGATGACCTGCTTCACGATGCCGATTCCGCGATGTATCGTGCCAAGGCGCTCGGCGGCGCGCGGCACATTGTCTTCAGTGAACAGATCCGTCTCTCGTTGATTGCTTCTGGAGAACTGGAGCGTGACTTGCGGCTGGCTTGCGAGCGCAATGAATTTATACTCGGCTTCGAACCGATCGTCTGTTTGAAGACCGGAATGGTTCACGGGTATGAAACGCTACTGCGTTGGCGTCATCCCACGCGCGGCATTCTCTACCCACATGATTTTTTGCGTTGCGCGGAAGAAACCGACCTCATCCTGAAGATAGATCGTTGGGTGATCGCAAAGGCCTGCCAGCAACTTTCCAAGTGGAAGCGCTTCCAGATGCCGCTGGATGTGAATGTATCGGGCCGTAGCTTGCGCGAGAGCGATTTTATCGACTCCGTGGCGCAGCGCCTTCACGAAAACGACGTGCACCCCCGGATGCTCAAACTGGAAATCACAGAGCAGGTGCTTGTCGAAGCGACGCAAGGGTTCCCGATCCTGGAGCGTCTTCGCGCGCTGGGCATCGATCTGGTGCTCGATGATTTCGGTACGGGGTATTCCTCACTCAGCTATCTCACTCGCTTTCCGATCTCTCATTTGAAGATCGATCGCACGTTCGTTCGTGAGCTCGAGGCCGGCGACCGATCACGCGTTGTCGTCGGTTCTATCGTTGCTCTGGCCGGCGGACTGGGGATGGAAGTCACGGCCGAAGGAGTGGAATCGAAGCAACTCATGGAACTCGTCCGTGATCTCGGCTGCCAGTACGGGCAAGGCTACTATCTCGGCCGCGGCCTCCCCTCCATCGATGTGGAGAAGAAGCTCAACGCGTCGGCGAAGGCCGCCAGTCACCGCATCTGACAATAAAGCCTAAGATGGAAGAAGTACACTTCATCGAGTTAATGGATGTCGAGAAAACGATATATTTTGAAGTTGCGCGAGCGTGAGTTGACGCTCGGCGATCGAACACTGCTGGTGGCAATCCTCAATGTGACGCCTGATTCCTTCACGGATGGAGGGAAGTATCTTGATCCCGATCTGGCCTACGTTCGCGCGATTGAGTTAGAAGAACAGGGCGCGGATATTATAGACATCGGCGCCGAATCCACACACCCCGGTTCGGAACGTGTGTCGGAAGCCGAAGAGTTGCGGCGGTTGGTTCCGCTACTTAAGAAATTGCGCGACAACCTCTCGATTCCGATCTCCATCGACACTTATAAATCCGGTGTGGCGGAGAAGGCGCTGTCTCTCGGCGCGGAGCTGATCAACGATCCGTCGGCGTTGACGTTCGATCCGAATCTGGTCAAAGTAGCGTCGCAGCAGAACGCCGGGCTGATCCTCAATCATATGCGTGGCACTCCGGAGACGTGGGCAAAGCTGCCTTCATTGAAGGATCCAATGGGCAACGTGGTCTCCGATCTTTCCGCCTGTGTGCATCGAGCCATACATGCTGGTGTGGAAAAGACTCGCATCATCATCGATCCGGGTCTGGGCTTCGGCAAACGCAAAGACGAGAATACGGAAATCATCGCGCGGCTCACGTCCCTGATGAAGCTCGATGTGCCAATCCTTGTTGGACCATCACGCAAGAGTTTTCTCAAGCAGGCGACCGACAGTGAGACGCTATTCGCGAGTGCGGCGGCCGTGACTGCCGCGATCTTGAACGGCGCCCATATGGTACGCGTGCACGATGTGCGCGAGATGGCAGCGGCCGCTCGGATTGCCGATTCGGTCGTGCGCGGTGCGCTCCCCTCAAACTGATGCCAGCGACCTCCGGCCCTGAGCACCTGTTGCAGCGGATCCTTCGAAGCGCGGAGTTCGAAGGGACCGAGCACGGCGCGCTGCTCGAGTACATCTGCCTGATGACGCAACGCAACAACCTGGAAGATCTGCGCGAGCACGACGTGGGTGTGGCCGTGTTCGGCATGGAGCCCGGCTACGATGTTGCAGAGAACCCCATTGTGCGGACGACGGCGGATGAAGTGCGACAGAAGCTTGCGACGTTCTTCCGCACGCAGGGACGAAGTGAGATGTTGCGCATCGCGATCCCGAAAGGCGAGTTCCGCGCATTCTTCTATGAAGCTGATCCGAGCCAGGTACAGGAAGTGCCGAGTGCGCTGGAGATGTTCTGGGAGCCTTACTGGGAGGGCGATGGACGCAACATGCTACTGCATGGAACGATCTCGGCGGATACCATGACGATCCCGGAAGCTTACGCTGCGACGCAGATTGCACTACTGTTCCAAGAGCGATCGCTCTCCATCCAAATCGCGCCTGCCACTTCGTTCGAAGGCGAATTGCCGCCCGCGGACTACGTGTTGATCGGAACGCCGGACACGAATCCGCTAGTGAAGCGATGGTTGGAGAAGCCCATCGAGACGGCAGTGCTGAAGCGCATCTCGGGTGAGAAGGGGCGCGGCGCAATCACGATCATCGCGGCTCCCGAGCCGGGCGCCATCATGAACGCATCGCGCTTTGCGACGACGGAAGCGCTGATGGAACGACTGATCGAGCAAACGGGCCTCGAAACATTTCCACCCGATTTTGTTTTAACTCTCGGATAAGCTATTCGGCGCGGTTGAGAGCCTTGATGCGGAAGAAGGGCTTATCCTTCTCGGCGGGGTCCTGGACGAACTGCTGGCTGGTTTTCGAAGGATCGTAGTCGCGCCACAGCCAGATCAGTTCTTCGCCGAGTTGGACGTTGCCACCGTTGCGCGAGTGCGTGCCGTTGCCCCACGTCATCCGGAAGTCATATCCCTTGATTTTGAGAGAATTCACGAGTGCAAGGTTCGTTGCAGGCCATGAGCCATGATCGTTCTCGAGGTCACCAAAACCATCCTGCATGTGAACGCGGATGTTCTTCTGCTGCGATTTTCGGATGAGGTAAGGGAAGATGTAGCCGCCGTCTTTGGCCGTGAGTCCATCGTCTTTGCGGGGCCACTGAATACTGGTGAAACTGCCGATGCGCAGCAGGACGCGTGCGAACTCATCGGTCTTCCACCAGGCAGCGTTCAGGGCACAGATCGCTCCGGAAGAATCGCCGGCGATGGCACGGCTGTAGCCATCCTTGCGCAGGTTATGCGTCTTGGCGACTTCGGGAAGAATCTCATCGAGAACGTAGCGGGCGAAGCGATCGTCGACGGAGTCGTACTGGATGCTGCGCAGGCGCTGGCCATTGCGAATGCCGGGCGATACGAGCACTTGAATCATCACGGGGATCTTCTTCTCGTGTGTGAGGTTGTCCCAAACATTCATGGCGCCTGAACCGGAATCGCGATTGACGTGCACTTCGCCGTCGGTCCAGAACATCACCGCAGCGGGCGTTGAAGCGTTGTACTGCGCGGGCGCGTAGATCCAATAGTCAGCGACCATACCGTCATAGATACGGCTGGTGTGCGAGCGCTTCTCGGTGAGCGTTCCTTGCGGCACACCGGGCTTCAAGTAGTGATAGGCGCTATATGCCATGATGTCCGTGCGTCCGCCGAAGGGCTTGCCGTCGATCAGGTAGGCAAAATTATGAGTGCGGCTGGTGGGAAGCTTCACCGTTGCGATCCAACGATTTGGTGCGCCCTTCTGTTTGGACATTTTGGGTCCCGGCTCGTCGTTGATCAGCAGTTTGGGCTCGGACTTCGATTCGACGACGAAAGCGAAGTCGCCCCCTTTTGAGGCGTAAGCGACACCCTTCTGAATCTCTTCCGGCTTGAGCTTCGAGATGGAGTCATTGAGATCAGTCTCGGCGACAGCGGCGAGAGCGATGACGAGAAACAAGAAAGTGTGCTTCATGGCAGGATTCCTAGAGTATCAATACGGACGCTGACCGACGACATTGCCGGGCGGATTGTAGTTGCAGACCCAGACCTCGCGAAGTTTGTTGCGAGCGACGGCGCAGCCGATTTCCGTGGTGTCTCGCCAGACGATCTGGGTGCGATGGTTGTAGCCTTTCATCGGTTCATCCAGCCAGGCTTTGACGACTTCCGCCGGCGTGGCGCGCTGGCCTTGGACGACGTAAAGGTTTTCACCATAGGGATTGTCTTTGCGATGCTTCAGTTGCCTGCCGCTCAACAGATTGTTCGCCCAGGGTTGCGCGTAAGCGGCAAGCTTATCCGACCACTTTAAGGCGGGGACTTTGACCTGCGCTCGCGCTGCATTGTGAGCCGAGAGGATCTCGTGCTGCCACGATGCGGATTGCGCCAGCAGCACGAGCATCCAGAGCTTCATTGCAGTTTGTCCAGCGTGCGTTGGACGGCTGCGACGCTGTCTTTGACGTCCTGTTCGGTGTGAGCAGCCGAGACGTAAAGCCGGCCATCGGGAAGGAGGAAGAGCCCTTCATCGAGAGCGAGCCGCAGGAAGCGTTGCAGCTTGTCCTTGTCATCGCGGAGCGTATCGCGGTAGTTGCGATGGGGACCATGCGATCCGAAGTGAAGAGAGAAGGCCGCGCCGAATCCGGTGATGCTGAGCGGTATTTTACGTTCGGAAGCGGCGTCGAGGATCCCTCGCTGCAGGACTTCGCCCATGCGGTTCGCATGTGCGAGTGCGGCTCCGTCATTCTCCGCGAGAATGTCCAGAGTGGTGACGGCCGCGGCCATCGCGATGGGATTGCCGTTGAAGGTGCCACCGAAAGCGACGCCGGAGAGCATGCCTTCCATGAGATCTTTGCGTCCAGCGAAGGCGCTGAGGGTGATGCCTCCGGCGAGCGCTTTACCGAACGTGGCCAGGTCGGGCGTGATGCCGAAGTGCTGCTGCGCGCCACCGGGGGCCATGCGAAAGCCCGTAATGACTTCATCGAAGACAAGCAGCGCGCCATGTTCCCGAGGGATGCGCTCGAGCGCTTTGAGGAACTCGGGGTCGGGGACGAGACAGCCGCTGTTGCAGAGGACTGGCTCCGTGATGACGGCTGCGATCTCGTCCTGATGCCCGCGGAAGAGAAGCTCTAGAGCGTCGATATCATTCCAGGGAGCGACGAGCGTGTTGTCGACAACGTTGGGGACCTGACCACGCGAATCGAGAGTGAGGCATGGGGCTTCCGGCGTTCCCATTTTGTCGGGAGCGGGGCGATAGCTGACGAGGGCCTGATCGTGCCAGCCGTGGTAGTGGCCTTCGAAACGAAGAATGCGATTGCGTCCGGTGGCGGCGCGAGCAAGCCGCCAAACGGCGGCGACGGCTTCGCTGCCAGTGCAACAGAAGGCGACGCGCTCGGCGCAGGGCACCATTTTTTGAACACGTTCAGAAGCTTCGAATTCGAGTTCGTGCTGGGCTCCGTAGTTGTGGGCGAGCTCGGCCTGACGGCGCATAGCATCGACTAGTTTCGGATGTTTGTGTCCTAAAATGAGCGGACCCCAGGCGAGCGCATAGTCGACATATTCGTGGCCATCGACGTCGGTGAGCCGCGCTCCGTTGCCATCGGCGAAGTAGAGAGGCACGGGGGCTTTCGCGCGAAAAGGGCTGCTGACGCCGCCGGTAAGGGATTGAGCGGCGCGAGCCAGAAGCTCGCGCGATTTAGTGTAGCGATCGTTGTTCATTTCAGATCCGTTGAGCAGTAGAGCTTGCTTTGTTATTTCCAGTCGTCAGTGCGGAATGGGACGGCAGGGAGTCCCTCGCGATTGGTGAGGTTGGCAATGGGGTCGTTCTCCCAGGCATAGCGGACGTGGACAGGATCTTTCACCAAAGCGCTGGACACGAGGACGGTGTCGCCATCGATGCGTGCTTCAGCTTTGAAATAGCGGCCATCGGAGCCTGCGACGCGGAAGCCGGAGAGCGGCTCGCTATTGCGCGAGGAAAGGCCGGAGCCGAGGTGATGAAACCAGACGCGGAGCGCTCCGTCTTCACGCGTGACGGCGCGCTGGGAAGGGCCGGAGTAAACAATGTTCTCGTGATAGGCGACTGCACGGGCGGCGAGGGCAAGGCGGTGTCCCACGGTGAGCTTGTCTTTCGGATGGATGTCGGTACTCTCGCCGACATCAATGGCGAGAGCCTGTCCGGTGTTGGTGAGTTGCAGCGTTCCGGTTTGGGAATCGCGTAAAACCGGCCAAGTGCCGGGTGCGGGCGTGCCGAAGCTGGCGAGTTGGACCCAAAGGAACGGGAACTGGTTTTGGCCCCAAGCGCGACGCCAATCGAGAATCATCTCAGAGAAGAGGCGGCGGTAGAGCTCGTTATCTTTCGGACCGGCGTTCGATTCGCCTTGATACCAGATGGCTCCGCGAATGGCGTAGGGGGTGAGCGGCGCGATCATGCCATTGTAGAGGCCGGAAGGCGTGTGGGTATGGCCGGGCGCGCCCATCGGTTGGGCGGGCGGACGAGGCAGCGGTTTGCCTTCGGCGCGAGCCTGGGCTGCTTCCTGTTTGAACTTCGCAAGCGCCGCTTCATAGCGTTCCTTCTGGGCAGGATAGGCTTCCACCCGTTTGGCCCACTCGTCGTGATACCAGTGCAGGTTGAGATCATCGTTCAGTGTTTCGTTGCTGGTCCAAGCCTGGGCGGGGGTGCCACCGACTGCCGATTGAAGGATGCCGACGGGAACACCGCGTGTCTGTTGAACTTCGCGAGCGAAGAAGTACGCTACTCCGGAGATGCCGGGCGCCGTATCGGGATTAATTACTTTCCAGGATGCGTCAGCGACATCGTCGGCGGGCCGTTCGGCGACGGTGGTCTTCACCTGAAAGAAACGCATCTGGGGATGGTTGGCGGCAGGAATCTCCTTATCAGAGTCCTTGGAGTTGCGAAGTGTCCAGGCCATGTTGGATTGGCCGGAAGCGACCCAGACTTCGCCGATCAAAACATTTCGAACGGTAATTGTATTGGAGCCGGAGATGGTCATGTCATACGGACCGCCGGCGCGCATGGGAGAAAGGAACACCTCCCACTTGCCGTCGGTTTCGGTGCGGGCTTTGGCCGTTTGTCCGGCTATCGCAACCGTGACATGCTCGCCGATGGTGGCTTGGCCCCAAATGCGAACAGGCATCTGCTGTTGGAGGACCATGTTGTCGGAGATGAGTGCCGGAAGTTTCACTTCGGCATTCAGAATGGCCGTGAAGAGAAGCAGAAGCAGGGTTCGATGCATGGAGGGCTCCTTTACTTTTTGTGGTTGGGGACCGGATCCGGTTTCGATGACGAACCAGGGCCGTTGGGTCCGCCGAGCTTCGGTGGCTCGAAGGGGTACACATCGGGAGTGACGCGAACTCCGGTGGTCACCTTGAGGGGGAACGCAGAGCCACTCGGGTAGGTGAGTTCAACGAAGTACGCCGTGAAGCCTGTGGAGGGTTTTGGAACGCTCGCCACATAAACCCCCGGCTTTGTTTCCTGGAGAGGCGTATCTTTGTAGGCCTTTCCGATCACGTCGAGGCGGAAATCGCGCTTCTCGGGGTTTGTGGCGCTCCAGAGTTTGACGGCAGTGGGTTTATCGGTAGTCTTGACCGTGATGTCCCCGTTCTTTTCAAATTTCCAATCGAACTTCGGGCGAGGCTTGTTGTTGAGGATCATCGAATAGAAGGCTCCCATCGTTTCGCGCGCGTCGGAGCCGGCGAGTGAATGTTTGGCGTTCGGAACGTAGCGAAGTAGCTTTTCGCCTTTCAGGTCTTTGAAGTAGAACTGGGAGCTATCGGGAAGGAAGAACTCGTCACCGGAGGCATTGACGATGTATTTGGGCATGGTGAGACGATCGCGATATTCATAGGGCTCAACGATCTTAAGCATCTCTTGATAGCGTTTGGTGCCGCTCCACTTCATGACGTCGTTTTCAAGGTAATCATTGATGGCGGGCGACCAGCCGCCATAGGCCTGCCAGTGATGCACGAAGGACGGAACCATGTTGAGCAGGTCAATGACTGCGGGAACGATGGCGACGACGCGCTTGTCGACGGCAGCGGTGGTCCAGGTGGTCCAACCCCGTTTGGAGCCGCCGGAAACGACGAAGTGATCGACTTTCGTGCCGCCGTTCTGATCGATCACAGACGTGATGGTGTCCATGGCGCGAACGGCGCTCTTGGTCATGGGAAGGCGCGCGAGCCACTGTTCGCTGCCGCCTTGCAGATATTGATTCCAGCCGTAGGCAATGATGGAGTCTTCCACGCGCTGACGCGTTTCGCCATGGAAACTGAGGGGCTGATTGGGGACCATGCGCAGTTCGGCAGCAACGGAGTTGGTCATGGTTGCCATCGCGGTGATGAAGCCGTCGGCACGCTCGGGAGGCTTGGGGTCGCGATTGTTGCCTCCTGTGATGAAGAGAAATCCGGTGGCATGATCGACCTTATCCGGTTTGACAATGGTCAGCCAGTGCTTCCAGATGGTGCGATTCACTTCCTTTTCGGTGAGCCAGGCCTGCGAGGTGAGATCGACCACGTAAGTGGTGAAGCCCTTACCGGGAATGGTTTTGACGACCTCGAACTTGTAATTGGGGTCGGGCGCTTTGACATAGCGGTCGAGCGCGGTCTCCGCAGCGGGGAGGGTGAGGGCGAATAACGGTGCGAGGAGGAGTGCGAAACGTCTGGTCATAAGAAGCCTCATAATGCGGCGGGTCCATCAAGGCTGCGCCAGAGATACCAGCAGGCGACCGAACAGTACGGACGCCACGGCCTGGCGAGCTGTTCCATCTGCTCCGGATTGGGTAATTCCGGCAATTTATAGGAAATCTGCATGGCTTTGCGAATTCCAAGGTCTCCTGTGGGAAGCACGTCATGGCGGGCGAGAGCGAACATCAGAAACATCTGGGCTGTCCACACGCCAATGCCGCGGACTTGGGTGAGAGCGGCGATCACTTCGTCGTCGGTCGCGGAAAGGAGGGAATCGAAGGACAGAAGGCCGGATTGGGCGTGAACGGCGAGATCGCGAATATATGTGGTTTTGACGCCGGAGAGACCGCATTTGCGCAAGGTGGAAACACGGCGGCGGAGGATATTTTCGGGCGTGATGGCCTTATTGGGCATGGCGTCGCGGAGGCGGCCGAGGATGGTTTTGGCGGCTGCTCCACTTACTTGCTGGTAGACGATGCTGCGGACGAGCGTGTCAAAGGAGGGCTCGCGGTACTCGATGGCATAAGGGCCGACCCTTTCGATGACGGCTGCCAGGATGGAGTCGTTCTGTTGAAGATGCGCGAGGGCGTGGTGCATGGATCGAGGGCTGTAATGGGCGATTATAACGCGTGCGGAGAGGGCGCGTACGCAACGTTGTTTATTTGCTGTAAACAGCTGATTCAGGGAGTGTTGGGGATTTGTTGGTTCTTGTTGTTTTTCGCTTGGGAGTGGACGGGAAAATGGTAAAAGTGTCCAGTTTTGTAAAGGGAGTGGGAAGAGGGAAAAGGGCTCGATTCTGTCAGGTTATGCAGCGTGAGTTTCATAATGACTTTGTCCTTGTTGCACGCTAGAAACAGCTGGAGGTGAGCGCGCCACAATCGCGGGGAGTCTATCAAGAGTGGGTGGGCAGATTCGAGCTCGGAATTATAAGTTGATGCAGGAAAAGGAGATTGAGTTCGCGCGAGTTTGTTACTCGGGTCGACAAGACCGTCGACCCGGCAGCTCTAGGGCTTGCGATTATTCGGTGGGCGCGGCTTTGGAGTCGAGATAGCGCTGGCGGCTTTCCATGATGGTGCGGCGGGCTTCCGCGGGTCCTCCCCACCCTTGCAAACGGGTGACGCGGCCTTCGAGTTCCTTGTAGATGGTGAAGAAGTGCTCGATCTCGCGGCGGACATGCGGGAAGATTTGATCCATGGTGTGGATCTGGTCATAGCGCGGGTCGCGGCGGGGGACGGCGAGCACTTTCTGATCGCCTTCGGCGTTATCGACCATGTTCAGGATGCCAACGGGACGGACTTCCAGGAGGCAGCCGGTGAAGGTACCTTCGGAAACCAGCGTGAGCACGTCCATGGGATCGTGATCTTCGGCGAGGGTGCCAGGAATGAAGCCGTAATCGCCGGGATAGTGGAGGGGCGAGTAAAGCGCGCGGTCCATGCGGAAGAGTCCGAGTTTGCCGTCGTATTCGTATTTGTTGGGCGAATTTTTGGGGATCTCTACAATCATTCGTACGATCTCGGGAGCGTCCGCACCGGGATCCATGTCGTATAAGTTAGGGAGCACTATTGTCAGGGTAACACGCGGTTTACGGCATCAGAGCCAATTGGAGAGTCAATTCGAACGACTGAGAAGAAGGGGGTAACGTGCTTCCATTGCGTTCATTTCCAGTGGGGAGCGGGAGGACCCAGGCGACGAATTGGTAGGTCCGGAATGGCGGCTAACGGCGACGCGCGCGGGGGGCTTCATTCCAGGTTATTTCCGCGGGAGGAATGGTGAGCGAGAGTTGGTATGGTCGTCGGCGGATGTGGTTCGAGGCTTTGCGCGAGATGTGATCGGGACGGCGGTCGCGGGAGGAATGGTGAGCGAGAGTTGGTGTGGTCGTCGGCGGATGCGGTTCGAGGCTTTGCGCGAGATGCGATCGGGGACAGTCCGCCGGGTTGCGAGGGTTTGGGCTTTCGCGAGGGTGGGTGGGACAGTCCCCTCAGGGCGCGAGGGTTCGGAGAAGGAGGGTTGCGCGAGAGTTCGTATGGTCGTCGGCGGATGCGGTTCGAGGGTATGCGCGAGCTTCCGTCGGGGACAGTCCCCTCAGGGCGCGAGGGTTCGGAGAAAGCCCGGTTGCGCTGATTGTGAGTTACTGAAACGTGAGGCGATCTTTTTTCGATTCGATTTTTGTTAGGTCGATGCCGGGCACTTTTTTCAGATCGTCGATGGATTTGAAGGGGCCGTTCTTGTTGCGGTACTCGATGACGGCGGCGGCTTGGGAGCGCTTCAGGCTGAGGGCGCTTTCGATGTCGATGGCCTCGGCCTGGTTGATCTTCAGCTTCGGTACTTCGTCGGCGGGATAGTGCGCCACCAGATACTCGAAGGCGGCTTGCATATCCTTTTCCGGCGCTTTCATTCCCAGCGTAACCATCTTGGTCATGGTTGCAGACCAGGCGGCGCGATCCTGACGGAGGGATACGGAGCGGGCCACCTCGTGACAGCCGCTACAGATCTTCATCAATTCGGCCTTCCCGGGACCATCGGGGATCTGCTGCGCGGTCGCGGGAACGAGAACTGCGAGCGCGAGTAGGAGCCTAGTGCTCCATCGGGAAGCCGAAAGCATACAAAGTCCCATCATGAGTACCAACATACACCTGCGTGCCACCTGCCGACAGGACGCCGGTGCTGACGTGAGAGGCGAGGGTCTTGCCGCTGTTCCAGAATTCCTTGCCGGTTTCGGGATCGAGGGCGTACATGACGGCGTTCGCTTTCGCTGATCCGGCGGAGAGAGCGAAGAGCACTCCGTTGACCATGAGCGGAGTTTTCGGAGCAACCATGTCGGCGGAAGCCCAAGCTTTTTGGAAGGAATCAGGGCCTTCCATTTTCACAACCACTACGGATCGGTTGGTGGGAACCGCGAACCAGCGCACACCCTTGGCGTCCTGCCAACTGGCGAGGGCTCCGGGAGCAAAGTCGCCGGTTGCGATCTGGAATTTGGCGACCGATTGCATCGAGTCGGGCGAAACGATGTGAAGATTGCCGTCCTTTGCGGCAACGGCGATGTGAGTCTTCTCCTTCCACTGAAAGACGAGGGGCGAAGAGACTAGCGGCTGTCCGGCAGAGTAAGTTCCCTTGACGGTGAGCGACTTCGCATCGAGTGCGACGAGCTCACCTTTCGATGTAGCGACGTAGATCACTCCATCGGGCGAGAAGGCGGGTCCGGCGGACCCGGCGATGGCGCTTCCTGATTTCCAACTGGATACCTTTTTAGAGACGAGATCGAGAGCCCAAACGCCGTCGGCCGCATTGGCACATCCATGGGAGGTGGCGGCATAGGCGACGTCATCGACAACGATGAGGCCTTGTGCGTTCGCGCCTGCCGGGAGGAAGGGAATGGCGGGTTCCGGCTCGTGACCATTGGAAACATACATGGCGTGAAACAGGCCATCGCTGGAGATGGCGTACAGCAGATTCAAATTGCGGCGCGGTGAGACGGGAGCCGCGGGGCGCGGGGGCGGGGGAGGTGCATTGACGTTCTGTGGAGGGCGGACATTAGCGAGAGTCACTGCACCCTGATTGGGCTCGCCGACGCCGCTGCGGGCCGGGCCGCCACGACCGCCGCCGGCAGGTCCGCCGATGTTGGGGAATGCGGTGCTTGCGGTGCGCGCGACATTCGCGGTCATGCCTCCGGGACACGTCGCAGTACCGCCGCGAGCGGGCGGAGCGGTGGAGACACGCTTCTGCCATTCGATCTTTCCGAGGTCGGTGTCGAAGGCGAAAATACCATCGGAACTACCGCCGACGTAGCCAAGCGAGCGGAAGCCCCGGTAGCCGATGTACCGATCGAGCACGACGAGCGGGGATAGGGAATTGCCCTGCGCGGGGGGATTGTCCAGCTTGACCTTCCAGAGGAACTGAAACTCGCCCGGTTTGGAAACGCGGTCCTTGGAGATTTTCGGATCGGTGCGAATCCAGGACGAGCGATGGGCATCGCTACCGGTAGTGACGAAGTCGCCGGCTCCTCTTCCAAACTGCGCCAGCGCGGCGCTGCTTGCGAGGAGCGCACATCCCGTCATCCGTATTACTTTCTGCATCCTCATCACTCGAACTCCTTTGATTCTCATTTCGCTTTTCCTAGCGCTTCGGCGATTGCCTTTTCCGCGAGCGGCGCCATCACCTGGTAGCCCGCTTCATTCGGAATCAATCCGTCGATGGTCAATTCTTTTTTGAAATCCCGGCCGGTGGCGAGGGCCGAGTAATAGTTCAGATAGACTGAGCCGGTCTGTGCGGCGTAATTGCGGATCCATCCATTGAGACCGATGATTTTGCCTTGCGAGCGCGACAGCGTGAGCTTCTTGTAGCAATCGCAAACCGGAGTGACGGACGCGAGCACCACCTGAATTCCGTTGGCTTTGGCGAGTTGCACCATCGACATGAAGTGGTCGGCAATGCTGCCTTCGGTGGCTGGTCCGGTGAGTCCCGCGAGATCGTTGGAGCCTGCTTGGATGATCACTACCTTGGGCTTTAGAGCAACAACATCCTGCTGAAACCGGACGAGCATCTGTGGCGAGGTTTGGCCGCTGATACCACGGTTCAGATAATTGGACTTTGCGGGAAAAAACGGCTCCCACCTTTCCGTGATTTCATCCCCGAGGAAGATGACGCGATTCTCTCCGGGTTTGGGAGGGCCAAGGTCGGCATCCTCGCTGCCGTAGCGCGTGAGCCCACCCCAATCGACCAGGAGGCGATGAATGTCCGAAGGCTGCGCGCTCGCCGAGCACGATATCGCAAGCAACGCCAGCGCGCGTAACTGCCGGAGGGTCATAGGGCGAAGTTACTTCTTAAGGCCGAAGGAGTAGAGGGTGCCATCGAACGTGTTGATGTAGACGCGTCCGTTGGCGACGGAGATTCCGCTCCAGTGATTCCAGACCGTGATCTGCTTGCCGCTGGACCACAGCTCTTTTCCGGTTTGGGCATCGAGCGCGAAGAGGACGGCGTGGGTGGATGCGGCAATGCGGCGTTCGGCACGGAAGTCGAGGCCAACATCGGGATACGCTTGCTCGGTGTCTTCGCCGCTGCCGTATGCGTAGACGACGCCATTGGCAATGATGGGCGGTTCGGCGCGATTCATGTCGCGGGAAATCCAGGCCGGCACGAGGGTCGGCTTACCGTTCTTCTCTTCCACTTTGAAGGCGGCGATGGCTCCGTCCTTCACGGGGCCGTTTTCGATGGGCGCTTTGAACTTCGAATGCTTCTTGCCCCAGAAGGAGGTGAGCACCCAGCGTGTGCCTTTCGCGTCTTCCCAACTGGCGAGGGAGCCCCAGATGCCCGCCGATGCGAAGTTCACATCCTCATTGCAGATGAGCGGAGTGCGTTCGATGGGGGTGCGGTGATCGTCGCCGCCGATGTTGCCGACTTCCATGAAATAGAGTCGGCATTCCTTACTGGCGTCGAGGACGTATTCCTTGCCTTTGAACTTAAAGATGACCGGAGTGACCTGCATGTCGAGGTCACGCTTCCAGAGCCATTCGGCGTTGGAAGGGCCGTAGTAATCGACGAGTTTCACGGCTTTGGTGGCGGGGTCGTGCTTGACGGCGATGATGCCGTTGCCGTAGATGCCGTTCTCGGGATCCCACTTGCCGTCGCCGGTGCCGGTGTACATGGTGCCATCAGAGCTGATGGCAGGGCCGCTGCGTCCCCACATGCCGCCGCCTGCCGGGCCCCAGCTACCCACTTTGTTGGTGGCGAGGTCGTATGTGTAGACCATGTTGGGATTGCCGCCGCATCCCTGCGCGGTGTGGGTGTAGATGACGTTGTTGCGAAGGCTGAAGGCGTAAGGCTTGCCGTTTGGGGGCATGAATTTCGCGGGTGGGGTGAGTTCTTCGCCATCGGCGGCGTTGAGGCGATGCAGGCGGCCATCCCACGAAGCGACATAGATGATGTACTTGCCGGGGGCGTCACCCGGTCCAATGACGGGAGTGGCGGTGAGTCCGCCGGGGCAGAGCACGGATGCGCCTCGTGCACCGGAAGGCTGCGGATAGGTGTTATCAAAATGCTTGTGCCAGAGGAGCTTTCCGGTCTCGGCGTCGATGCCATAGAGGTTGTCGGAGACGCCGGTTTCGATGACGATCTCTTTGGGGCCGGAGGGTGTGTTGACGCGGCCGACGATGAGTGGAACCAGCAGGGCATGTTGCGCGCGGGGCTCGTTTTCGAGCTTGATCTTCCACAGCAGCTTCATATTTTTGACGGTGTCGACAGAGAGGATTTTTTCGTCGCGCTGCCAGTTGGTGCGTTCGATGTCGTACCCGTCGGTCAACCAATCCGCTGCCCATCCGACCACGCAACCGAGCGTGATCGCAATCATGGCGAGTGCTTTCATTGTTTACCTCTCATTATTTGGTTAGAGCTCCCGGTGTTGAAGAAAAAGCATTATACCAGGAGCCGAATGGGCGGATCTTGGAAATGGGCAGGGCCGTCAGATGCCGGCATACCAGGAATAGGTGCCGCCTTTTTTGAATCGCTCCAGGCTATCGGTAACAGTGAGGCGAGTGATGAATTTCACGCTCTTGTAGCCGAGTTGGCGCGGGACCCGGAGGCGAAGCGGACCACCGTGACCTTTCGAGATTGCATTGCCATTCATCTGGTAAACAAGCAGCGTTTGCGGATGAAGCGCATCCGCCATGTCGATGCTTTCTCTCCAGTTTTTCTGTGCGGAGAAGTAGACTACATAGCGGGCTTGGGGGAGCGTGCCGACGGTATTGAGAACGTGGGATAGGGCGACACCGGACCATTCGGCGATGAAGGACCAGCCTTCCTCGCAGGTGAGTTGTGTGATCTGGCTGGAGACCGGGAGGCGTTGCAGTTCAGAAAGCGAGAACGACCTGGGCTGCGCGACCATGCCGTTCACCTCGATATTCCAACCGTCCTGCTGAACGCGTTTGTACTCTGTTTCATCGAAGGGTCTCAGTTTCGCGAAAGGGTCTTTGGAGATCTGGCTAGAAGGAAACTCGCGAGCGAGGGATTGACTGGTGAGAAGGCGATGGGAGGCGTAGGTAAGTGCTCTACCGGGAGCGTAGACGCCGCCACAATCGGGTGGAATGAGGCCGTAGCGATCCGCGAGGCGGGCAGCGACAGCGAGACCGGTTGCGCCAGCGGCGGCAGAGAGCCCGGTCGTGATCCATTTGCGTCGGTTCATGAGTTGTGGCCTCCCGTAGTCATGGTGCGCATGCGCGCGGTGAACCCCGCGAGACAGACCATCGCCACGTGGATGATGACAAACGCGACGAGGAAGACGGTGACAAAGAAATGAATCGTCCGAGCCGACTGATGGCCCCCAAGCGAGGTCACGAGAAACGGAAACACGGAAGTGATGGCGGGGGACATGGCGAGTCCGGTCCAGATTGCGACTGGGAAGAGAACGAAGATGACGGCGAGATAGGTAAGGCGCTGGAGGAGATTGTAGGAGGAACTGCTTGGGTACTGGAAGCGCAGATGCGAGGCGAAATCGTTCGCGAGCGTCCGCACATTGAAAGTTCCGGGTTCGGGAAGAAGATTTTTGCGAAAATGGCCCTTGATTAAGCCATAAGCAACGTATGCCAAGGCCGTGAAGAGGAGGATCCAGGCGGCCTGGAAATGAAGGTCACGGCTCCAGCCGTTCTGATCGGGAAGGACGTAGCCGTAGCCTGTCTGCACCCACGGACGTGAGGCGGGGATCGGAATGTCGAAGAGCGAGGGAGTCATGACATTTCCGGTCTCGCCCCAATAGAAGCGTGGGTGCGAGATGACGATTTCGATTCCGCTGAACAGCAGTACAAACGCGCACACGGTGGTGATCCAATGCGTGACGCGCACCAGGACGGAGGGTCGTGGCGCTTGAACAGCGGATGGAACAGCATCCACAACGGGCAAAACGGTGTGGGCCATAAGCTTTGCGCGATGATATCACGCGGCGCTGTGGATGGCATGGCGAGGAGTGTCATGTTGGTAAGATAAAATTGTGTCCTACGACGTAATTGTGATTGGTAGCGGTCCCGGCGGCTACTCCGCCGCAGTGCGCGCTGCCCAATACAACCTCAAAACAGCCATCATTGAAAAAGATCCGAAGCTGGGCGGATGCTGTCTGCATGTCGGATGCATCCCGACGAAGGCTTTGTTGCACGCGGCCGAAGTATGGCAGCACTATGTCCACGGGTCTGAAGAAGGATTCCTTTGCGAGAACCCCCGCGTTGACTATCCCAAAGTGGTCGATCGCAAGCAGGCGATCGTGGATAAGCACGCCAAGGGCGTCGACTTCCTGATGAAGCGCGGGAAGATTGATGTCATCAAAGGGTTCGGAAAGCTGCTGGGCAAAGGGAAGATTGAAGTCACCGGGGAGAAAGGCAAGCAGACCGTAGAGGCGAAGAATATCATCATCGCCACCGGTTCAGAAGCGCGCATGATCCCGGGGTTGACGCCTGGAGATCCGATTCTGACGAATATCGAAATTCTCAATTTGCGGGCGATTCCGAAGACGTTGATCGTGATCGGAGCGGGCGCGGTAGGTGTAGAGTTTGCGTCGATTTTCCATCGCTTTGGTACGAAGGTGACGATTCTCGAGATGATGACGCGATTGGTGCCGGTGGAAGACGAAGACGTCTCCAAGGAATTGTTACGTTCGTTCAAGAAACAAGGCATCCGGTGCGAGCCGGGAGCGAAAGCCGGCAAGATCGAGAAGACCGAGAACGGCGTGAAGGTGGAAGTGACGCTGGCTAATGGCAAGACCGAAGTGATGGAAGCGGAGAAGCTTCTGGTAGCCATCGGACGCAAGCCGAATACCGACAAGATCGGGATTGAGAACACGAAAGTGGAACTCGATCGCGGCTTTATCAAGGTGAACGCGAATCAGCAGACCGGCGAGCCCGGCGTGTATGCGATTGGCGATGTGGTGGCGGGTACGCCGCAACTGGCGCACGTGGCCACGATGGAAGGCATGGTGGCTGTTGGTCACATGGCGGGCAAGCCGATTAAGCCGGTAAACAAAAACCGGATTCCCGGGGCTACCTACACAGAGCCTGGAATCGGCAGTGTTGGGTTAACGGAAGCGCAGGCGAAGGAACAAGGCTACAAGGTGAAGGTGGGCAAGTTTCCGTTCGTCGGCAACAGCAAAGCGTCGATCGTCGGGATGCATGACGGCTTCGTAAAAGTGGTGGCGGACGAGAAGTTCGGCGAGATTCTGGGCGTGCATATCATCGGCTACTCGGCCTATGAGTTAATCGCCGAAGCCGTGGCGGCAATGGAAGCCGAGGCCACGGTGGAAGTGATGATGCAGACGATCCACGCGCATCCGACGCTGTACGAAGCAGTGGGCGAGGCATTCAATGCCGTCCACGGTCTATCCATCAATGCGTAATTGCGAAGTTCGCGACTTGGGCCGCATCGGTTTTGGGGAGGCGTATGCCTTGCAACAGAATCTGGTGGCGCGCCGCAAGGCAGCGGAGATTTCTGATCAGCTTTTGTACGTGGAGCATTCGCCTGTGATCACGATGGGACGCAACGGCCATCGTGAGAACATGCTGGCGAGTGAAGAGATGCTGGCCCGCGCGGGCGTGCAGTTTTATCACACGGACCGGGGCGGGGACGTGACCTATCACGGGCCAGGGCAGTTGGTGGCCTATCCTGTTTTCGATCTGCGGGAATGGAAGCGTGATGTGGTTGCCTACGTTCGCGGGTTGGAGCAAGTGGTGATGGACACGCTGGCTGAGTTTTCGATCACGGGCGAGCGTGTGGAAGGCTGCACCGGCGTGTGGGTGAACGGGCGAAAGGTGTGCGCCATCGGCGTGCATTTGAGCCGCTGGGTGACCTCGCACGGGCTTGCGCTGAACGTCGACACCGATTTGAGCTATTTTCAATACATCATCCCGTGCGGGCTGACCAAGCCCGTCACTTCCATGCGGGAGCTGGGATCGACTGCATCGCGCCCTGAAGTGATGGCGCGAATGACGAAACACTTCGGCCGCATTTTTGAACTGAACTGCACGGATGCGAGCCATACCGATATTCAAGTTCTGGAGACCATTTCATGATTGACGTCGTCATGCCCCAGATGGGCGAGAGCATTGTAGAGGGGACACTTACCAAGTGGCTGAAGAAGGTTGGCGATCGCGTCGAGCGCGATGAACCTCTGTTTGAGATCTCCACCGACAAAGTGGATAGCGAGATTCCTTCGCCGGCCGCGGGTGTGCTCGCGGAAGTGAAAGTGGAAGAGGGCAAGACGGTAGCGATCAACACGGTGGTCGCACTGATTAATGACGGAGCGGATGCGGCAGCGGATTCGAAGCCTGCTGCGGCTGCTCCCGCACCAGCTCCGGCTGCGCCCGCTGCACCCGCGGCGCCCGCGCCTGCTCCGGTTGCTGCTGCGCCGAAGGCGGAAGCGCCCGCGCCTCCTGCTGCTCCGGCGGCCGCGGAAGCGGAAGAAGTGCAGGGGCCGTTGTCACCGCTGGTGCGGCGCATGGCCCGCGAGTACAACATCGATCTGACGCAGGTGAAAGGCACCGGCGCCGGCGGACGCATCACGAAGGCCGATGTGGAGTCGTACATGGCCGCGCAGGGCGCCCGGACGATTGCCGCGCCTGCCGGTCCGGTAGCTCCGGCGGCTCCGGCCCCGGCTCCCGTTGCGGCGCGCGCTACTGAGGCTGTCGCTCCGGTGGCGAAGGCTGTTCCCGCACAGACGCGTGTGGAGCCGATGGGAATCATGCGCCAGCGCATCGCGGAGCACATGGTGTTCTCGAAGCGAACGTCGGCGCACGTGACGACGGTGCATCGCATCGACATGACGAAGATTGCGAAGCTGCGCGATAAGATCAAAGGTAAGTTCCAGGAGACCTACGGGTTCTCGCTGACGTTCCTCAGCTTTGTGGCGCGGGCCTCGGCGGAAGCGCTGCGAGCGTTCCCCATCGTCAATGCGTCGATTGAGGGCACGAACGTTCTGTATCACCACGATGTGAATATCGGTATCGCGGTGGCGCTGGAAGGCGGCGCCGGGCTGATTGTTCCGGTGATCAAAAATGCGGATGAAAAGAACGTCGTCGGATTGCAGCGCTCGATTGCGGACTTGGCGAATCGCGCGCGGTCGAAGCAGTTGAAGCCCGATGAAGTGCAGGGCGGAACGTTCTCCATCACGAACTTCGGGTCGTATGGCAGCTTGTTCGCGACTCCGGTGATCAACCAGCCGCAAGTGGCGATTCTCGGTGTCGGCGCCGTAGAGAAGCAACCCGTGGTGGTGGATGACGCGATTGCGATCCGCTCGGTGTGCTATCTCGCGTTGACGTTCGACCACCGGCTGATTGATGGGGCGATGGCCGATCAGTATTGCCAGAAGGTGAAGTCGATTCTGGAGAACTGGTCGGACCAGGTTCTCTAATCGCTGTTAGCGTTTGCGAAACCAGTAGATTTGATCCGGACGTGCCCCGGTCAGGAGATCCTGATCGGGGGTCACGTTCACGACATGGTGTGCGTGCGCGGAGTCGGTGACGCCGAGAATCTTGCCGGATTTCGCATCAATCTTCATCAGCCAGCCCGGGCCGCTGGTGTTTTCATTGCGTTGCTGGGTGCCGATCCAGAGGACGTTACCGACCGCGGTGACGGTCGTCACCATGCCGAGATGATCCCATTCGCCGAGGTACTTGCCGTTCATGTCGAAGCGTTGCAAGCGACCGTTCTGGCGATCGGCGACATAGACGATGCCTCGCTCATCGACACTGATGCCGTGCGGCTGTTGGAACTGTCCGGGACCTGTTCCGGCGCTGCCCCACTCTTTGAGGCGCTTGCCATCGGCCGTGTATTCCAGGATGCGCGCGTTGCCGTAACCATCGGAAATGAAGAGGTGGCCGTTGGGTGCGAAGGCGACGTCGGTGGTACCGTTGAAGCCCCGCTTTTCGGGTTGGCCGCCGACGGCGATCTCCATCAGTTTTTCACCCTGAGGAGAGAACTTGATGACGAGCGAACTGGCGGCGTCGACGGTCCAGATGTTGCCGGCTTTGTCGACACGAATGCTGTGCGGGATTTTGTAGAGACCACTTCCCCAGGAGCGGAGGAACTTGCCATCACGGCTCACGACGATGACGGGATCCGCTTTGCCTTTCACCGGAGGGCGGTTCGGTTCCGCGCTGCGTTGAAGGACGTAGATGAGTCCGCTGCGATCCATGGCCACGGAGGAGGGATAGCCGATGCCGAATTCGGGGTTGGGGGGCTGAATGTGAAAATCGGTCTTCTCGAGTGCGAGCCGTGGCGCTTTCTCAACAAGGGCGCGCAAGGCTGCGGCCTGTCCTTCGAGTTTCGCGGCGTCGGGGCGCTGCTGGGCGGCCAAGGGAAGGGAAAGCAGGCAGAGGGCTGTCTTCAGCGACATCGGATGAGTCTATCGTGAGCGGGCTGGGAAGGCAAGAGACGGAGCTTTCGCTATGATGGAAGGTGTTATTACGTTATTTTCGATTACCGCTATTGATCACCTGCGGCGTACTCGCGCAATCGACTCTCTCTGCAGCGCTGATCCTGACGATCTCCAATCCAAACATTGTTGGACTACCACTCGATCAGATCACGTTATCGGGGTCTCTACAAGCCAGCGGCGGGACCGTTTCGCTGGTGCCGAGTAGCCCACCGTGGTCCCTCACGAGTTCCGCGTTGAATGTGATCAGCCTTCTCACGCCGGCAGGTCTTTCTCTGCAGGATGGCGGCAGCTACAACGGCCCGATCGCGCTTGTTCAGATCGACGGTGCGGCGTCGGGTCTCTATCCGCTCAACTCCTTCGCGATTTCCTTCGATGATGATAATGGACGCCGTGGAATGTCGAACAGCGTCAATCTCTCGGTGGACGCGCAGGCCGTTCCAGAGGCACAAACGGCGGTGCTGTTCATGAGTGGACTGGCTGCTTTGGTGCTCTGCCGATCGCGGCGCAGGGATTTCCGCTCACTACTTCCTCGCCGGTAGGCGTGAGCGCGGGATGAAACAGTTAGCTCATCGCGGGTGTGGTTCGAACAGATCCGCCGGGTGCTGATCGCGGAGGAGTTCGACGACATCCTTGCAGGACTCCTGTTTGCAGGTCACGGTGACCAGGACTCCATCGCTCTTGGCCAGTTGGACGTATTGGCGGGGTGGGCGATCCATGAGGAGGAACGCGATGACGGCTCCGAAGGCGCCGAGCAGCAGCGCGGCGAAGATGCCCAATACGGGTCCGCCCAGCACATAGACGGGAATTCCGTTTGGCGCCATGATGAGGAAGCCGAGAGGGATGGCGAGGAGAGAGCGGATGAAACGGCGATTCTCCTCGGCAGGATTCGTGGGGAGCAGTGCGAGATTCACTTCGGAGAGAGGGCGGACGGTAACTTCACCCAAACCGCGGGAGAGGACGGCCGTGGCGGCGCGGTCGCCGTCCTCACGATGTTCAAACAGGCCCTCGACGGGCAGCAGATGGGCTGTCATGGAAAGACCTCCGGGGGATCATAGAGCATCTTCGGGGCCGCAGGGACTGGCCCAAACACGTGGAGTTCTCCGCGATTCGCTGAGTGAATGCACCCATTCCCGTCTCCTCGCGCACCCAGTTGATATAATCCCGGCGAGATGACGACGATGCGACGAAGGACTTTCGTGGGGACGATGTTGGCGCTTCCGGTGGCGGCTCAAGAGGGGATGAACGGGGCAGCAACGGAAACGTATAAGACGATCGGGGACGTGAAGATGAACCTCTGGATCTTCCGGCCCGAGGGGCATACGGGGAGGGACAGAAGGGCGGCTATCGTCTTCTTTTTTGGAGGCGGTTGGAGAAGCGGAAGCCCGAAGCAGTTCGAGCAGCAATGCCGGCATCTCGCATCGCGAGGCATGGTTGCGATGACGGCAGATTATCGCGTTTACTCGCGCCACCAAGCGAAGGTCGCCGACTGTATGCGGGACGCGAAGTCCGCGATTCGATGGGTGCGAAGCAACGCCGGGCGTCTCGGTATTGATCCACAGCAGATCGCGGCGGGCGGCGGATCAGCGGGCGGACACCTGGCGGCGAGCACGGGCGTGATTCACGGGTTCGAGGAGGAAGGCGAAGACATGCAGGTGAGTTCACGACCAAACGCGACGGTGATGTTCAATCCGGCGCTGATGCTGGCGGAGGCTCCCGGAGTGGATTTCACGCCGCGTGGTCCCTTCGATGAAATCCTGCAGCGGGTAGGGGCGGATCCGGTGGCAGCCTCGCCCTATCACCAACTCAAGAAAGGCGCTCCGCCGGCGATCATTTTTCATGGAAAGGCCGACACGACGGTTCCGTATGTGACGGCGGAAGCATTCGCGAAGAAGATGAACGCGTTGGGGAGCCGCTGCGAACTGGTGGGGTATGAAGGGCAAACGCATGGGTTTTTTAACTACGGGCGTGCGGAGAACGAATACTTTCACAAGACGCTGAAGCGGGCCGATGAATTTTTGGTATCGCTGGGGTATTTGAAACGAGCGACGTAGTTACTGAGTTACTGACGGAACCAACGTTTCAGCCAGGCGGAGGCGACGCGCAAGTCGCGGCGAATGGTGATGGCGCTGACGCCCCAGATCTCGGCAATCTCCTCGGGCTTCAGGCCACCGAAGTGATATTGCTCGATGACGCGAGCTTTGCGTGGATCCACGCGCTCGAGTTCGCCGAGGCCCTCTTCGAGGCGAAGGAGGTCGAGGGCATGCGCGCCGGTGAACGCGCCAGAGCCTTCGAGTTCGATGGCTACTCCGCCGGAACCGCGCTTGGCGGCCTGCATCTGGCGCGCTTGATCGACCAGAACCTGGCGCATGAGTCGCGATGCTACGGAATAGAAGTGATGCCGATCCTGCCAGTTCGGGTGGTTCTGTTCCCGGAGGCGCAGATAGACTTCATGCACGAGTTCCGTCGGCTGCAGATGGACGCCGTTCTCGCGCCGGACGTGGGCAGCCGCGAGTCTTCGCAATTCGGGATAGATGATGGGGGCCAGGTCTTCAGCGGCCCCTTGATCGCCATCCCGCCATAGCCGCAGGAGGCGCGTCACCTCGATACTCACCTGATCTGATGATTGCAAAAATCGCGCGATAATGGGAGACACAGTTATGTTTCGCACGATTCGGGAACAGATCGACACGATCTTCCATGAAGATCCGGCCGCCAAAAGCGTGGTCGAGATTTTCCTGTGTTACCCCGGATTTCATGCGATTCTACTGCACCGCTTGGCCCACAAATTGTATCGATGGGGCGTGCCGATTGTGCCGCGGTTCATTTCGCAGATCAGCCGGTTCTTCACCGGAATCGAGATTCACCCCGGGGCGCGAATCGGGCGGCGTTTCTTCATTGACCACGGGATGGGTGTGGTGATCGGAGAGACTGCTGAAATCGGCGATGATGTGCTGTTGTATCAGGGTGTAACGCTGGGCGGCACGGGTAAGGACTGTGGAAAGCGGCATCCAACGCTTGGCAATCACGTGGTGGTCGGCACGGGCGCGAAAGTGCTGGGGAACATCCAGATCGGCAACTCTGTAAAGATCGGCGCCGGGAGCGTCGTGGTGCGTTCGGTACCCGATCATTCGACGGTGGTCGGCGTTCCGGGTCGCATTGTGCGATCGCGGACGGAGCAGATTGAAGTGTTGGAGCACGGCAAACTGCCCGATCCCGAGATGCAGGCTATGGATGAATTGCGGAACCGGGTGGAGCAGTTGGAAGCGGAAGTACGGGCGATGCGCGAAGAGAAGGAAGTTTCGCGCAAGTAGCTGGGGTCGCTCGCAAAGAAATTCCAAGAAAGTGTGAGAAAAAGAGGGCTCTTTCCAGCACATTGGGATCCTAAGCTTAGAATTCCACGTGGACAAGTTGTCGCGG
>JADMIO010904333.1_pt1 | contig 86830 bp, 76 predicted proteins | sample 8958161 | NCBI WGS metagenome assembly JADMIO01 (sample SAMN16585339, study PRJNA669376) | soil metagenome | isolation source: Crop rotation soil | place: USA: Cullars Rotation, Alabama | collected 2011 | reverse complement strand
GCCGCGACTTCAAGTCACGTGAATTCCAAGCTTCGGATCCCACTGTGCTGGAAAGTCCGATGATGAATTGCGCGCGAAGACGCTCGAGTTCAAGGACCGCGTGGCCGCCGCGACCAAAGACGCGCGCGACAATGACGATCGCAAGTACAAAGAGCAGGAAGCGCTCCACGAAATTCTACCAGAGGCGTTCGCGGTGGTCCGCGAGGCGAGCAAGCGCACGACCGGGATGCGTCATTTCGATGTGCAAATGATCGGCGGAATGGTCCTGCACCAGGGCAAGATCTCTGAGATGCGCACCGGCGAAGGCAAGACGCTGGTGGCAACGCTGCCGGCTTACCTGAACGCTTTGACGGGACGTGGCGTGCACGTGGTCACGGTTAACGACTATCTGGCGTCGCGTGACGCGGAATGGATGGGCCAGATTTACCGCTTCCTCGGTTTGGAAGTCGGCTGCATTCAGAACGACATGGATGATTTCGAGCGGCAGACTGCTTATGCCGCCGATATCACTTATGGAACCAACAACGAGTTCGGCTTCGATTACCTGCGCGACAACATGAAGTTCGATCTCGCCACCTGCGTTCAGCGCGGGCACTATCACGCAATCGTGGACGAAGTTGATTCGATCTTGATCGATGAAGCCCGAACGCCCCTGATCATTTCCGGACCTTCAGAAGAATCAACTGATAAGTACTACCAGGCCAACGCGATCATTCCGCAACTCGTCCGCGGTGAAGAACTCGAAGAGGGAAAGAAGACCGGGGATTACGTTGTCGAAGAGAAGAACCATTCGGCCGTCCTGACCGAAGAAGGCGTTGACAAAGCCGAGCGCTTGCTCGGCGTCGGCAATCTTTACGATCCCGACAACATGGAGTTGCTCCATTGCGTCGAGCAGGCTCTGAAGGCGCACACGCTTTACAAACTCGATCACCAGTACGTCGTCCAGGACGGCGAAGTTATCATTGTCGATGACTTCACCGGCCGTTTGATGAAGGGCCGGCGCTGGTCTGACGGTCTGCACCAGGCAGTCGAAGCGAAAGAAGGCGTGAAGATCGAACGCGAGAACCAGACGTTGGCGACGATCACGCTGCAGAATTATTTCCGTCTGTATGAAAAACTTTCCGGCATGACGGGTACGGCGGAAACCGAAGCCGCGGAGTTTCATTCGACCTACAAACTCGACGTGATCGTAATTCCGACGCACATGCCGATGGTGCGCAAAGACAATCCCGATGTGATCTACCGGACGCTGCCGGAGAAATGGGACGCGGTCGTTGAAGAGATTAAGGAATTGCATGAGAAAGGCCAGCCGGTGTTGGTCGGCACCGTCTCGGTCGAAAACTCTGAACTGATTGCGCGGAAACTCCAGCGAATTGGTGTTCCGCACAACGTGCTCAACGCGAAGTATCACGAACGCGAAGCTGAGATCGTGGCGCAAGCCGGACGCAAAGGCATGGTCACGATCGCCACGAACATGGCGGGCCGCGGGACGGACATTCTGCTCGGCGGGAATCCTGATTTCATGGCGCGCGAGTTTCTCAAAGAGCAGGAAGTCGACCCCGACGAAGCGACCGAATCGCAATGGCAGCAGGAATACGAAAAGGCCAAGCGGATCGTCGCCGACGAACATAAGGAAGTCGTTTCGCTGGGCGGCCTGCACATTCTCGGCACTGAACGTCACGAGTCACGCCGCATCGACAATCAGCTGCGCGGCCGCTCCGGCCGTCAGGGCGATCCGGGATCGTCGCGGTTCTTCCTTTCACTCGAAGACGACCTGATGCGCATCTTTGCCGGCGACAAGGTGAAGGCGTTGATGGCCCGCCTGGGCATGGAGGAGGGCGTGGCGATCGAATCGAAGCTGGTCTCGAAGCGCATCGCCGCTGCGCAGAAGTCGGTCGAGGGCCGCAACTTCGAGGCGCGCAAACATCTGCTCGAGTACGACGACGTGATGAACAAGCAGCGCGAGACGATTTACGGCTTGCGCCGCCAGCTGATGGAAGAGCCCGATCAGCGCGAGTACCTGATGGGTGAGACCGGCGTCGCGCGCGACCTGCTGACTGACATCTCGAAGCAATACATCGACGACGCTGCGTCGCCGGACGATTGGGACGTCGAGAATTACAAAGTCCAAATCCAAACGATATATGCTCTTGATTTAGAGGCCGAGGGCATCGACTTTCAGAAGTCTTCTTCGGAAGAAATCGAAGAGCTGATCTGGGAGAGACTGAAATCGAAGTATGCCGAGAAGGAAAAGCAGATCGGCGACGAAGCGATGCGCACCTACGAGCGCATCATCATGCTCAACATCATCGACGCGCAGTGGAAAGACCACTTGCTGGCGCTCGATCACCTGAAGCAGGGAATCGGTCTCGTTGGTTACGGGCAGAAAGATCCGCTGGTTGAATACAAGAAGGAAAGTTTCGATCTCTTCCAGGCGATGCTCGATCGCATCGACACTACCACTATTCGGTCCCTCTTTAACCTGCAGGTAGTCGCCGAAGAATCACCCGAAGAAATTCAGCGCCGGCGCCTGGCAGCGCGTCGTCGTGGCGGTTCGATGCAGTTCACCGGGCCCAACCAGGGCGCGACCGCGGCCGGCGAAGAAGCCGGCAAAGTCAAAACCGTCGTGCGCGATCAACCGAAGGTCGGCCGCAACGACCCGTGCCCCTGTGGATCCGGCAAGAAATTCAAGAAGTGCCACGGTATCGCGATGTAATCAGCCGGCCATGTTCACCTGTAGCTTCGCGCAGATTCGCCCAGCTTTCCAAATAATATCCTCAGCTGTGCTGGTCGTAGCGTGCGGGTTTGCCCTGGCGACGACTGCGCCGGCCCAGCAGTCGGTGAGCGCTCCGGCCAACGAACGCGCTCGCGGTATTCAACTCTACAACGAAAACAGGGACAAGGAAGCGATTCAGGAACTACGCGCGGCTGTCAAAAAAGATAAGGATGACGGCGACGCCTGGTACTACCTTGGTCTGGCTCTGGTGCGCATGGATGACATGAAGGGGGCCAGAAAAGCATTCGAAAGTGCAGTCAAGTTGAAGCCTGACTTTGGACCCGCACACACGGGTTTCGCTTACGCTTTAATCGCAGCCGGCAAGGACTCCGACGTTTTTCGCGAAGCTACGACGGCAATCAAACTGCGAAGCACTGATTACACGGCTCACTATCTGCTGGGAGTCGTAAGGCTGCGCTCAGGCAGCCCCAGCGACGCGTTGACTGAAGCTGAGACCGCGATCGCGCAGAAGGCGGCTTTTGCGCCCGCGTACCTGTTGAAGACGCAGGCACTCCTTGGCCTGCAGGGCGAGGAGGCGGCGATCTCGTCTAAGGTTGTTGATGTTCGCAGCGATCAACCCTTGAGTCCTGCAGAGCTGGAAAAACGCCGAGAGCGCGCGCGAAAGAATCGCGAGATTTATGCCGCTGCCGCGACGGCCTTGCAGACTTATTTGAAGCTGGCTGCTTCGGATCGCGAAACCGCCATGTGGAAAGAGCAATTAGAAACACTTCAGATTTTTGCCGGCATTGATCCGGATACATCTGAAAAAATTTATAATGGCCGCGACGTCACCACCAGAGTTAAAGTGCTCTCCAAGCCGGAACCAGCCTATACAGAACAGGCGCGCAGCGGGCTTGTCTCTGGCACCGTGGTTCTGCGGGCGGTCTTCACCGCAGCGGGCACGGTCGATCATATTCTGGTGATGCGATCGTTACCTGGTGGCTTAACTGAGGAGGCCATCCGGGCCGCGAAGAAAATTAAATTTGTCCCCGCTACAAAAGACGGTAAACTAGTGGCGATGTTAATGGAACTGCAATACAACTTCTCAGTATTCTGATCTCCGGCCTGTCCTGAAGTGCGTGCGTGGCATCAACTAATCCCGTAGTGCAGTCGATCATTTCCGGCAACGCTCCGCCGACGGCGCGTTCTGCGGCAGCGCGCGGGCTTTTGCCGTTGCCGCAGGCTGATTTGCTCGAGGCCCTGGTTCATCTTTCGGCGGACAACGATGCCGGAATCGCACAGGCGGCGCAGGAGACGCTCGCGTCGCAGGATGCGGCTGAGTTACTGCAAGTCGCTGGGACGGAAACGACCGCGCCGGCGGTGCTTGGTTATCTCGCCTCGTTGAGCACTGCGGCCGGCGAAATACACGAAGCTATCGCGGGCAATGCCAACACTCCCGACGAGGCGATTGCACTTTTGGCGCGCGGCACACCTGACGCATCACTGCTTGAGCTGATCACGATGAATCAACAGCGGTTGATTCGTTCCCCGGAGATCATCGATGCAGTGTTGCTCAATCCGGCGCGCAGCGCCGAGGCCGAACGCCGCGTCAAAGAAGTTCGGCAGGAGTTTTTTGAAAAGGAGCGGGGCGCCCGCCAGATTGCCGAAGAGCTGCGCGCCCAGGGTAACAACGCCGCGGCCGAATTCTTTGAAAACGCCGAATTGATCACACTCGACGGCCAGATGTCCGTCGACGACGCGTGGTTGATTGCCCAGCACATCGAAGTCTCAGACGTCGATATCGATGATTCGTGGCTGGCGCGCGAGTTCATTGCCGAGATGCTGGTCGAGACACCGGAGCAGCTCGCCGCCAATGCCCAGGCCGTAATCAATGCTGAAAAACTCGAAGGCGACGTCTCGCCTGAACGCATTTCACTGATCCGGCGCATCATGTTTATGACGGTGAAGGATCGAGTGAAACTCGCAATCAAGGGTGATCGCGAAGCCCGCGGCATTCTGATTCGCGATTCAAACAAGATCGTTGCGACGGGCGTGATTCACAATCCGCGGCTGACCGATCAAGAGGTCGAGAACATAGCCTCGATGCGTCAAATCTCCGATGAAGTTCTGCGCTTGATCGGCATGAACCGGGCGTGGGCCCGTTCGTATCCGATCATTCACAACCTGGCGCGTAACCCGCGCACGCCCATGGCCACAGCGGTGCAAATACTTCCGCGCATCCGCACGAGGGACCTCAACGCAATCTCCCAAAATCGAAATGTGTCGGAAGCTGTCCGGCGGCAGGCATATCGTCTGACGCAGATGCGTGGTCCAGGACAAAACTAGATCTCAAAAGACAAGTCGGGGCAGCGGTAGTCAGGTTCTCGTCATGAGGATTGAAGTCCGAGTAATCGCTCATGGTCGTGCATTCGCGAGCGCCATGTCACAGAGCTGTTACAATTGTTTGGTTTTTACTTGACCGACGAAGCGAACAGGTGTACTTTGAGGATGCTTTTCAGGTGTTTGACAGAGATAGCTAAGAACAGGCACTCACGGGTGATAGGTCTTTGCAAAGCGACGCGGCAGCTTTTCATTTTATCGCCGCAGACTTTTTACCGCCGTCAATGAGTACCACCTTTGAAGTAACAGGATCGCACGTAAGCGACGATTCTCAAGTCTGTGCCTAGCCATCCCTGTGTTCCCGAACCTACCCTGCTTTTTGCCCCGCCGGTTGAGAGATTGGCGGGGCGCTTCTCTGCTTTGGAATTTGGAATTTGAAATCTGAGATCGCTACTCCGCAGTTTCAGCTCACATCGCCAATCCCCCATCAACCTGAATCACTTGCCCGGTGATGTACCGCGCGTCGTTCGATAACAGGAAGCAGGCGATGCGTGCGACTTCATCGGCTTCGGCAAATCGACCCAGCGGAATCTGCTCAATTATTTTCGCCTGGTAAGTTTCATCGAGCGCAGAGGCCATATCCGTGGCCACCATTCCCAGCGCCAGCGCGTTGACGGTCACTTTGCGGCTGGCGACTTCGCGGGCCAGCGCCTTGGTCAATCCAATCATGCCGGCTTTGGAAGCTGAATAGTTCGACTGGCCCGCCATGCCTATGACGCCGCTGATCGAAGTGATATTAAGAATCGATCCGCCATCGTCCTGACGCAGCATCGTCCGCAGCGCCGCTTTGGCAAAATTCCAGGCGCCTTTGAGATTCGTATCGATCACCGCGTCCCAGTCATCTTCTTTCATTCGCAGGATGAGCGTGTCGCGCACGATGCCGGCGTTGTTGACGAGAAAATCAATGCGCCCGAATGCGTCTTTGGTTTGCTTAACCATTTCTGCCGCGGCGTCTGTGTTGGCAACATCGCCCTGGATCGCGAGGCAGCGAACGCCCAAGGCCTCGATCTCAGACTTCAGCGTGTCTGCTGCCTCAGCGCTCTTCGCATAATTGAAAGCAATGTCGGCGCCGCGTCGAGCCAACTCTAAAGCGATGGCGCGGCCGATCCCACGGGTAGCGCCGGTTACGATGGCCGCCCGTCCCGCAAACTGTTTTTCACCACTCAATGTCTTTACCTCGTGTCGATTTGTTGAATTTCGGAATTGCGCACTATAGCAAAGGTCACGAGGTCAGTACCATACGCGTGAGCGGACGGATCAAGCTGCGGCCGACGAGGCGTATGGATCCATTCGCTTACGCGAATGGTACTGACTACATCTGGTTCGCTGCTCGCTTTCCACCGAACGTTCTTTTATTGTAGAGCATTACCAAAGCATTCGATTTTTGTTGACCCCAAACATCAGAACAAGGAGTAACTCAGGAGGGGAAAGTGAAGCTAATTGTTTTGGCCGCCGGTTACGCGACGCGGTTGTATCCATTGACTTTGAACCAGCCGAAGCCACTTTTGCCGGTGGCCGGCAAGCCGATGATGGAGCATGTGCTCGATAACCTGATGCCGATTGATGAAATCGACGAGATTTTTATTGTTACCAATGCGAAGTTCGCCGGTCACTTCGAGCGTTGGGCCAGCGAATACAAGACCGGCAATAAGGTGCGGCCGATAGCAATTATCAACGATAACTCGACGGACGATTCCAACAAGCTCGGGGCGATCGGTGATATGAACCTGGTAATTGAACGAGGCAAAATCACCGAGGACATCATCGTGGTCGGCGGCGACAATCTTTTCAGCGAAAGTCTCGGGGCTTTTGGCGATTTCTGCCGCGAGCGAGGAGCGCCGGTGACCGGGGTTTATGACGTCGGTGATCTTAATGAAATCAAAAAATACAATGCGATTGAAATCGAAAATGACGATCAGATTACTTACTTTGAAGAGAAGCCGCAAAATCCAAAGAGCACGCTGACGGGCATCGCTTTATATTACTATCCAAAGTCCGTGCTGCCTTTGATCGAGCAATATATTGCCGAGGGAAATAATCCCGATCAGCCGGGCCGGCTGGTGCAGTGGCTTTATCCGCGCACGCCTTTTTATGTTTGGCGCGTGCCGGGCATTTGGTTTGACGTCGGCTCGAAAGAAACTTTGGAAGAAGCGAATCGAATGTTTTCCCGCTGATGACAGACAATAGAGGAACAGATCGATGCTGGATCTGAATTACGTCAGAGAGAATCTCGACGCAGTCCGCGCGGCTTTGGCGAAGCGCAATATGCCGGCGGCGGCGCTCGACGACTTCGCGCGCGCAGACGAAGAGCGGCGGCGGGTGATTGCCGAATCGGATCAGCTAAACGCCGAGCGAAATTCTGCGAGCCGCGAAATTGGCGCGTTGATGAAAGAAGGGAAGCGCGAAGAAGCGGACGTCCGTCGTCAGGCGGTGGGCGCGTTAAAGGATCGGATTAGCGAACTGGACGCCAAACGCGACGAGGCCGAGGTCCGGATGCGTGAACTGCTTTCGACTTTGCCGAACCTGCCGCACGAGAGTGTTCCCACCGGTCAGGACGAATCGGCAAACGTCGAAGTTCGCCGCTGGGGCACGAAACCTGAATTCGATTTCGAGCCGAAGGATCATGTCGATTTGGGGACCGGACTGGGGATTCTCGACCTCGAACGGGCGACCAAGATTGCCGGCGCGCGCTTCGCAATTCTCAACGGCGCGGGCGCGCGGCTGGAACGTGCGCTGACTAATTTCATGCTGGAGCTGCACACGCGCGAGCATGGATACACGGAAACGCTGCCGCCGTTTATCGCCAATCGCGACTCGTTATTCGGGACGGGCCAGCTGCCGAAGTTCGAACAGGATCTGTTCAAGCTGGAAGATGAGCGAGGGTTCTATCTGATTCCCACGGCTGAAGTGCCGGTTACGAATTACTACCGTGAAGAAATTCTCGACGCCTCGCAATTGCCGATGAAGTTCGTCGCGTACACGCCCTGCTTTCGTTCCGAGGCAGGCAGCTACGGCAAGGACACGCGCGGGGTAATTCGCCAGCACCAATTTGAAAAGGTTGAGGTCGTGAAGTATTCGCTGCCGGAAAATTCGTACGACGAACTCGAGTCATTAACGCGCGACGCTGAGAAGGTTTTGCAACTGCTGGGTCTTCATTATCGCGTGGTGACGTTGTCGACGGGCGATCTGGGATTCAGCAATGCGAAGACCTACGACATTGAAGTCTGGCTGCCGTCGCAAAACTCGTTTCGCGAAATCTCCTCGTGCTCGAACTACGAATCGTTCCAGGCGCGCCGGGCGAACATTCGCTTTCGCCGCGGCGGAGGCAAGCCCGAGTTTGTGCACACCCTCAACGGTTCCGCGTTGGCCGTAGGCCGGACCTGGGTGGCTGTGCTGGAAAATTTTCAGCAGGCAGACGGCTCAATCGTGGTGCCGGAAGTACTGCGCCCGTACATGAACGGTTTGGAGATAATCAAGGCAAGCTGATCACTTCGTTATCTTCTCTTTGAGACGTAATCCAAAAGCCCCAGCACAAACGGCGACAGGATGATGAGAATAGCGAATACGAGAATCAGTGAGAATCCTTTTTCATCCTGCAGCGGTCCCGGCATCCAGGTAGCACCGGCACGCGCGGCGGCGCGAGTGTCGCCATATCGCAGCTCGACTTCACCTGATACGAACATGCGACAGTAACCATAAGCGCCGTTAACGAACGCCGCCGCCAGCCAAACATTGTCGTACCAGTGAAAGCCACCATGCGTCTTCAACAGGCCCCAGCCCCAGACGGCGACGAAGCCGCCCATGAATAAATAGAGAACTGCGGGCATCTTGTATTCGCGTTCATCGATGCCTCTGACGGTCGCGGCGTAGACTATGCCCGCGCACATGCAGCCGATTTCGACAAACGTGGCGTCGAGAAAGAAGAACCACAGACCTCCGCCGAAAAGGCTCGCGGCCAGGAGCAGCAGAGGCCCGGTCAGAATCACCCAGAGCGCGGAAGGCAAATGCGTGGTCAGATGATAGCGTTCGATCTGCAGCGAATAGTACGCGGCGATCGCTGCGAAACCCGAAGCAATCATCACGAGCAGCCCCGGCCGCCAAATAAACCACCAACTGATTAGTCCGAGCAGAGGAATTGTGACGAGATAAGCGAAATGGAAGCGGACGAGGTAATGCAGCACTCTCGAGCGAGATTCAGGATTCATGCCGGTGGTGGTATTGAGCCAGAAACTCAGGATCGCGACGGGCTAATTCGTCATCATTAACGCGGCCGCTCCGCTTCATTAAACAGTAAGCGAGCTCAATCGGCGAGAGCTGCATGTAGTCGCGCGCGTGCTCAAACCAGACCATGCTCTCGTAAGCTGCAGCCTGGTAATCTTCAATCACCGGTTTTCGCAGTTCTTGAAAGCGCGGCAGAGCCTTGAGCGGATCACTTGTTTCGTCGAAACATTCCTTCAGTGCGATGGCGTCCTCCATCGCGAGCTTGGTGCCCGAGCCGATTGAAAAATGCGCGGTGTGTAACGCATCACCGAGGAGGGCGACATTTTCAAAATGCCAGCGGCGATTCTTTACGAGCAGGAAGTTGATCCATTTTGAGTTGTTGGAAAGCAGCTTGTGTCCGGCGAGATCGCGCGCGAATACGCCTGCGACGTAATCGAGGGTTTGCGCATCCGTCATTTTGTCGAAACCTGCGTTGGCCCAGGTGTCGACATCACACTCGACGATAAAAGTACTGGTCGTCGGGCTGAACTTGTACGAATGTGCGGCGAAGACGCCGGCGTCGCTTTCGCGAAAGGTGAGCGTCAAACCATGAAACAACTGGTTCGTGCCGTACCAGATGTACTTGTTGGGGCGCACGTTCAATTCGGGTTGGAAGTGATCGGCGAACGCTTTCCGCACGGTGCTGTTGACACCGTCTGCGCCAATCAGCAAATCAGCGGAGCGCGCCAGTGCGGACACGTCATCGATCTCAGTTCGGAATTTGATCTCGATCCCTAATTCTTCACAGCGGCGCTGCAGAATCTTCAAGAGCCCGAGCCGCGCGATTCCCGAAAAGCTGTTTCCATGAATTGAAACTTTCCCGTCGCGATGGACTACGTCGACGTTGTCCCACGCGGCGAAATCACGTGTGATTTCCGCATGCGACGGTACGTCGGCCGCTTGCAGGTTGCGCAACGTCTTCCCCGAAAAGACGACACCCCAGCCGAACGTGTCGTCAGGTCCGTTGCGTTCGTAGATCGTGATGTTATGAGCAGCGCCGGCCTGCTTCATGAGAATGGCGAAATACATTCCCGCCGGACCGCCGCCGATGATTTTGATGTTCATGAGGAGAGTTGGTCGAGCGCCTGGCCCAGACGGGCCACGCCGCCGGCGAACGCCGATGGGTCAGCACACATGCCGATGCGAAAGTGCTGCGGCGATTCGAAGAATTTTCCGGGCACGACGGCCGCGTCGTTTTGAGTGAGCGAATCATAGAGCTCGTCGACGTTGCCTCTCATCAATCGCGGAAACGACGTAGTCCCAAATCGAGAGTGCTCAACTTGCAGATCCTCGCGCGAATCATAAAAGTCATTCAGCACTGCGCGGTTCGTCTCCAGAATATTCTTGGCGCGCTCGATAAACTTCGGGAGCCTGGTCATCGCCACCGCGCTCAAGCGTTCGGCCGGATGCGGCGCGAGCGATCCGAAGACGTCGTGCAGCATGCGCATCCGTTGGGCGATATCGGGCTCAGCCAAAATCCAACCGCACCGTAATCCGCTCAGGCCGTATCCTTTCGTCAAGCTGGTCGTGGCGATGAACTGCGGGCCCAGATGGACCGATGATGGCGGAGCGTCCTCGAATAGCGCTTCGAGATAGACTTCATCCACCAGCACGCGCGCGCCCACGCGACCGGCCATCTCGCCGATGCGACGCAGGGTTTCTTCGTCAATCAGCGCACTGCTGGGGTTGTGCAGGTTCGTCAGGACAACTAGTCGCGTAGCTGAGGTTATCTTCGATTGCAGATCAGCGATATCGACACGATAACCGTCTTCAGGGCGGCGCGCGAAACGCTTGATCCTGGCGCCGAAATATTCAGCGAGCGCGAGCAGCGGCTCGTAGGTCGGCTGTTCGATTAAGACCTCGTCGCCGAATTCAATCGCCGCGGCCATCGCCAGGTGATTGGCCATTGAAGTACCGCCGGAGATTGTCACCACCCGCTCGGGTGCGACTCTCGCGTGCGTCGCCAGAGCATTGACTAATGGACCGTACCCGTAAGAGTTGTCGCCATTGATATCAAGGTCTTCGATGCTGGCGCCAAGTTCAGCGAAAGGTAAATTCAAGATCCCGCTCAACGCGAGATCGTATTTGACCTTCGCGCGAGTCTTGGCCCAGTGCATGTAAGTCGATTGAGTCTTCATAACGAGTGTCAGAACCGGGAGCGGTAGCGACCGGATCAAGAATTATCTTAATAGGAAGAATGGCACTTCGTTGTTTTTCAACGGAACGCTAGATCCGGTCGCTACCGCTCCCGGTTCTGACACGAACTGCCCACAGAAAATAAGCGGGCACGCCGAGCAACATAATTCCAAAACTTATGCCGCTGTTCAGCGGAAACTTGTAAAGCAGACTGAAAGTTATCACAGCACAAGCGGCTATGAAGAAAAGCGTCGTAAAGGGATGTCCCGGTACTCGGAACACATCCGATGCAGAAACCCGACCGTCAGGGAGGGTGCCGTCCCCTCTGTCCCCAGTGCCGACGTATGCACCCTCCCTGACGGTCGGGTTTCTGCGGAACACAAAAACACAGACCGCGGACAACGCAAAGAATATGACGTCGACCGAGACCACGTAATTCAGGATTTGTTCATACTTGCTGGCGACCAGTGCGATGACTATGGCCAGGCCTCCTTGCAGCGCAATCGCAAATGCAGGCACGCGCGCGCGATTGAGGGTCGCCAGTTGTTTGAAGAAAAGCTTGTCTTCGGCCATCGCGAAGTACACGCGCGGCGCTGTCAGCATGCTCTGGCTCAGAAACCCAATGGTTGAAATCGCGATACCCGCGGCGATGAAACGCGCGCCTTTATCACCCAGCGCCAGACGCATTACAGTAGTCGCGGGTGTTTTTGTTTGCGACAGCAAGTCCGCGCCGAGCACGTGCACACAGACATAGTTCACCGACAGGTAAACGACGATCACGCCAAGCACGCCGAGCAGTAATCCGCGCGGCAGATTCTTGCGTGGCTCGCGCACCTCGCCCGCCACGAAACACGCGGTCTGCCAGCCGCCGTACGCAAACTGCGTCGGAATCAACGCCGCGCCAAAGGCGATCAATGCCTGCCAGGTGGTAGAAGCATGAGCAACTGTTGTGTTCACGACGGTAGCCGGCTTCGCGAGCATCAAACCGAGTACGACGAGCACCGCGATCGCGGCGAGCTTCAGAAGCATGAAAATGTTTTGAGTGACACTTCCGGCGCGCACGCCGATGCAGTTGATCAATGTCAGCAGCGTCAACGCCGCACAACCCAGCAAGGCCGCGCTCAATTCACTCGCGTGGACGCCTAACAACTCGAACAGGTGATTGGCGAAGATGAGTGCGACCGCGGCCATGCCACCGGTTTGAATTACAAACAGCAAACTCCATCCGTAGAGAAATCCCATCAACGGATGCATGGCTTCGCGAATGTAGACGTATTGACCGCCGGACTCAGTGACCTGCGACGACAACTCCGCATAGATGAAGGCTCCGGCCAGCGCGATCAATCCGCCGACGGTCCACGCGCCCAGAATCAAAAAGGGCGTGTGCACCTGCTGGGCTACCACGTAGGGATTGGTGAAGATACCCGCGCCGATGATGCCGCCCATCACGATCATGGTCGCATCGAACAAGCCGAGCCGCCGGGCAAGTTGAGAATCAGTTGAAGTTGAGTTGGCGCTCACTCTTTCAAGAGTTGATTGGCGATGATCAGTTTTTGAATTTCAGAAGTGCCTTCATAGATGCGCAACGCGCGCACGTCACGATAGAGACGTTCGACTACAGAGCCGCGCACCAGTCCAGCGCCGCCGTGAATTTGCACTGCCTGATCGATGATGCGGGCGGCGGCTTCGGTCGCGAAGAGCTTTGCTTCGCTGGCTTCGCGCGTCGACGCCGCAGTTCCCGTGTCCTTCAAGTAAGCGGCGCGATAAACCAGGAGGCGCGCGGCGTCGAGTTCGGTCGCCATGTCGGCCAGCTTCTCCTGAATTAATTGATGCTCAGCGAGCGGTTTGCCGAATTGGGTGCGCGACTTCGCATGCAGCACACTTTCATCCAAAGCGCGCCGCGCCATGCCGCAAGCCGCGGCGCCGACACTGGCGCGAAATACATCGAGGGTTTGCAGGCTCAGTCGCAACCCGTCGCCTTGATTCCCGATCATATCTTCGGCCGGTATTCGACAGCTCTTAAATTCGAGTTCGCCGATCGGATGCGGCGCGATCAGCGCAGTCTTTTCGATCACGCTGAACCCCGGCATGCGAGCTGAGACGATGAACGCCGAAATCTCGGCGCGGCCGTCGTCGCGCGTGCCGGTGCGCGCGAACACGGTGTAGAAATCAGCGACACCCGCATTTGAGATGAAGCGTTTGCGGCCGTCGATCACGTACGTATCGTCTTCTTTGCGCGCCGTCGTTTTCAACGCCGCGACATCAGACCCGGCGTCGGGTTCCGTCAAGGCAAACGCGGCGATGGCTTTGCCGGTGCGCGCGCGCGCCAGCCAGAAATCGCGTACGTGTTCTGTCGCGGCCAGGCTGATTGCATAGGTCCCCAGGCCCTGCATCACAAAAGCGAGATCGGCCAATGACGAGGAATACGAGAGTGACTCGCGAATGACGCAGAACGCTCGCAAGTCGAATGGTTGGCCCGGCTTGGCCACGGCGGAGCTCAACAAATCGTTTTCCGCGAGTAACAAAACGTAGTCACGCAGAGCCTGCTCGGCATCGCGTTCATCGTCAGCCGCCTGAGCTTCGACTTCACGCTCGACGAGCTTCGCCATGACATCGGCCAGGGTGCGATGGTCAGCGGAGAAGAACGGCGTGGTGGTGATAAAGGAATCCATGTAAGCGCCGTAAATAGTAAATCGTAAATCGTGAATAGATAAAGCGGGGTTCTATTTACGATTTACGATTCACGATTTACTGAAAATGGCCGGTCGTTTTTCGATAAACGCGGCGTGGGCTTCTTTGAAATCCGGCGTCTGCATGCACAAGGCCTGCGCGACGGCTTCGGCTTCCAGTGCCGACTCGAAACTCATGTGCAGTTCTCGATTGAGCATCTCCTTCGTCTTGGCAATTCCCAGCGCTGGTCCATGCGCCAGTTTTTCGGCGAACTCGCGCGTGACGATTTCAAGTTGCGTGCGCGCGACCACGCGATTGTAAAGCCCTATGCGTTCCGCTTCGCGCGCGTCGACGAAATCGCCGGTCATCAAAAGCTCGGTGGCCTTCGCGAATCCGACCACGCGCGGCAACAGATAAGTTGCGCCCATATCGGTCCCGGCCAATCCGACTTTGACGAAGATAAAAGCAATCTTCGCTTCTTCGGCCGCAATCCGAATGTCCGAAGCGAGCGCGATGCAGGCGCCGGCCCCGGCGGTCGTGCCGTTAAGACTGGCGATGATGGGTTTGGGCAACGCGCGCATGTTGCGAATCAGATCGCACGTGAGTCGCGTAAATTCCAGGAGCCCTTCCGCATCACGTCCCTGCAAGGCGCCGATGATGTCGCGCACATCGCCACCCGAACAGAAGGCGCGACCGGCGCCGGTGATCACGATGACCCGCGCTTGCTTTTCATCTCGCAGCTTCGCGAAAAAGTCGGTCAGTTCATGATAGACCTCAAACGTGATCGCGTTGAGCCGCTCGGGCCGATTCAAGGTGATCGTGCCGATGCCGTCTTGTTGTTCGTAAAGAAATGATTTCGGTGAATGCATTTAGTAAATAGTGAATCGTCAATCGTAAATAGATAAATGCTTGCTATTCACGATTTACGATTAACGATTCACTAGATCACTGCCGTGCCTTCGATCTCGATCTTGGCTCGATCTTCCAGCAGACCGTTTACTTCGACCAGCACCATCGCCGGAAAATGTTTGCCCATGCGGGCGCGATAGCGTTCGCCGATTTCCTTCATGCGATCGCGATATTCATTCTTGTCGGTGACGTAGATGATCAGACGCGCGATGAATCTTGGCTGACCACCGGCCTCGGCCACGACCGTGATCACGTTGGCCAGCGCGCGATCGAATTGTTCGACCAGATCGTCGCTGACGATCTGTTGCTGTTCGTCCCAGGCGACCTGGCCGGCAATGAACAGGATGCGGGCCCCTGGGTTACTTAAGGCGCCGTTCGAATAACCACGCGGCGCGCCCAGCGATTCCGGATTTATTAAACGGATGCTCATTTTTGCTGGACGATTTCCAATTGATTGCCGCCGGGGTCGCGCACATAGAAGCGTTCCGTGCCGGGTATGGGTCGCGGATCGGGGATGATTTCGACACCCGCGTCCCGGAATCGTTGCTCAGTTTCCGCCAGGCTCGACACGTTAAAGCAAATATGACGGGAGCTCAGCAGCTCGCGCTCCTCGGCTTCAACCGAGAGATGCAGTTGATTGTCGCCGATCTGATACCACGCGCCGCTTTGGCGCGCCGCGGCCGGCTTGGGCACCTGCACCAGTCCCAGCAACGAGCCGTAGAAGTGCTTCGTCGCCGTTTCGAGTTCCGCAGGGACGGTGACGTTGACGTGATGAAGTGAAGTTACCATGGTAATCGGATGACTGACGGGTCAGTACCGTCCGCGTGAGCGGATGGATCATGAATATCTGCAAGGCCGGTGCGACACGATCCAACCCCTCACGGGGATGGTACCGACCTCTTATCGATGCTTCGCGGCAAACTCGCTCACGGCATCGAATCGTCCCTCGCCGGAAGATGCGCCCGACGCAATCTTCTCTGCCAGATACTTATTGAATTCAGTCGATTTGTTCTTCGGCACACTCAACGTTTGCCATTCACTTGATTTGAAATGCTTCGCGAGATAGACGATCTGGCCCACGTGATAAGCATAGTGAGCGAGCTGACGATTGATCGCCTGCACGACGGTATGATCCTGACCGCGGATTCTGATAGTGCGCATTAGATCTTCCGGTCGTAGCGGCGCGATCGCGGCGAAGGTGCAGGCCCAACCTTTCTCCCAATAACTAATCATATCTGCCTTCGTCGTCTCAGGCAGCATGACAAATTCCATGTCGCGATCGCGTTCCGGCTTTTCGCCGTCGGTAGTCAGAAAATCGCTCCAGCGCGAAAGCATGTTGCCCGCCAAATGTTTGATGTTGACCGCAATGCTATTCGACTCGTCGTCAATCGTGCGGAAGAAGTCCGCGTCATCGATTTGCTGAAAAGCGCCTTCCGCCAGTTTCTTATAGTCGCGAAAGGTGCGCAGCGCGTCTGCGAGATAGTGTGCGCCAATTGCTTGATCGTTCATGACGTTTAATGTAGCGCAAATTGTTAATTTGCGTTCTTTCCCGAGCAAGAATCCGCAAGTTAACAACTTGCGCTACAGCGCGCGGATTATATCACTCGTTCAGCCGTTGATGAGGGTCAGAACCGGAACGGTAGCGAGCGGATCAAATGACCCGCAGCTTTCACATGATCCCGTCGCTACCGCTCCGGGTTCTGACACGACGTTCAGAGCATCCACTGATGCCGATTAGGATAGTAAGATGGCGACCGATTGGGGAAACGCTTCTTGTATTTCTTATACCGTTCGTGCCAGTACGCATACCGCGTGTCGGAGGATTTCAGTTTCTGGTGTGGTATCGCGCGCAAATGATCCTCAATCTTCCGCATGTTCCCTGCGTGGAAACGCCAGTCGTACGTGCCCAGCTCATAAAGGCTGGTCAACGCATAGCCTTTGATCCGCCCCGTCATGTCGATGTAGGGATCGAAGTAACTCCAGACGAGTTGCCGCAAATTGGGAAACACAGGCTTGCGTCCGTGCAGACCAATGTCACGTGAACGCGCAATCGATCCCCAGCGCCCGTTTTTTTGAAACACGAAGATTACGTGATCGAGCAAGTCCCATGATTCGATATCCAAAAGCAGAGGTGGATATCCATGCTGCTCAAGAATCACCGCCGCTGAGACGCAGGCTTCCAAACAATGCGCTTCGTTTCGTTTGACGACTTCGCGAAATGAACGCATGGTGCCGCCGTGGCGTTCCCAGTTGTAAGGCATCGCGGTGAGCCACGCCTGCACCTTCCGGGGCGTGTTTAGTTTTTGAATCAGCCGCCATTCTTTCGCGGTGAAGGACTGTCGTGGCGGTCGCATGTTCATGACTTCGAAGTAGCATAATCCAGTTCGTATCAGAAGCCCGACCGTGAGGGAGGGCCGCTTACAACAGAGCCACGAAAAGACCATCTGACATTTGTCATTTGACATCTGTCATTTGTTGATTTGTGAAAATGAAAGCGATTCCATCTGCGATTCTGCTTCTCTCAAATGGACAAATCCCAAATATCAAATGACAAATGTCAAATGGTTTTTCCGCGCCAATCTTTGCCGAGTGGCCCTCCCTAACGGTCGGGCTTCTGACCCCTTAGCCGCTTGCGTCTCCTCAGTGTCTGATGTAAGACTTAGATTCAATTATTCACTCGCAACTCATCTCAGGATCGGAGCAAATAATGAGTTCTCCTGTACAAAAGACACTCAAACGGGACCCGTCGCAACCGTTGAGCACGAATGTTCATCTGCTCAATTGGGTCGACAAAATGGCGGCACTGACCAAGCCGGCGGCGATTCATTGGGTCGATGGTTCAGTCGAGGAAGACGAGATGCTCAAGGCCCAGATGGTCGAGAGCGGCACCTTCATCAAGCTTAACGAAGAACTGTGGCCGGGTTGTTACTACGCGCGCTCGCATCCATCAGATGTGGCGCGCGTTGAAGATCGCACCTACATCTGTTCGCTCTCGAAAGATGCGGCTGGTCCAACGAACAATTGGGAAGAGCCGTTTGCGATGCGGCGCAAACTGAAGGAACTGTTCGACGGCTCGATGCGTGGCCGAACGATGTACGTCCTGCCGTTCAGCATGGGTCCGGTCGGATCACCGATGTCGCAGATCGGCGTGCAGCTTACGGACTCGCCTTACGTGGTTGTGAACATGCGCATCATGGCGCGTATCGGCATGCCGGTCTACGCGGAGATCGACAAGGACTACAAACGCGTCGTCCCTTGCATGCATTCGGTGGGCGCGCCGCTTGCAGATGGCGAGCAGGACGTGCCCTGGCCGTGCAACGACGAGAAATACATCTGTCACTTTCCTGAAATTCGCGAGATTTGGTCGTACGGATCGGGCTACGGCGGGAATGCTCTACTCGGCAAGAAGTGTTTTGCGCTGCGCATCGCTTCGAACATCGCGCGCGACGAAGGCTGGATGGCCGAGCATATGCTGATTGTCGGCGTCGAGAATCCGCAGGGCGAAAAGACTTACGTGACCGCTGCGTTTCCGAGCGCCTGCGGCAAGACCAACTTCGCCATGCTCATTCCGCCGAAAGGTTTTGAAGGCTGGAAGGTTTATACCGTCGGCGACGACATTGCCTGGATCAAGCCGGACGCGAATGGGCGGCTGCATGCGATCAATCCGGAAGCCGGATTCTTTGGAGTGGCACCGGGAACTTCGAACAAGACAAATCCGAACGCCATGGCGACGCTGGCAAAGAATTCGATCTTCACGAACGTCGCGTTGACGCCGGAAGGCGGTGTCTGGTGGGAAGGCATGACTGATGAGCCGCCCGCGGAGTGCCTCGATTGGCAGGGCAACAAGTGGACGCCCGCGATCGCCAAAGAGACCGGCGCCAAGGCTTCGCATCCGAACGCGCGCTTCACCGCGCCCGCTTCGCAGTGTCCCACCATCGATCCTGATTGGGAGAACCCGAACGGTGTGCCGATCAGCGCGATCATCTTTGGTGGCCGCCGCGCGACCACGATGCCTTTGGTCTATCAATCATTCAACTGGACCTCGGGCGTTTACATCGGCGCGACGATGGGATCTGAGATGACGGCCGCGGCTTTCGGGGCGATTGGCAAAGTGCGGCGCGATCCTATGGCCATGCTGCCTTTCTGCGGTTATCACATGGGCGATTATTTCCGTCACTGGATTCGCATGCAGCGCTCGCTCGATGAGACGCCGAAGATTTTCCACGTGAACTGGTTCCGAAAAGACAAAGACGGCAACTTCATCTGGCCGGGCTTCAGCGAAAACATGCGGGTGCTGAAGTGGGTCGTCGATCGCGCACACGGCCGCACGCTCGGAAAAGAAACACCGATCGGTTGGACGCCGCATTACGACGACATCGATTGGCAAGGGATGGATTTCCCGAAAGAGCGATTCGACGAACTGCAAGAGTTCGATCATTCAGCCTGGCGCAGGGAAGTCGTCGGACATGAAGAGCTGTTTCTCGATCTGCATGACCGTCTGCCGCCCGAGATGATTTACGAACGCGAGTTGCTGATTTGCAGGTTGTAATCCAGATGCGGCTCTGCCGCATCGCAGTGCGGTAAGGCTTGCCTTACCGGCAACATTACTTAGATATATCTGCGGCGAGGCTCAGCCTCGCCGCTCTCTTTTGGGGAATGAAACACGGAAAGCCGGAGGCTTTCCGCACTGGTGCTGCGGCGAAGCCGCGGTGCATTCACTTCCCAAACACACTCGCCGGATTGATCCTCAACGCTGCTCTAGCCGCTGCTGCCGGTAGCCCGACGTTTCCTTTGTAGAACTCGATATGTGAATGCCTGTAGAGTGGTGATGAACCCCCCGGACCGCCGAGACTTCCTATTCTCATGCGATCGCCTTCAGAGGTGATTTGAAAATTTGCGACATGGAAGACGGCGAGCGTGACGTCAGTCAAGTTTCCCAGTTTCGGATAGTAAAAAGTCACAGCTGCATCCGTCGGGGTCGGCTCGCTGCTATGAGACGAGAAACCGTTGGGGACATACAAAGGCGATTCGCCGCGGCCATCAGGAGTTCCGTACAAGTGCATCGCATAAGACAGGTGACCGCGTCGCACTTTGCCGTCATCTCCGATCGTGTCTCCGCGATAGAGCGGATACGACGATCCCAGGCCGGCCGGCTCGAAACCATTAGCGCCGGCGACCGCAGTCGGCCCGCCAAAGATGTGCGCCAGGAACTTGTCGCATTCGGCCATTTCACCGGTGTACTCACGCACCACTGCGTTGCCCGGCAGGAACTTGTTGCTCTTCACACCGAGAGCGTGGGCGTACTTCACTGAATTATCTTCGTTATCTTCACCGACGCTCCAGGTCCTGGTGATGCCTTGCAGGTTCGCCATCCACGTCTGCGTCAGGGACTGAATTCCGTTCTTGCCGTAATTGAAAGTAACACTGCGTCCCGATGAATCGCTGACACCATGCAGCACCAAACCATTGGCCGTGTAGAGCAGAAACAGAGTCGGTCCATTCACCTGTTTGATTGTTGAGCAACGTAATTCGCCGTCCGGATATTGCGTGAACGTATAGCTCGTTCCATCCGGAGTTCTCACGATCTTCATGCCGCTTTTTTCGACCAGCTGCAGCCCTTCAATCGACATGTAGGTTCCGGCCATGCCGGTGCGCGTCAGTTCAATAAAGCCGACGCCTTTATCTTTGGTCAGCGTGGGCAGAAGGTATTTGCCGCCGCCCTCTTCGTCAAAATTCAAACTGTGAGTAATAGCCAGATCAAACTGGCCGGTTGGATAGGCCAACGACTGATCAAAACCCGCGTTGAGACGCGGCGCGCTCAGGCCAATCAGCGGCAATTCTTTGTTGTCCACATTCCATTGATAAGAAGTCGCGGCCTCTGAGCTGCCGGTCGAATCGACTGGCAGTTCAGGCAAGGTGACCGTTTTCGCCGCGGCGATCTGCATAACGATCAGAGCGACGATGGGAACCAGTCCCACCAGGATGCCGCGTACGTAAGATATTCGGAGGCGGTTGATCAGCATGTAATTTTCACCGTGTAAGTTTGTCGAAGCGAAACGACGCTTGAAATGAAATGCGTCAATTCCTTGAGCAGATCGGCGGGTCGAGAAGTCTTCTGCCGATCAATTTGACTGCGCGAAAGATGAAGCTTTTCCGGGGCAGGGACTCTTATTGACGAAGGTGGTAGTTCGACTGCTTGATTTCTACCAGTGGATCCATGTCAACAAACGCGGCGGGCAACGAGCGTTCGCCGAATCTCAGAGCAACCGTTGTGCCGTTTGGAAGCGACGAGATTCGGCGATCGGTTTCAGTGGCACGCCTCATGCGAAGGCCAGCGTGCGAATCGCGAAAACCGCGATTTTGATTGAACAACCAGTCATTCCCGCAGCATCTCGCTGAGGTTGAATGCCACAACCTGTCTCTTTTTGCACTGCCTGTCTTTTGCCCCGGCTCGCTTTGCTAACTCTTAGGTTTGAACTTCGCGGACGTCCGTGTGGGTATCGGAGTGTGCGGGTAGGCGGAACTGTTATGACTCAGAAAATTAATTGTGAAGTGCGCCATGCGGGCGCGACCGAAGCCATGCATATTCTCTTTACGCTTGATCTGGAAGGAAATTTTAAATCAGTAAACTCGGCGGGCGAACAACTGCTCGGGTACGATGCCGGAGAGTTGCGTCTGATGAATATCGCTGACCTGGTGGCGCCCGGGTTTTCTCATTATCTGCAAGGCCAAATTGCACGAGCTGTCGATGGCGAGTTGGGCGCTGTCTACGAAATCGAACTCTACACGAAAGATGGACACCCAATCGCGCTGGAGATCAGCACGCGCCTGATTACTCGCCACGGTTCCCCATTTGAATTGGAAGGGATTGCCCTTCCGTTAATTAATACACCTGGAGGTCGCCCTCGATGTCTGGACGAAGAGTTTTGGATTGGCCCCGGCCTGAACAGCCTGAAGCCTTTGACATTCATACCAACAAGGTAATAAATCATAGAAAAATGCCCGACTTAAAAGCACTGGTAGTTGACGATGACGATTTGATTCGCAGCAATGTTGCCGAAGTTTTGAGCAACGAAGGCTGGGACGTCACCGAAGCGGAATCGGCCGAGCGCGCGCTCGACTTGCTGCGCGATGACGCGTGGTCGCTGGTGTTCTGCGATGTGAAGTTGAGCGGCAATAACGATTATGAAGGTTACGACGTGCTGCGCAGGTTCAATGAAGAGCAGCCGGAGGCGCAGATTGTTTTGATGACCGGACACGGTTCGGCCGTCGGCGCTCTCGATGCGGTTTCCTCGGGCGCGTACGACTACCTGATGAAGCCGTTTGAGATTTCCGACGTCAAGCGGATTTCACAAGCGGTTCGCGGCGGCATCGAGAAGCGCGCGCGGCGCACTACCGGCGACCTGCCTTCGCCTTCGGTCTATACCTCGGACATCGACCTCGTGGGCGTCAGCGCGGCTTTTGTGGAAGTGATGAAGTTGGTCGGCCGCGTCGCGTCTACCAATCTTCCCGTTCTCATTACCGGCGAGTCGGGCACCGGAAAGGAAATCGTCGCGCGTGCGATTCACCGGCGCAGCGCTCGCGGCGAAAAGCCCTTCGTGGCGGTCAACTGCGGGGCGCTGCCGGCGGAACTGATCGAATCAGAACTGTTTGGTCACGTGCGCGGTTCGTTCACGGGCGCGACCGTCGACCGCCGCGGACTCTGGCAGGAAGCCGATAACGGGACGGTGTTTCTGGATGAGATTACCGAAACGACGCCGGCATTTCAGGTGAAGCTTTTGCGCGCGTTGCAGGAAGGCGAAATCCGGCGCGTGGGATCGAACCAGACGCAGCGTGTCGATGTGCGGGTGATCGCCGCTACCAATCGCGATGCGGAAGACGAAGTTCGCCAGGGACGATTTCGCCAGGATCTACTCTATCGTTTGAATGCCGTCACGATTCACCTGCCGGCCTTGCGCGAGCGTCGTGAAGACATTCGACCATTGGCGAAATATTTTGTTGAGCGAACGCTCGGTCCGGACGCCCGGCCGATTGGGTTTTCCAAGGAAGCCGTGTGGATGCTCGACAATTACGATTGGCCCGGCAACATACGCGAGTTGGAAAATGCCATCGTGCGCGCGACGGCTCTTTGCGATCAAATTGTTCGTCCCGAGGATTTGCCTGAGCGCGTGCGGCGTTCGTTCAAGGCGATTGGAAAAGAAACCAACGGCGTGCGCGCGGAAGCGCTGGACGATGACGAAGCTCTTTTGCCGCTCGGTGAGATTGAGCGGCGGCACATCCTGCGAGTGCTCTCGCGCACCGGCGGAAATAAGCAGGCCGCCGCGCGGATTCTGGGAATCGATCGCACGACGCTCCAACGTAAGCTGGAGCGGTATGATTTGGAATCGGGGAACGGTAGCAACGGTTCTTGATGCGACCAAAAGGCGCACCCAATTTTCTCTAGCCCAGCCGTTTACGGCTGGGACAATCAAATCCAAAACGATAGAAAGCCCCATTCAATGGGGCTTTCTAGTTTCTGTACCTGGGTCCCCGGCGTGAACGCCTGGGCTAGAGAAACGATCTCCGTTACCAGCTAAGCGGCTACGGATGTTGAGTTCGAAAGCCGGCGGCGGCGCGCAATCTCGTGGGTCATCTCGGCGATTTGCTGGCGCTCGAATGGCTTCGCGACTACCCAATCAACGTGCGCGGCTTGTCTGTCATGCGAACCGAAGGCTTCGCCCCAACCGGTAATCACGGCCACGGGAATTCTGGTATCCCGTTCGCGCACCGCACGCGCCAACTCCCAACCATTCATGTCGGGCATGCCGACGTCCGTGAAGATCGCATCGAAATTTGTTTTATCGAAAAGCGACAAAGCCTGGTAGCCACCGCTGGCCACAACCGCATCGCAGCCTTCCTTAATCAGAATATCCCGGAGCAGGTCGCGCACGTGTTCTTCGTCATCGACCACGAGAATGCGTGGCCGGGATGTCTTCACGCGGTTTGCGGGCAGCGGAAAGAGACTCTGAGTTGTGACGACTTCTTCGGTGGCTTTCGGAATCGGCAAGCGAATGCGAAACGTGCTGCCGACACCGAGTTTCGATTCCACGTCGAAGGTACCTTCGTGCCGGCGGATGATGCCGTAACTGACCGCGAGTCCGAGGCCCATGCCCATCTGATCCTTGGTCGTAAAGAACGGATCAAAGACGCGCAGTCGTGTTTCTTCCGACATGCCGGTGCCGGTGTCGCCGACGGAAATCTCAACGGCGTCCTTGGCCTTTCGCGCCGAGAGCACGAGGTCGCCGCCGTTCGGCATCGCGTCGACGGCATTGAATACGAGATTGACCAGGACCTCGCGCATTTCTGATTCATCACCGCGAATCATCAGGTCGTGCGGGCAATGCATCTCGAGATTGATGTGGACGTTGGCAGCTTCCGCGCGATTCTTCCAGCGAGGCCGGGTGATTTCGGCCACGTCGAAGAGCAGCTGGCGCACGTCGGCTAATTGGAAATCATGATCGCGGCGTTGACGCGCAAAATCCTGAATGCGCTTGACGGTTTTGGCCCCGTCCTTCGCGGTCTTGATGATGATGTTCAGGCCCGCCTGGATTTTGCGCGGGTCGTTAGTGTCGAGCAGCAACTGCGCGCGGCCGAGAATTCCCGCCAGCGTGTTATTGAAATCGTGCGCCACGCCTGAAGCCAACTCGCCCAGGGCCGACATTTTTTCGATTTGCGTGAACTGTTCGCGGATGCGTTTCTGTTCGGCGATATAGTGATTGAGCTCGGCGACATGACGCTCGGCTTCGGCGGCGTGCGCGGCGGCGGCTTCCGCGGTGGCCGCGGCAGCCATCACTTCGATGTTGCGAAGATAGGTGCGATAGGTGAGGTAAACAATCGCGACGATCGGCGTCATCGCCACCAGGGCGAAGAAGCCGGCCACGTCAGTCATCTTCGCAGCGATACCCGCAGTCGAGGCGCCGGCGAAATAGGTTATCGAGGCCCACAGATAATACTTGACCCAGGTGTGCCAGACTGCTTCATCCGATTTGAGCGCGCTGTAGATCGCCGCCAGCGAAGAGTTGCTGACATATTGGACCAGCGCCATCACGCAGAGCGCCATGACAAATTCTGCCGAGAACGCTCCATGGCGAAGCGCACCGATATCGCCGAAGAACAACCGCACCACCATGACCGTGGTAAAGGTCGAACAGGCCATCATCGCGCCGTTGAAAGCAATCGTGAGCGGGCTAATCGCAATTGATTTCTTGCTGAAGCGGACGGAAGAAGAGAACGCTTCGAGGGCCGCGAGCAGCACCGCAGCTTCGCCGCCATAAATCAGAATCGTCAGAAAGAAGAAGGTGTCAGAGACCGAAATGTGTCCGCTGATGCGCGGGATGCGAATCGTCAAGCGCGAGCTCACGGCGACCGTCAGGACCGTCAAAGCCAGCAGCCGCCCATCGATGCGCTCCACCGGAAAATGACGCAAGGAATAAAGAACTGCGCCCAGAGCTGCCGCGATAATCGTCAGCATGTACGCGCGAATGACTGTTTGTCGGTTCATGAAGGTTCCTTCGGTTAAGGCCGGCGCACGAGGCGCTGGCGATTAACTGTCCGTCTCGGTTCGCAGGAAGATCGTGTCGTAGAGACCACGCGAAACGAATCCCAGTTGCTTGAAAAATTCCTGCGCCCCGCGGCGCTCCGGGTTGACCAAAACACTGACTGAGCGGGTGTGATTCAAAAGGATGCGTGCTAATTGCGCCAGACATCTCGATCCGTGACCCTGGCGGCGATATTCAGGATGAACATAGATGCCTTCAAGATAAACGACCTCTTCCGTATCGCTGATAACGTCCGCCTTGAAGATCAATTTGTCCTGCTCGACCAACACCCAGGTGCGGCGCTCTTCGATGCGGCGGCGGCAGCGTTGGCGAAATCCGTCCGCGTCCACGAGCAATGGATTGACGCCGCTCTCTTCAAAGGCCATCGTCGCGTGGACGGGCACGACCCGGGATAAATCCCAGAGATGCGCCAGCCGCAGATTCTCAGCGTAGTCCGCCGCGATCGCCGCTGCGTTCAATTCCATCAGCACCTCGCGACAAAGGCGGCGTTGGGACTGGCCGTGCGGCGCGTAGTATGTCCAGAAGCGCTCGACCATTTCCTGCTCACCCATTAACAGGTGGACCCGCGGAAACTGCTGGGCCAACCGGGCAAACTCCCGCACAGCGTTTTCGCTGCGCGCGTCGACGAAGATGCCGTGGCCGATGAGCGCGACGCCGACCAATGCACCCGCAACGTCGCGGCAACCGTAGAAGGTGCCGCGATTGAACTTGTTTTCGAGTCCGTTGTCGCGAACCAGTCCCGTCATTACGGCGTTGTGCAGCGCGCGTTCCGTCAGAAAGTCCAGCACTTCAGTTTCGTTCTCGTTCCTCAGGCGCGTCGTATTTACCGCCGGACGCATTGATAACGGAGAGATTGCCGTTATCGGGTGCTCAATAAGTGTGGGTGATTCAGTTATCATTTCACTCCTTACCACGGGGGTTACTGAGACGAACGATTAGTACTTGAAACAATCCCGGCCGTTGTCGGCCGGAACCACGGTGACGGTCATCGGATCGGATTTCGTAGTCGTCGACATGCCCTCAACGTTGGCGTTAGTGCCGAGAATGGCGTCGCTGACCAGCACGCCGTCACTGACGAGGACGCCGTCACTAACGAGCACGCCGTCACTGACCAGCACACCGGAACTCAGGAATAGAGTGCCGCCCGACATCCTGGTGCCGTCGCTGACCAGGACGTTGTCGCTGAGATGAACTCCGTCTGACAACATCGAGTTTCTGACCAGGGTTCCCTTGTTAACCATGACGCCGTCGCCCATCAACACACCCAGACCATAGATCTGCTGATACTTCGTAATCAGATCCAGGCCGGTCGCGAAGTTATGCTTGAGAATGACGCCCTGGGCCCAGGTAAAGGTCTGTCCGGCGATCGTTGTTTGCGGCATGGGCGTGCCGGAAATCGACAAAAGGGGCGAGCCAACCTGCACGCCGGCCATCAGATTTCGGCGCAACAGCTTGACGAGCCGGACCGAGCCTTCGATGTTCACTTCGCCGGCGCCCTGCTCGAGCATATTGAAGCCGGCCAGGGGCTGGGCCGTGTACATCAGGAGCATCTTCACCATGTTCGGCGTCAACGTGGGATCAGCCTGAAACAACAGCGCTGCTGCTCCCGCGACCACCGGCGTTGCCACCGAAGATCCGTTGAGATACATCATGCGACGGCCTTCGATTTTGCTCACGCCGGCATCCAGCCACGGATTGTGTTTGATCAGATAATTATTGGAAGCAGCCGCGTCGATGATCTTGTTGCCGGGCGCGACGAGGTCAGGCTTAATCAAATGGTCGTAATGCCTGACGCCGGACGAATCGAGATAACTGCTGCGCGTCGGACCGCGCGAGCTATAGGTCGCGACACCGTCATCCCGGCGTTCGTCGGTGCCGAATGTATTTGAGGCGCCGACCGTAATCGCTGACGGTTCAATTCCCGGAGAGTGCACCTGTCCGTAGACCTTTTTGCCGCTGGTCCCCAAACCGTTATTGCCAACGGCTGCGACCACGACGATGCCGGCGTCAACCAGCTTGCGGACAGCGCGGCAGACGGGATCGTAGATGTATGAATCGACCGCGGGCGCGCCGAGACTCATGTTCACAACTTTGATGTTGTAGGTATTTCGGTTCGCGAGGACCCAATCGAGCGCGGTCAGCACTGATGAAACCTTGCCCGAGCCGCTCGAGTTCAGCACTCGCAGGTTGATCAAGTTCGCATTCGAGGCGATCCCGGTGAACTGGGCATTGGCGATTCGTCCATTGCCCGCCGCGATCGAAGCCACGTGTGTTCCATGGCCGAATGGATCGTCAACGCGACCTTCGCCGGTAAAGTCATGACTGACGATCACGCGTGAACGGCCACGACGATCGAGAAACGACGTGTGGTTCGCATCAATCCCCGAATCCAACACCGCGATGCTGATGCCGCTCCCATCCAGGCCGGTTGAGTTAGGCGCACTCGCCATCCGGGCCGCATCTGCGCCGGTGGTCGCGGAGACGTGGCCGAATGAAATGTTCTGTCGATCGAGCGAAATAAAATCGACGTCCGGCCGGGCCGCCAGTTCGTCAACGACCTTCACCGGCAGATCAATTATGCGAGCGTTGAATTGCCGCAGGGTCGCTTTGACCTGGCCCGATTTTTTGGCCACATCGGATTCAAAATTTTGATTGAACGCCTTGTCGTTGAGTTGAACGATTACCGGAATCGACGCCGTTGGGGCAACACTGCGAGCCTTATCGACGACGTCGCTGGAAACCTTATGGGCAAACGGAGACTTCGGATAAGGTTTTCCGCGAACACCGGCTGCTCTTTGCGGAATGAAGTTGAAGGTAAGAGCAGAAATCAGTAGTAAGACAAAAATCACATATTTCACGGTGGGGCAACCGTATTTCATGAGCACCTCGTTTTTCTCGACGAATTCAGTCAGCAATTTGAAAGGCACTAGCCGATTCTGAAGCCGCGCGTGGTACTTTTAAGGGCAATGTACCAACCTGACTTCTATGCCCAGGGAAAGTCCAGGCCGTAGAAGAAGAACTGAGTCTGAAAAGAACCGCCTTAATTCGACGGTAGGTATCTAAAGGCGACGGAGAGAAGGGCTGACAAAACGGTAATACTAACGGTCGACTCTACGCATCGTCAAAAGTGAAACGGGGAAACCGACTGTTTTTGACGATAGCCTCTCCTCAATCAACATCGCTGCTTGATCAATCTCGCACAGCGAACCCGAAGTCTTGTAGCTCCGCATTGTGCAACAGCTATACCCATTTCGCTTCAGATCGCAGCCGATTGTCTTCGGTCGGCCAAACTTTATTGAAATCGCCGGTTTCTCGCGCAATTTCAGTGAAATTAAAGCCCCGCACCATTTGCGGTGGGGCGCCAAAGTTGTCAGCCGTGGCCTGACACATTGACCGGGCGATGCCTGCGGCGTGCAAAAGTCCGCACGGCTTACCGAAACCGCTGCAGTGGAATCCCTGTTCGTCTCACTCGTCGATCTCCCAGCGCCCGACCGAATCAGTATTTGAAACAGTCGTTGCCGGTATCCACCGGAACGACCGTGACCGTGCTGGGGTCGCCGTGCGTGGTCGCAGACATGGCCTGCATATTCGAATCCGGACTGAGCATGCAGTCGCTGACCAGGACGCCATCGCTGACGAGGACGCCGTCGCTCACGAGCACGCCGTCGCTGACGAGCACACCCGAACTCATGAATAGAGAGCCGCTGGCCATGGTCGCGCCGCTGCCAATCTGGACGCCGTCGTGCAAAGCCACGCCGCTCGTCAACATCGAGTCGCTGACGAGCACTCCATCGCTGACCAGGACGCCATCGCTGACGAGCACGCCAAGCCCGTAAATGGCTTGATACTTCGTAATTAAATCCGAACCAGTGCCGAAGTTGTATTTGAAAAGAATTCCCTGCGACCAACTAAAGCTCTGACCCGCGATCGTGGTTTCCGGAAAAGGTGCGCCGGCGAAAGTCAGCAGCGGAGCGCCCACCGGTGTGTTGGGCGTCAGGTCCATGCGGATCGATTGGGCCAGGCGGATTGCGCCTTCGATATTGATCTCGCCCGCGCCTTGCTCGAACATGTTGTACCCGGCCAGAGACTGCGCGGTGTACATCAGAATCATCTTCACCAGGTTGGGCGTGAGGCGTGGATTGACCTGCAACAACAACGCGGCCGCGCCTGCGGCGATCGGCGACGCCATCGAGGACCCGCTCATGTACATCATGCGCCGCTCTTCTGCCTGGCTGACGCCGGCATCGAGCCAGGGGTTGTGAGTCACCAAATAATTATCGGGCGACTCAGCATCGATGATCCGATTGCCCGGCGCCACGATGTCCGGTTTTATCAGATGATCGAAATGTTTGATGCCCAGCGAATCGACATAAGCGCTGCGCGTTGGTCCACGTGAACTGTAAGTCGTGACCACGTCATCGCCGCGACCGTCCGTCCCGAAGGTGTTGGCCGCGCCGACCGTAATTGCCGACGGTTCGTTACCGGGCGAGTGTATCTGGCCGTAAATCTTCTGCCCGGCACTGTTCAGTCCATTGTTGCCGGCCGCGGCCACCACCACGATGCCGGCATCGACCAGTTTGCGGACCGCGCGGCAAACCGGATCGTAGGTATAAGAGTCGACGGCGGGCGCGCCCAGACTCATATTCACAACCCGAATGTTGTATCGCCATCTGTTGGAGAGGACCCAGTCGAGAGCATTCAGGACCGACGAGACATTGCCGGAGCCGGTTGAGTTCAAGACCCGCAGGTTGATTAGGTTCGCGTTGGGTGCAATGCCGGTGAACTCCGCATTCGAAATTCTGCCGTTGCCCGCGGCGATCGACGCGACGTGCGTTCCGTGGCCGAAGGGATCGTCGGTGCGACCTTCATTCGTGAAATCAACACTCGCCACCACGCGCGAATGATTACGGCGATCAAGAAACGATGTGTGATCTTGATCGATGCCCGAGTCGAGCACGGCGATACCGATGCCGGTGCCGTCCCATCCGGAGATACGCATTTCCTTCGCAGGCCGAACCGCATCAGCGCCCGTAGTAGTGGTCACGTGGCCCAGGCTCACGTTCTGGCGATCAAGCGAAATAAAGTCGACATCAGCTCGGGCTGCGAAATCATCGACGGCCTTCACCGGTATCTCGATCGCCCTCAGGTTGAAAAACTTCAACCGGGCGCCTCGGAATCGGCCTTCACGTTTGGTTACGTCCCAATCAAAAGTCGTGTCGACGCGATCATTGAGCTGAACAATTAAAGGAACAAGCTGGTTTTGCGACATGCCGCGTGTCTTCTCGATCACGTCGCGCGAAATCTTGTGGCCGTGAGGTTCGTTGGGGTGTACACGCCGCCGAACGGCGTGTTGCGGAATAACGATGACTAGCAAGATGCATAACATCAACCAGCAGAGACTGATGTTTTTTACGGTGGGGCAACCGTATTTCATATCACCTCGTTTTCTCGACGGCTCAGAAAAAGCTTACAGGGATGGGCTGCTTTCTGAAGTCGTACGCGGTACGGTTTCTTAGGCGTCGTACCTACCTGACTTCCAAGCTCAGGGCAAAGCCCTGGTACTAGGGATTACGTCCAAAACGAGCCAACCTGTCGGGCAGCAGGCTGTTAACACCAATATATAAAACGAGGAGAGAACTGAAGGGGCCGATATACTAACTCCACCTTGGCCCATCGTCAACAGGCGTTCGGGGCGCCTATCTCATGCAAGCGGTATCATCGCCATTGAGCGCTTTTGACGCGACATCACCGACCATGATCCCGTCTCCAACCATGATTCCATCGCCGACCATAATGCCGTCGCCGACCATGATGCCATCCGGCAACAACAGACCGTCGCCCAGTAACAGGCTCAGGTCGAGGAACGGCAGTCCTTCTGTGATGGAGCCACCATTGCTGGTAACCGCATTAAGTTGCAGCGTTACTCCATCAGTGACTTTGGTAATGTCGGGGGATTGACCGTTGGAACTTTCTATGACGCCGTCGGCGAGAATGGATCCCTGCGCATAAACCTTCTGATAGCGAGTTATCAATTCGTCGCCGTAGGCATAAGCATGATTGCAAACCATACCGCCGGCCCAGACAAACGTCTGTCCGCTAACGGTCGTTTGCTTGACCGGCGTCTCCGGCAACATCGGCGCTCCCAGAGGCGTGGACGCCGACAAATCCGAACGCACCAGTCCGGCCAATCGCACCGCGCCTTCGACATTGATTTCGCCCGCGCCCTGCTCGAACGAATTCGCTCCCGCCAGCGGCTGAGCAGTGAACATAAGAATCGCTTTGATCAAGCTCGGCGTTAGATTCGGATTGGCCTGGAGCAGAAGGGCCACGGCCCCGGCCACGACCGGCGCTGACATTGAAGAGCCGCTGAGATACATCATACGGCGCGCCGCCTCGCTGCTGACTTCGGCATCAAGCTCGGGATGGGTCGCGAGCAGGTAATTATCCGCCGCCGCGGCGCCGATGATCCGGTTGCCGGGAGCGACTACATCAGGTTTCAGCAGATTGTCGTAGTGTCTGACTCCGCCATCGTCAACCGTGAAACTTCGCGTCGGGCCGCGCGAACTGTAAGTGGTAATTGAATCGTCGCCGCGCGCATCTGTGCCGAAGGTGTTCGACACGCCTACCGTAACTGCTGACGGTGCATTACCCGGCGAGTGAATCTGTCCAAAAACCTTGGTGCCGTTCTGGTCCTTTCCATTATTGCCGGCCGCGGCGACGACCACGATTCCCGCATCCGTCAGCCGACGCACGGCCTGGCACAAAGGATCGTCCAGATAAGAATCGACCGCCGGCGTGCCAATGCTCAGGTTGACCACGCGGATGTTATAGAGATTGTGGTTTGCCAGGACCCAATCCAAGGCAGCCAACACACTCGAGGTGGTGCCCAAACCCTGCGAGTCCAAAACCCTCAGATTGATGAGCTTCGCATTCGGCGCGATCCCGGTAAACGCGCCGTTGGAAATCTGGTCGTTACCGGCGGCAATCGACGCTGCGTGGGTTCCGTGGCCATAAGCATCATCGGTGCGGTTCTCATCGGTGAAGTCGCGGCTCAGAATCACCCGGCTCAATCCAAGTTGATTGCGGAAAGCGACATGATCGGCGTCTATGCCGGAGTCGACCAGCGCGATACCGATCCCGGATCCATCGTAAGTAGTTGTCGTCGTAATCAGTCCGCCCAGCTCAGAGGTCGTGTGGACGCGAGCGGCCGCGGTGCCGGTAGTTGTTTCGACGTGACCAAAACTCGCGATTTGGCGATCGGGCGAAACGAAGCGGACCTGGGGCTGAGACGCGAGTGCTGCGACAGCATTTAAGGGCAGTTCCAGCGCGTGCATGTTTATCGCGTTCAGGCGCCGCGTCACGGTTGCGCCAGGCATTCGCCCAACCAGGTCGGTAAGCGTCGGCGATGAACCATTGAACTGGACAATTACATTGACACGATCATTGCCGGCGGGACGGCCAGGCCGTCGATCTAAATCCGGCGACGTCCTGGGCTGTGTATGAGATGAGTCTGACGCGAACGTTCGCGCGCCGGGAAGCCCGGCGACTAGCAAAGTGGCCGACAGGACAAATCTTAGAAATCTGGTGCGCTGGCGCATATGAGAATCTTTCCGGCTCTCTCAACGACTGTCGCGAAGCTTGCTGTCTTTTGAATGTTCGGGGGGCGACAAGCAGTGCAACAGCCGTACCTTTAATTCGCAGCTCGCGTGAGAATGCTCTTTCAACTTCAAGTGAAATCTTCACTCTGGTCCGTGATCTTGTTGATTGGAAAGCGCAGCTGATTCAGTCCGCAGGGTTGAATCGATTCAAGCTCGCCCGGCGATGAAGCTGGCAAACGCGCGTCGACGTCTGCTGATTCCTGCACAGCCGTTCAGGCCGCCGCAGCAAAAATCATCGCGCAGTGCTGCAACGACACAAATCCTGTTGGTTTGCGCTCGGTTAATCACTGGCACTGCTGTTGCCGAGTGGGCCGTCCCCCGGAAAGAGGTTTGATATGAGTGAAACAAAGCCCCATCTCCTCATCATCGATGATGATGACGAGATTAGAGATATCCTGGACGAGTTGTTGGGCCGGGTCTATGACTGCACGACCAGTAGCTCGGCCGCCAGCGCTTTGGAGCTGCTGGCGACAGAAACGTTCGATTTAATCCTGACCGACATCAACATGCCTGAAATGACCGGGCTTGAGATGATTCCGCACCTGACCAATCTCGCGCCCCGCTCGGTGGTAGTGATGATTAGCGGACAGCTGATGATCGAGTCGGCAATCGATGCCATGCGCGCCGGCGCCTTCGACTACATCACCAAGCCGTTCGATTTGATACAGGTCAAGAGCGTAGTCTCGCGCGCCCTGGATCATGGTAAGCACCTGCGAGAATCGACCCCGGCCGATAGTCTCAAAGACAAGGCCGCCGAGCGTTTGGCGCAGGCCCTGAAGGACGGCGCGTTCGTCGTTCACTACCAACCACAGGTCGACATTCAATCAAGTACCATCGTCGGCGCCGAAGCGCTGGTGCGTTGGAATGATGAAGGCGGTTTGCGTCTGCCGGGTGAATTCATTCCGCTGGCGGAAGAAACGGGACTGATCGTTGAGTTGGGCGAATCGGTTTTGCGCGCCGCATGTGCGCAAGCCCGCCGGTGGCACGACTCGGGTCTGCTGAACTTTCGCGTGGCGGTAAATGTCTCGCCGCAACAACTTCAACACGACGATTTCCCCGGAACGGTGGCGGAAATCCTCGAGACCACCGGCTTGCCACCGCAGAACCTTGAGATCGAAGTTACCGAAACATCGTTGATGCAGGATCCCGAGGCCGGCATCCGCACCTTAAATGCGCTCAGAAAGATGGGAGTAAAGATCGCCATTGACGATTTCGGCACCGGCTATTCTTCGCTCGGCTATTTAAAACGTTTGCCGATCGATTCGGTAAAGCTCGATGCGTCATTCGTCAAAGACGCGACGCGACATCCGGACGATGCAGCATTGGTGATGGCCATTATCACTCTGGCGCATAACCTGAGAAAGAAAGTGATCGCCGAAGGCATCGAAAGCGAAGATCAATTGGCGTTTCTGCGTCTGCTGCGATGCGATGAAGGGCAGGGATATTTTCTGGGCCGTCCGCGCAGTTCGGACGAGTTGGGATTTACCTTAGCGAGTCTTGCAGCTGATACCAGCCGCATGCCGCAGATGATGTTCAAGACATTCTCGGGCGCGAACCAGTACGCCGCTGCCTAGCGAAAAATTAACTCTAGGCAGTTTTTGCGGAAGACGACACTCCAAATAATCTTTCCAGCGCCGGCCCCATCACTTTGGTGCCGTACTCGCCGGCAGCGAAACTTTTGAGCTTGTGCTGCTCATCGAACAGATAATACGCGGGCACGTAACCGTGCTCGTTTAGAAACGCATCGCGCAGTTTATGCTCGTTGTCGATGGCGCGCGGCTCAGAGATGCCATATTTTTCTGCCGTGTCGCGGACAGCATCGACGTCGGTGTCTTCGGGATAACGCGGCATGTGGATGGCGATGGTGCGCAACCCGGCCGTCGCGTATTTCTCGCGCCATTCCGCAACCGTTGGCAGATTGTCTTTGCACATGCCGCAGCTCACCGACCAAAAGTGAATCAGCAGGGGGCGGCCTTCGGCATCCTTGAGCGCTTCCTCAGCCGAACCGGATAGCCATTCAGTTGCGCCTTCGAGCGAAGGCAAGGGGGTACCAATCCTCATTGGCATGATCGAATCCTCTCCGACATTCGTCCTATCTGTCCTTTGGTCCCATAGGTCCCATAAAAAAATGGGACCTATGGGACACCCGGACCTCTTCCAAAGCTAGGCCTTAATGGTTTCCTGTCCTGGGCGCCACTCTGCCTGGCAGAGACCGCCAGTCTGCAAAGCCTGAATGACGCGCAGCGTCTCTTCGGCCGACCGTCCAATATTCAGATCGTGGACAACCTTGTAACGCAGGACGCCTTCCGGATCGATCACAAACAGACCACGAAGCGCGATGCCCCGATCCTCGATTAGCACGCCGTAATCTTTCGACATCTTTTTGGTGATGTCGGCGCCCAACGGAAAGCGGAGACCTTCGACGCCGCCTTTGTCGCGCGGCGTTTGCAACCAGGCGCGATGCGAAAATGCCGAGTCGGTGGAAATGCCGATTACTTCCGCGCCGATGCCTTCGAAGTCCTCATAGCGATCGCTGAAGGTGGTGAGTTCGGTCGGACATACGAACGTGAAATCCAACGGATAGAAAAGCAGAACGACCCACTTGCCGCGATAATCGGAAAGCTTCACCGGCTCATTCAGTTTCTCGATGTTTTTGGTTGACGGAATATCAAAATCAGGTGCGGGCTGGCCGACCTGAGCTGAATCATAAGTTGCTGCTACTGCTGTACCTGCTGCTGACATCTTTCCTCCTAAGTGATTTGTGTAGCGCAAGTTGTTAACTTGCGAACTTCTTTCCTGAGAGCGCAAGTTAACAACTTGCGCTACTCGCGGCAGTTCGGACAGAGACCCACCAGGGTCAAGTGAATCGACTCCGCCTTGAATTTCGACGCTCGCGCTGCGGCCCGCGTCAAAGCCACCGTGCCCGGCAAATCAAAATCGACCAGCTTCCCGCACTCGGAACAGAGCGCGTGATCGTGACGGTCTGTTTCGCGATCGTAACGGCTGGCGCCGTCGCCGAATTTGATCTCATGAACCAGGCCCTCATCCCGCAAAAACCGCAGCGAGTTATAAACCGTGGCGAAGCTAATCCCGGGAAGTTTCCGACGGGCCGCATCGAAGACCTCGGCGGCAGTGGGATGATGATCACCCGCCTGCACCGCGTCGAGCACAACCTGACGCTGGCGAGTCAACCCCGCCACCGCCGATTTGGTCTTCAGCCTAGCCATATATGGAATTATAATAATTCTAAATTAAGAGTCAAGCGCGCGGCGTATCAGAAGCCCGACCGTGAGGGAGGGCGGGTCCCGGACGAGTTGCTGCAAGGGAACGATATGGCGCACCGGGCCTCCCTTACGGTCGGGCTTCTGACACCGGATCTGTGCTACGAAAATTAAAAGAAGGTGCCGTTTAGAGCCGGCACTTGTGCCGGCGCGTCAGGGCCGGACAAGTCCGGCTTCTAAACGTTCGCCGTGGATTTGTTAACCGGCTTGAATGAATCTGTGCGAACGGGTTAGTCTTAGTATGTTCAAAGAACAATCGAATTAATTCAAAGGAGGAACTCGATTCCATGCCTCAAGTTGGAGATGTGGCGCCGGACTTCGAATTGAAGAGTCATCTCGAAAAAGACAAGAAGGTGAAGCTCTCAGATTTCCGTGGCCAGAAAAATGTCGTGATTGCGTTTTACCCGCTCGCCTGGACACCGGTCTGAACGGCGCAGATGCCCGCGTACGAGGCCGACCTCGAACGCTTCGCGGGCTATGATGCTCAGGTGCTGGGCATCTCAGTTGACAGCGTTCCCTGCAATACCGCCTGGGCCAAGAGTCTCGGCGGACTTTCCTACGATCTTCTCAGCGACTTTCATCCTAAAGGCGAAGTAGCCAAAGCGTACGGCGCTTATCGTGCCAACGACGGCATCAGCGAGCGCGCACTCTTCATCGTCGATAAGGAAGGCAAGCTCGCCTTCGTAGACATTCACAACATTGCCGATCAGCCGGACAACGAAGATTTATTTGAAGTGCTGCGCAAGCTTTAGGGATTTCTCTGTGTCCTCTGTGGCGATTGTTTCTCGGCATTATTGAACCACAGAGGACACAGAGGACGACAAGAATAGAAATGACCATCTCACGCAAATGCGTTCCGTTCACCCCATTCGAACGCGAATTGTCAAAGAGCACGATCGCCATCGTCACCGCCGGCGGCGTGCACCTGAAGGACCAGGCAGGATTCAATATCGCTGACGAGCTCGGCGATCTGACGTATCGAGAGATTCCACCCGACGTCGATTCGTCGCAGTTAATGGTGACCCATCATCACTACGATCATGCCGACGCTGATGAAGATATCAACGTGGTCTTTCCGATCGATGTGCTGCGCGATCTCGAAGCCGAAGGGTTCATCGGCGGTATCGCGAAGAAGCACATCGGCTACATGGGCTACACCATGCAGCTCAAGGCCATGTACGAAGGCACCGCGCGTGAAATTGCCAACGACATCGATAAGGCTTCGCGGGCCGATGCCGTCGTCCTCACCGGCGGTTGACCGAGCGTGTGTCACCGCACGGTCGTGGCGGTCCAACGCGAAATTGAAATGAAGGGTATCCCGACGGTGCTCATCACGGTCAGCCCGGAAGTGTCCGGCCAAATGCGCCCGCCGCGCGCGCTCTATCCCAAAGGCTTCAAAATCGGAAACAGTCTCGGCCGTCCGGGCATGCGGTCCCTGCAGACGAAAGTCTTGCGTGACGCCCTGGGTTTATTAACTCAGAACACGCGTCCCGGCGAATTCATCACGATTGAATATCCGGAGTATGGTGAGCAATACGAACCGCCGCGGGTCAAGAAACTCTAATCCGAATGTGATGGCGGTCACTTTTGCCGGCTGATTCATCCAAAAACACTCGACACCCGGGCACCGTGCAACGTAGAATTCGCGTAGTGACAACAGCTGTCAAAAAGATCGTTTCGATCCGGTCGGTCCTGGCCTTCGCGCTGATGTTCTGGTGCGCGGGCGCCGGCTGCATGATGGTGAGTTATGCGCGCGCGGCCACGACGGAGTTGAATGATGCCGCGGCCATGATGGACCACGCGATGGCAGGTTCGAGTTCGATGGACGCCCACGCCTGCTGCAAGGCAAGGCGACCATCCGCGAAAGGCCATCACGCGCGTCCTGAATCCAAACCCTCGACTTCTGAATTGAATCTGCTCGTGACGCCGTCCGAACCGACGCAGACGGGCGTGATGAACTGCTGTCCGCTGACCAGCGGATCGATCGTTGTGAGTTCGCGCTCGCAATCGAACGATCGCGCGACGGTTCTCGAGCAGACGAATTCGTTTCAGATATCACTTTTCGATTCACATCCAGCGCCGCTCGCGGTTCCGCTGCGGCTACCTAATCGGGCCCATTCCTACCTGCTCGATTGTGCTTTCCTAATCTAGAACTCTGCCTCGAAATATCCCGAAACCCTGCATTTTGCAGGTGACTGAGGCGCATCAGTGTGTTTGCTGATGCGAGGCAATCATTCTTTTAGATAGGAGAAAGACGATGAATAACTGTAGAAGAATTGCTTGTGTGCTGGGGCTGACGTTGGCGTTCGCCAGCGTGGCCTTTGCGCAAAGCGTGGCGCAGACGGTGAGCGCGAAGATGGAGTCGTGCTGCTCATGTTGCGCTGATTCATGCGACATGACGAAGAAGGACGCGATGAAAAATCACGTCATGTCTTCGGACAAAGGCGGTTGCTGTGCCTGTTGTGGCGACTCGTGTGACATGAAAAAGGACGCGATGAAAAACCATGCGTCGATGAACAAGGACGGTGGCTGCGCGTGTTGCGGTGACTCGTGCGACCTGAAGAAGAAAGACGCGATGAAGAACCACGCCAATTCTTCGGACCAGCACGAATGCTGCTGCGGTGGCGACTCGTGCGACATGAAAAAGATGAAGGACACGAAGAAGTCGTAACGATGGTGACGACGAATTTGTGTTCTCTTTAACATGGCGCGGTGCTGGTTCAGGCCGCGCCATTCACAAAAGACAGTTAGCGATGCTTCAGGGGGCAGTAGGAATGCTGCGGCTGCTGTTAAAGATTTCGATAGTTCTTCTCGCCGTTTGGCCGGTGCATGCGCAGCATCCTGGCCATACTATGGCGACGCCCTCGCCCACGCCTTCCGCAACACCTCAAAAGGAAACTATGCCCGGCATGCAAATGCCGGCAGCTTCTCCCTCACCGTCGCCGCACAGCCACATGAACATGCCGATGCCGTCGGCCAGCCCCGCAGCTCCGTCATCAACACCGTCGGATCGAATGCCCGTTATGAACATGGGTTCCATGAAGATGGGTTCGTTGCTGGTGATGAACGGCGACGATATGGGTATACGGGTTGGCGGGAGCGAGAAAAACAAAATTTCGATGAATGCGATGGGCTCCGGCACTTCTCTATTGCCCGCTTCATCGCCGATGTACATGCATCAATGGATCAAGAACGACTGGCTGTTGATGTTTCATTACAACATCGTTGCCGGAGTGAATCATCAGGGTGGCCCGCGCGGTGTTACGAAGTTTGAATCAGCGAACTGGTTTATGCCGATGGCCTATCACAAGCTCGGCGCCGGCACGCTCCAATTGCGCGGCATGTTCAGCGCGGAGCCGTTCACTTTTCCGCCGGGAGGATCGCCGCTGCTGTTTCAGACAGGCGAGACATATCAAGGTCGGCCGATAATCGATAGGCAACATCCGCACGATCTCTTCATGGAATTATCAGCGCAATACACTTTGCTGCTGGGCGAGCGTGGGACGTGGTTCACATATTTCGGTTACCCGGGCGAGCCGGCGCTTGGTCCGCCCGCGTTTATGCATCGACTATCGGCATTGGAAAATCCGTCCGCTACTCTCGCGCATCACCTGCAGGATTCGACGCACATCAGCTTCGGTGTGCTGACCACCGGATTTACTTATCGTTGGTTCAAGTTCGAAGGTTCAATTTTCAATGGGCGCGAGCCCGACGAGAATCGCTATGATTTCGACGCGCACAAATGGGATTCGCGCTCGGCGCGCATCACTTTTGCGCCGAACAAAAATTGGAGCGCGCAACTTAGTTACGGCTTCTTGAGAAGTCCTGAAAGCCAGGAGCCCGAGGCTGACATCCGCCGCATGACGGCGTCTTTGCAGTACAACCATCCGTTCAATCGCGGGAATTGGGCGTCGACGTTTATCTGGGGACGCAATCATGTGAGCGAGCCCGGCGAGATCAAAAACCTGAATGGTTACACGGCTGAATCGACTGTGAATTTCCGGGACCGGAATTACCTGTACACGCGGCTTGAACTCGTCGACAAAGACGATCTGCTCCGGCTTCACGAACGCCTGTTGCTCGGAATCAGAGAGGCACACCCATCGTTTCGGATTGGCGCGTACACTTTTGGCGGCGCCCGCGATGTCTGGACCAACGACAAGGTCGCGCTCGCGTTTGGAGGCGACCTGACTTTTTATTCGAAACCGGAGATACTCGACCGCATTTATGGAAACCATCCGGTGGGCTGGAAACTGTTCGTGCGTGTGCGTCCCGCCAAAATGGATTTGAGCAAGATGAACCTGATGCAATCCGGGATGAAGCACTGAGAGAGATATGAAACCACGAATTTGTTCCCTCGCGCTGTTGTTGTTTTTGCTTGCGGCTTCAGCAGTTCACTCGCAGGATTCGAAATCCGAAAAAGTGACACTCTCCGGACAGCTCGTTTGTTCCGATTGCTGGTCCGAGGCCGATCGCAAGACGACGCCTTATGGAACTCCGTCCGACATTGCCTGCGCGCGCGATTGCGCTGAGAGAGGAATCCCCTCTGCGATCGCCGTCAAAGCCGGCAACGATTACAAGCTTTATCTCATCGAGCAGGCGCAGTTAAAAAAGAACCAGGCTGAATGGTTGGATCGAATCGGCGGACAGGTCGAGGTTACCGGCCGGCTCTATGCAAAGAAGGACAAGCAATACGTTTCGGTCGAGCAATACAAGTTCCTCTCAGACGCGCCGGCCAGCCAACAAGCGAGCACGGTGGGCACCGAAGTCGAATTCAGCCTGAAAGATCTCGGTGGCGTCGAGCAAAGGCTGAGTGCGTATCGTGGGCGCGTCGTGGTGCTGAACTTCTGGGCCACCTGGTGTGTGCCATGCAAGGCGGAGATGCCTGATCTGTCAGCCATCCAAAACGCCTACGCGGCTTTCGGCGTGCAGGTCGTCGGCGCTTCAGCGGATCAAATCGCAGATCGCGGGAAGGTCGTCGAGTTCGTCAAACAGATGAAGATCAATTTTCCGATCTGGTTGGGCGCGACCACGGCTGACATGCAGCGGTTCGGTGTCGGACCGGGATTGCCGGCGACGGTCGTCATCGGGCGCGATGGAAAAATCGCGGTGCTTCACTACAAGACCATAAATCAGGCACAGCTCAAGAAAGACATCGATCGATTGCTTTCCTTGGACTCGGCCGCCATTGAGCGCGAAGTAGCGGCGACCAAACGCACTCCCGCGACCGTTTCACTGGTGCCGAGTTGACCGCTTTGACCGGGCGAAGGCCGCGCCGTGAGCGGGGCAGGAAACCAAACTCAGTATAAATGGACTTTGGGTATTCGCCTGCTCACCAAACAGATTCCACGGGCCGCGGTGCGTAGCACTCTGACTTATCAGTTACATCCGCGACTGCAGGTAGGCATTGAATACAACCCGCGCGCCAGCGAAGTCGCGCCGTTGATGAATCTCGTCCTGATAACTGAGACAAACCGCAGACCGGCCTGGATGCTGGGCACGAGCACAGATCGCATCGGCACACCCGAGGGCCAGGCATTCTTTTCAACCTTCAGTAAGAACCTGAAAGAAGCAACCGGATTGCCCATCGCGCCTTACGTCGGAGCTGCTTTTGGAACTTACGAACATCGTCTGCGGCCAATTGGCGGCTTGACGATTTTTCTCCCCAAAGGCTTTTCACTAATCGCGACCTACAACGGCGTGCAGGTCCATCCACTACTCAATTTCACTCACGGCCGGCACGCGTTGTCGTTGGTGATGGTAAAAGGGCGCGACCCGGGAATGAGTTACAGCATCAGGTTCTGATGCTGCGTGTCAGAGGCCCGACCGCCATGGGCGGAGTGCCCATTAACGTCCGTTTCTAATCTCTAACCCCTAACCTCTTTCTCCTAGAGGCCCTCCCTTACGGTCGGGCTTCTGACACTAAACCGCCCTACGTCCGGTCAACAGATTAATCACGAGCACGACTACGGCCAGCACCAGCAGAAGGTGAATGAATCCACCCATCGTGTAACTCGAAACCAGGCCGACCAGCCATAACACCAGCAGAATCACAAAAATCGTCCAAAGCATTTTCGTATTCCTCCCTTGATTCGTTGAAAACCCTTGATGCGTTGAAAGCGCGGAAGAGTAACGAGCAATGGGCGTGCCTACGTCGCCTGCGCCGGAATTGATGGACTTCCCGCCGCTTGGTCTGAATTGAGACATTGCGCGCGCCGTTGAAAGTGTACGAAAGCGCAGCAGACTGCGCGGTAACTTCAGCGTCCGGAGAGGCGTTAACTTTTTGTCCCGCGGATGTCACGTTTTTGAGTCGCGCTGCTGGACTTGGCGGAACTACTTGTGGCTAAATGAGGTTGTTCGGCGCGCGCCGAACATCTGTTACAGGGTTACGCGTTAGCAATTCCCCGACTCGCCTTTCGCCTTCAATCCTTTAGTTCGGTTTGACCAAATAATCAATCGCGGGAGATCTGTTCCATCGCAGCTTTTCCCGGTCAGGTAATAGCCATGATTTCACGCATCAAGAAGTTTGCCGGGAGATCTCAACGCACGATCATCCTCGTGGCTCTCGTACTCACCATTGTCTTTGCGGCCGGATCAGTTTCAGTGATCAGCTACCGCGCGACCCGTCCCTCAATTCAGACGATTAACTACTCGGAATTGTATGCACTCGCCGATGCGGGCACGGCCGCGTCCGTGCGCATCGACAACGACACGCTGAAGGTTACGCGCACTGACGGCGTCGTCGTGCAAAGTACAGTGGCCGGCGAATCGTTCCGCCAAACCATCGTGGAACTATTCCGTAAGAACCATGTGCCGGTTGAATTCGCTTCAACCCAACCGACGTTTGCCGCGGCCGCGCTGATGTATTCTTGGCCGCTCCTGGTCATCGGGTTGTTCGCCTTCATCGGCTGGCGCGTGCACGCCACGGTCAACGGCGGTACCGGCAGCTTCAAGCTCGCCGATCAAAATGGAAAGCAGACCAACACGTTTGCCGACGTGGCCGGAGTTGATGAAGCCAAGGCTGAACTGGCCGAGACGATCGAATTCCTGCGCGACCCGGTGAGCTTCGGGCGACTTGGTGGGCGCGCGCCGCGCGGCGTGCTGCTCTATGGCCCGCCGGGAACCGGCAAGACTTTGCTCGCCCGCGCTGCCGCGGGTGAAGCGGGTGTGCCGTTTCTTTCGGTTTCAGGTTCCAGCTTTCAGGAAAAATTCGCCGGGGTGGGCGCGGCGCGGGTGCGTCGTCTGTTTGCTCGCGCGCGTAAGCTGGCGCCATGCATCATCTTCATAGATGAAATCGACGCGTTGGGCCGTCAGCGCGGACGCGGCAGCGACTCGGGCTCAGCCGATCAGGACCAGACGCTGAATCAGTTGTTGGTGGAAATGGACGGCTTCGATCAGACCTCGAGCATCGTCGTGATTGCTTCGACGAATCGTCCTGACGTTCTGGACCAGGCACTGACTCGACCGGGCCGTTTCGATCGCGAAATTATGGTCAACCTCGCGGACGTGCGCGGGCGCGAAGCCATTCTCAAAGTTCATGCTCGTCACATTCCGCTCGATCGCAGCCTGGAATTGAATTGGATTGCTCGCGGTACGCCGGGCTTCTCGGGCGCTGACCTGGCCAACCTTTTGAACGAGGCGGCCATCAACGCGACCCGCGACCAAAAACAATTCGTCGGTCGCGAGCATGTGGAATACGCGCGCGACAAAATTCTGATGGGAGCCGAACGCCAGGGCTTCATGATGGATGAGGACGAGCGTTACGCGACCGCCGTTCACGAAGCGGGACACGTTGCGGTCGGCCTCGCCGTGAAGAACAGCGATCCGATTCACAAGGTTTCGATTCTGCCACGTGGTCGCGCCCTCGGCGTCACTCAGGCGCTGCCGGAACGCGATCGCTTCATGAAGAAACGCGAGTACCTCGAGGATCAAATCGCCATTCTTCTGGGCGGCCGGGCCGCCGAACAGATCATCCTCGACACCATGACGGCCGGCGCTTCCAACGACATCGAACGGGCCGTCGAAATCGCCGGCAAGATGGTCCGCGAATTCGGCATGAGCCCGCTCGGTCCCATCTATCTGGGCGAGAAGGCAGAGAACCAGAGCCCGACCCTGCTCGACCGCGCCGACGCAGCCACGAACGAAATAATCAACGCGCAACTGAACCGTGCCTTTGAAGTTATTTCAACCCAACGTGAATCGATTGCCCGTCTGGTCGATTTACTGCTGGAACACGACACGGTTGAATCGGAAGACATCAAGAAGTGCTTCGACTCGGAGGTGGCGTGCGCGGCTTAAGAAGAATTGATCATTCGATCTAACAACCAAGTTCTGACAGTCGGTGCAGCCTGCGCAGCAGGCGATCAGAATAGTAGCCGCAGGCGAGCAGAGCGAGCCTGCGGGAAGCAAATAGAAACGAATCTGAGCCTGCGACAGCTGGCGACAGATGTTATTTGTCGAGATCAGGATCGGTGAAACTAATTCGATTCATTTTCAGAAGAACCTTGAATTCCGATTCGAACGATTGTCGGCGATGATGATCCTCTTGATTGCGAATGTAAGTCCGCACCCGGGATACCTGAGACTCACTGACAGTAAAGGCCGCGAAACGAGATTGCCAACCAAATCTTCCGCGCGTCCTTCGTTTGGCCCACCCTGAAGAATTCGATTTCAGTTTGCTCATGAATTCGGAGAGCGAAGTTGTGGATCGCAATCGCACAAGTAGGTGCACATGATCCGCGATCCCGTTAATCTCGATCGGCACTCCGTCGAGGCCACGAACGATTCCACCGAGATAGGCATGCAAATCTGGTTTCAGCTCAGCAGTAATCAAAGGCGCGCGTTCTTTGGTTGCAAAGACGATGTGGTAGAGCAGATTCGTATATGACATCGAGCCTCTGCCGCCCGCCGATGCGGGCTTGAAAAATTAACAACATGTCTCCCCAGGCTCGGTCCCTCGCCAGGGGCTATCATTCTTTCGCGCTTCGCGCTGAGAGCGCTGAACTCCGACCCGAGGCGTCCGTAGCCAGGGGAAAGGCGAAACTGAATCTTTAGAAATGTAACCGCTGCGACCAACCCGCAAAAATCCTGCAACCCATTCGACGAAACCTGGTCGGGACGCTGTATCCGGTCGGCTTTGCTTCAAAAGTCATCGCTCGCGCGAATCGGAAGAGAAGCGTAATGTTCATAGAAAGTGCACAGCAATCGCGTGGCTATAAACATCTCGCCGCTCTGCGGCGATGATTCACGTCACGTCCTTCACAGAACTAATAGAGGGACTTTTGGCAAAGCCTATCCGGTCACAACATTCCGTTTCGGATAAAGGGATGAAATAGGAGATTCCGAGCGTCTAATCTCTGCCGAGAAGACTTACCAACCTTGTCCCGGCTAAGGAGCGATCAATGAAAACCCAACGATTGGCAATCAGTCTTAGCGTAATCAACATGGTGCTGATGGTTTTCCTGCTGGCGCAGATTCATCGAACCAGCGCGAGCGCCAGCGACGTAGCGCCGGTCTTGAGAGGCAGAGCGCTGGAAATTGTCGACGACCAGAATCGAATCCGCGCGCAAATCCTGACGCACGGGCCGGAGACCGTAAACGGCAAGACCTATCCTGAGACGGTTCTGTTCCGCATGGCCACCGAGGACCGCGCTCCGTTAATGAAGCTGACCGTGTCCAAGGATGGGACAGCGATGGGCCTTTCGGATGATTCTGTGCCCGGTGGCATCGAGTTGCGCGCGAATCGCGAGAAGGGAACTTACGTGAAAGTCGTAAGCCGGGACGGCAAGGAACAGACCCTCAAACCTTGAGTGCCGTTCAAATGAGAAATCTCAAATGGAAAATGACATAGGGAAAATCCCTCGTCTGCCGGCCGGCAATGACCACGGTGCTGGAAAGGCATTTGCCATTTTCCACATTAGATTTTTCATTTGTCATTTGGATGAACGTGTCAGAACCGCAAGCGGTGAGCGACCGATGAGGAGTCCTCACCGCGCCCGAGTCTGGTTATTTACGATCCACGAATTGATATTTGCGAATCGGCATAAGACGCTCTATAACGTGCTTAGACAATAGTTCGCCGCTGGTAGCGCCCCAATTTAAATGAGCTTTTCTCTAGCCCTGGCGTTTACGCCTGGGGACGAGGGTTGTTAAGGATTGAAAGCCCCATTAATGGGGCTTTCGTGAATGGCGCCGTCACATTCCCCAAGGCGTAAACGCCTGGGCTATAGAAAGTAAATCGGCGGGGTCAGTACCTCGCCGCTAGGTCAGTTATGGGGAAAGGTCAACTCATCTTAGAATTTGTCAAAGCACTTGCTTGGCCGACAGTAGTGCTGGTTCTGGTGCTGTATTTCCGCACGGGTGTTCACGCCGTCTTGTCTCAGCTGGCAGATCGACTCCGTTCTGCGGAAAGTATCAAATTGGGTGTAATGGGCCAAGCAATTGAGCTCTCTGGAACCGCTAGACAACTCTTGGCACAGCGACCTACTGTTGCCGATCCATCAGTTCAGCGACTTAACAATCCGCTTGCAGACATAATTGGACTTGCCCTACTTGAAGCGCCGTCTTATTCGATGGGGGAAGATGACATACTTCCGGCTATTGTGAACGCCATGGGCGCGAAAGTTTCCAAGCGACAGCAGGGTTTCTTGGTTGCAGCTCTTCTCAAGCAGATCGAACCAATTGTCGCGGAGCTTTCATCTCAGGGATTCGTATCGATCGGCGAACAGCGTCTTACGCTCACTCCCGAGGGCGTAAGTTTCTTCAATTTGGTGCGCGAGCGCCAACAACGCGCCTTGACGTCCCTGTTTCCTAAGAGGTCCTTTTTGCGTCACGACTCAGACACGCCTCATGGTATGACGTAAACAGATAACGTCATACTTAGGAACGCGCCGAACAAATCGTTGACCGGAGCCACGAGAAGCGAGTTTCGCATCAAACGTGATCCGGCGAAGCTGCTCGGTAGCGCCGTGGCTCGGTCAACTCCGCCGTGATGCGCTTTGCAGCTATACTTCTCAAGAACCGAGGAGGAAAAGGTTATGAAAAATCTGCTGCTCGTTGCTGGTGCTGCCTTGATGTTTATGTGCACCGCGCCACTATTTGCCTCTCCAAATGGTCAACCGCAAGTCTCCGGGAACCAAAGTAAAGTAAAGACTAAAGGCGGTAAGAGCATAGTGAGCGACAAATCCAAGCCTGTGCGTAAGGCTATCGAAGATTGGTACGCTCGCAATGTTGAGGGTTTCAAGACAAAGGACGTGGCGGCGATCATGGCTTTGCGCACTGACGATTTCCACACGCTGACGCCTGATGGCAAAGTAAACACGCGAGCCGACATGGAAGCATATACCCGACAATTTCTCGGAAGGATTGATCATTTCATTTCGTTGGATTTCCAGATCGGGACAATAGAGGTGCAGGGCAATTTGGCGAGTGCCGATGTAACTCAAAGAACCGTTCGCATGCAGCGCTTGCCCGACGGGACTTTACATAAAGTAGAGGCTGGCGCGGTGCAGCGCGAGACTTGGAAGAAGACTGCAGAAGGATGGAAGATGTATAAAGTGGACAACATCCGTGACGGTGCTCTGCTTGTAGACGACAAACCATACAAACCTAATGAGTGAACAACCGTTCTGCTGTTTGGCCGCGCATAACAGATCGGACGCGAGCGGCGTGAGCGTGTTTCGCATCATGAATGGTCCGACTAAGCTACTCGGTAGCGCGATGGCTCGGTCAAGTCAACCGTTCGGCGCTTAGGAGAATTTCTCGAATGAACCGAATACTCGTCGTAACTATTCTTATCGTGGCACTAGATCCTCTGGCCTTTGGGCAGACAAAGAACACGACACAAACCCAGACAGATCGGGTCGTGGAGCAGATCAGGAAATTAGATCAGGAACGCATTCAAGCGCAGATCCATGCCGATGCGACGGCGCTCGACCGCATCTACGCTGACGATTTCATCGGCATAGGGCCAAGTGGCGCCGTGCGAACCAAGCCGCAGGTGTTGGCAGATTTCACTTCACACGAATTGACCTTTCAGTCGATTACGACCGACGAGGTGCGCATTCGCGTCTACGGCAACACGGCCGTCGAGACGGGCCGAACGACTACGGTTGGACAAGACAAAGGCAAAGTCGTCCCGCGTGACAATCGGTTCACCAGAGTGTGGGTAAGGCGGCAGGGTCGTTGGCGACTCGTCGCAAACCACTACTCGACTCTGGTTGTTCAGCCATTACGAGACTAGAGCCGCGAACAATCGTGCGATCGAGTCAAGGCAAGCGATTGATCATTAAGAGTGTCATGAAGGTAGCCGCTTCCTATCGCTCGCAGTCCTGATCTAAAAACTCAATCGCACTCCAAACTGAAACTGCCGCGGATCGAAAGCTTGTGTCGGTTGGCGGAATGTTCCCAGCGGAGTTATGCCCGAGCCGAAAGTGTTATTCGGCACGGAATAATTGGCGCGGTTCAGGAGATTGAAGCCGTCGGCAGTTAGGTCGAGAGCAATTCGTTCCGTCATCCGAAAGCGGCGGCTGAGTCGCATATCGAAACTTGCATAATCAAACCCGCGGCCGGTATTGCGGCCGACCCCAACCGGCCGATCATTATTATTGGTATCAAAGTTCCGATCACTGCCCAGCAAAACGTTGAAAGGCAGGCGCGACGCGTAAGTAAAAATGTAGCTCAGCGCGAAATCCTGAAGCGCCTTGGGCACGGCTGAGTTTTTCTTTGGCGCTTCGAAGGTCCCGCTGATTACCAGCCGATGACGCTGATCGTTATCGGACAAGCCACGGTCGTCGCGAAGGTTGAAGTTGTCCTGCGGCGTCGAGAAGAAAAAGTTTCCCGCATCATCGATCGACTTCGAGAGAGTGTAAGACATGCGCAGGTTCGCCCACGCACCGGCGCGCTTTTTGAACGACACGACCATTCCGTCATAGTTTGAATCGCCTGAACTTTCATAGCGCGAGATGTTTCCCCAATTCGAATCAGGCCGTCCGAGGTTCGGCACGCCGGCTGATGCGGGGAAACGCGGGACGTTCACATTCCGCTGGACAATTAAGTGCAATCCGCGCAGATGCAGATAACCAACCGAAATCGACGCAGAGCCGGATAACTCGCGTTCAATCTCAAAACTTATTTGCTCGCTGTAGCTGGTATCGATGGCTTCGTCGATGCGGGTAATGTTCGGCTTTGTCGCCAACGTGGTCGGCTGCGTCGCCAGTACGTTAGGAAAAACCGGCGCGCCGGCCTGGCTGGGCGCGAGCTGCACGACAATGTATTTCGAACCATCGCGCTGCAAGGCATTCGAAGTCGCCCGCAGTGGAATGCGATCGTAATAAAGCCCGGCACTCCCGCGGACTACGGTCTTCCGATCGCCCGGCGCGTACGCAAAACCGAATCGCGGCGAGAGATTGTTGGTGTCGGTTTGAATCGGTTCCGGCAGGAATTGCAGGTCGTAGCGCAGCCCCAGATTCAAGGTGAGGCTCGGCCGCAGTCGCCATTCATCCTGAATAAATAAACCGAGATTCGGATTTGATTGAAGTTGACCGGGCGCGCCGAACGCCTGCTGAAACGTGAGGTAATTGCCCGTCAGGAAATTGTTGAGTGAAGTGAAACTGTAAGAGCCCTGAATGGCGCCGGGGAACAGAATGTTCACGCGGTTGTAGAGAAAGTCGCCGCCCACCTTTAGTGAATGCAGAGCGCTCTGGAAAGAAAGGTCCTCGACCGCTTCGAACTGATTGATATCGCGCGCCGTGGGCGACACCGTTGCCGTGCCCAGGTTGGCAACTCCGGAGATTGAGATAGCCGGACCGAGGTTGTCGTTGACGGGCGCGTCGAGCCGGCTCCGGGTAAATTGAAAACGCGCTTCGTTGACTTTGCGTCCGAGGGTTGCGACATCACTGAACGCGACTGTCTGATCCGAGTTGTTGAGACCTGTGCCGCGGCTCACGGCGTTCAATCCACCGACGCTGCGCGAGTTCACGGCCGCAATGTGATAGAGACTGTAACGCGCCGCGAATTGATTGTGGTCCGTTAATTGGTGATCGATCCGGGCGAAGAAGTTTGAGGCATCGAAACTCGCCGGTACCACACCCGTCTCGATCGATGGGCCGCGATATCCCACCGCGCTGAGTCGATTGTTGATGGCCGCCACCGCAGAGGGTGCGATCGTGATTACCGCCGAATAATTCCGGCGCGTTTGTTCGAAGTTGGTAAACAGAAAAGTGCGATTGAGTCGCAGCGGTCCATTAATCGTGCCGCCGTATTGCGCCTGCGTCAGCAGGTCCTTCCTGGCCGCCAAAGGATTACGCGCATCGAACCTTTGATTGCGGCCGAAGCCATACACATCGCCGCGCCAGTTGTTGGTGCCTGATTTGCTGACCATGTTGATGACGCCGGCCGACGCGCGGCCAAATTCAGCGATGCCGCCCGAGGTAATCACCTGAAATTCGCGAATCACTTCCTGGCTGAAATACGCGCCGGTGAGATCGGCCGCATCGTCATTCGCCGAAATTCCGTCGAGAATGAAACTGTTGTAGAGATTTCTTTGGCCGGCGACCGAGATGCCCTGACCCGGCACCGCCGAAGTTTCAGCGAAGCGTTGATTGCTGCCGGTGTTCGTTGGTGAAACGCCGGGAACCAGCAGCGCCAGATCGAGATAGTTCCTGCCGTTAAGCGGCAATTGGGTTATTTCAGCCGGACGAATTGTTTGGGTGACTTGCGTGCGCGTGGTCTCGATCGTAGCAGCGTCGGTGACTGTGACGTGCTCAGCGACACTGTCAACGTCGAGTTTGATGATCAGGTCAAGCGCCTGTCCGACGGTGAGCGTGACATCGCGCGAAGCCGTGTGAAAACCTGGACCGGCGACGGTCAGTTTGTAATTGCCCACCGGCAAATACGGAAATTTGAAGTGGCCCGAACGATCAGAGTCAATGGTGCGCCGCTGGTTTGTATCGACGTTCGCCGCCGTCAGGGTGGCGCCGGGAACATATGCGCCGTTGGCGTCCTCGACGAGGCCGCTCAGACTCGCGGAAGAAACATTTTGCGCGGCGACACTCGGATGCGCGGCGTAAATCGCGGCGAGCGCGCACACTGACAGCATCAGGTGTCGGATTGATAATCCGTTTGTGACTCTCACAGATAACACTCCCGCATGATGCCGGCCGGCATCACGCATCAGATAGGCGATACAAAGAAATGATTGCTACGCGAACGTCGTCCGCGCAGATGATCATTTGAATGCTTTGAAGTGTTAGGTCAGTTCGAATGGCGGACCGCGAGGCGAATATCCGCGTTGGAGAACTTCATCGGACGATGCGAGATCGAAAGGATTCAAACCGCTCGTTAGGGCCAGCTGCAATCGGTAAGCAGCACCTACTGCAAGCTTTCCTTTGGCTGAAACGGAGCTAACTCCGCAGACGCCGCAGTCGCCGTCGCAAGGTGCGGACAGCTTTGCGATTGATTCATCAGTGGCGGTGCTTGTTGGAGCGGCATGACTGATGGGCTGTTTGATCAGACGCTGCAGTCCGCAGAATTGTTCGGCAGGCGCGAGTTGTAATGAGGAGCGAAGGTTACTTCTTTGAAATTTGATCGCTGCATGACAGGTTCCGTTCATGCAGGACCCGACCGCATGCGGCGCACGCGCCGCACAGCATTCCAGGCGGCACACATTGCCCGCCGACACTGAGGCCAACGGAATAGTTGTGCAGCTGAACGCGATGGCCAGCAACGCCGCCAAAGCGATCCGAGCAATCCTTGCACTCCGTCGATTCATTGATTGGGCGCAAATTGTGTCACGGGCTGATATTCCGCGCAAGACGGTCTGGTGTCTGAATCGGGTGTTGCTGACGGTGCGCGAGCGGGGCGCTAGCCCGACCGTAAGGGAGGGCTCACGAAAGAAAGCGCGAAGCGGAGCCCTCCCTTACGGTCGGGCTAATGCCCCGAACGCGAGGAATGCCCCGAACGCGAGGAATGCCCCGAACGCGAGGAACTCATAATTCAGTCACGCGCGAGCCTCGTAAAGCAATTCGGTCTGCTCATGTAGAATTGCTTCAGTCTTGGATTCAATCAATAAAATCCAAATCATCGATCCGGTCTGCGGAATGACTGTCGATCCGCAGAATGCGGCCGGCTCATTCGACTACCACGGCACGACGTACCTCTTCTGTGCGAGCGTCTGCCGCGAGAAATTCAAGCGTGATCCCGAAAGCTACGTGCAAGCAAAGCCGGTTGGGTTAGTGGGAATCCAAAGCGCTCGTAAAAGACCAGCAATGGCTGATGCTGAAGCGACGCCGTCTGGTGCCGAGTACACCTGCCCGATGCATCCTGAAGTTGTGCAGCAGGGGCCCGGGTCGTGTCCGCTGTGCGGCATGGCGCTGGAGCCGCGGACGGTCACGCTCGACGAAGAAAAGAATCCTGAGCTCATCGAAATGACGCGACGGTTTTGGGTGAGCGCAGTTTTATCGCTCCCGCTGCTATTGATTGCGATGAGCGCGATGTTGCCGGGCGATCCGATTATGCGTCTGCTGTCCATGAAATCGATCGTTTGGATTCAACTCACGCTGGCGACGCCGGTGGTCTTGTGGGGTGGCTGGCCGTTTTTTGCGCGAGCCTGGCAGTCGATACTGAATCGCAGTCTGAATATGTTCACGCTGATCGGTTTGGGCGTGACAGTCGCTTACGTCTACAGCTTGATCGCCACTGTGGCGCCGCAAATCTTCCCGCCGTCATTTCGCGATCAAATGGGTAACGTGCCGGTTTACTTTGAAGCTGCGGCGGTAATTACCACTCTCGTGTTGTTGGGCCAGATGCTGGAATTGAAAGCGCGCAGTGCGACAAGTGGAGCCCTCAGGGCGCTGCTCGGTTTGGCGCCGAACACTGCGCGGCTGGTTGAGGAAAACGGAGCGGAACACGAGGTACCGCTCGATCAAGTCCAGGCCGGCAATCGCTTACGCGTACGTCCGGGCGAGAAAGTCCCGGTCGACGGTGTGGTAATCGAAGGCGCGAGTTCGGTTGACGAATCGATGGTCACCGGCGAGCCCATTCCGGTCGAGAAGCAATTCGGCGACACCACGATCGGCGGAACGATCAACGGCAATGGATCGTTTGTGATGCGCGCCGAACGCGTCGGCGCCGAGACCCTGCTCTCAAGGATCGTGCAGATGGTCGCGGAAGCACAACGCAGCCGCGCGCCAATTCAAAGACTTGCCGATGTGGTTGCGGGCTATTTCGTGCCGGTTGTCATCGGCATCGCGCTCACCACTTTCGCCGTTTGGGCACTACTCGGACCGCAGCCGCGTATGGCTTACGCAATCATCAATGCCGTGGCTGTGTTGATTATCGCTTGTCCGTGCGCGTTGGGCCTGGCCACGCCGATGTCGATCATGGTGGCCACGGGCAAAGGCGCGCACGCCGGCGTCCTCTTCAGGAATGCGGAAGCCATTGAGGTTTTGCGCGTGATTGACACTCTGGTCGTCGATAAAACCGGAACGCTGACGGAAGGCAAACCCAAACTCGTTTCGATTGTCCCGGCCGCTGGATTCAATGAGCATGAGTTGCTGCGTCTGGCCGCGAGTCTCGAACACGCCAGCGAGCATCCGCTGGCGGCAGCGATTGTCGCCGGCGCGCACGAACGCGGTATTGAATTAGAAAAAACACATTCGTTTGCGTCAACGCCTGGTAAAGGTGTGACCGGAACGATCGGTACAAAATCCGTCGTCGTGGGAAATCGCGCGTTGCTCGAGGAGCTTGAGATCCATCCGGCAGAGTTGGTGGGACCAGCGGAAGAGCTGCGCGCAAAGGGCCAGACGGTCACGTTTGTTTTGATTGATGGAAGGCCGGCGGGGTTTCTCGGCGTCGCCGATCCCATCAAGCAAAGCGCGCGCGAAGCGATCGCCGATCTGCGGGCAGACGGAATTCGGATTGTGATGCTCACCGGCGACAGCAGCACGACCGCAAAAGCAGTGGCGGCCGAATTGGCGATCGATGAAGTGAATGCCGAAGTCCTGCCAACGCAAAAGGCAGAACTCGTGAAGTCACTCCAGCATCAAGGTCGCCGCGTGGCGATGGCCGGCGACGGTATCAACGATGCTCCGGCGCTGGCGCAGGCAGACGTGGGCATAGCAATGGGTACGGGCGCCGACGTCGCCATGCAAAGCGCGGATGTGACGCTGGTCAAAGGCGACCTGCGCGGCATCGTGCGCGCGATTCGTTTGAGCCGCGCCACCATGCGCAACGTTAAGCAGAATTTGTTTTGGGCATTTGTCTACAACGCGGTCGGCGTTCCCGTAGCCGCGGGCGTGCTTTATCCGTTCTTCGGATGGGTTCTAAGTCCCATGCTGGCCGCGGCGGCGATGAGTTTTAGTTCGGTCTCGGTGATCGGGAATGCTCTGCGTTTGCGGCGCGTGCGGCTGTGAGAAGGAAAGGAGTTTTACCACAGAGGACACAGAGAAGAACGAGAAGAAGAAGAGCCGTTGAAGGGCAAAATCTTTTTCTATCTCTGTCGCAAGTCTTCCTCTGTGTCCTCTGTGGTTAAACTGCTTCTGCCGCCGCGGCGATCTTTTGCAGCGACCCCCAACCGCGCGTGGTGCCGGTGACGCCGAATTCCTTTTCAATCCAGTTGTTTGGATAACCGAACCAGCCCGTCGGCTTGCGGCGCGCCACGATAAAAGCGGCCCGATCGTGCATGGCCACGACCTTGAGGCGATCAGTTTTCGATTCAGGCGGAATCTTCTGCGGAACACTTTCATTGAATAGCGTGACACAGAGCATCACGTCCTTTGACGGTTTAATTCGCGCGTACGGATCGCCCGAGATCAATTCCCGCAACTCTGCCAGAGTAAACAGAGCGACTGCAATTTCGTGTCCGAACTCTGCGGTCAGCATCTTTTCGATTTTCCTGGTCAGCGCCTGGCGATTGGTCGAACGAGTTTCAAAGATGACGTTGCCGCTCGCGATGTAAGTTTTGACTTTACGAAAGCCCGCGGCGGTGAAAGCCGCCGCCAGCGCTTCCATCTTGATCAGTTTGTTGCCGCCGACGTTGATGCCGCGGAGCAAAGCAATGTACCTGTGATCGTTAGGCATTGGGATTAGCGAAAAAAGTCTGTGCGCTGCCCGCCGGTTACGCGGCTCCTTCACGTCCATGCGTTTCGCGAATCACGCCGGCCAAATCTTGCAGCGCCTGGCGGCCGTCTCCGTGATAACTCGAGCCGTGCATGAGCGCCAAAGTCCCCGGTGAGAGCTCCGCCAGACGATGCAGCGTGCTGTCGGTGTAAGGCGTGTAAGGCATGTCCTTCGCGAGCGGTGAATCCATGCCGGCGAGAATCGATTCGCGCGCGCGGCCTACGATGTCACCTTCGATCAATGGCTGATCGCTGCGCGGGTGAAAGAACAAGTCAGAGCAAAGCAGCGTGCGCTCGGTCTCGTCGAAAAACAATCCGGCGTCCCATGAATGCGGCACATGCGGCGTCGCCAGGAAGCGCAGTCGATGTTTGCCGAGTTCGAGAATCTCGTTGTCATTCAAGGCCCTGGCCGGACGGTCGGCGTAATCACCCAGCATGACCATGTTGCACACGACGCTGCTCGCAGCCTGGGCTTCAGGCGCCACGCGCAGCCATTCATTCAGCGCCCCGCATTCATCGGGCTCGAAATGACTGAACCCGATCCAACGCAGTGTTGCCGGCTCGATAATCCTGGCCACCGCGTCGCGCGTGACATCGAACATTTTCCTGAAGCCCGTATGCATCAGAAAGGGCTGTTCGTCCTTGATCAAGAACTGATTGAATTCAATCTGGTAATCGGGGACGAAAGTCGAAATTCGATAAATGTCCGGGGCGATTTCATCGATGTTGGTTTCCATGATTTTTGATGTGACTAATGGGACGCATGGGACTCATGAGACCTACAAGTCTTATGTGTCCCATCCGTCCCATATCTCCTATTTTTTCTTAAGGCTTAGTTTGTTTCAATCCGCGTTCTTCAAGCAACGGTTCGACAATGGGATCGCGGCCGCGGAAGTTGCGAAAGGTCGTCGCGACGTCCTGCGTGCCACCTTTGGACAGCACCAAATCGCGAAAGCGCTGACCATTGGCGCGCGTCAATCCCCCGTGCTCCTTGAACCAGTAGAACGCGTCGTCGTCGAGCACCTCGCTCCACAGATACGCATAATAACCGGCTGAGTAGCCACCGTCCCAGATGTGCGAGAAGTAGGTGGTGTGATAACGCGGCGGCACCTGTGGCAGGTCGATCTGAAAGCGCTGCAGCGCGTCAATCTCGAATTTGTTTGCGTCCTGCTGCGGCGCGGTGGGTGGCAACGAGTGCCAGGCCATGTCGAGTAACGCCGCGGCCACGTATTCGGTCGTCGCATAACCCTGATTGAAGGTGCGCGAGCGTTTGATCTTGTTCACGAGTTCCGGCGGCATTGGCTTGCCGGTTTGGTAATGCTTCGCGTAGTTCGCGAAGACCAGCGGGTCCGTGGCCCAATGCTCGTTGAATTGGGAAGGGAACTCGACAAAGTCGCGCGAGACACCGCCGAGCATGGGGTAGCGAATGTCCGAAAACATCGCGTGCAGCGCGTGTCCGAATTCATGAAACATCGTCGTCACGTCATCGAAGCTGAGCAACGCGGGTTGGCCGGCGCTGGGCTTGGTGAAATTGCAGACGTTGATGACGACCGGCCGGGTTCCGAGCAGCCCGCTTTGATCGACGAAGCTGTCCTGCCACGCGCCGCCGTCCTTGTTCGAGCGCTGAAAGTAGTCGGCATAGAACAACGCCAGAGACTTGCCGTTCGCGTCGAAGACTTCAAAGACGCGCACGTCCGCGTTGTAGACAGGTAAATCCTTTCGCTCTTTGAAAGTGATGCCGTAGAGCTTGTTGGCGGCGAAGAAGACGCCGTCGTGCAGGACGCGGTCGAGTTCGAAATAGGGTTTGATTTGTGAGTTGTCGAGATCGTATTCAGCTTTGCGGACTTTCTCTGCGTAAAACTGCCAGTCCTGCGGCCCAAGCGTGAAGCCGCCCTTCTCTGCGTCGATGAGTTTTTGCATTTTCGCGGCTTCGTCGCGGGCCTTAGCGGTGGCCGCCGGCACTATCACGGTCAGTAGTTTTTCCGCGGCCTGGGGCGTCTTGGCCATCTGATCGTCAAGCGTGAAAGTCGCGTGATCCGGAAAACCGAGCAGCTTGGCGCGTTGCGCCCGGAGCTGCGCCAGACGTGTGACGATCGCTTTCGTATCGTGCTCGCTGCCATCGTTGCCGCGAGTGACGGAAGCATTGAAGAGCCGCTCACGCACGCCCCGATTCTTCAGATAGGTTAACGCCGGTTGCTGCGTGGTGTTCTGCAGCGCGATCACCCATTTGCCGTCGAGCTTCTTCTCTTTCGCGCGCTCCGCCGCCGCCGCGATATCGCTATCCGGCAATCCGTCGAGGTCGGCCTTATTGTCGATTACCAGTGCGCCGTTGTTCGTTTCGGCGAGCACGTCGTCTTCGAACTTCGTGGTTAACTTCGCCTCCTCCTGGTTCAATCCGCGGAGCGTTTCCTTGTCGGCCTCAGAGAGCAGCGCGCCCGCGCGCACAAAAGTTTTGTAGTAACGCTCTATCAGGTAGCGTGACTCGGGCTGCAGCTTCAGCGCGTCGCGTTGGTCGTACAGCGCCTTGACCCGGGCAAACAATTTCGCATTCAAATAAATCGAGTCGGAGTGCGCGGCAAGTTTCGGCGCCTCTTCGGCCTTGATCTTTTGCAGCGTGTCGCTGGTATTAGCCGTGGTGAGATTGAAGAACACCTTGGTGACCCGCGTTAACAACGCGCCCGAGCGCTCCATCGCTTCCAAAGTATTGGCGAAGGTCGGCGGCGCAGGGTTGTTGGCGATCTTTTCAATGTCGGCCAACTGGTCTTTCATGCCGGCTTCGATCGCGGGCTGATAGTCGCTGTCCTTGATCTTGTCGAAAGGCGGCGCATGAAACGGTAGCGTGCTTTCGACAAAAAACGGGTTGGCCACATCAGCGCCGGCGCGCGCCGCATTTGTGGAATTCTTGAAAGTTATCAGGCCCATGGCAATGATGGCGAACAAAACGATGCTGGCTTTAAATCGCATATTTCTTAACTCCGATTAATCTTTGCCGGGAAGTTTTCTGATGTTCATTATAGTCGAGATGGTTGCAGCGTGCGGCGAGTCGAGGGAGTGCCGCGCAGCTGCGGGGCGGGCTCAAAGCCCAGATGGTCCTCAAAGGACAATAAGGCCGGGAACCCGGCCCGCAGCAGAACGAAGATTGCGATGCCGAGGCCTGACTTCACCAGACTCAGTCAATGACAAATGTCCAATGACAAATGACAAATGACAAATGATCTTTTGATCTTCAGTTTGAGGTCTCTGCCAGATTCGATTTGTATTTTGTATTTGTCTGACGGTCCGTCAACTCGATATAGATCCAACTGGGCGGAATTACATTATCTTCCAACGCAAAATAGATCTGGTTCAGATCGGCGGGTTTCGCCAGAGCGCAAAATCCGTATAACCGTTTGCCCTTCTGGTCGTACAAGTCGACCCAGGTGCGCGACGACTTTTTGTTCATTCCACACGGCGGAAGATCTGGCGCGGCTGCGAACATGTCCGCGGGATATTGGTCCTTGTTGAAGACGTCGTAATGGTAACGGATGTAGTTTTTGCCCTTCTCCGCGACAACTTGCGAGCCCGAGAAGTAGATCACCGGATTAGGCAATGGTGGGGCTGAAGCGACTCCTTGAGCGAGAACCGTCAGTGCCAACGCTAAAGAGACCCAGATTAGAGATCGGGTGTTGAATGAGAAGCGCATGTGGGAAACTCCTTCGTCAGTAGATTCCGACTTGGTTCGCGAATTCTATTCACCTTGAGCAAAAAGTCAATGGAAGTTTTGACTTTACGATCCTTTGCGGTCTTCTTGCCTTGGCGTGAGAATTATTTCGCCGACGATTGAACCTCACGCCTAGTCAAGAAGCCGCAAAGGAAACTACAAAGTTACGACCGTCAGCCCTTCTTACGCACGCCCCAGGTCGGCAACGGGGGTTCTTTGGTTGCGCGATCGACGGGCTTCTCTTTCATCATGCGCATTGCTTCCTGCACCGCGCGTTCGAGTTGCGGGTCGTGACCGGCAATGACATCTTTGGGCCAGTTCTCGACGTCCACGTCGGGCGCGACGCCTTCGTTTTCGACGGCCCAACGATTGTCACGCGCGAAGAAACCGCCGCGCGGCGCAATTGCCGATCCGCCATCGACGAAAGTTGGCGTGTCCGCGGTGTGGACCAGACCGCCCCAGGTGCGTTTGCCGACGAGCAGACCAATCTTTCGATAATGGAACATGTAGGGCATTAGATCGCCACCGGAGCCAGCCATCTCGTTAATGATCATGACCTTCGGTCCCCAGATGCCCGCAGCGGGACTGGTGAACGGATAACGATCGCCGGCGACGTTGTTGAAGTAGCCGTCGAAATCTCTCTGCAACACGTCGATGATGTAGTCAGCCGCCGAGCCGCCACCATTGAAACGCTCGTCGATGATCGCGCCCTTCTTATCCTGTTGCGAAAAGTAGTAGCGATTGAAGCTGGTGTAACCGGGTTGGCCCGTGTTCGGCAGATAAACGTAAGCCAGTTGGCCGTTCGACATTTGCTCGACCTGCCGCCGGTTCGATTCAACCCAGGCGCGAGTCCGCAGTCCTTGTTCGTTCGCCACCGGAACGACGACGACGTGCCGCGCGCCGTCCATCGCCGGCTTGTCGTTCACCGTCAAAGACGTCTGCCGGTTCGCGGTGCCGTCGAGGAGACGATAGATGTTGTCGGGCGCTCGCAACTCGACGCCGTTGATTGCCAGGATGTATTCACCGACATTGACCGTCGAGCCGGGCGTGGCGAGCGGTGAACGCAGATCGGGATTCCAGTTTTCGTTGTCGTAAATGCGCGTGACTTTGTAGCGGCCGTTGTCGATTGCGAAGTCCGCGCCCAGCAACCCGCCAGGTGAGTTCGGCACATCGGGCATATCGCCGCCGCGCACGTACGAATGGCCGATGGAAATCTCAGCGCCCATCATGTCCATCAGGTAATTCAAATCGGCGCGGTGTTTCACGTAGGGCAGCATCGCCGCGTACATCTCTTTGTCCTTGTTCCAATCGGTGCCGTGCATATTCGGCACGTAGAGATAGTCGCGTTGGTTGCGCCACATCTCGTTGAAGATCTGTTTGAATTCTTCTTTAGGATCGAGATACATGCGCAGCGTGAAGTTCACGCGTCCCGTATTGGGCTGCGGCGCGTTGCGGGCCGCGTCGACAATGAACAGGCTTGGATTCGGAGCCCGGCCACCAAAGCCGCCTCCCGGCGGACCACCCTGTCCGCCGCCGCCGCCCGCCGCGCGATAGACCAATTTCTGTCCGTCCGCGCTGACGTCAAATGCCGTGACACCGGCGACGAAAGTTGCCGCGCGCCGATCGCTCAAACGATAGCGAATGAGATCGTTGCCTCCGCCGCCGAAGCCGCCACCACCGCCGCCGCCGCCGGCGCGACCTGCTTCGAGGTAAAAGACGGTGCCATCTGCGCCGGCAGTCAGCGACGAGTATTGACGCTCCGGCACACCGGGGACTGAAATTATGCGTTTGCCTAATCCATCAAAATCGATTTGCACGTTGACCGGCGGACGCGGTCGTCTCTGCGGTTGGTCGGCTTGCGGTTCGCCGGTGGCCGTATCCGGCGCAGCTTCGCCGGCGCCGCGAAGACCACGACCGCCGCCGCCTCCAGGAATCGCCGGTGTTGCCGGGGCGCTACCAACGCCGCGATCTTCATCGCTCTCGGGCAGCAGCGGACTTGAATCAGTTTTTTTCAGGACGGCGAGATACAGACCGAAGCTCTCTTCATGATCGTAGGATGTCATGTCGAGCCACTGCGAGCGCAAACCAAAGTCAGTCGACGCGAGGAACCAGAGATACTTGCCGCTGGCATCCCACGCCGGCCAGACTGCGTCCGCGAGTCCGTCGGTGACCTGTTTGCTCTCACCGGTGTCGGCGTTGGCTACGAAGATCGCGTGATAAAGCGAGCGCAGACGGCTCGAGTAGGCCACCCATTTTGAATCAGGGCTCCAGACCGGATTCAAGGTGCGGGTCGGAACCATCCATGGATCATTGCCGACAATTTTGGCCTGGCCGGACGCGACATCGAGCACCCAAACGTGCAGGCCGGTGTCGGTAAACAGAAGCTTCTTTGAATCCGGCGACCACGAAGGCGTGTAGTAATGCGTCGGTTTATCGAGCGTGATTTCGCGCGGCGGCGTCAGTCCATCCTGCGCTTCGAGATAGAGACGATATTCGCCGGACCGATCGCTGAAATACGAAATCCATTTGCCGTCGGGTGACCATGCCGGATCGCGATCGGCGGAAGAGCTCGAATTAGTCAGATTGCGGACGTCGCCCTTCTCAGCCGGAATCGTAAAGATTTCGCCGCGCGCTTCGACCACGATGCGCTTACCAGTCGGCGACAGGGCGATGTTTGAGAGGCGGTTGGTGACGTCTTCCCAACGCGGCATCATCCAAGGGAAATCACCAGTGGCCGTGATGTTGACGAGATGTTCCTTGCCGCTCTTAGGATCGAGTTCGTGAATGTATCCGGCTTGCTCGAAGACGATCGTGCCCGCGCCTGAGTCGATGGTCTTTACGTCGTAGTCGCTGAATTTCGTGACCTGGGCGAGCTTCTTCGACTTAGTGTCGTAGCTGAAAACGTTTTCAACGCCATCGCGATCGGAAATGAAAAAGACCGAGTCGCCGGACCAGACCGGATCGATGTCTTTCGAATCGGTCCAGGGCGGCGAAACCAGATCGTAGGTTTTCATGTCCACGATCCATATGGGCCGGTTCTGCCCGCCGCGATAATTTCGCCGCTCATCATCCCACGAGTTGTTCATGCGATAGGCGATGTGCGATCCATCCGCGGAGATTTTTCCCTGGAAGCCGCGTGGTATGGCCATCGGTTCTTCGACGCCGCCTTCGACTGGCACAGTCCAGAATCGCGGCGCGCCACTGGGTGACCAGGTCGCGCGCGTCGATGAAAACATGATCGACTTGCCGTCCGGCGTCCACCCCTGCACCGAATCGCCGCCCGGATGCCACGTCAAACGCTTCGGCTCGCCACCTTCTGCGGACACCACGTAGACATCGAGATTGCCTGCATACTCGCCGCTGAACGCGATCAATTTTCCATCCGGTGAAAAATGCGGATTCGAAGTCTGGCCCTGAAAGCTGGTGATGCGTCGCGCCATGCCGCCGGCGCGCGGTACGGTCCAGATGTTCTGCGCGTACGCGAAAGCAATCTGGGTCGCGCTCACCGTCGGGGTGCGCAACATGCGTGTGCCGTTTTCTCCGTTGGCCCGGGCGGTCTGATGAAATGATTTGAATCCGACGACCGCGATTGCGATCAGTGCGATGAGTAAGAACGGCGAGCGGCGAATGAACATCTTCGCCGGAGTGCGCTGCGATGACATGGATTTTCCTCCAGAAAAGTGGATGGTCTGCGGGCTTCTTTTAGCACGAAGCGGTGTGGAGCGCAACGACGGTCAGTGCTGTCCGCGTGAGGACGTCGGACGTCTTGTCGGTACCATCTCCGTGAGGGGATGGATCTTCGCGCGTCTTACTATCAACGGGTTACTTGATCCATCCCCTCACGGGGATGGTACTGATACGGACGATGTGCCCATGCGGATAGTACTAATCTCGCGGCGGCCGGTTAATCACCGACCTACTCGACCTCGATCATTGCCGCCAGCGATCCGTCGACACTCGTGATGCGAGATGAGTGGCCCTTGCCGCTGGTGGTCTCGACCAGTATTACGCTGCCGATTGCGAATCGACGTGACTCGCCGTCTGAGACCGTGACTTCCCATTCCCCGCTCAGGCAGATGAACAACGTGCGCGCTGAAGCGGTGTGCCAATCGCTTGACCAACCCGCCGGCGCTTCCATAAACCTGACGTTGCTCGCATTCGTAATAGTCGAAAGGTTCAAAGGAGGCGCTGCGTCGGTGTAGTCCACGGAAGCAAAAGCAACTTCGACATCGTCGAAATGCGAGTCGCCGGCCCAGTCAGAATACAATCGAGTGAAAGTAAACATCGTAAATGATTTCAACGTTTACAATTCCTGGAATTCCTGGGGAGTGATCATTGCTTGACGCAGGATGCTGCGTAGCGTTCCCACGGCAATCTCGCGATGTTCCGGAACCACAGCGGTAATAACTCCCTCTCGCGTTAATTTTACGAATTTTCTGTGGCTTCCCCGGCCGGTCGCTCTTCAAAACCTGCTGCTTCGAGTTTCTCTTAACCGTGCGGTAAGGAGAGGCTTAAGCAATATTCTCAACCTCGGCTTGAATCGAAATCACTTCGGGAAGAATCGTTGCGACTGGAGGTGCCAGATGGACCTCTATTGCCTCCGACAGATTAACGAGGGCGTCTTCCTTTGTCTCACCCTGACTCGCTACCTCAAACTCTCGGCACTGAGCGATGTAAAAGTCGCCTTCTCTCCAAACGACAGCGGTAAACGTCTCTTTCATTTGTCGCTCCTGGTAATCGAATTCAGCGGTCGCAATTATAGCTTACCTTGGGAGACCGTGTTTCTTTTTATATAATCCCGGCCCGTCACCAAAAAGGAGTTCTCCTGATGCCTAAGCCAACTCAAATCGACGTTCAATCCGGCGACAATCTTCTGCTCGTCGGCACGATGAAGGGCGGTTTCGTTTTTCGCTCCGACGCCGGCCGATCGAACTGGTCAGAAGCAGGTCCATACTTTCCGGGACGCAGCGTTTATGCTTTTGGTTACGACGGACGCAACGGCCGGCGGAAACTTTGGGCGGCGGTGAACAGTTCCTATTGGGGATCTTTCCTGAGTTCCTCGAATGATTTTGGCAAGACCTGGAGCGATCCGGAAAGCTACAACATTAAATTTCCCGAAGGCTCGGACGTGTCGCTCAAACAGATTTGGCAGATCGTCAGCGATCCGCATGACGCGGACACGCTTTATTGCGGCGTCGAACCGGCTGCGTTGTTCAAGTCAACGGACGCCGGCGCCACCTGGTCGCTCGAACGCGGCTTATTCGATCATCCGCATCGCCCGCAATGGCATCCCGGCGGCGGCGGATTGTGTCTGCATACGATTCTGCCTGATCCGACGAACAAAGATCGGATGTGGATTGCGATTTCGACCGGCGGGGTTTATCGCACCGAGGACGGCGGCAAGAATTGGGAGCCGCGGAACAAAGGAATCCGCGCGCCTTTTATGCCGCCGGATCAGCAGTATCCCGAATGGGGCCAGTGCGTGCACAAAGTCGTGTTTCACCCGTCGAATCCTGAGCGCATGTTCCTGCAACATCACTGGGGCGTTTATCGCAGCGAAGACGCCGGCAACTCGTGGCAGGACATCGGCAAAGGCCTGCCGTCGGATTTTGGTTTTGCGATGGAGATGGATCCGAAGGATGCGAACACTGTGTACATCATCCCGATTGAATCGGACGAGTTTCGTTGCACGCCTGAGGGAAAGTTGCGCGTCTATCGAACGAAAGACGGTGGCGAATCGTGGCACGCTTTAACGAACGGCCTGCCGCAGGAGGATGCGCTGGAAACTATTCTCCGTGACAACATGAAGGCCGATGCCAATAGCCCGACCGGACTATATTTTGGCACGCGCAACGGCAAGTTGTTTGGTTCGTCGGACGGCGGTGAATCGTGGACGACGATTCGCGAAGGGTTGCCGCCGATCACTTGCGTGAAGACGGCGAAGGTTAATTAGGCCGGTCAACGTGTCAGTACCATCCGCGTCAGCGGATGGGATCAATGAGCGCCACCGGATTATGGCGACTCCTTGATCCATCCGCTGACGCGGATGGTACTGACCTTATTATTCCGCTGGAGACATCATGAAAATCAGAACGTGGTTAATCATAGCGATCATCTTGATTGGCGCTGCGTATGCTCTTGGCCAGGAACACAAGATGGTGAAGTTTCAGATGGCCATCATGAAGCGGGGACCGAAATGGGGCTCGACAACTGAGGCCCAGCGAAATCAGATTCTTCATCAACACCTGCGGAATGTCATTGCCCTGCTGCAGTCGGGTAAGGCCGTCGCGGCGGGTCCGTTCGGCGGCGATTCCGATGTTGCCGGACTTTTCATTTTGCGTGCTGCTTCGCCGGAAGAGGCGAAGACGTGGGTTGACGCTGACCCGGCGGTCAAAGCGGAACTGTTGGTCGGCGAGATGCATCCCTGGTTGTCCGAAGATATTTTTGGCAAGGCAGTGATGCCGCTTGATATGAGGACGGTCTATTTCGGATTTTTGAAGAAAGGACCGAATCGAAAAGAAGGCGATGACCAGACGCCGCAAGTTCAGGAGCTGCAAAAGGCCCACCTCGCGAACATCATGCGGCTGGCGGAGACGAAGAAACTGGTGATGGCTGGTCCGTTCGACGACAACGGAGATTTGCGCGGCGTGTTTGTGTTTCGGGTGGAGTCGTTGAAGGAAGCGCAGGATCTCGCGGCCACGGATCCGATGGTTAAGATCAACCGCCTGAAGATCGAATTATATCCGTGGCAAATTCCGGTCGGTGTGATTCCGTAAGGGAGCGCACGCTCGCTGCGTGTCCGCCTATCGGTAAGTTCCCATCAACTGGGCTTGCGCCAGGATGTGACCTTCCAAAGCTTTTTCCAACTCAGATTTCGTGGCTCCAGCTTTCAACGGGAGCTCACCGTCCACGGCGTAAAGCTTGAAAAAATATCGATGCGTTCCCGCAGGTGGACACGGCCCGCCGTAACCGATTTTCTGAAAATCGTTCTTCCCTTGAAGCCCTCCGCCGGCCACGTCTTCGGTCGCAGGGACATTCTCAACCATTCCCAACGTGTCAGCGGGTAGATTGTAGATCACCCAATGCACCCAGGTTCCGGCCGGCGCGTCCGGATCGTCGGCGACGATGGCGATGGTCTTTGCCGTTTTCGGCAGGCCCGTCCACTCCAGCGGCGGCGAAACATTTATCCCGTCGCACGTGTATTGGCGCGGAATAGTTTGGCCTTCGGTGAACGCGCGACTCACGAGCTTGATGCCGGGCGTCGCAGATTGAGCCGGCGAGGGCGCCGGCTTCGGCACACTCGCGGCCGGCTGCCTGGTGCAAGCCACCGCAAACATCAATATCGCTGCAATCGCGATCGCTTTCATCTAGTGATCGTTGATACCGAAATCAATTCAAGGGCGTTGGACTCGGAGAAATCTCCATCCCCTTCTGCACGATTTTAACTACTTCGTCGTGGGCCATCGAAAGCTTGAAGATGACTTTGCTTCCGTCAGCGGTGACTTTCGTGTTGCTCAGCAGAATTTCTTCGTCATGCCCTTTGCGGGACACGGCGCCGGCCAGCAACATGACGCCGAAAGCGCGCGACAATTTGTTTGCGCTGTCGGGCGAGCTGACCTCCGTATCGACAGTCGCAGAGACGTCGGCTCCGTCCTGCTTGATCGTAAAGACGACTTTGGTGCCCGGCTTATCGTCGTTGATTTTCTTGAGATAGACGAGCACGCCGCTATCGTTCATTGCCGACACGAGTTCTTTGCCGAGATCGCTCAAGGTCTCATCGCCTGACTTGCTGGTTACCCTCGGCTTGACCAGTTTGCCGTTGCTGTCCAGCGTAGTTTCGATGGTTATTTCGAACGCCTTGTCGAAATCCAACTTCTTAGCATCGCGCAACTCGGTCGCATGCCTGGCCAGGTCTTTGAATGGGAGTTTATTAATCTCGCCTTCTTCCGGCAGTGGAATGCCAGTCTTTTTCGACGCGGCCTCCAACTCTTTCTGCGCTTGTTCGACCGATTTATCCTGCGGGCTTGCGGCCGGAGAAGCTTTCGGATCAGGGTTCTTGCCATCGCGATTGTTACCGGCAATTAACGGCGGCGGAGTGGGACTCGCGGCCGGAGTAATCGACGGCGAGGCCGACGCGGCGGGCGCCGGCGCCGCTGAATAGTGAGTTGGCGTAAACGGTACCGTGTTGAATTCCGGCAGCGGCGGCAGGCCCTGCTGGTCCATCGCCCAGTAACCTTCCGGATAGCGAAACTTCTCGTTGCTGAAGTCGATGATGTCGGCGTCTTCGATGTCGGTGTGAACGTACGCCTTCTCGACAAAACCGGCGTCGCGGAACATCGCGGTGATACTGAACGCGTCACGCACGGGTGGGATCGCCAGAATCAAAACCAACAACACCAGATGCCAGGCTCCCGAACCGGCGACGAGCCACGACATTTTTCGCCAGAAGGGCTCGCGATTTACCTCGTAATGGTCGAACAAACCGCCGGTATCAGCAAAATTGAACATTTGACTCACGTGCTTTGGCGCTCACTTTGACGCGAATGGGGGCCTGGACGTTGCGATCCGTTCTGCGTGCATTTCGTCGAAACGATAGTAAGTCAGCCAAAGTTTCGTCGCAACCACGTCACCAAAAGACGAAATAATCGTGCTGAGGAGTGCGCCGTGAGAGTTGGCTGAAGCTAATTTGCCACTAGCTTTAGCTAGTGGACAGCAATATGAATTGAACATCGGCTTTAGCCGAATGCTTATTAAAGCCGCAATGAAAAGTCGATGATCTTTTTTTGGCTAAAGCCAGGGTTTTCTTTCTAATCTCTCCACTAGCTGAAGCTAGTGGCAAGTTACCTTCAGCCAGCTCTGCCGGCGCACTCCAAATGGCCTACAATGCAGTTGTGGGGCGATCAGACAGATTCCATGACGGGCGCCGCGACCGAGAGCGACGTCAGCGCGAGGCGCCCGGCGCGCAGACGCATGATCGAAGTCACCCGCCGCGCGGAATCAGCGGGTCGAGCCGTGAATTGCGAGAACTACTGGCCGGTATCGGCGCTCCAAAGCCTTCGCCTTTCACTCCCGATCCATTTCAACTTGAAGCCCTCGCGGCCCTCGAATCCGAAGATGTGCTGGTGACCGCGCCGACCGGCAGCGGCAAGACGTGGATTGCCCGCGAAGAGATTCGCAGGTTGCTCGCGGCGGGCAAGCGCGCGTGGTACACCACGCCATTGAAGGCGCTGACGAATTCAAAGTATGCCGAGTTCACGGAAGAATTCGGCGCATCGAACGTCGGCATTCTCACGGGGGACCGCAAGGAGAATTCGGACGCGCCGCTGATCGTCGGCACTACCGAGATTTTCCGTAATCAACTGTTCGACGCGTTGCGTGGCGGCCAGGAGGTGGGCACGGATTTAGTCGTGTTCGACGAAGCCCATTACCTCGCCGACGAAGACCGGGGACATGTCTGGGAAGAGGCGATCATTCTGACGCCGCGACGCATTCGCATGTTGTTGCTGTCAGCCACGGTCGGCAACGCCGGCGAATTTGCAAAATGGATTGAAGAGTTGCGCGGCGTTCGTTGTCGCGTGGTGAGGCGGCCCGGCAATCGACCGGTGCCCTTGCGCGCAGCGTTTCTGATGCCCGACAAAAGATTGATCCCGATGATCGATCAGAACGGAAAGTTGAATCGGGAAATCGCCACGATTATCGATCGCCAGCGGGATGAATCACGGCGACCAAGACGCGGGTATAGACGCTAATTTTGGAGTGCGCCGGCAACGCGCAGCGGCGACGGCGCTTTGGATCTCGCCTACAAGATTTTCCAAAATCCAAAGCGGTGTCGCCGCTGCGCTCTGCCCCCGCACTCCAAAGTGAACTTATGAGACTTCGCATGCCGGAAATGCCGCCCGCGAATTTGCTCGCGGCGCTGGGCTCGTACAATTTGTTGCCGGCGATTGTCTTTTTGCCGACGCGGCGGCGTTGTGATGAGGCGGCCACCGAGGCCGCTCTGAGTCGCCGCACCGCGAAAGATGAGCGACGCGACGAGCGGCGCGATTTCATGAACAGCTTTATCGAGCAGCATCCCGAGATCCGCCGCCATCGTCATTGGGACACGATCGTGCGCGGCGGCATCGCTTCGCATCATGCCGGACACCTGCCGGCCTGGAAACTGGTAATCGAAAAAATGATGAGCGCGGGATTGCTCGACGCCATCTTTGCGACCGCCACCGTGGCTGCGGGCGTCGATTTTCCCGCGCGCACAGTCGTCGTCACCGTGGCCGACCGTCGCACCGGTCACGGCTGGCAATCGCTGACTGCGTCGGAACTGCAACAGATGACCGGTCGCGCGGGCCGCCGCGGCAAGGATCGGGTCGGCTTCATCGTAGCTGCGCCGGGTCCGCATCAGAATCCGCAGAAGATTGCCGAGTTGTTGTCGGCGCCGCCCGACGATCTCGAAAGCCAATTCCGCGCGACTTACACTTCGCTGCTCAACCTGCTCGATGCGTTTGGCAGTTTCGCCCCGGTCCGTTCAATCGCTGAACGAAGTTTTGCGTATCGAAAACTGCTGCCGCGGATTCACGATTTGGAACGGCAGCAAACCGAGAACCAGCAGGCGATTCAGCAAAGACTGGCCGCAGCTTCGGTCGATGTGCCGACGTCGTCGGTACTGGGGCTCGAACGTCTCGCGAGCGCCCGCACGCGTCTGCTGGAAGGCGCGCCGCAGACGCGTCGCGAAATGCGCCAGCGCTGGCTGAACAAAGTTGTCATGCCCGGCCGCGTCGTGGCCGTAGGCCGCAGCGGCCGGCGCCTGGCCATTGTGACGGCGCGGGGTCACGACGGCGTCACTGCCATCAAAGAGGACGGCCGCCTCGCTTCGTTCCCGTTGCAGCGCGTCGGTCGCGTTTTCGCGCCGAAGTTCTCAACCAGCACGGACAAAGTCGATGAAGCATTCGACGAAGTACATCGCCGGCGCGAAGAACTGGCGATGCCGGAGCCGCGTCTACGTGATGCTCAGACCGGTGAAGAAGACGCGCTGCACTTAATGAACGATCTGATCGATTCGATCGCCGGAAATGAAAAGTCTGATCACAACCTCGTGAATGATCTACTTTGGTCGCTGCAAAAAGAGGCTGCCGCCATTGAACATGCGTCGCGGCAAATCGAACGCTTGCGCGACGACATCTGGGAGCCGTTCGAACGTTGTGCGCAGGTGCTGCATCAATTTGGTTATCTTGATTTGCAGTCCGAACAGGTGACTGAACGCGGTAAGTGGCTCGCCGATCTGCGCGTCGATCGGCCGCTGTTGATTGGAGAGGCACTGCAGCGAAATCTGTTCGCGGCGCTCAACGAGACGCAGACGGCCGCGCTGGTCGCGGCGCTGGCCGCCGACGAGGACCGCGATTATGGCGAAGTGGAAATCGATGACGCCATCGTAGCGGTGCTGGTCCGCTTCGAAGAAATAGCATTTGAAGTTTCCAACGAAGAATGGAAGCAGGGAATTGAAGCCGTGGAAGAAATAAACTTCTCGGCAGCTGCAGCCTCCGCGTTGTGGGCCAGCGGCGTCGCCTGGCCGAAACTCGTCGATGAGACACGCGCCGAAGAAGGCGATCTCGTGCGACTGCTGTCACGGACCGGCGAGGCGCTCTTGCAAATCGCGGGTCTCCGCGAAACGCATTCCCAAGCAGCAAATCTCGCCGCGCGGACCGCGGAAATTATCTTGCGCGAACCAGTCAGATGACAGTCTTTCGTGCGCCTCGCGCCGCTGTGCTAAGATTCGCTTAGCAAATCATGGAAGTCTTATTAGCCAACGAATACGGATTTTGTTTCGGCGTCGAGCGCGCCGTGGAGATGGTCGAAGATGCTTTGGGGGTGGGCGCGCCGGTGCGCACGCTCGGTCCGCTCATTCACAACACGCAGGAGATGCAGCGGCTGGAATGCGAGGGCGTGGCGACCATCCAGGATCCAGCGCAAGTCTCGAAGAATGAAATCGCCGTCATTCGCGCCCACGGCGTCACGCCGCAGGTCCAGTCGGAATTGGAAAAGCGCGCCGCGCAAGTCGTCGATGCGACTTGTCCATTCGTGACTCGCGTGCAGCGACTCGCGGAACGCGCCGCGAAAGATGGACGTCACGTGGTCGTCGCCGGCAACCCCGATCATCCGGAAATGATCGGCGTCGTTGGTTATGCGCCTGACAATACCTTCGTCGTGCGCGATGCGGAAGAGGTCGCGCAGCTCCCTTCGTTGCACGAGCCCCTGGTCGTTTCGCAAACGACGCTGAAGTTGAAAACCTTTCTTGAAGTGGCTGAAGCCGTGCGAGCGAAAGCTGATGCCGAACCTCAGGTGGTCAATACGATTTGTTCGGCAACGCGCGATCGCCAGGACGCCGCGCGCGCGCTGGCCGGCATGGTCGATGTCTTTTACGTCATCGGCGGCAAACATTCTTCCAACAGCATCAAGTTGCTTGCCGTATGCGAAGAGCAATGCACCAAGAGTTTTCTGATCGAAACCCAGGACGAGATCAACCCGGGTGATTTAAAAGCGGCGAACCGTGTGGGTGTAACCGCGGGCGCCTCGACGCCGAACTGGCTAATCGATCAGGTGATCAAGCGATTGAAAGAAATCGGCAGTGACAACGGCCGAAACAATTAATCAGACTTTCCTCCCTGTGATTTTTGTAGTCCCGCCCGGCCTGATTTTGGAAATAACGCATGAACAACTTTCGTTGGTTACGAGACGCATTTCTGGTCCTGTGCGTGGCGTTTGCGGCAAACATGTCCTCGTCCGCTAAACCGCGCAACTTTCATGAAGCCGTCGATGCGTACTTCGACGATTACTTCAGAGCCAAACCTTCCGCGGCTACGGATGCCGGCTTTCATCAATACGACAATCAGCTGGAAGACTTTTCGGCGGCGGCGCACGAACGCCGGCGACAGCAGCTGTTGAATTATCTGTCTGAGTTCGAAGCCATCAAGCCACAGACGCTGCCGCCGCTCGAGCGGGACGATCGCGAAATTATGATCGCGACCATCCACAGCGCGCTGCTGGAAGAAGAGCGCGTGCAGATGTGGCGAAAGAACCCCGACAATTATTCCACTGCCGTCACCAGCAGTATTTTCTCTTTGGTGAAGCGAAACTTTGCGCCGCTCGACGTGCGTCTGCGTTCGGTGATTGAGCGCGAGAAGCAGGTGGAACGCGCGTTAGCGCAGGCGCGCAGCGTGCTGCAGAATCCGCCGAAGATTTATACCGAGATCGCCATCGAGCAAATGCCCGGCAATATCGAATTTTTCCAGGATACGCTGCCGGCTGCCTTCAGCGAGGTGAAGGACACGAACCTCGTCAACGAGTTTATTCACCTTAACGACGGCGTGGTCGCCGAATTGAAGAACTATCAGGATTGGTTACAAAAGGACCTGCTGCCGCGTTCGCAGGGCACGTTTGCAATCGGCGCGGAGAACTATCGGCTCAAGCTTTTGTACGACGAGATGGTGGACGTCCCTTTGCCGAAGTTGCTGCAAATCGGATATGACCAGTTGCACAAGGATCAAGCCGCGCTCGCCGAAGCCGCGCGCAAAATCGATCCGCACAAAGCTCCGGAAGAAGTGCTGAAGGAACTCGAAAAGGATCATCCGGCAGCGGACAATCTGCTGTCTTCGGCGCAGCAACAACTCGATGGGCTGCGGCAGTTTTTGATTGATAAGAAGATCATCACGGTGCCCGGCGGAGCGCAGGCGAAAGTCGCTGAGACACCGTCGTTTCAGCGCGCGACCACGTTCGCCTCGATGGACACGCCGGGTCCGTACGAAACGAAAGCGACTGAGGCCTATTACTTCGTGACGTTGCCGGATCGTTCCTGGTCGCCAGAGAAGCAGACGGAGTATCTCGAAGGATACAACTATCCTTTGTTAAGCAACGTGTCGGTGCACGAAGTCTGGCCCGGACACTACACGCAGTTTCTCTGGTTGAAGAACAATCCCGAACTTTCCAAGGTGCGCAAGTTGACGGGCGCCGGATCGAATTCCGAAGGTTGGGCGCACTACGCTGAAACGATGGTGCTCGACGAAGGTCTGTACAATAACGATCCGCGTTATCGCATGGCCCAGTTGGTGGACGCGTTGCTGCGCGACGCGCGTTACATCGTCGGCATTCGCATGCACACCGAAGGCATGACGATGGAACAGGCGAGAGAATTCTTCGTCAAAGAAGGGCACCAGGTTGCGGTGGTCGGCGAAATGGAAACCAAGCGCGGCACCGGCGATCCGACTTATCTGATGTACACGCTGGGCAAGTTGGAAATTCTAAAGCTGCGCGAAGACTATAAACGAAAGATGGGCGCGAAGTTTTCGCTTCAGGATTTTCACGATCGATTCATCAAGGCCGGAAATCCGCCGGTCAAAATTGTGCGGCGGGAGTTGATGGGCGGCGATGGTGCGCTGCTTTAAGCTTGGCGTGTACCCGCATAGTGAAAACTATTTTCATTTGTCATTTGACATTTGTCATTTGGTGATTTGAAAGCGCCGCGCACTTCTCAAATTAACCGATGACAAGTATCAAATGAACAAATGATCTGTTCTATGCCGCGGGGTTAATTACTCGCTCGGCCTTGAATCCAAAGCGGCATCCACGTTACGCTTGCCGCCCTGCACATGGACATCGAATCAGTTCGCACCTACTGCCTTTCTTTTCCGCATGCCACTGAAAATGTGCAGTGGGGCGCGGATCTGGTTTTCAAGATTGGTGGGAAAATGTTCGCCGTCATCGGACTCGATCCGGGTTCAGACCATTGCATGTCGTTTAAGGCGACCCCGGAGAAGTTTGCGGAGTTGACCGAACGAAAGGGTATCGTGCCTGCGCCTTACGTGGCTCGTTACCACTGGGTCGCGCTCGAGCGCTTCAACGCGCTAAGCGAAAAAGAACTCAAATCCCTGCTGCAGACGGCGTACGATTTGGTTTTTGAGAAGCTTCCCAGGAAAGTTAAGACCGGACTCGAAAAGGGCGACGCCCCAAAACCAAAGAAGCGCCGTTAGGCGGTGGTGGCAGAACCGGGAGCGGTAGCGACCGGATCAAGATCATCGTTTTACTCATCTCGCCTCCCGTTCTCTTTTTTCCTCTCGACGAAACTCGCTCGGCTCAATTGGATTTGCGGCACTCCACAAACCAAGATGCGCGGTGCGCGCTTCGTCTTCCGCGCGCGCATAACTCTCGCGATCCGACGGCGACTGCTCACGCTCATAATCTTTGTAATGCCACGCCATCCCCGCCCTGACTTGTTCGAGATCGATGTCTTTCTCAGCCAACATAATCTTGCAAACCTGACGGCCGTATTGATCGGTTTTATCGCAGACGGCCTTCACCTGCTTATCGAAGATCATGTCCGAAAGACTCTGCTTCGATTGCTCGCCAAAGTCCTGGTGCGATTCCGGCGCGTCGATTCCCTGAAGTCGAATTCGATGCTGTGTATTAGTGGCGTCGAGCAACGTGATGGTGTCGCCGTCAGCGATGCGCACCACGCGACCCGTAAGGATCTCCGTAGTGTTTATTCGCGTCGATGACTTTGGATTGGTGCGAGGCCTTAGCGAGCAAGCGACGCTGAGCGCGATCGCGCAAAGCAGCAGCGAAGTAGTAGTTGTTTTTGAGAACGGCCGAAAAGTAGCTGCACTCATTTGACTAGTTGGTGAGATCAATATGGACAATGACGGCAGCCGCTGCCGCAGCAGTAACCGCGCCGCCGCAAATAACTCTCGGTGAAGACAACCGAACCGGCATCACGATAATAGTCGCGAGCTTCAACGAACGAGCCACGCAGCAACTCCAGATCGACCTTCAGGTAAGCCGCCGGCGAGCCAGTCCACGAGAAACGATCGGGATGGATTAAATGCGCCAACAACTCTGCCCCCTCGACCACGCGCGGTCCCGGCCTGGCAAAATACGAATTAGCATCCACGGCATACACGCGATCATTCCGGACAGCAGGAAGATTGAGGAAGGCGGCGCGGTGTTCGGGCGCGAGTGAACTGTATGGGCCAAGGTGATCCCAAATCTGCTTCATTGTTTGTTCGAGATTGAAACCGCACGGCATGATCACCAGCACCTCAGGCGCCCACTCGGCGAGAGTCTGCCAGGTGACGCGCACCGACTCGCCGCCATCCGCGCCAATTTCATCTCGACCGCCGGCAATCTTCACCTGTTCCGGCACCCAGTGTCCGCACGCGTAGATTGGATCGAGCCATTCCATGCAAAAGACCCGCGGGTGTTCCAGTGCAGATGTTTGCTCACGCAATTGATCTAGACGGCCGCGGCACTTTGCGACCAATTGCTCCGCGACGTTTGTTTGGCCGATAGCGATTCCGAGGTCGAGTACGTTCTGAAAGATTTCCTGAATCGATTGCGGCGTTAGCCAGAGAACCTGTGGCTCACGCGTCAAAGCTTTTAGGACTTGTGAGACTTCATTGCCCGATGGGGCGCACACCTGACAAAGGTTTTGCGTCAGGATAAGATCGGGGTTAAGAGTAGCCAGAAGGTTCTCATCTATTTGGTAGAGGCTCAACCCTTCGCGCAAACGTTCAGCGACGGCGCGATCGATTTCACTTTGGGCCATCGTTTCGAGCGGCAGCACATTTCGCACGACGACAGGTTTGCTTTTGACCGATTCGGGATAGTCGCACTCATGCGTTATCCCGACGAGGTGATCTTCCATTCCCAGCGCGCAGACGATTTCAGTGGCTGAGGGAAGAAAAGAAACTATTCTGGGCATGTCTGGAACTGTTGGTGCAAAACTTTGTTCTATCGCAAAGGTTAACAGTAAACTGTGCCGGCCAAAAGCGGCGGCTATATCGGTAGCAGAACGGCACGTGGCTGAATGAGCTTTTGCCAATTTGCCACTAGCTTTAGCTAGTGGGAAGAGATTGGAGAAGGGGAGTGGCTTTAGCCAAACCAAGAAGAATTGAATCTGCATTTTAGGCTTAGCTGCCCATTCGGCTAAAGCCGATTTGTATCGAGGTTTGGTTGCCACTAGCTAAAGCTAGTGGCAAGTCATCTGAAGCAATGGCAAGTCAGCTGAACTTACCGGCGGCCGGAATAAAGTTTCGCCTGCCTCGCCAACCAAATTCCGCGAGCCGTGTCTATTGGGATGGTAGCGCAAGTAACGCGGCCCGGAGCATCGAAGCGAATTGCCGATGGCTGAATCTGAAGCTGAATTGATCCAACGTGCTCAGGCCGGGGATGCCGAGGCGTTCGCAGAGATCGCCGGCCGATACGAGCGGCGCATCTATTCGTTGGCACTGCATTACACCCACGATACCCAGGACGCTGAAGATCTTTCCCAGGAAGCCTGGCTGCGCGCCTTTCGCGCGATTGACAGCTTCAAAAGCGAATCGAGTTTCTACACCTGGATTCGCAAGATCACGATCAATTGTTTTCTCAATCACGAGCGCACGCCGTTTGCTCGTTTGCGGGCGCTGCTCGCTCCGTCGGATGAACACTCACCGCCCGCCGTGGTCCAGCACAACCTCGAAAACTCTTTGCACGACCGCATCCTGGTGCAGAAAGTGATGGGTGCCCTGGCTGAGCTGACGCCCAGACAACGCCTCATCTTTGTGCTGAAGCATCAGGAGGGAATGACCTATGAGGAAATTGCGAAGGTCGTGGGCTGTTCGACCGGCACCGCGAAAAAAGCTGTGGCGCGCGCGTTGACCAAGTTGCGCGAGCAACTGCAGGTGAATGTGGACTCGCCTGAGTGTGTGCCGTGCGCGGCGGGAGAGTACTGAAAAGGAATTAGCGAAATGCACAACTGTAAAGATTCAAGAGAGGCTGTGATTGAGGCCGCGCTGCAGGGCTGGATTCCTCCTGACGAGTTCGACGGCTGTTTCCAATGTCTTCAGGAGTTTAACTCTTTGCGGCGCACGATGCAGATGACCGGTGACGGTCTGCAGTTGGTCCAGCCGCCGGAGAATTACTGGGTTGGGTATGACGCCCGGCTACGACGACGGCTGGCCCGAAACGAGCAGCCAACGCGGACCTTGCGGCCGCTTACGTTCGCATCGCTGCTGCGCGCAGTCGCCACTTCGTCAGTGCCGGTGCCGGCTCCGCTGGCTTTGGTGGTCGTTGGATTTATCACGGCTTCAGTTTTCTTCCTGCTGCGCTCGACGACAACTTCGAGCGTGACACCGGCGGCTGCGCCTCCGACGGTTGTCACGAGAACGATTGAGGTCCCGGTGATTCGCGAGAAGCAGGTAACGCGCGTGGTCTATCGCGATCGCCGCCTCGCACAGCAGTCTGCGCCGACGATTTTGGATCGGGATTCTGTGGTGGCCGCCAAACGGCGTGAACCAATGGAGAGCCTCGAAGGTTTCACGCCCGCTCATGAGCCCAAACTTACTTTGATCAAAGGGAGCCGGGATGAGAAGTAAGACGATACTGCTGGCCGTCTCGCTGCTCTGCTTAATTGCCGGCAGGGCGCAGCCCGCTAAAGCGCAGGAACGTTCGCTGGTGTCGCTGCCGCAGGGTGGATTTGTGTCCCTGGTCAATCGTTCGGAATGGATCGACCTGCGACAAGCGATGCGCCTGCAACAGTTGCCCGCGCCGTTAGGGGCACAGGCGCTGGCGGACACAAACCAGACGATTCATCGAATCTTGCGTGATCGCGAAGGCCGTCTGGTGTTCGGGTACGACCTTTGGATCTCCGGCGATAAAGTCAGCGGGCAATTCAAAATCGCGATTAAGCCGCTGGACGCGCAGCTCGCAGAAAGTTTGCGACCCGGCGATCCGTCGGCGGCTGAAGCCCTCTCCACTTTTCCAAAACCCACTGAGCCGCAGACGCTCAAAGACGGCGCTGAGTTTTCGGTGGACCTCTTAATCAACAAACACGCGGGCGTCAAGTTCATCGACGTCGTGAAAGTCAGCTTCGACCGATCGTCCTTGGGAGACGACACTCCCGTCCGGCAGCCACGCGACTTCACCGCCGAGGTCGTGTCGATGGAGATGAAGGACTACAGCCTGTTCTTTAACGATGAATTGATCGGGACGGGCAAATCAAAGACTGGTTCGTCAGGGACCTTGTTGTGGATTTACATTCCAGAGCATGGCCGCTTCATCTTTTCACTCGTGCCACGCGCCGATTATCAATTTGAGAAAGTCGGCACCATCTCCGCGAACAAAATCGAATTCGCGATCCATGGCGATCGCTACCAATGGCTTTCCAGCTCGCCGATCATGCATGAAGAAGGAACCTGGAACCTTTGGGTCCTTTCTGATCCGAAGTACATGCCGATGATGGGATCGTTGATGGCGCCGCCGCCAAAAGAGAAAGGAACGTTCGAGAAAGTTGCCGACAAGCTTGACGATACGATCAATCAGGTAGCGGACAAAGCGGTGACCGTGCAAACGCCGGGTGCATTGTCAAAGCCTAATGCGTTGCAAACGCAAGGTAAGCCAAAGCCAGCCGCGCCGCAAACTGACAATGCACCGCAAACGCCGGTTCTGAACCGAAATGAAAATAACAGCGGGCGCTCAAAGGTGATGTATGGCGCCGCGGACAAAATTGAGAATTTGTTGCCGCGAAACTAGTTGAGTTCGTCGCGGCCGCTAAAAAGTTACCCAGAAAACAACGACGCATTAGCCCGAACGTGAGGGCCCGGGTGGTGCTCTGCTTTTCAGCCTAAGCCAGAGTGCAGGGGGCAGTGTGTCTCTTCCGCAGGAGAAATCAAATGAGAAAGAAAGTCATTCCGTCGCTGCTCATCGCACTGACGACCATCTTTTCGCAGCGTGCGCAGGCACAGCAGGTCAAACCGCCGGATGAGCTGCCGAAGATCGAAGTCGGTATCGAGTCAATGCTGACATTTTCGGACAACAGCCCGACGCTTCCGGGCGTGGGCGCCAGGCTTACTTACAATTTGAATCGCCACTTCGCCCTCGAAGGCGCCGCCTATTTCACGCCGGGGAATTGTAAGTTTTGTAGTGGCGAAGTGACCGGCCGGATCACGCAAGGAATGTTTGGCATAAAGGCAGGCCAGCGGTTCAAGAAGTTCGGACTGTTTGTGAAGGCTCGTCCCGGAGTGATCAATCTGAGTCAGGCTGAATTCGATCTGGTGCCCACCGGCAGCAGCAAAAATTTCCTGACTTCACCTTTTGATGAGCCCCCCTTTAGGGTTGTTTCGCGAAGCCGGACAGACTTTGCGATGGATGTCGGTGGCGTGTTGGAGATTTATCCGACGAAGAAGTTTTTCCTGCGCTTTGATACGGGCTTGCTGATCGAACGAATAGGAAGCAGGACCTTTAACAGCTTCCAATTTGATGAGACTACCGGCGGCTTCCGGCCATTTGCGATCCCGGTTCCGGGTTCCACCATCGGCCACGTTCAGTTTACCAGCGGCGTCGGCTTCAGGTTTTGAACGAACGTCTACTGCATCGTGGAGATGATCGCGTCGGCAAATTCGTTCGTGCTTGAGTCGCCGCCGATATCGCGCGTGCGAATCTTGCCGTCTGCGAAAATTTTGAGCATGGCAGTTTCGATCTTCTCGGCCGCCTGACGCTCTTCGATATGGTTCAGCATGAGAATCGCTGACTGCAACAGCGCCGTCGGATTCGCGATGCCTTTGCCCGCGATGTCGGGCGCCGAGCCGTGCACGGCTTCGAAGACCGCGCCTTTCTCGCCGATGTTGGCGCCGGGGACTAAACCGAGACCGCCAATCAAACCGGCACACAAATCGGAAACGATATCGCCGTAGAGATTCTCGCAGAGCAGGATGTCGAACTGTTCGGGCCGCATGACCAACTGCATCGAAGCATTATCGACGATCATGTTTTGCCGTTCGATCTCCGGATAGAGCTTGCCGACTTCTTCAAAGCAGCGCAGGAACAAGCCGTCCGACAACTTCATGATGTTGGCTTTGTGGACGCAGGTGATCTTCTTTCGGTTTTCGTTACGCGCGTAAGCAAAGGCGAAGCGGGCGATGCGCGTCGAAGCTCTCTCGGTGATGATCTTCAGACTCTCGACCACGCCCGGAACGACTTCATGTTCGATGCCTGAGTAAAGGCTCTCGGTGTTTTCGCGAACGACTACCAGATCGAGTCCGGGATTACGGCAGGGCACGTTTGGCAGCGCGCGCACCGGCCGCAGATTCGCGTAAAGATCGAGCGCCTTGCGCAAACCTACGTTGACCGAAGTGAATCCTTTGCCGACGGGCGTGGTAATCGGGCCTTTGAGTCCAACCTTGTTGCGCTGAATCGATTCGATCAATTCATCGGGCAAAGTCTTGCCGAATTTATCGAGCGCCTGCTGTCCGGCAATGTGCTCTTCCCATTCGATTTCAACGCCGGATGCTTCGATGATGCGGACGACGGCCGCGGCGACTTCCGGCCCAATCCCGTCGCCGGGAATCAGTGTGATACGATGCTTCATAAGTGAGAAGTCAGTAGACAGTAGTCGGTAGTCAGTAGTCAAACCCTCATGGACGCGCGGTCCGATCAGTTCCCAGCCAAATCAAAAATAATCGTTATCGGTGGTGGCGTAATCGGATTGTCGATCGCTCGGGAGCTGGCGTTGCGCGGCGCACGCGACCTTTCGGTGATCGAACGAGGCGAGTTTGGCCGCGAAGCTTCGTGGGCGGCGGGCGGGATTCTCGCGCCGCAGGTTGAAGCTGATTCGGCGGATGATTTTTTCCGGTTGGCCAACGCGAGTCGCGACCTGTACCCGCAGTTCGCGGAAGCTTTGCTGAATGAAACAGGGATCGACATTGAGCTCGATACGACGGGCACTCTGTACGTTGCCTTTAGCGAACCAGAAGAAAGTGAATTTCGCGAGCGTTTTGATTGGCAACAGAGCGAGGGTTTGGCGGTCGAGTGGTTAAGCGGTGACGAAGCGCGGGCGCTTGAGCCGGCTCTTTCTAACCAGGTTCGTTGCGCGTTGAAATTCGCAAACGATCTTCAGGTTGAGAATCGACGACTCATCGAAGCCTTGCTGGTCAGCAACCGTAAACTCGGCGTGCGGTTGATCGATCAATGCGAAGTGAAGGCGATCAGCGTGTCCGCAGATAGAGTGTCTGGTGTAGAAACGTCGCGCGAATGTGTCAGTGCCAACGTGGTGGTCGTCGCCGCAGGCGCGTGGACCTCAGCAGTCGATCCCGCCGCAAAACTGGAAATAGAACCGGTGCGCGGACAGATGCTTTGTTTCCGGTCCGAATCACAGTTTGTGCGTCACGTCGTCTACAGTTCGCGCGGTTATCTGATCCCACGGCGTGATGGGCGATTGATTGCCGGATCGACCAGCGAACACGTCGGGTTCGACAAGCGCGTAACTGAACAAGGCGCAGCTCAGATCAAGTCGATGGCTGCCGAAATCGCGCCGCAGGTTGCGAGGTTAGCGCTGGTCGACTCATGGGCGGGATTCCGGCCGCGAGCGCCGGACGATTTGCCGGTGTTGGGCGCGTCATCGGAAGTCGGAGGGCTCTACTACGCGACCGGTCACTATCGGAATGGAATTTTGCTGGCGCCGATCACCGGCGCGCTGATGGCGGAGGCGATTATTTCAAAAGCGATCCCGCCACTGATTTCTCCGTTTTCACCGGATCGTTTTCATCTGTTCAATTCCTAGGAGTAGTGTCAGAACCGCGAGCGGTAGCGACCGGCTCATAATGAACCTGGCTCTTGACCCGGTCGCTACCGCCCGCGGTTCTGACACACATCCGACTGTTTTGACACAACAGTTCGCCTGACCTAACATCACGGGGTCTCTCCGCGCGTCTGGTAAACACGTCAAATGAAACTCGTAAGTCTGTCGTTACTGTTGATTTGCTCCGTCGCGATCTCTCAGTCCGTGGCGGCGCAATCACACGTAGCCAGGAGCAACGACCCTTCGAAACCTGTTGAGTCTGCCGAGGCAATCCGGGCGTCAGATGATTTGGACAAGAAGACCGCGCTACAGCTCTTCGAAGATGCGGACAGTTATGCCCGCAAAAAATTCGAGGCTTTCGAAAAGCTGAAAATGCCTTATGACGACGTACTCAAGCAAAAGATCGAAAAAGAGCAGAGGCAGCTGGCGGCGAAATACGTCACCGCGTTAAGTGCGCGAAAATTATCCGGAAACGATCTTTATTATCTTGGCATGATCTGCAATCTCGCCGGCCAGCCGGACGGCGTGTACGACGCCATGCAGCGTTTTCTGAATGAAAATCCCGAGGCGTCAGGTGAGCCGGCCCAAAACGCGCGCGCGCTGGTCGTCATTAACGCAGCGAAGAAAGGTTTGTTGACTGAGGCTGAGAATCGGCTCAAGCAGTACGCTGCGAACCAGCCGCAAATGGCCGAAGATCGTTACTCGCTGGAGAACTGGATGGTGGTCAGTTACTACAAGGCGAAAGATTACGAGCACGCGCTGCCGCACGCGGAGGAGTTATGGCTCGCGGCGCAAACCGCCGGAAAAGCGCGGAGGCCATTGGCGCGCGACTCGATGCTCAGCGCTGCCGCCAATTCTCTTTCCGAAATCAAGGTGAAACTGCAGAAGAAAGATGAAGCGATTGCGGTCATCCAGAATCTGCGGAAGCTCGCGTTGGCTCTGCCTTCGGGCAATCTGTACAAGTTGGCTTTGCGTCGCCTGATTGAGATCGATCCGGGTATCGATCTCTTCAAGAATGTCGACGCGCGCGGCGAGGCAAATTCCGGCACGCCGCCGGAAATCAGCGCCGTGGAATGGATGGACCGAGCGCCGGTCAAACTCGCCGAGTTGCGTGGCCAGGTTGTGCTGCTTGATTTTTGGGCCACCTGGTGCGGGCCATGTCGCGCGACCCTGCCGCGTTTCGAAAAATTCTACGAACAGTACAAAAGCAAAGGACTGGTTGTGATCGGCATGACCAGCTTGGAGGGTGAGGTCGAAGGCAAGCAGATGAGTCGCGCGCAGGAACTTGCTTACCTGCGCGACTTCAAAAAGAGTTTTGGGCTCACTTATGGCTTTGCCGTTTCTGACGACGGCAAGAACGATGTGAATTATGCGGTCTCGAGCATCCCGACGACTTTTTTGATCGACCGCCGTGGCGTGGTCCGTTTCATCAGCATTGGGTCAAGCGACGTTGAAGGCGCTGTCCTGAACAAGATGATCAAGAAATTACTCGACGAGCCGGCGGCGGCGAGCAGCAACTGATGCGTTCGCTCATCTATCGTGCGCACATTTGGCTGGCATTCATGGTTGCGATCCCGGTGCTGGCCTGGACGACGAGCGGGCTGTTATATGCGTGGCCGAATGCCGTCGAGGGCGGAAAAGTTGAGACCATTGACGCGACGCGAATCCGCATTGCACCGTCTGATGCATTGTTGAAAGCGAGTGAATTCAGCGGCCGGAAATTGCCGACTACCGCGCTCACCCTATTGATGCGCAACGGTCGACCTGTATATCAGGCAATTGGAGGCATGGGTGCGGATTCGCTGCTGATTGATGCCGAAACCGGCGTCGTAATTGTGACTCCGCCGCCGGGCGCGCTGACAAGGTATTTTCGGCAGGCGCACTTTTATTTCTTTTTAGGATCGTGGCAGGTACCGCTGCTGATTGCCTTCTCAGGTCTCGCCGGTCTTTCGGCGATCTCTGGTTTGTATTTGAGTTTGACGCTGCGGTTTGGGAAACTATTGGGGCGAAGTTAATCAATGCAAATACCCTTCGTTAACATCTTCATCGCCTTTGCAGGTGGCCTGCTTTCATTTTTATCTCCGTGCGTATTGCCGCTGGTTCCGGGCTACATCTCGTTAATGTCCGGCGTCAGCATCGATCACCTGAAGGGTGAAGGCGCGGGTAATTCAAGAAAAGCGGTAATCGCCAACTCCCTGGCCTTCAACGCCGGTTTGTCTGTGATTTTTCTCACGCTCGGCGGCGCGGCCGGCCTGGTCGGATCAGCGATCATCACCAATGTCTGGGTGCGGGTGATTGGTGGTCTGGTAATCATCGTTTTTGGTTTGCACCTGATCGGGTTGCTGAAGATTAAGTATCTGTACAAAGACACGCGGCAGTTTTCGAATGAAAAGCCGCGCGGCATGTTGGGATCGTTAACGCTGGGAATCGCTTTCGCTGCGGGTTGGACTCCGTGCATTGGCCCAATCCTCGGCGGCATCATCGGTTTGGCTGCGACCTCGGGAGGTTGGAAAGGCGGCCTCATTCTCGCAGCATTTTATTCGGCGGGATTGGCTGTGCCTTTTTTGGTTACCGGTCTGGCTATCAATCAGTTTCTCGGCTTCTATTCCAGGTTTCGCCAACATCTGCACAAGGTTGAAGTCGTTTCCGGCATCGTGTTGATTTTGATCGGCGGATTGATCATGAGCAATCGCGTTACCTTGCTCACCAGTTCGCGGTTAGCTGCCTGGCTTCCGAATTTTGAATCGTGGTTGCACTTGCGCGGCGAAACAACTCCGCCGCCCGTACAAGCCCGCCAGAACTACAAGACCGCTCCTGATGTGCAGTTCACCAAACTCGACGGCAGCACGCTCAAGTTAAACGACCTGCGCGGCCGCGTAGTGTTGTTGAATTTCTGGGCGACCTGGTGTGTGCCCTGCCGCACTGAAATGCCCGAGTTCAATGAGATGCAGCGCGATCTGGGCGCGCGAGGTTTGGCCATCGTGGGCGCTTCAGTCTCGCCGGAGGACAGCCCCGGCGTGATTCAAAGTTTTCAAAAAGACGTGAAGCAGGACTACACAGTCGTGCGCGGCGAAGAAGAAATCGGCAGGCAGTTTCAGAATGGACCGGGACTGCCGGTGACCCATATCCTCGATCGCGACGGTCACATTCGCCAGACATTTTACGGGCCACAGACGCGCGCAGTATTTGAAGCCGTCATCAAACCGTTGTTGGATGAAGCTCAGACGACCGCACAGAAATAACTTCCATTGGAGTTGACGCGATGAAAAGACTGACTCTGATTCTCTCAATTCTGTTTACCGCAAGTGTGATTTCATACGCTCAGGGTGGACATGAATATTCGCCGCTGGTTGAGAAGACGGTGAACTACAAGAACTGGACGCTGAACGAACTGGCGAGCAACAAGCCCACCACACTGCGTTCGCTGATGGCCGGCAAGAAGCTGGTGATGGTGCTTTATTTCGCGCCGTGGTGTCCGAATTGGAGGAACGAAGCGCCCGTAGCAGCCGGTCTTTACGATAAATACAAATCACAGGGCTTTGAGGTTATCGGCGTCAGCGAATATGGAACGCGGGACGATGTGAAGAACTACTTTGGTCCCAACGGGCCGCCGTATCCGGTTGTCACCGAATCTGAATCGCGCGAAGACCGCGATAAAACGCCTCACTTTGGGTATCGGCAACTGACCGGGGACACGCGCAAGTGGGGTTCGCCCTGGAATATCTTTCTCGATCCGGCCAAGTGTAATTCAACCGGTGACGTGCTGACCGAAAAAGCCTGGGTCGTCAACGGCGAACTGATCGAGGCGGACGTAGATAAGTTCATTAAAGATCGCCTGGCGGCCAACGCCGTGATTACGCCCTGCAAACAATAAGTTGGCGCGTTGCATAGCGCAAATTGTCAATTTGCGATTCGTCGCGATGGCGCGATCCGACGCAAATTAACAATTTGCGCTACAGTTAACGCGCGTGAATTCTACAGTCGATCAAAATTCTCATCTCACTTTCTCTGTAACAGCCGACGAGGCAGGCCAGCGGCTCGACGCGTTTCTCGCTGAACGCATTGAGGGTTGGAGTCGTGCGCGCCTGCAACGGTTGATTGATGATGGTGATGTGCTGGTCGGCGGCAAACTCGCCAAGTCTGCTTACAAAGTTCGCGGCAACGATGAAATTGAAATCGAACTGACGGCCCATTTGGCGGAAGCATTCACGCCCGAAGATATTCCCGTTGATGTTGTTTACGAAGACGACGATTTGATTGTCGTTAACAAACCGGCTGGGTTGGTGGTGCATCCGGCGGCCGGAATTTCCCAAGGTACACTCGCGAATGCGTTGGCGTTTCATTTTGCGCAGCTCTCGACCGCCGGCGGCGCAGGCCGGCCCGGTATTGTTCATCGCCTGGACAAGGGGACTTCCGGTTTGCTGGTCGTGGCCAAAACCGAAGCCGCGCACGAACATCTGTCAAATCAGTTTCGCGCACGCGAAGTGTTCAAATCGTACGTGGCGCTGGTCCATGGCCAGGTCGAACAGCGGCAGGGCAAAATCGATCAGCCGATTACTCGTGATCCACGTAATCGCGTGCGCATGGCAGTGGGCCGCAACGGTCGTCCGGCCTTGTCGCTCTATCGTGTTCGTGAGGCGTTTCCGCGCTTTACTTTGCTGGACGTCGAGTTAAAGACGGGACGGACACATCAAATCCGCGTGCATCTCGCCTGGATGAAACATCCCGTCGTCGGCGACTTTCCAGCACATTGGGATCCTAAGCTTAGAATTCCACGTGGACAAGTTGTCGCG
>JADMIO011678449.1_pt1 | contig 86837 bp, 76 predicted proteins | sample 8958161 | NCBI WGS metagenome assembly JADMIO01 (sample SAMN16585339, study PRJNA669376) | soil metagenome | isolation source: Crop rotation soil | place: USA: Cullars Rotation, Alabama | collected 2011 | reverse complement strand
TATGGTGAAAGTTGGAACCTCTTACGTGCCGATCAGATTAAAACGAAAGGCCCAGTCTTTCGACTGAGCCTTTCGTTTTATTTGACCATGTTGGTATGATTTAAATTAATACGACTCACTATAGGGTCAGTGCGGCCGCGACTTCAAGTCACGTGAATTCCAAGCTTCGGATCCCACTGTGCTGGAAAGTCGTTCTCTCCCGGACAGGCGTCGAGCGATTGTGCCGAGCCCGCGGCCGTTGACCCACAATGCGCGATCCGACGGAGGCGGCCGATGACGATGCTCTGCAACCCCGATGACAGCGTGCTGCTCGTGGTCGACACGCAGACCCGCCTGATGCCGGCGATCCACGAGGGCGCCGCGGTCGTGAAGCGCTGCGTGCAGCTCGCGACCGCCGCGCACGAGCTCGGCATCCACGTCATCGGCACCGAAGAGAATCCCGAGGGGCTCGGCCCCCTCGTCCCCGAGGTCGCCGCGCTCTGCGACACCACGCTCGCGAAGTTCCACTTCTCGGCGCCGCGCGAAGAAGGGTTCCTGCGGCGACTGCCGGCCAACCGCAACACGATCGTCGTCGCCGGTTGCGAGGCGCACGTCTGCGTGCTGCAGACGGTCGCCGGGCTCCTCGAGGCCGGTCATGCGGTGAAGTGGGTCGCCGACGCGATCGGCTCGCGGCGCCCGCACGACCGCCTCGCCGCCGCCGAGCGTGCGCGCAAGCTCGGCGCCGACGTCGTGACGACCGAGATGGTCGTCTTCGAATGGCTCGGCACGAGCCAGCATCCGAAGTTCAGGCGTCTGCTCGAGCTGATCCGCTGAGCGGGTCTTCAGATCGCGACGACGACGCGGCCGCGGACGCGTCCCGCGAGCAGCTCGCCGGCCTTCGCGATCGCGCCCTCGAGCCCGACCTCCGCGGCGACGACGTCGAGCAGCTTCGGATCGAGGTCGCTCGCGAGTCGCCGCCACGCCTGCTCGCGCAACGCGAGCGGGGCCATCACGCTGTCGATGCCGGCGAGCGTCACGCCGCGCAGGATGAACGGCATCACCGTCGACGGCAGGTCGTGTCCCTGGGCGAGCCCGCACGCGGCGACGACGCCGCCGTAGCGCGTTTGCGCGAGCGAGTTGGCGAGCGTGTGGCTGCCGACGGCATCGATCACCGCCGCCCACCGCTCCTTCTGCAAGGGCTTGCCGGGCGCGCTCAGCGTCGCGCGGTCGATGACATCCGCCGCACCGAGCTCGCGCAGATAGCCGCTCTCGTCGGCCTTGCCGGTCGCGGCGACCACGCGATGTCCTGCCTTCGCGAGGAGCGCGACCGCGATGCTGCCGACGCCGCCTGTCGCGCCGGTGACGAGGACGTCGCCTGCACCGGCACCAACCCCGTGCCGCTCGATCGCGAGCACGCTCAGCATCGCCGTGTAGCCCGCAGTGCCGATCGCCATCGCCTGGCGCGTCGTCATCGGCGGCGGCAACGCCACGAGCCAGGCGCCCTGGAGGCGCGCGCGCTCGGCGAGGCAGCCCCAGCGCGTCTCGCCGACCCCCCAGCCGTTGTGGACGACGCGGTCGCCCTTCTTCCAGCGCGGGCTCGTCGACTCGACGACCGTTCCGGCGCCGTCGATTCCCGCGACCATCGGCCAGGAGCGCACGATCGGGCTTCTGTCGCAGATCGCGAGCGCGTCCTTGTAGTTGATCGTCGAGTGCTCGACGCGGACGACGACGTCGCCTTCGGGAAGCGCGGCCTCGTCGACGCTCTGCACAGCGGCGCGAAACCCGCGGTCATCCTTGTCGAGCAGCAGGGCCTTGAACATGCGCGTCTCCTCGGGGCGTTCTGCGCCGACGATAGCGCAGCGACCGCCGCGAGACGGCGACAGCGCCCCGAGCGGGCTCCACCCTCGACGTAAGGCGACGTATCCGCGGTTGACGCCCCGCTCGCCGCTCGCCTATGCTGCGCGCCGATGCGGATCCGCCCTGCCTCTGCCGGTCGTGCGCTCTCCCGCGCCGCGGCCGCGGTGACGGTGGCGATCGCGGCGGCCGGCGTGCCGGCCTTCGCCGCGCCCGACGACACCGAGCCGCTCGTCGCGCCGCCCGCCGAGAAGGTCGTCGCCGATGCTCCTGCAGCGCAGGCGCGCGCACCGCTTGCCGAAGCGTCCGCGATCGGCCTGCTCCGCCGGCTGCACGAGCGCACCAGCGAAATGGCGGTCGCGACGATGGACTTCGTCGGCATCCGCTATCGCCGCGGCGGCGCGTCGGTCGAGACCGGCTTCGACTGCAGCGGCTTCACGCGCCACGTCTTCGCGATGAGCCTGGGCATGGTGCTGCCGCGCCGCGCCGACGAGCAGGCGACGGCGCCCGGCTTCGTCGCGGTGAGGCGCGACGACCTGCAGCCCGGCGACCTCGTCTTCTTCAACACGCTCAAGCGCTCGTTCTCGCACGTCGGCATCTACCTCGGCGCCAACCGCTTCATCCACGCTCCGCGCAGCGGCGCGAGCATCCGCACCGAGGACATGAGCTTCGCCTACTGGGCCAAGCGCTACGAGGGCGCGCGCCGCTTCGCGGGCACCGCCGCGGCAGCGGCGAAGACGGTCTCGCCCGCCGCAGCCCAGGCCACGCCCGCCGACGGCGAGTGACCCTGCGACGCGCTCGCGGGGCGCCCGCGGGAGCGCCGAGGCACAATCGCGCATGGCCGAGAAGATCATCGCGATCGCCGATCAGCGCTACCGCGCGAGCGCGCCGATCGTGCCGGCCGACCTCGTGCCGCCGACCGGCGTGCTCCACGACCGCCTGCAACGGCCGCTGCGGGATCTGCGCATCTCCGTGACCGACCGCTGCAACTTTCGCTGCAGCTACTGCATGCCGCGCGAGGTCTTCGACCGCCACTACGAATTCCTGCCCCAAGCGTCGCTGCTGAGCTTCGAGGAGATCGTCCGCGTCGCACGCCTCTTCGTCGCCCACGGCGTTCGCAAGCTCCGGCTCACCGGCGGCGAGCCGCTCCTGCGCCGCGACATCGAACGCCTCGTCGCGATGCTCGCCGAGCTCTCGTGCGCCGACGGTTCGCCCCTCGAGCTGACGCTGACGACGAACGCATCGCTCCTCGAGCGCAAGGCCGCTGCCCTGAAGGCAGCCGGGCTCGACCGCGTCACGGTGAGCCTCGACGCGATCGACGACGCGATCTTCAGGCGCATGAACGACGCCGACTTCCCGGTCGCCGACGTGCTGCGCGGGATCGACGCCGCCGAGCGCGCCGGCCTCGGACCGATCAAGGTCAACATGGTCGTCAAGCGCGGCACCAACGACGAGCAGATCCTGCCGATGGCGCGCCATTTCCGCGGTCGCGACCTGGCGCTGCGCTTCATCGAGTACATGGACGTCGGCGCGACGAACGGCTGGCGGATGGACGAAGTGCTGCCTTCGAGCGAGGTCATCCGCCGGATCGGCGAGGCGTTCGCGCTCGAGCCGCTGCCGCCGTCGGCTCCGGGCGAGACCGCGCAGCGCTGGCGCTACGCCGAGCGCGGCGTCGCCGGCGAGATCGGCACGATCTCGAGCGTCACGCACGCGTTCTGCGGCGAGTGCAACCGGGCGCGCCTTTCGACCGAGGGAAAGCTGTTCCTGTGCCTGTTCGCCAGCCGCGGCCACGACCTGCGCGCGCTGGTGCGCGGCGGTGCGAGCGACGCCGAGATCGCAGCCGCGATCGGCCTGGTCTGGCAGCAGCGCAGCGACCGCTACTCCGAGCTGCGCGGGCGCGCCGAAGCCGCCCGCGGCGCAAGCGAGCGTCGCGTCGAGATGCACTACATCGGCGGGTGAATCCGGCGCCGCAGATCCGCCCGCTCGGCGCCGCCGACCTCGCCGACTACAAGCGGCTGCGCGACGACATGCTCGCGCTGCATCCGGAGGCGTTCACGTCCGACGCCGAGAGCGAGGCCGGCAAGGACGCATCCGACTACCTGCCACGGCTCGGCCTCGACCGCATCGACGGCGGCCAGTTCGTGCTCGGCGCTTGGCGCGGCCGCAGGCTCGCCGGCGCGATCGGCTGCGAGCGCGACGCCCGCGTCAAGGTCCGCCACATCGGCCACGTCATCGGCATGATGGTCCGGCCCGAGTCGCGCGGTCGCGGCATCGGTGCCCTCCTGCTCGACGCGTGCATCGCGGAGGCCCGCCACGCCGGCCTCGAGATGCTGACGCTCACCGTCACCGCCGAGAACGAGGCGGCGATCCGCCTCTACGAGCGTCACCGCTTCGTCGGCTACGGCACGCTGCGGCGTGCGCTCAAGATCGGCAGCCGCTACCACGACAAGCTGCACATGGTGCTGACGCTCTAGGACGCCGGGCCGCGCGGCGCACGGCCCGCACGCGTCAGACGACCGCGCGACGCTGCGCGAGACGCTTCCACGACTCGACGACGCTGTCCGGGTTGAGCGAGATCGAGACGATGCCCTCGTCGGCGAGCCAGTCGGCGAAGTCGGGATGGTCGCTCGGCCCCTGGCCGCAGATGCCGATGTACTTGCCGGTCGCGCGGCAGGCGGCGATCGCGCGCGAGATCAGCGCCTTCACGGCAGGGTCGCGCTCGTCGAAGTCGCGCGCGAGCAGCTCGAGCCCGGAGTCGCGGTCGAGGCCGAGCGTCAGCTGCGTCAGGTCGTTCGAGCCGATCGACATGCCGTCGAAGTGCTCGAGGAAGGCCTCGGCGAGCACCGCGTTGCTCGGCACCTCGCACATCATGATGACGCGCAGGCCGTCGCTGCCGCCGGCGGAGCTGCGCCTGAGGCCGTGCTCGGCGAGCATCGCGACGACGCGCTCGGCCTGCGCGAGCGTGCGCACGAACGGCACCATCACCTCGACGTTCGTGAGCCCCATGTCGCGGCGCACGCGCACGAGCGCCTCGCACTCCATCGCGAACGCCTCGCCGAACGATTCGCTGACGTAGCGCGACGCACCGCGAAAGCCGAGCATGGGGTTTTCTTCCTCGGGCTCGTAGCGCGAGCCGCCGATCAGCTTCTTGTACTCGTTGCTCTTGAAGTCCGACAGCCGCACGATCACCGGCTTCGGCCAGAACGCGGCGGCGATCGTCGCGATGCCCTCGGCGAGCTTGTCGACGTAGAACGCGCGCGGCGACGCGTGGCCGCGGGCGACGCTCTCGACCGCCTTCTTGAGGTCGCTGTCGATGTTCGGGTAGTCGAGGATCGCGCGCGGATGCACGCCGATGTTGTTGTTGATGATGAACTCGAGCCGCGCCAGGCCGACCCCCGAGTTCGGCATCTGCGCGAACTCGAACGCCATCTGCGGGTTGCCCACGTTCATCATGATCTTCACCGGCGAGTACGGCAGCTCGCCGCGCTCGACGTCGGTGATCTCGGTCTCGAGCAGGCCGTCGTAGACGTAGCCGGTGTCGCCCTCCGAGCAGGCGACGGTGACGAGCGCACCGTCCTTGAGCGCCGTCGTCGCGTTGCCGCAGCCGACGACCGCCGGGATGCCGAGCTCGCGCGCGATGATCGCGGCGTGGCAGGTGCGGCCGCCGCGGTTGGTGACGATCGCGCTCGCCCGCTTCATCACCGGCTCCCAATTCGGGTCGGTCATGTCGGTGACGAGGACGTCGCCGGCCTGGACGCGGTCCATGTCGGCGACCGAGTCGACGATGCGGACCGGCCCGGTGCCGATCTTCTGGCCGATCGCGCGGCCTTCGACGAGCACCGTGCCGCTGCCCTTCAGGTTGTAGCGCTGCTCGGGCTTGCCCGCGCTCTGGCTCTTCACCGTCTCCGGCCGCGCCTGCAGGATGTAGAGCTTGCCGTCGACGCCGTCCTTGCCCCACTCGATGTCCATCGGCCGGCCGTAGTGCTGCTCGATGACGAGCGCGTAGCGGGCGAGCTCGGCGACCTCGGCGTCGGTGAGCGAATAGCGGTTGCGCAGCTCGGTCGGCGTGTCGAGCGTCGTCACCAGCCGCCCCGACGCGGCGCGCTCCTCGGCCGACGCGAACGTCATGCGGATGAGCTTCGAGCCGAGGTTCCTGCGGATGATCGCGTGCTTGCCGTTTCGGAGCGCCGGCTTGTGGACGTAGAACTCGTCGGGGTTGACGGCGCCCTGCACGACCGTCTCGCCGAGGCCGTAGCTCGAGGTGACGAAGACGACGTCGGCAAAGCCGCTCTCGGTGTCGATCGTGAACATCACGCCGGCCGCGCCGACGTCGCTCCTCACCATGCGCTGGACGCCGACCGAGAGCGCGACGTCGCCGTGCGCGTAGCCCTTGTGGACGCGGTAGCTGATCGCGCGGTCGTTGTAGAGGCTGGCGAAGACCTCGCGCAGTTTGGCGAGGACCTCGTCGATCCCGGCGACGTTGAGGAACGTCTCCTGCTGGCCGGCGAACGATGCCTCGGGCAGGTCCTCGGCGGTCGCCGACGAGCGGACCGCGAAGGTCGCGGCGGGAGCGTCGCCGGAGATCCGGGCGAACTCGCGCCGGACGTCGGCCTCGAACGCTGCGGGCAGCGGCTGCGCCGCGATCCAGCGCCGGATCTCGGCACCGGCCTCGGCGAGCGCGCGGACGTCGTCGACGTCGAGCGTTGCGAGTCGCGAGGCGATGCGCGCGCCGAGGCCGTCGGCGGCGAGAAAGGTGCGAAACGCGTGCGCGGTGGTCGCGAAGCCGCCGGGCACGAGCACGCCCGATTCGCTCAGCTGGCTGATCATTTCGCCGAGGGAGGCGTTCTTGCCGCCGACCGCCTCGACGTCGGTCATTCTCAGGGTGTCGAGCGGGGCGACGAAGGCGGTCGCCAGGTGGGTGGATGGCATGGGAAGACTCGGGGCTCGTGAAAAACCGGCGTCTCCCGACCCGTGCATGCGTGGTGGACGGCTTGGCGCGGCGGCCGGTCGTCGTGCGGGCGCAGGCCTACGGCGTGGCGGCGGCAGGCGGCGAAGCGGCGGGACGAGGCGGCGGCGAGCATGCGAACGGGATCGAAAAGCTGGCTTGATTCTACGAGCGCGAGCGGTCCGTCGTGCTGCATATCATCGGCCGCATGGACGCACCCGCATCGCCGACCTCGACCCTCTCGCCGGCGCTGCCGCGGCCGACCGTCTTCTTCATCTCCGACGGCACCGGCATCACCGCCGAGACGTTCGGCAACTCGATCCTGTCGCAGTTCGCGATCAAGCCGCGCCACCTGAGACGCCCGTTCATCGACACGCCCGACAAGGCGCACCAGGTCGTGCGCGAGATCAACCACACCGCCGAGCACGACGGCGGCCGCCCGATCGTCTTCGTCACCCTCGTCAACACCGAGATCCTCTCGATCGTCAAGGAGCAGTCGCACGGCCTCGTGCTCGACATGTTCAACACCTTCATCGAGCCGCTCGAGGCCGAGTTCGGGATCACGTCGAACCACCGCATCGGGCGCTTCTCCGATGTCTCGGAGAGCAAGGAATACAGCGACCGCATCGAGTCGATCAACTTCGCGCTCGCCCACGACGACGGGCAGTCCGCGAAGAGCCTGGCCGAGGCCGACGTCATCCTCGTCGGCGTCAGCCGCAGCGGCAAGACGCCGACCTCGCTCTACCTGGCGATGCAGCACGGCATCAAGGCGGCCAACTATCCGCTCATTCCCGAGGACTTCGAGCGCGGCCAGCTGCCGAACACGCTGGCGCCGTTCAAGCCGAAGTGCTTCGGCCTCACCATCGACCCCGACCGGCTGGCGCGGATCCGCAACGAGCGGCGGCCGAACAGCAAGTACGCGTCGCTCGAGAACTGCCGCTACGAGGTGCGCGAAGGCGAGGCGATGATGAAGCGCGAGGGCATCGCGTGGCTGTCGTCGACGCACAAGTCGATCGAGGAGATCGCGACGACGATCCTGCGCGACCTCCGGCCCGACCGGCTGGCGTACTGAGGGTCAGTACAGCGCCTTCTCGATCTCGGCGAAGCTCTGCGCGACTTCGATCATCTCGATCACGCTGCCGAGCTGGCGCTCGACCTGCGCGCGCGACACGACCCCGCGGACGCGCTGGTGCTCGACCATGCGCAAGTGCTCTTCCTTGAACGTGCTTTCGAAGATCAGCAGGTGGTTGCGGCCGTGCTGCTTGAGCGTGGCGACGACGTTGCGCACGGTGGCGAGCCTCATCTGCTCGTAGTCGATCGCCTCGAGCGCGGCGACGCCGATCATGACGTCGGCGACAGAGATCTCGTCGTAGCGGACGTTGCGCTGCTGGACGATGCGCATCGCGCGGTCGCCGTACAGGTCGGTCGTCGTGATCAGGCCGACGAGAGTCGGCATCTCGCTGACGACGAAGAGCATCCGCACGCCGTGGTAGATCATCAGCTGCTCGGCCTGGCGCAAGGTCGTCGCCGGGCTCGTCGTCACCGCCTTGACGAGGGTCAGGTCGGTCATCACCGAGAGCGCTTCGGAGTCGAGCGTCACGGCATCGGTTCGCGGCGGTTGCGCCTGCGCGATCGTCGTCGTGTGCTGCAGCCGCCTGGTGGCAAGCGGGGCGTCTCGGTTCATCGCGATCTCCTCGGCCTGGCCGTCGACGGACGGCCCGCAGCAGGACGCTACGCCCAATCGTCGACCGCTGCCAGCCCGGGCGTCGAGCGCCCCGGTTGCAGCAAGGATGTCGGGGTCACCCCTCGATCGCTACCATGACCGCGACGCAGACGTTTGCGCACCGTCACGAGCGGAAGGAGGAGACGATGGACGGATGTGATCGGCAAGGCGGGCGCGACGACGATGGCGGCGGGCTCGACCGGCGCGGCTTTCTGGCGATCGGCGCCGCTGCGCTCGGCACGGTCGCCGGCTGGCCGGCGGCGGGCGCGCAGACGCTCGACCGCTGGAAGGCAGGCGAGCTGGTCCACGTCATTCCGACTGCGAGCCACGACCGCGTGCTGCTCAAGGCGTCGTTCCGGACGCCGCTGGCATCGACGCCGAGGCTCGTCGTCGACGGCAAGGCGGTCGACGGCACGCGCACCGACGTCGAGGGCCGCTTCTGGCGCTTCGACGCCACCGCGCTGCAGCCGGAGACGACGCACGAGCTGCGGATCGTCGACGCCGGCGGCGCGCCGCTCTGCGACGCCTGGCCGCTGCGCACGTTTCCGGCGCCCGAGGCGAGCCCCGAGCGGATGCGGATCGTCGCCTACACGTGCGCCGGCGGCTACGACGGCGTCGTCATCCGCGGCAAGAGCGGCTTTCTCGCCATGCCGGCTCGCCGGCGGCTGCTCGCGCGCGCGCTCTCGTTCCGTCCCGACGCGGTGATCGCCAACGGCGACCACATCTACTGGGACCAGCTGACGGCGCTCAACAAGCCGTTCGCGAAGATCGCGCAGGACGAGGTCTGGCCGAAGTTCGGCGGCGCGCTCGATCTGTCGGTGCCGATGCTGCACCCGAGGAACGCGGCGATCTTCCTCAAGGTCTGCGACGACCAGATCCCGGGCCTCTACGGAACGTCGCTGCGCTCGACGCCGTCGTTCTTCCTCACCGACGACCACGACTACTTCGAGAACGACGAATTCGACGACAAGATCGCGACGCTGCCGCCCGACAGCTACGGCATCGCCGGAGTCGAGCAGACGCAGCGCCTCTACTACCCCGAGTTCCTGCCCGACGCGAACCGGCCGGTCTGGCTTCCCGGCGGCGACAAGGCCGGCCTGCCCGAGGGCGCGAACGTCACGTTCGGGACGTTGCGCTTCGGGCGGCTGCTCGAGTCGGTGCTCTACGACTGCCGACGGTTCGTCGACTACAAGGGCGCGCACGCGAAGGTGCTGCCGCGCTGGGCCGAGGACTGGCTCGTCGCCCGCACGCGCGCCGAAGACACCGTGCACTTCCTGCACGTGCCGTCGCTGCCGTTCGGCTACTCGTCGGGCAAGCTCGGTGACTGGTACCCCGATCTGCTCGACGAGCGCACCGGCAAGCTCGTCCTCTACGAGGAGAAACCGGGCTGGCAGCGCGGCTGGCTGGCGCAGCACCAGCGCCTCGTGCAGGCGCTGGCGGCGCAGAAGAAACGCGCCGCGGTGATCGTCGAAGGCGACTTCCACGCGACTGCGGCGGGCAAGATGACGCGCTCCGGCGAGCTCTCGTTCGAGCAGCCGGTCCACACGATCCTGACGGGCACGCTCGGCACCGGCGACCTCGGCTTCCCGTCGGCCTACCGCGGCGTCGAGTCGCGGCCGTCGCAGCTCGTCGACATGGAGCAGGCGCTCAAGCCCGTCGAACGCAACGGCTTCACGGTGATCGACGTCACTCCCGAGCGGTTGACGTTCTCGATCTACACCTGGCGCCCGCCGCAGCCGCTCGAAGAGATCGACACGATGCGGCCGGCGCTCGTCTACGTCGTCCCGAGAAAGGCCTGAGATGCGAATCCCGAAGCTCCCGAGCCCGTGCCCGCGCGGCGGCCTGCTCGCCCTCGGGTGTATCGCGCTCGCCGCTGCTGCTTCGGCGCAGCCGATCGCGGCCAAGGACGCCGAGCCGGCGACGCGCGCCGCCAACGCCGCGCTCGAGCGCACGCTCCCGTTCGCCGACCGCAGCGACTTCGACGATGCGCGGCGCGGCTTCGTCGCAACGCTTCCCGGCGGCCGCATCGGTTCGGCCGAGCAGCCGGTCTGGAACATGGAACGCTACGGATTCCTCGACGGCGCGGCGCCGCCGACGGTCAACCCGAGCCTGTGGCGTCAGGCGCAGCTCAACGCCATGCATGGTCTCTTCCAGGTCGCCGATCGCGTCTACCAGGTGCGCGGGCTCGACCTCGCCAACATGACGATCGTCGAGTCGGACCACGGCGTCATCGTCACCGACGCGCTGCTCTCGGCGGAGACCGCGAAGGCGGCGATCGAGCTCTACTACGCGCACCGGCCGCGGCGGCCGATCGTCGCCGTCATCTACAGCCACAGCCACGTCGACCATTACGGCGGCATCCGCGGCTTCGTCGGCGACGACGAGGTGCGAAGCGGCAAGGTGCGGCTCATCGCGCCCGACGGGTTCCTGCACGAGGCGGTCTCGGAGAACATCGTCGCCGGGCCGGCGATGGGACGCCGCGCGCAGTACCAGTTCGGCCCGCTGCTGCCGGTCGGCCCGCGCGGCCAGGTCGACACCGGGCTCGGCAAGAACCTGTCGCGCGGCACGGTGACGCTGATCGCGCCGAACGACATCGTCAAGGACGCGTACGAGACGCGCACGATCGACGGCGTCGAGATCGAGTTCCACCTCGTCCCCGGCTCCGAGGCGCCGGCCGAGATGATCATGTACTACCCGCAGCTGCGCCTCCTCAACATGGCCGAGGACACGACGCACACGCTGCACAACCTCTACACGATCCGCGGCGCGCAGGTGCGCGACGGGCGGCTGTGGGCGCGCTACATCGGCGAGGCGATCGAGCGCTACGGCGCGCGCACCGACGCGCTCGTCGCGCAGCACCACTGGCCGATCTGGGGCAAGGAGCGGATCGCCGCCTACCTCGCCCGCCAGCGCGACCTCTACGAGTTCGTCCACGACCAGTCGGTGCGGCTCCTCAACCAGGGCTACACGGCGAGCGAGATCGCCGAGCGGGTGAAGCTCCCGCCCGGCCTCGCCGGCGACTGGGCGGCGCGCGAGTACTACGGCACCCTGAGCCACAACAGCAAGGGCGTCTACCAGTTCTACCTCGGCTGGTACGACGGCAACCCGGCGCACCTGAACCCGCTGCCGCCGTCCGAGTCGGCGAAGAAGACGATCGAGTACATGGGCGGTGCCGACGCGGTGCTGGCGCGCGCCCGCGCGGACTTTGGCGCCGGCAACTACCGCTGGGTCGTGTCGGTGCTGAACGAGCTCGTCTTTGCCGAGCCCGGCAACTGCGCCGCGCGCGAGCTCGCCGCCGACGCTCTCGAGCAGCTCGGCTACCAGGCCGAGGCGGGCACCTGGCGAAACGCCTACCTCGCCGGCGCGTTCGAGCTGCGCAACGGCGTTCCGCGGCTGCCCGCAGCGCGCCTCGCGATCGACGTGCTGCGCGAGCTGCCGATCGACACGGTGTTCGACCTGCTCGCGATCCGCGTCGACCCGGCGAAGGCCGAGGGACGCAGGATCGTCGTCAACTGGACGTTCACCGACTCCGGCCAGAGCTACGTCCTCACGCTCGACCACAGCGCGCTGACGCACACCGCGGGAAGTCTCGCCGAGCGCGCCGACGCCGGCATCGCGCTCACGCGCGCGACCTTCCTCGCCGTGCTGCAGCGGCAAAAGTCGATCGCCGACGCCGCCCGCGACGGCGACGTGCGGCTCGAAGGCGATCCGCGCCGCATCGCCGAGCTGTTCGCGATGCTCGACGACGCCGACCCCGCGTTTCCGATCGTCGAGCCGAAATGACGAGCCGCGGTTGCCGACGCGCTGCGGCGACGCCGCGACGATGACGACGCTGCTGCGCTGGCTCGCCGACTACGGCCTCGTCGTCGCCTTCGCCAACGTCTTCCTCGCGCAGCTCGGCGCGCCGTTGCCGTCGTACCCGGTCCTGATCGTCACCGGAGCGCTGAGCGTCGCCGGACGGTTCTCGACGCCGGCGCTGTTCGCGGTCGCCCTCCTCGCCGCTCTGCTCGCCGACCTCGCCTGGTACGCCGGCGGCCGCCGCTACGGCGGCCGCGTCGTGCGCGCGGTCTGCCGCGTCTCGATCTCGCCCGACTCGTGCGTGCGCCAGACCGAGTCGCTGTTCGGCCGCTGGGGCGCGCGCTCGCTGATGGTCGCCAAGTTCATCCCCGGCTTCGCCGCGATCGCGACCTCGCTCGCCGGCAACATGCGGCTGCCGCTCGCGCGCTTCGTCTTCTACGACGCGATCGGCGCGGGACTCTACGTCGGCGTCGGCATCGCGCTCGGCATCGTCTTTCGCAACGCCGTCGCCGACGTGCTCGGCGTCCTCGAGGAGATGGGACGCGTCGGGCTGGCGGCGATCGCCGTCGCGCTCGCGCTCTTCATCGCCTTCAAGGTCTGGCAGCGGCAGCGCCTCATCCGCGAGGTGCGGATGGCGCGGATCGACGTCGACGAGCTCGCACGGTTGATCGAAGGCGGCGATCCGCCCGTGATCGTCGACGTCCGCGACGCGCCGGCGCGCGTCCGCGACGGCAGCATCCCCGGCGCGCTGCACTGGCCGCTCGATGCAGACGACGCCGCGCTGCCGGCGCTGCCACGCGACCGCGACGTCGTCGTCTTCTGCGCCTGCCCGAACGAGATCTCGGCGGCCCGCGTCGCGAAACGCCTGCAGCGCGCCGGCTTCGCCCGCGTGCGGCCGCTCCTCGGCGGCATCGAGGCGTGGGCGCGCGCCGGCCGGCCGATCGAACGGATCGAAGCCGACGAGAACGTGCACGCGCCGTCGCCGTGACGACGCGCGTCAGGCCTCGGCGAGCCGCTCGCGTCGCCACGCCGCCGGGGGCTTGCCGACGAGGCGCTTGAACGCGCGCGAGAACGCGGCCTCGGAGTCGTAGCCGACCTCGAGCGCGATCGACGCGACCGGCGATCGCGTCTCGAGCAGCAGCCGGCCGGCGGCCTGCATCCGCCACTGCGCGAGGTACTGCATCGGCGGCACGCCGATCAGCTCGACGAAGCGCTCGTGCAGCGTCGAGCGCGACAGCCCGACCCGGCTGCCGAGCTCCTCGATCGTCCACGGGTGCGCCGGCGCGTCGTGGACGAGCCGGAGGGCATGGCCGACGAAGCGGTCCTGCAGCGCCGCGAGCCACCCCGAGCTCCCCGGCGGCAGCTCCTCGGCGTAGCGGCGGATCGCGTCGACGAACATCATCTCGCTCATCCGCGCGAGCATCGCCTCGGCGCCTGGCTTGCGCGCCCGCGACTCGTCGACCGCGTGCTGCGTGAACCGCGCCATCCAGGCGTTGCGCTCGTTCGAGCGCAGGTGCAGCAGCCGCGGCAGCGCCCCGAAGAGCGGATTGAACGGGCGCAGGTCGCAGCCGAGAAAGCCGCAGACGAGCGTCGCGTCGGCGCCGTCGGCCGGCGGTGACCGGTAGATCGGCTGCGCGCCGTCGTACGCGACCTGCAGCGGGTAGTCGTCGGCGCCGAGCTCCGCCAGCCACGTGAAGTCGCCGCTGCCGCGCAGGCGCGGCGCGCCGGCGACGACGTGCGCGTCGCCGTGCGGAAAGAGGACGACGTCGCCCTCGCCGAGCTGCACCCACGGTCCGTCCGGGATGCCGGCCCAGCAGCGTCCGCGGGCGACGGCGTGGTACTCGATGACGTGCTCGACGCCGGGCATCAGCAGCGGCGCGATCTCCTTCGACGCGGGCGCCTCGGCGACCCAGTCGCTGCTGCCGCTGATGTTGAAGAAGACCGCGCCGCGCAGGCGAACGGCGCGCAGCACATCGGAGAGCGTGTCCTGCACCACCTCAGCAACTCCGGGCGAGCGCACGGGCGCGGCCGGCGAACGCAATCGCGGACGCGCGGGCAAGCCACGCCGACTCCAGGTCAAGTGCGACGAGGCTCGTCTTCGAACAATCGACGCACCTGCCGAACACGCATCGCACGAGCGATCGCCGACGCGCAGCCACAACCGGAGCGACACATGCACGCACTGCCCTACCTCACGCTGGATCGCGACGTCCGGCAACTGCCCTTGTCCGCGGTCGCGACGTTCAACACGCAGATCAGCGGCGGAGTGCTCACCGCCGCCGACGCAGCGTACGACGCCGCGCGAAAAGTCTGGAACGCTACCATCGATCGTCGGCCGACGCTGATCGCACGCTGCCTCGTCACGAGCGACGTCCAGGCAGCGGTGCGCTTCGCCGCCGAGCACCGCATGCTGCTCAGCGTGCGCGGCGGCGGCCATCACATCGCCGGCAACGCCGTTGCCGAAGGCGGGCTCATGATCGACCTGTCGGGCATGCGCACGATCGACGTCGACCCGGCGCGGCGGATCGCGCGCGTCGGCGCCGGTGCGTTGCTCGCCGACGTCGACCGGGCGACGCAGGCGCACGGCCTCGCAGTGCCGCTCGGCATCAACTCGACCACCGGCGTCGCCGGCCTCACGCTCGGCGGCGGCTTCGGCTGGCTGACGCGCAGCTACGGGATGACCGTCGACAACCTTGCCGCCGCGAGGATCGTCACCGCCGATGCGGTGGTGCACGAGGTCTCGGCGACGTCCGAGCCCGATCTGTTCTGGGCGCTGCGCGGCGGCGGCGGCAACTTCGGCGTCGTCACCTCGTTCGAGTTCCGGCTGCATCCGGTCGGCCCCGAGCTGCACGCCGGCCTCGTCGTCTTTCCGTTCGCGCAGGCGCATCGGGTGCTTCGCGCCTGGCGCGACTTCAACGCGACCTCTCCCGACGAGCTGAGCGTCTGGTCGGTGCTGCGCAAGGCGCCGCCGCTGCCGTTCCTGCCCGCTGCCGCGCACGGCACCGACGTCGTGATCTTCGCGCTCGTCCACAGCGGCAGCCTCGAGGCCGGCGAGCGCGCCGCGGCGCCCGTGCTCGACTTCGGCGAGCCGATCGCGAGCGCGCTCGGACCGACGCCGTACGCCGGCTTCCAGGGCGCGTTCGACCCGCTGCTCACGCCGGGCCAGCGCAACTACTGGAAGTCGAACAACTTCAGCGCGCTCGGCGACGGCGCGATCGACGTCATCGTCACCGCGGCGGCGGAGTCGCCCGGCCCGCAGTGCGAGATCTTCGTCGCGCAGCTCGGCGGCGCGATGGCACGCGTCGCCGCCGACGCGACCGCCTTCGTCGCGCGCGACGCCCGCTACGTCATGAACCTCCACGGCCGCTGGTCCGAGCCTGCCGACGACGACAAGGTGCGCGCCTGGGCGCGCCGCTCGTTCCGCGCGGCGGCGGCGCACGCGACCGGAAGCGGCTACGTCAACTTCCTGACCGAAGACGAAGGCGAGCGGGTCGCGGCGAGCTATGGCGCCAACCACGCGCGGCTGCAGGCGCTCAAGCGCCGCTACGACGCGCACAACCTCTTCCGCATGAACCTCAACATCGCGCCTGCCGCCGAACGCGCCTGGCAGGGCTCGGCATGAGCCTCACCGACCTGCGCGGCGCTGCCGTCACCGGCGCGACCCGGCCGGCGCTCGACGCCTACGAACGCGCGCTCGCGGCGTCGCTCGCCTGGCGCGCCGACGACGGCGACGCGCTCGCGACGGCGTCGAGCGCGGCGCCGCAGTTCGTGATGGCGAACGCGCTGCGCGCGTGGCAGCTCGTCGGCGGGCGCGATCCGCGGCGCATCGAGCTCGCGCGACCGCTCGTCGTGAGCAGCCTGGCGCTGCCCTCGAACGACCGCGAGCGGCTGCACCTGGCCGCGCTGTCGCACGCGCTCGCCGACGACTTCGAAGGCGCGAAGGCACGGCTCGGGCGTGCGCTCCGCCGCGAGCCGCGCGACGTCGTCGCGCTGCATGCGGCGCTCGGGCTCGACCACGTCACCGGCGACGCCGTGGCGATGCGCCGGCGCACCACCCGCGTGCTGCCGGCGTGGTCGCGCGAGGACCCTGTCTGGCACGCGGTGCTCGCGATGCACGCGTTCGCGCTCTGCGAAACCGGCGACTACGCGCGCGCCGAGGAGTCGGCGCTGGCGGCGCTCGCGTTGAATCCGCTCGATGCGCGCGCCTGCCATGCGATGGCGCACGTCTTCGAGATGACCGACCGTCCCGGCGCGGGCGTGCGCTGGATGAGCGAGCACGCCGATGCGTGGGCGAGCGCAACTACCGTCGTCACGCACGGCTGGTGGCACGTCGCCCTCTTCCACCTCTCGCTGCACCAGCCCGAGCGCGCGCTCGCCGCGTACGACGCGCACGTCCGCAGCGTCCGGTCGGAGGAAGTCTCCGACCTCATCGACGCCTCGGCGCTGCTCTGGCGGATCGCCCTCTCGGGCAGCCACGTCGGCGAGCGCTGGAGCGAGCTCGCGGAATCTTGGGGCGCGCGCATCGACGACCGCTATTGCAGCTTCAGCGACGTCCACGCGATGCTCGCCTTCGTCGGCGCCGACGACCGGGAGCGTACCCGCCGTCTCGAGGCGGTGCTGGTCGACAGCGCCCGTCGCGACAGCCGCCACGGCCGGACGACGCGCCAGCTCGGGCTGCCGGCGTGCCGGGCGCTGATGGCGTACGGCCGCGGCGACGACGCGCTCGCGATCCGGCTGCTCGCCGGATTGCCACCGATCGCGCACCGGCTCGGCGGCAGCCACGCGCAGCGCGACGTGCTGCACCTGACCTTGCAGCACGCGGTCGAGCGCGCGCGCCGGCCCGCACGTCGGCGCCTTCCGGCGTTGGCGCGCCGGCTTGCCGCGCCGATCTGAGCGTGCGCTACGTGCGACGAGGCTCGGCGCCCGTGCCGACGAGCTCGGCGAAGCGCTGCAGGTCGACGTTGCCGCCGCTGATGACGACGCCGACGCGCTGCCCCTGGAGTGCGGACGCCATCCGCCGCGCCGCGGCGAAGCCGAGCGCTCCGGTCGGCTCGACGACGATCTTCATCCGCTCGGCGAACAGGCGCATCGCGTCGACGAGCTCGGCGTCGCTCGCGGTGAGCACGTCGTCGACGTCGCGGCGGATGATGGGAAACGTCAGCTCGCCGAGATGGAGCGTCTGCGCGCCGTCGGCGATCGTGCGCGGCGTCGCGATCGTGACGATGCGGCCGCTCGTGAACGACTGCCGGCCGTCGTCGCCGGCTTCCGGCTCGACGCCGTAGATCCGGCAGCGCGGCGCGAGCGCACGCGCGGCGAGCGCCGAGCCGGAGAGCAGGCCGCCGCCGCCGAGCGGGACGAAGAGCGCGTCGAGCTCGCCGACCTCCTCGAGCAGCTCCATCGCGGCGGTGCCCTGGCCGGCGATGATGTCGGGGTGGTCGTACGGCGGGATGAGCGTCATGCCGCGCTCCGCGGCGAGCGTGCGACCGATCGCCTCGCGGTCCTCGCGGTAGCGGTCGTAGACGACGATCTCGCCGCCGTAGCCCTTCGTCGCCGCGACCTTCGCCGCCGGCGCGTCGTGCGGCATCACGATCACCGCCGGCATGCCGAGGAGCGACGCGGCGAGCGAGATCGCCTGCGCGTGGTTCCCCGACGAGAAGGCGACGACGCCCGAGCGGCGCTGCCGCTCGTCGAAGCGGGCGAGCGCGTTGAACGCGCCGCGGAACTTGAACGCGCCCATCCTCTGCAGGTTCTCGCACTTGAAGAAGACGCGCGCGCCGAGCTCGGCGTCGGCCGTGCGCGACGTCAGCACCGGCGTGCGGTGCGCGTGACCGCGGATCCGCGCCGCCGCGGCGACGACGTCGTCGTAGGTCGGCAAGGCAGCCGTCACGGCGTCGGCCGCGGCGCGCGGGGTCGAAGGCTCGGCGGCATGGCGGGGCTCCGTCGTGCGGCGTTCAGGCGCCGCGTCGGCGCACAGTGTCGTACATGCAGACGGCGGCCGCGGCGGCGACGTTGAGCGACTCGCCGCCGCCCGGCTGCGGAATCGCGACGACGGCGCGGCAGCGTGCCGCGACGTCGTCGGCGAGGCCCTGCCCTTCGTGGCCGAACGCCCACGCGCACGGCCACGGCAGCGCGGCGTCGCCGAGCCGATCGGCGGCGTGCGAGCTGGTGCCGAAGAGCGGCACCGCGAGCGCGGCGAGCGACGCGGCCGCGCCGCCCTCGACGAGACGGAGCGCGAAGTGCGCGCCCATGCCGGCGCGAACGACCTTCGGCGACCAGAGCGCTGCCGTGCCGACGAGCGCGATCGCCTGGGTGAAGCCGAACACGGCGGCGCTGCGCAGCACGCTGCCGACGTTGCCGGGATCCTGGACGCGGTCGAGGACGATCGAAGGCGCGTGCGGGTCGAGCGTCGCCGGCGCCGGCAGCGGCACGACGAACGCGATCGGCGCCGGCGAGTCGAGCGTCGCGACGCTCGCGAGCGTCGCCGCCGAGACGATTGCGACTTCGTCGGCGCGTTCCGCAAGGCGCCGCAGGCGCGGCTCGAGCCACGCCTCGTCGGCGACGATCGCGTGCAGCACGCGCGCTCCCGGTCGTCCGAGCCAGGCCGTGCAGAGATGCTCGCCCTCGAGGAGCACGCTGCCGGTCCGGCGCGCTGCGGCGCCGTCGCTCGCAAGCCGGCGCAGGCGTGCGAGCAGCGGGTTGCTGCGCGACGTGATGCGCGTGAGCCTGGCCACGGCCTCAGAAGAGGCGGTCGCAGACGTCGCGGACTGGAGCGAAGCTCCTGCGGTGGTGCGGACACGCGCCGTGCTCGCGCAGCGCGCTCAGGTGCTCGGGAGTCGAGTAGCCCTTGTGGCTGTCGAAGCCGTACTGCGGGTGCTCCTCGTGCAGCTGCATGCAGAGCGCATCGCGGTGCACCTTGGCGACGATCGACGCCGCCGAGATCGCGCGCACGCGGGCGTCGCCGCCGACGACGGTGCGCACCGGCATCGCGAGCGTCGGCCGCTGGTTGCCGTCGACGAGCACGATCTGCGGCTGCTGCGCGAGCCCTTCGACCGCGCGCTGCATCGCGAGGAGCGCAGCGCGCAGGATGTTGAGCGAGTCGATCTCGGCGACGCTCGCGCTGGCGACGCTGACGCAGATCGCGCGCTTGCGGATCTCGCGATCGAGCCGCTCGCGCTCGTCGGCCAGCAGCAGCTTCGAGTCGTTGAGGCCGCGGATCGTCCGCTTCTCCTCGAGGATCACCGCGGCCGCGACGACCGGCCCGGCGAGCGGCCCGCGGCCCACCTCGTCGACTCCCGCCATCAGGCCGGCGACGTCGACGATGCCGCGCAGCTTGGCGGCGCGAAAGAAGGTCTTGGCGTGCATCTCGGGTCGAGCGCTCTCGCTTCAGCGTTGCAGGACCGCCTCGATCGCCGCCGTCGCGAGCGCGCCGGTGTCGCGGCGGAGCTCGCGGTGCAGCGCCTCGAAGCGCTGCTGCAATGATCGCACCGCGGCCGGGTCGTCGAGCCAGCGAAACGCCGCCGCGGCGATCTTTTCCGGCGTCGCGTGGTCCTGGAGCAGCTCCGGCACGGCGTGGTCGCGCAGCAGGATGTTCGGCAGCGACACCCACGGCTGGTAGTGGACGAGCTTGCCGATCTGCCAGCTCAGCACGTGCATGGCGTAGACGACGACGAGCGGCCGCTTGAAGAGCGCGGCCTCGAGCGTCGCCGTGCCGCTGGCGACGATCGCGACGTCGCACGCCGCGAGCGCGTCGTGGGCGCCGCCGTCGACGAGCGTGATCGCGACGTCGCTCGGCACCGCCGCGCGCAACGCCTCGAGCGCGCCGCGCAGCCCGGCGACGACCGGGATCACGAAGCGCAGCCCCGGCCGCGCCCGGTGCATCTCGGCGCACGTCGCGAACAGGCGCGGCGCGATGTACTTGATCTCGGAGCGTCGGCTTCCCGGCAGCGCGGCGACGACGGTCTCGTCGGCGCCGAGGCCGAGCGCGGCGCGCGCCGCGGCGCGTGGCGGCTCGAGCGGGATCGCGGCGGCGAGCGGATGGCCGACGTAGACCGCGTGGATCCCCTTCTTCGCGTAGATCTCGGGCTCGAACGGGAAGACGCAGAGGACGAGGTCGGTCGCGCGGCCGATCTTGTCGATGCGGCCACCGCGCCAGGCCCAGATCGACGGGCTGATGAAGTGCACCGTCTTCACGCCCACCGCCTTCAGCTTCAGCTCGACGCCCAGGTTGAAGTCGGGCGCGTCGACGCCGACGAAGGCGTCGGGGCGATCGGTGAGCAGCCGCTCGACCAAGCGGTTGCGGATGGCGAGGATCTCGCGGAAGTGGCCGAGGACCTCGAAGTAGCCGCGCACCGCGAGCTTGTCGTACGGCCACCAGCTCGCAAAGCCATGCTCGATCATCCGCGGGCCGCCGATGCCTTCGGCGACCAGATCGGGCCAGCGCGCGCGCAGGCTCGCGAGCAGCGCGCCGCCGAGGAGATCGCCCGACGCCTCGCCCGCGACCATCGCGAAGCGCGGGGATCCGCTCGTCATCGCCGCGCGCGCAGGCTCAGCGGGCAATGCCGCGCGCCGCCGCGGCGAGGAACGCGCTCATCAGCGCGATGTCTTGGGCGGCCTCGGGCTCGGCCGTCGCGAGCTCGGCGATCCTGCGCTTCGCCTCGTCGAAGGCGAGCCCTTCGCGGTAGAGCAGGCGGTGCATCTGCTTGACGGCGGCGATCCGCGCCGGTGTGAAGCCGCGCCTGCGCAACCCCTCGATGTTGAAGCCGCGCACGCCGAGCGGGTTGCCGTCGACCATCATGTACGGCGGCACGTCCTGCGAGACGTGGCTCTGGAAGCCGCACATGCTGTGCGCACCCATCTTGACGAACTGGTGCAGCCCGCTCTGCGCGCCGACGATCGCCCAGTCGCCGAGGACGACGTGGCCCGCGAGGCCCGCGTAGCCGGCGATGATCGTGTGGCTGCCGACGACGCAGTCGTGCGCGATGTGCACGCTGTTCATGATCCAGTTGTCGTCGCCGATCGTCGTCACGCCGGCGTCCTGGACGGTGCCGGTCGAGATCGTGCAGAACTCGCGGATCGTGTTGCCGTCGCCGATGACGAGCGCGGTCTCCTCGCCGGCGTACTTCTTGTCCTGCGGCGCGCCGCCGATCGAGTTGAACTGCCAGATCCGGTTGGCGCGGCCGATCGTCGTGCGCCCCTCGAGGACGCAGTGCGGGCCGACCGTCGTCCCGGCGCCGATCGCCACCGCGCCGCGGACGACGCAGTAGGGACCGATCTCGACGTCGTCGGCGAGCTCGGCGCCGGGCTCGACGATCGCCGTCGGATGGACCTTCGCCATGCGCCGGCGCTAGCCTACCGTGCGCACCGCGCACATCAGGTGGGCTTCGACGGCGAGCTCGCCGGCGACGCTGGCGCGCGCCTGGAACTTGAAGATGCCCGCCTTCATGCGCTCGAGCGTGACGTCGAGGATCACCTGGTCGCCCGGCTCGACCGGCCGCTTGAAGCGCGCCGCGTCGATGCCGGCGAAGTAGTAGACCGACTTGTCGTCGGGCTTGGCGTCTGCGGCGTCGTAGGCGAGCAGCGCCGCCGCCTGCGCGAGCGCCTCGAGCATCATGACCCCCGGCATCACCGGCCGGTGCGGGAAGTGGCCGACGAAGTACGGCTCGTTGATCGTGACGTTCTTGAGCGCGCGAATGCGCTTGCCCTTCTCGAGCTCGAGCACGCGGTCGACCATCAGGATCGGGTACCGGTGCGGCAGGCGCTTCAGGATCTCGTGGATGTCCATCGTCAGGCCGACTTCTTCTCGAGCGCACGCACCCGCTCGCGCAGCGCGTGGAGGTTGCGCAGCGTCGCGGCGTTCTTCTCCCACGCCGCATTCTCGTCGAACGGGAACGAGCCGCTGTAGAAGCCGGGCTTGGCGATCGACCGCGAGACCTGCGTCGCGCCGCCGACGACGACGTGATCGGCGATCGTCACGTGGCCGTTGACCCCCGATCCGCCGCCGAGCATGCAATGCGCGCCGATCACCGCGCTGCCGGCGATGCCGACGCAGCCGGCGATCGCGGTGTGCTCGCCGATCCTGACGTTGTGGCCGATCATCACCAGGTTGTCGATCTTGACGCCGTTGCCGATGACGGTGTCGCCGAGCGCGCCGCGGTCGATGCACGTGTTCGCGCCGATCTCGACGTCGTCCCCGATGACGACCCGGCCGAGCTGCTCGATCTTCTCCCAGCGGCCGCGGTCGGGAGCGAAGCCGAAGCCGTCGGCGCCGAGGACGGCGCCCGGATGGACGATGCAGCGCGCGCCGATGCGGGTGCCGGCGACGACGGCGACGCGCGCCGCGATCCGGGTCCCGGCGCCGACGCTGCAGCCCGAGCCGATCACCGCGTGGGCGTCGATCGTCGCGCCGTCGCCGATCTCGGCATCGGCCTCGACCACCGCGAAGGGGCCGACAGCGACGTCGGCGCCGAGCCTCGCCGCCGGGTCGACGGCGGCGCGCGCGTCGATGCCGCGCCGCTCGGGGGGCCGCGCCCGCTCGGCCCACCACTGCGTCAGGCGGGCGAAGTAGAGATACGGATCGGCGGTGACGATCGCGGCGCCGCGTGCGGCGGCGGCGTCGCGGAACTCCGGCGCGACGATCACGCAGCCGGCCCCCGTCGACGCGAGCTGCTTGGCGTAGATCGGATTGGCGAGAAACGAGATCGACGACGCGCCCGCCGACTCGAGCGGATCGATCGCGTCGATCCGCGCCTCGGGATCGCCGATCAGTTCGCCGCCGAGCCGCTCGATGATGTCGCGAAGCCGGACGTCGGCCACCGCGCGGCGCTCCCTACTTGCCGCCGCTCTGGGCGTTGAGCGCCTTGATCACCTTGTCGGTGATGTCGACGCGCGGGCTCCAGAAGACCGCTTCCTGCAGGATGAGGTCGTACTTCTCGGTCTCGAAGATCTGCTTGATGACGCGGTTCGTGCGCTCGACGACGGTCGCGAGCTCCTCGTTCTTGCGCTGGCTGAGGTCCTCCTGGAACTCGCGGCGGCGACGCTGCAGCTCGCGGTCCTGATCGACGAGTTCGCGCTGGCGCCGCGTGCGCTCGGCCTCGGCGAGCGTCGGCGCGTCCTTGTCGAGACGATCGCTCGCCGCCTTCAGCCGATTCGCGAGATCGGTGAGGTCCTTCTCGCGCTTCGAGAACTCGGCCTCGAGCTTGGCCTGCGCGGCCTTGGCCGGCAAGGCGTCGCGAAGCACCCGGTCGCTGTTGACGTAGCCGATCTTGAGCTCCTGCGCCGAAGCTGCCGCCGTCGCTCCGGCGACGAGCGCCGCGACGACGAGCGATTTCAGGAAGTGGCGGTTCATCAGAAGGCGGTCCCGATCTGAAACTGAAGCCGCTGGATTCTATCTTCCGGCTTCTTCTTGATCGGCGCGCCATAGCTGAGCTTCAGCGGGCCGACCGGCGACACCCAGCTGACGCCGAGGCCCGCCGAGGCGCGCAGGCTGTCGAACGAGATGTGCTCGTTCTCGCCCCACACGTTGCCGGCGTCGAGGTAGAGGAAGATGCGCAGCGTGCGGTCGGCATTCGCACCGGGCACGGGCAGGTACAGCTCGTTGTTCAGGTTGAAGCGGCGGTTGCCGCCGATGAAGGCGCCGGTGACGTCGACCGGGCCGAGCGTGCCCTGATCGAAGCCGCGCACGGTGCCGAGGCCGCCGCCGTAGAAGTTCTTGAAGATCGGGTACGGCCGGCCGCCGAGTCCCTTGCCGTAGCCGATCTCTGCGTTGACGCCGTACGACAGCGAGCGCGTGAACGAGATGTACTGCTGGCCCTGCAGGTTGGCGCGGAAGTACTGGGCGTCGCCGAGCGGCGCGTAGTCGAGGTTCACCCGCATGTAGCGGCCCGCGGTCGGCACGAGCGCGCTGTCGCGGTTGTCGCGCGACCAGCCGATCGTCAGCGGCACCGAGCTGCTCGTCTCGCCGAACTGCTCGCGGTAGAGGAAATAGCTGTTCGGCAGCGCCTGCGCTCCCTGGATCTCGGTGCGCTCGGCGCCGATGCCGAAGAAGACCGTGTCGTACTCGCTGAACGGGACGCCGAAGCGGATCGCGGCGCCGGGCGTGACCAGCTTGTATTCCTCGCCCTGGCTGTTGATCGGCCGGCTCGTGCGGTAGTAGATGTCGAAGGCGCGCGAGATGCCGTCGATCGTGAAGTACGGGTCGACCGTGCTCACGACGAGCGTGCGGTTGTACTTGCTCGTGTTGATCTCGAGCCCGAGGTAGTTGCCCGAGCCGAAGATGTTCTCCTGCTTGATCGAGGCCGTCAGCGACAGCTTGTCGGCCGACGAGTAGCCGGCACCGAGCGAGAGGTTGCCGGTCGGCTTCTCCTTGATCGTCACCGTCATGTCGACCTGGTCGGCCGACCCGGGCACCTCGGTGGTGTCCACGTTGACCTCGCTGAAATAGCCGAGCCGGTCGACGCGATCGCGCGAGAGCTTGATCTTGCGGCCGTCGTACCAGGACGACTCGAACTGGCGGAACTCGCGCCGGATCACCTCGTCGCGCGTGCGCGTGTTGCCGGCGATGTTGACCCGGCGCACGTAGACGCGCCGCTGCGGCTCGGCGACGAGCGTGACGACGACGCGGCCGTTGAGGCGGTCGATCTCCGGCCGCGCGTCGACCTTGGCGAAGGCGTAGCCGAAGGTGCCGAAGCGGTCGACGAACGCGCGCGTCGTCTCGGCGACGTCCGACGCGCGGTACGGCCCGCCCGGCTTGATCGTCACCAGCGTGCGGAAGTCGTCCTCCTTGCCGAGGTAGTCGCCTTCGAGCTTGACGCCGGTGACGGTGTACGGCTGGCCTTCCTTGATGTTGATGGTGATCGCGATCTCCTGCTTGTCGGGAGAGATCGCGACCTGCGTCGACTCGATGTCCATCTCGAGGTAGCCGCGGTTCTGGTAGTACGCGCGGATCGTCTCGAGGTCGGCGTTGAGCTTGGCGCGCGAGTAGCGGTCGCCCTTCAGGTAGAAGTTGAGCCAGCCGCCGTCGTTGAGCTCCATCAGGCCCTTCAGCGTCCGCTCGGAGAAGGCGTGGTTGCCGACGATCCGGATCTCGCGGATCTTCGCCGGCGCGCCCTCGGTGATCGTGAACGTCACGTTGACGCGGTTGCGCTCCTGCGGCGTCACCGTCGTCACGACCTCGGCGCCGTACAGGCTCTTGGTGAGGTACTGGCGCTTGAGCTCCTGCTCGGCGCGGTCGGCGAGCGCGCGATCGAAGGGCAGCCCTTCGCCGATGCCGAAGTCCTTCAGCGACTTGACGAGCGCGTCCTTCTCGAACTCGTGCAGGCCGACGAAGTCGATGTTGGCGATGACCGGCCGCTCCTCGACGATGACGACGGCGACGCCGTTGTCGATGTCGATGCGCACGTCCTTGAAGAGCCCGGTCGCGAAGAGCGCCCGCAGCGCGGCGGCGCCCTTCTCGTCGGTGTAGGTGTCGCCGATCCGGAACGGCAGCGCCGCGAACACGGTGCCGGCGTCGGAGCGCTGCAGGCCCTCGACGCGGATGTCCTTGAGCACGAACGGCTCGATCGCGAGCGCGGCGCCCGCGTGGAGCGCGAGGGCGATGGCGACCGACAGCGGGGAGAGACGGCGGGAACGCGGGCGAACGGGACGAATCGGGCGGGCGCTGGGAACGTCGATGTGCATGCCGTCGGTCATTGCAGACCCAGCAGGCGGGCCATGTCGTTGTAGAGCGCCAGGGACATCATCATGAGCATGATGGCAACCCCGCCGCGCTGCAGCCTGTCGAGCCACAGGTCGGAGACCTGACGTCCCGTCACGGCCTCGAAAAGATAATACATGAGGTGCCCGCCATCGAGGACGGGCAGCGGCAGCAGGTTGAGCACGCCGAGGCTGACGCTGACGACGGCGAGAAAACCGAGGTAATAGGCAAGCCCCAGCCGCACCGACTGTCCGGCGTAGTCGGCGATCGTCACCGGCCCGCTCAGGTTCTTCAGCGACGCCTGGCCGACGATCATCTTGCCGAGCATCTTCACGGTCAGCGCCGACATCTGCCAGGTCTGGGTGAGTGCGCTCGTGACCCCCTCGATCGGCCCGTAGCGGACCGAGACGAGCTCGGGTCGCGTCCCGACCTCGGTCTGCAACCGGCCGATGCGGCTGCCCTTGTCGACGACGACCGCGGCGGTGACGACGAGGTCGAGCCGCGAACCGCCGCGCTCGATGCGCCAGTGCATCGGCTTGGCTGCGCCGCTGCTGCCGCTCGCGCGCGTCGCGGCGACGATCTGCGACGAGTCCTCGATCGCGACGTCGTCGATGGCGACGACGCGGTCGCCCGGCTTCAGGCCCGACGCGGCCCCGGCGCTGCCGGGCTTGACGTCGCCGAGCACCGGCTCGCTGTAGGCGCCGCCGAGGCCGATCTTCTGCATCGTCTTGGCGTCGACGTCGGCAGCGCCGAGCGCGGCGAGCGCGAGATGGATGCGCCGCTGGCCGCGGCCGTCGCGCGCGCTGACGAGCAGGTCGACGTCCTCGCCGTGCAGCATCGCCTGCGTCACCTGCCAGCGCAGGTCGACGAGCGAGCGGACGTCGTGCCAGTCGGAGCCTTCCTGCGACCACGCGCGCACCCAGTCGCCGGCGTGCATGCCGGCGCGTTCGGCGATGCTGCCCGCGGCCGGTGGACCGAGCACCGCCTTCGGCTCGTCGACGCCGATCCAGTTCGCCGCCGCATAGAGCGCGACCGCGAGGATGAGGTTCGCGATCGGGCCGGCGGCGACGATCGCGGCGCGCTGCCAGAGCGGCTTCCTGTTGAACGCGCGGTCGAGCTGGCTCGGCGGCACGTCGCCTTCGCGCTCGTCGAGCATGCGCACGTAGCCGCCCAACGGCAGCACGCAGACGACGAACTCGGTGCCGTCGGGCCGCGGCTGCCGTCGCCAGAGAACGCGCCCGAAGCCGATCGAGAAGCGCAGCACGCGCACGCCGCACGCGACGGCGACGCGGTAGTGGCCCCACTCGTGGACGACGATGAGGACGCCGAGCGTCAGGATGAACGCGAGGACGGTGACCATCAGCGGCAACCGCGCGAGGGGCAGCGCGCCGCGGACGGCGCGATCGGCTGGACGATCCTCATCGGGCGAGGCCTTTCACGAATTCGGCGGCGCGCCGGCGCGCCTCCTGGTCGAGCGCGAGCAGCGACTCGAGCGAGTCGGCCGCGCCCGGCGAAGGCACGAGCGCCTCGACGGTGCGGCAGTTCACCGTGTGAATCCGGTCGAAGCGAATGGTTCCGGCGAGGAAGGCGGCGACCGCTTCCTCGTTCGCGGCGTTGAGCACCGCGGTCGCTCCCGGCGGCGCGGCGAGCGCGTCCCACGCGAGCGCGAGGCCGGGATAGAGGCGCAGGTCCGCGGGCTCGAACGTCAGCGCCGCGAGCGTTCGCCAGTCGATCGCGTCGGCGCCCGAAGCGATCCGGTCCGGCCAGCCGAGTCCGTACGCGATCGGCACGCGCATGTCGGGCGTGCCGAGCTGCGCGAGCACCGACTGGTCGCGGCAGACGACCATCGAGTGGACGATGCTCTGCGGATGGATCACGACCTCGATCTGCTCGGGCGCGAGGTCGAACAGGAAATGCGCCTCGACGACCTCGAGCGCCTTGTTCATCATCGTCGCCGAGTCGACCGAGATCTTGCGGCCCATCACCCAGTTGGGATGCGCGCACGCCTCGTCGGGCGTGACGTCGGCGAGCGTCGCCGGCTCGCGACCGCGAAACGGTCCGCCGGAGGCGGTGAGGATGATCTTGGCGACGCGCGCGGGCCAGCTCGAGCGGTCGTCGGGCAGGCACTGGTAGACCGCCGAGTGCTCGCTGTCGATCGGCAGCAGCGTCGCGGCGCCGCGCTCGACGGTGCGCATGAAGAGCGGGCCGCCGACGACGAGCGCTTCCTTGTTGGCGAGGAGCAGACGCTTGCCGGCGGCGGCGGCGGCGAGGCACGGTGCCAGCCCCGCGGCGCCGACGATCGCTGCCATCACGGTGTCGGCCTCGGGGTGCGCCGCGAGCTCGCAGAGCGCGCCGGCGCCGCTCATCACCTCGGTGCCGACGCCGGCTTGCTGCAGTCGCTCGGCGAGCGCGCGCGCCTCGGCCGCGGTCGCGACGGCCGCGTAGCGCGGCCGCAGGCGCACGCACTGCGCGAAGAGATCGTCGAGGCGGCGGTTCGCCGTCAGCGCGAAGACCTCGAAGCGATCGGGATGCGCAGCGATGACGTCGAGCGTCGCGACGCCGATCGAGCCGGTCGCGCCGAGCACGCAGACGCGCTGCCGCCGGCCCGGGTCGCGTGCTGCGTTCACAGCATCACCAGCGCGAGCGCGATCGGGAACACCGGCAACAGGCCGTCGACCCGATCCAGGATGCCGCCGTGCCCCGGCAGCAGCGCGCTGCTGTCCTTCGCGCCGGCGCTGCGCTTGACGAGCGACTCGCAGAGGTCGCCGACGACGCTCATCGCGACCAGGAAGACGACGACGAGAACGAGCCCGACGTAGCCGAAGCGGTTGGCGAGGATCGTGTAGAAGCTCTCCTCGCCGAACTTCGCGGCGGCGTCGACCGCGAGCCATGCCGAGGCGACGACGAGCGCGCCGATCATGCCGCTCCAGACGCCCTCCCAGCTCTTGCCCGGACTGATCGCCGGCGCGAGCTTGCGCTTGCCGAAGGCGCGGCCGCCGAAGTACGCGAAGATGTCGGCGGCCCAGACGAGGACGAACGCCGAGAGGATGAAGTTGAGCCCGATCGCCTTGGCGTTGGCGAGCGCGAGCCACGCCGTCCAGAGCGCGACGAGGCCGATCGCCCAGCGCAGCGCGCGCGGAACGCGCGGCCAGCCGGCGACCCCGCTGCGCAGGACCCACGCGCCGCCGAGCACCCAGGTCGCGAGCGCGACCCACCACGCGAGGCGCGGCGCGGTCGTCGTCCAGCCGGCATACAGCGCGAGCGCGCAGGCGACGCCGAGCAGCAGCGCGAGCGCCCCCGCGAGCGAGCCGGCGTCGTTCAGGCGCAACCACTCCCAGCCGGCGAGCGCGATCGCGACCATCGTCAGCGTGGCGAACGGCCAGACGGCGCGGATGATCAGCACCGGAAGCAGCACGGCGAGCAACACGAACGCCGTCACGATCCGCTGCTTGAGCATCGCGCGCTACTCGCCGCTCGCCACCAGCTCGGCGGCGTCGGGGACGGCGCCGAAGCGCCGCTCGCGGCGCGCGTACTGCGCGAGCGCGGAATCGAGCTCCTCGGTGCCGAACTCCGGCCACAGGCACTCGGTGAAGACGAGCTCGGAGTAGGCGACCTGCCAGAGCAGGAAGTTGCTGATCCTGATCTCGCCGCCGGTGCGGATGAAGAGGTCGGGGTCGGGTGCGTAGCTGAGCGCCATGAAGCGGTTGAGCGTCGCCTCGTCGAGTTCTTCGGCGCCGAGCCCCGCGGCGATCGCCTGCCGGCACGCCTGCACGATGTCCCAGCGGCCGCCGTAGTTGAACGCGACCGAGAGCTGGATCTTGGTGTTGTGCCGGGTGCTGTCCTCGGCGTGCTGCCACGCCTGGCGCAGCTTCTCGGAGACCTGCGCGCGGTCGCCGATGATGCGCACGCGCACGCCGTCGGCGGAGAGCTTGGCGAGGTACTTCGAGACGGCGACGAGGACCAGACCCATCAGGCCCGAGACTTCCTCGCTCGGCCGCTTCCAGTTCTCCGACGAGAACGCGAACACCGTCAGGTACTCGATGCCGCGCTCGGCGCACGCGTGCACGGTGCGCACGAGCGCATCGACGCCCTGCTTGTGGCCGAAGAAGCGCGGCATGTGCCGCTTCTTGGCCCAGCGGCCGTTGCCGTCCATGACGATGGCGACGTGGCGCGGAACGGCCGGCGCCGGCGGCGGACGCTGCGCCATCAGACGGCCATGATCTCGGCTTCCTTCGCCGAGGTGAGCCGGTCGATCTCGGCGACGGTGCGGTCGGTGAGCTTCTGCAGCTCGTCGAGCGAGCGGCGCTCCTCGTCCTCGGTGATCTCCTTGTCCTTCATGAGCTTCTTGGCGTGCTCGTTGGCGTCGCGGCGGAGATTGCGCACCGCGATCTTCGCCTCTTCGGCGGCGTGGCGGACCACCTTCGTCAGCTCGCGGCGGCGCTCCTCGGTGAGCGCCGGCATCGGCACGCGCAACAGGTCGCCCTGCGCCGACGGGTTGAGGCCGAGGTCCGACTCGCGGATCGCCTTCTCGATCTTCGCGCCCATCCCCTTTTCCCACGGCTGCACGCTGATCGTGCGGGCGTCGAGCAGCGTCACGTTGGCGACCTGGCTGATCGGGACGTGCGAGCCGTAGTACTCGACGTGGACCTGGTCGAGCAGGCCCGTGTGCGCGCGGCCCGTCCGGATCTTCTGCAGGTCGTTCTTGAACGCCTCGACCGACCGGCCCATCTTCTGCTCGGCGGTCTTCTTGATGTCTGCGATCGTCATGGGAAGGCTCCCTACACGTGGACGAGCGTGCCCTCGTCCTCACCCTGCACGACGCGCTTGAGCGCGCCGGGCTTGAAGATGCTGAACACGCGGATCGGCAACCGCTGGTCGCGGCAGAGCGCGAACGCGGTCGCGTCGAGCACCTGCAGGTGCTTGACGATCGCCTCGTCGAAGGTGATCCGCGAGTAGCGCGTCGCAGTGCGGTCCTTGTTGGGGTCGGCGGTGTAGACGCCGTCGACCTTGGTCGCCTTCAGCACGACCTCGGCGCCGATCTCGGCGCCGCGCAGCGCCGCCGCGGTGTCGGTCGTGAAGAACGGGTTGCCGGTGCCCGCCGCGAAGACGACGACCTTGCCCTCTTCGAGGTACTGCAGCGCCTTCGGCCGCACGTACGGCTCGACGACCTGCTCGATGGCGATCGCCGACATCACCCGCGCGACGACGCCCTCCTGGCGCATCGTGTCGGCGAGCGCGAGGGCGTTCATGACCGTCGCGAGCATGCCCATGTAGTCGGCGGTCGCGCGGTCCATGCCGACCGAGCCGCCGGCGACGCCGCGGAAGATGTTGCCGCCGCCGATCACCACCGCGACCTCGCAGCCGAGCCGCGTCACCTCCTGCACCTCGCGCACGATCCGCACGATCGTGGCGCGGTTGATGCCGTACGCATCGTCTCCCATCAAGGCTTCGCCGGAAAGCTTGAGCAGGATTCGCTTGTACGCGGCCATGCGGTCGGGCTCCAGTGCTGATTCTCCAGGCCGGGCTGAAGTCTAGCCGCGGCCGGTGAAGCTTCTCAGGCGCCCTTGGCGGCAGCGACCTGCGCCGCGACTTCCGCAGCGAAATCGCCGGTCTTCTTCTCGATCCCTTCGCCGACGACGTAGAGCGTGAAGGCGTGGATGCGCGTGCCCTTTTCCTTCAGCATCTGCTCGACCGTCTGCTTGTCGTTCTTGACGAACGCCTGGTTGTGCAGGCTGACTTCCTTCAGATACTTCGCGACCGAGCCCTCGATGCGCTTGGCGACGATCTCGGGCGATTGCACGCTCTTGCCCTCGGCCTTGGCCTTCTCGGCGTCCTCGGCGGCCTTCTGCGAAGCGATCGAGCGCTCCTTGTCGACGAGCGCGACCGGCACGTCGCCGGCCGAGAGCGCCACCGGCTTCATCGCCGCGACGTGCATCGCGACGTCGCGCGCCGCCGTCTCGTCGCCTTCGTACTGAACGAGCACGCCGATGCGGGTGCCGTGCAGGTAGCTCGCGAGCGAACCGCCGCCGGCGTAGCGCTGGAAGCGCCGGATCGTCATGTTCTCGCCGATCTTGCCGATGAGGCCGGTGCGGACGTCCTCGACCGTCGGGCCGAAGCCTTCGAGGCTGAGCGGCATGCGGCTGAGCGCCTGCACGTCGGCCGGGTTGTCGTTGGCGACGAGCGTCGCCAGCGAGCGTGCGAAGGCGAGGAACGCCTCGTTCTTGGAGACGAAGTCGGTCTCGCAGTTGACCTCGACGAGGGCGCCGGTCGTGCCCGCGACCGACGCGGCGACGACACCTTCGGCGGCGATCCGCGACGCCGCCTTGCCGGCCTTGCTGCCGAGCTTGACGCGCAAGAGCTCCTCGGCGCGCTCCATGTCGCCGTCGGCCTCGGTGAGCGCCTTCTTGCATTCCATCATCGGTGCATCGGTCTTCGCGCGCAGCGCCGCGACCATGCTTGCGGTGATTGCCGCCATCGTCTTGCTCCTTCGCCCGGGCGCGCCGCGAGCAGCCGCGCCGGTTCGTACGGTTCGTGAAAAAGGGGCTGCACCAGCCCCTCGGCGCGCCCGCCTGGCGGCGGGCGGGGGCCGGATCAGACCGCGGCTTCGTCGACCTCGACGAACTCGTCGCCCTGCGCGGCCGACTGCGTGACCTCGTTGGCGGCGTTGGCCTTGCCTTCGAGCACCGCGTCGGCGACCGCCTTGGCGTAGAGCGCGACCGCTTTCGACGAGTCGTCGTTGCCGGGGATGACGTAGTCGATCCCGATCGGGGAATGGTTCGAGTCGACCACGGCGACGATCGGGATGCCGAGCTTCTTCGCCTCGGCGACCGCGATCTTGTGAAAGCCCACGTCGATGACGAAGAGCGCGTCGGGCAGCGCATTCATGTCCTGGATGCCGCCGATGTCCTTCTCGAGCTTGGCAAGCTCGCGCTGGAACATCAGCGCCTCCTTCTTGATGCGGATCTCGGTGCCGGCCTCGACCTGCGCCTTCATGTCCTTCAGGCGCTTGAGCGAGCCCTTCACGGTCTTGAAGTTGGTCAGCATGCCGCCCAGCCAGCGCTGGTCGACGTACGGCATGCCGCAGCGCCTGGCCTCCTGCGCGATCACCTCGCGCGCCTGGCGCTTGGTGCCGATCATGAGGATCGTGCCGCGCCGCGCGGCGAGCTGGCGGACGAACTTCATCGCTTCCTCGAAGAGCGGCTGCGTCTTCTCGAGGTTGATGATGTGGATCTTGTTGCGATGGCCGTAGATGTACGGGGCCATCTTGGGGTTCCAGAAGCGCGTCTGGTGTCCGAAATGGACGCCGGCTTCCAGCATTTCACGCATCGTGATCGTCATGGGCTTCGCAAAGGTTGGTTCTAGAATCCGGCTCGAATCGCCGAGGGCACTTCGACCCTGCAGCGACACCTTGAATGAGCCGGTTCGCGGATGAAGCGGCTTCCACGCCCGACTGCCGTGGCCTTCGGGTGAAGGCCGATCGGTCCGGGCTGCTCGTCCGCTCGAGGTAAAACGCTGGATTCTAGCATCGCGATGGCCGACGACCTGACCGCAGCGCGGAGCCGAGTCGTCGCGCGCACCGCGTCGGCCCGCGAGCTCGTAGAGCGCTCGCTGGCCGCTGCCAGCGAGCCGGCAACCGCGGCCGCGTTCGTGATGACGACCCCGGCTGCTGCCCGTGCCGCCGCTGACGCCGCCGACGCCGCGATCGCGGCCGGTCGCGACCCCGGCGCGCTCGCCGGGCTCGCGGTATCGATCAAGGATCTTTTCGACGTCGCCGGCGAGGTCACTGCGGCGGGCTCGACGATCCTGCGCGACAGCCCTCGCGCGACCGTCGACGCGCCGGCCGTCGCGCGGTTGCGCGCCGCCGGTGCGGCGTTCGTCGGCCGCACGCACATGTCGGAGTTCGCGTTCTCCGGCATCGGCCTCAACCCGCACCTGCCGACGCTCGCCAACCCGGCGACGCTCGTGCTCGATCGCGTGCCGCGTGTTCCCGGCGGCTCGACCTCAGGAGGCGCGGCCTCCGTCGCGAGCGGCGCGGCGTGGGCCGCGCTCGGCTCGGACACCGGCGGCTCGATCCGCATCCCTGCCGCGCTGCAGGGGATCGTGGGCTTCAAGAGCACCGCACGGCTGGTGCCCACCGCGGGCGCGGTGCCGCTTTCGACGACGCTCGACACCGTCTCGGCGATGGCGCGCTCGGTGCGCGACGCAGTGCTGGTCCACGAGGTGCTCGCCGCGCGCACGGTGCACCTCGAGCGGCGGCCGCTCGACGGCCGGCGCTTCGCGGTGCCGCAGACGCTCGTCCTCGAGGGTCTCGATGCGACCGTCGCGCGCGCGTTCGAGCGCAGCATCGCTGCGCTGTCCGCCGCCGGCGCGCAGATTTCGACGATCGCGCTCGCGCCGCTCGCCGAGGTGGCGTCGATCAACGCCGGCGGCGGCTTCGCGCCCGTCGAGGCGTGGGCGTTCCACCGGCGCTGGATCGCGACGCGCGAGCGCGAGTACGACCCGCGCGTCGCCCAGCGCATCCGGCGCGGCGAGACGATGAGCGCGGCCGAGTACATCGAGCTCGTCGCCGCCCGGCGCGACTGGATCGCGCGCATGGAAGCTGCTCTCCACGACCTGGACGCGCTGCTGTCGCCGACCGTCCCGGTCGTGGCCCCCGAGATCGCGCCGCTCGTCGCCGACGACCCTGCGTTCTTCGCCGCCAACGCGCTGATGCTCCGCAACCCGAGCATCGTCAACCTGCTCGACGGCTGTGCGCTCAGCGTGCCGTGCCACGACGACGACGAGCTTCCGGTCGGCCTCATGGTCTGGAGCAGCGCCGGGCGCGACGACGCGGTGCTCGACGCCGGTCTCGCGATCGAGGCCGCGCTCGCCGCGCGACGGACGGCGCGCGGCTGAGATGCAGGTCGCCGTCATCGGAGCCGGCGTGATCGGCGTGACGACGGCGTACGAGCTCGCGGTCGACGGCCACGACGTGACCGTGTTCGAGCGCTGCGGCACCGTCGCCGCCGGCTGCAGCTTCGCCAACGCGGGGCTGGTCGCGCCGGGCTATGTCGCGCCTTGGGCGGCGCCGGGGATGCCCACGAAGGTCCTCCGCCACCTCTTCGCCGAGCACGCGCCGGTGCGGATCGGCGGCCGGCCGAGCGCGGCGGCGCTCGCCTGGACGTGGCGCTGGTGGCGCGCGTGCAACCCGCACGCCTACCGCGCCAACCGCGCGCGCATGCACCGCCTCGCGCACTACAGCCGCGAGCGGCTGCGCCAGCTCACCCATCGCCTGCACCTCGACTTCGAGCGCGCCGAGGGCTTTCTCGTGCTGATGCGCAGCGCCCGCGAGATGGCGATCGCCGAAGCGGGAGCGCGTGCGCTCGCCGAGCTCGGCGCCGCGCCGGCGCTTCTCGACGCTGCGGGATGCCGCGCGATCGAGCCCGGACTCAATCCCGAGACCCCGCTCGTCGGGGGCCTCTACTCGAAGGACGACGAGGTCGGCAACTGCCGTGAGTTCACGCATCTGCTGCGGCGCGAGGCGGCGCGCGCCGGCGCGCGCTTCCGCTTCAACGCGCACGTCGAGGCGATCGCGGCGGGCGCGCGGCCGACGCTGCGCGTGCTGCAGGCGCCGCCCGATCCGCGCGACGAGGCGCTGCGCTCGCGCGACTCGAGCGGCTGGTCCGACACGCAGCCCGAGCCGGGCGAGACGACCGAGCCGGACTTCGACGCCGTCGTGGTCAGCGCGGCGGTCGAGTCGCGCCGGCTGCTGCGCCCGCTCGGCATTGCGCTGCCGCTGCTCGCTGTCCACGGCTACTCGGTCACCGCTCCGCTTCGCCACGACGACGCCCACCTGCACCTGGAGCCGCGCGCCGCGTTGATGGACGAGCGCTACAAGGTCGCGATCAGCCGGCTCGGCCAGCGCGTCCGCGTCGCCGGCAGCGCCGAGGTCTGGGGCGACCGCGAGCGGCAGAGCGAGCGCGCGCAGGCGACGCTCGACAAGGTGCTCGACGACTGGTTTCCCGGCGTGACGCGCCGCGACGCGGCGCAGCGCTGGAAGGGCGCGCGGCCGATGCTGCCCGACGGCCCGCCGGTGCTCGGCGCGAGCGGCGCCGAGGGCATCTGGCTCAACGTCGGCCACGGCGGCAGCGGCTGGGCGCTCGCCGCCGGCTCGGCGCGCCTCGTCGCCGATTCGATCGCCGGGCGCGCGCCCGAGGTCGAGCTCGATGGTCTCGGCATCGACAGGCTGGTGCGGCGGTGAGCGCGATCGAGCGGATCGACTCCGGAGTCGCCACGGTGGCGCTCTTCGCCTGCGCGTCGGTGCGGCGCCTCGAACGCGAAGCGCTCGCGCAGGTCGCGCCGTTCACGCTGATGGCGCGGGCCGGCGACGCCGTGGCGCGGCTCGCGCTCGCGGTCGCCCCGCACGCCGAGCGCATCGTCGTCTTCTCCGGGCCGGGCAACAACGGCGGCGACGGCATCGAGGCGGCGACCCGCCTCGCCGCGTTCGGCAAGCGGGCGCTGGTCGTGCGCGTCGGCGCGCGTTCGACGCTCCCCGCCGATGCCGAGCAGGCGCTCGCGCGCGCGAGCGCGGCCGGCATCGACGTGCGCGAGTGGAGCGGCGACGCGGCGCCCCACGGCGACGCCGATCTCGTCGTCGACGCTCTGCTCGGGATCGGCGCCGCGCGCGCGCCCGCAGGCGACCTGGCGGGCGCGATCGCCGGCATCGCGGCGCTGCGCGGGCGCGGCGCGCGCGTGGTCGCGGTCGACGTGCCGTCGGGGCTCGACGCCGATCATGGGCAGCCGATCGGCGAACACGCGGTCGTCGCCGACGACACGCTGACGCTGATCGCCGTCAAGCCGGGCCTCTTCACCGGCAGCGGACGCGACCACGCAGGCCGCATCTGGTGGGCGGCGCTCGGCGTCGACGCTGCTGCGTCGACACCCGACGCGTGGCTGTTCGGCACGCGTGCATCCGCGCCGCAGGTGCGTCGCCACGCCGCGCACAAGGGCAGCTTCGGCGACGTTGCCGTCGTCGGCGGCGCCGTCGGAATGGAAGGCGCGGCTTGGCTCGCGGCGCGCGCCGCGCATGCCGCCGGCGCCGGCCGCGTCTTCGTCGACCTCGTCGGCGACGCGGGCGACAAGGGCGCCGCGGCGCGCACCGCGCTCGATCCCGGTCGACCGGAGCTGATGGTCCGTCCGGGCTGGTCGTCCGGCGACGCGGTCGCCGCGGCGACCGTCGTGTGCGGCTGCGGCGGCGGCGACGCCGTGCGCACGCCGCTGCCGCGCCTGCTTTCGCTCGCGCCGCGCCTCGTGCTCGACGCCGACGCGCTCAACGCCGTCGCCGCCGACGCGTCGCTGCAGGCGCTGCTGGTCGCGCGCGCCGCGCGCGGCTTCGCGACGGTCCTCACGCCGCATCCGCTCGAGGCGGCGCGTCTCGTCGGCGGCACGACCGCGGCGGTGCAGGCCGATCGCATCGGCGCGGCGCGCGAACTCGCCGCGCGTTGGCGCTCGGTCGTCGTCCTCAAGGGCTCGGGGACCGTGATCGCCGCGCCCGACGAAGTGCCGCGGATCAACGCGACGGGCAACGCGTCGCTCGCGAGTGCCGGCACCGGCGACGTCCTCGCCGGCTGGATCGGCGGTCGCTGGGCAGCGAGCGCGGCTTCGGTGCTCGACGCTGCGACGATCGCGGTCATCGAGCACGGCGCCGCCGCCCAGCCCGAGCGGCCGGGTGCGCTGCGCGCCGGCGATCTGGTCGAGGTGCTCTACCGACGATCGCGCGGCTGACCCGGCGCGAGCGCTCTCAGCGCTGCGCCTGCATCGCCTTGGCGATCTCGAGCGCGCCCTGCGCGGCGCCGCTTTCCGGCACGGTTTCGCCGCTGCGGTCGGAGATGGCGTCGAGGTGCGCCGCGACCTGCTCGGCAGCATCGGGCACGTTGCCGATGTGGATGCCTCGCGTCAGCGTGACGTGCGCACGCTCGAACGAGCCGGCACCGGCGCACAGGATCGCGCGCGTCGGTGCATCGTCGGCGACGAGCGCGAGCAGCCCCGGCGTCACCGCGCCTGCTTCGAGCTGGCGCAGCACCGCCTCCGGCATGAGGTGCTCGGTCATCCGCGTCGCAGCCGTGGGCGCGAGGCAGTTGACGCGGATGTCGTGCTTGGCGCCTTCGAGCGAGAGCGTCTGCATCAGGCCGACGAGCGCCATCTTCGCGGCGCCGTAGTTCGACTGGCCGAAGTTGCCGAAGAGGCCCGACGACGACGTCGTCATCACGATGCGGCCGTAGTTCTGCGCGCGCATCGTCTCCCACACCGCCTTCGTGCAGTGCACCGCGCCCATCAGGTGGACGTCCATCACGAGCCGGAAGTCGGCGAGGTCCATCTTGGCGAACGACTTGTCGCGCAGGATGCCGGCGTTGTTGACGAGGATGTCGACGCGCCCCCATTCGCGCAGCGCCGCCTCGACCATCGCCTGGACCGCGCCCCAGTCGGTGACCGATGCGCCGTTGGCGATCGCCTTGCCGCCGGCGCGGCGGATCTCCTCGGCGACCGCGTTTGCCGCGCTCGGCGCGCCGCCGTTGCCGTCGACGTTGCCGCCGAGGTCGTTGACCACCACCGCGGCGCCGCGCGCCGCGAGCGCGAGCGCGTGCTGGCGGCCGAGGCCGCCGCCGGCGCCGGTCACGATGGCGACCTTGCCGTCGAATCGAATCGTCATGCTCTCCCTCGTCCTCGTTGCTTCGATGTGTCGTCAGCGGCGCGCCGTGCCGCGGCTGCCGCCACGGCCGCCCGCGACCTTGCGGACCGCCGACTTGGCGCGCGGCGCGCTGCCGGCGCGCGCCCGCACCTTCGCCTTGGCCACCGCCTTGATCGCGCGGTCGGCTTCCTTCAGCGCGACGATCTCGCCCGTCATCGCCTCGTTGCGCTCGCTCGGCTTGTCGCGCCGCGAGCGCGCGACGAGGGCGTCGTCGCCGTCGCGGACGAGGCGAAAATCGATCTTGCGGCCGTCGAGGTCGACCCGGCTGACCTGGACGCGCACGCGCGTGCCGACGACGTAGCGGATCCCCGAGCGCTCGCCGCGCAGCTCCTGGCGGACCTCGTCGAAGCGGAAGTACTCGCCGCCGAGCTCGGTGATGTGGACGAGCCCTTCGACGTAGAGGCCGTCGAGCTGGACGAACAGCCCGAAGCTCGTCACCGCGCTGACCGCGCCGCCGAACTCCTCGCCGAGGTGCTCGCGCATGTAGCGGCACTTGAGCCACGCCTCGACGTCGCGCGACGCTTCGTCGGCACGCCGCTCGTTGGCGCTGCAGTGCGCGCCGGCGATCTCCCAGGCCTCGAGCTCGCCGCCGGGCACGAGCGCAGGAGGCGCAGCGCCGGCCGGGCCGCTCTTGGCCGCCTTGGCCGACTTCGCCGAACGCGCCTTCTTCGCCGCCGGCCCCTCGGCGCGCGCGCCGATCGGATAGCGGCGGCTCTCGAGCAGCGCCTTGATGACGCGGTGCACGAGCAGGTCGGGATAGCGCCGGATCGGGCTCGTGAAGTGCGTGTAGGCCTCGTACGCGAGGCCGAAGTGGCCGGTGTTCTTGCTCGTGTAGATCGCCTGCTGCATCGAGCGCAGCAGCATCTGGTGGATCTGCGCGGCGTCGGGGCGCTCCTTGGTCGCCGCGGCGATCGCCTGGTACTCGGCGGGCTTGGGGTCGTCGCTGATCGACAGGCCCAGGCCGAGCGCGCGCAGGTAGTTCTGCAGCAGCGTCTTCTTCTCGGGCGTCGGCCCTTCGTGGACGCGGTAGAGCGCCGGGTGCTTGGCGCGCGCGATGAAGTCGGCCGAGCAGACGTTGGCGGCGAGCATCGCCTCCTCGATCAGGCGGTGCGCCTCGTTGCGCGTACGCGGCACGATCTTCTCGATTCGGCCGTTCTCGTCGCAGACGATCTGCGTCTCGGTCGTCTCGAAGTCGATCGCGCCGCGGCGAATGCGCGCCTTCAGCAGCGCCCGGTAGACGTCGTGCAGGTCGAGCAGGTGCGGGACGAGCGCACCGCGGCGCGCCGCCTCCGGGCCGCGCGTGTTGGCGAGGATCGCCGCGACCTCGGTGTACGTCAGCCGCGCGGCCGAGCGGATCGTCGCCGGGAAGAACTGGTACGCCTGCACCTCGCCGTGCGAATCGACGAGCATGTCGCACGCCATCGCGAGGCGGTCGACGTCGGGGTTGAGCGAGCAGAGGCCGTTCGAGAGCTTCTCGGGCAGCATCGGGATGACGCGGCGCGGGAAGTAGACCGAGGTCGCGCGCTCGTAGGCGTCGACATCGATCGGCTCGCCGGGTCGTACGTAATGGCTGACGTCGGCGATCGCGACGATCAGCCGCCAGCCGTTGTCGACCGTCGACTTGCCGATCCGCGTCGGCTCGCAGTAGACGGCGTCGTCGAAGTCGCGCGCGTCCTCGCCGTCGATCGTGACGAGGGCGACATCGGTGAGGTCGACGCGCCCCTTGCGGTCAGCGGCGCGGACCTCCGACGGCAGCGCCGCGGCCTGCGCGAGCGCGGCGTCGGAGAAGACGTGCGGCACCTCGTACTTGCGCACGGCGATCTCGATCTCCATGCCGGGATCGTCGATCTCGCCGAGCACCTCGGTGACGCGGCCGACCGGCTGCGAGTGCATCGACGGCGGCTCCATCAGCTCGATGGCGACGACCTGTCCGGCCTTGGCGTCGGCGATGCCGTTCTTCGGCACGATGATGTCCTGGCCGTAGCGCGTGTCCTCGGGCGCGAGCAGCCAGATGCCGCTCTCGTGCAGCAGGCGGCCGATGATCGGCGTCTTCCTGCGCTCCAGGATCTCGAGCACCCTGCCTTCGGGCCGGCCCTTCTTGTCGTAGCGGACGATGCGAACACGCACGCGGTCGCGGTGCAGGACGCTCTTCATCTCCTGCGGGGCGAGATAGACGTCGCCCTCGTGGTCGTCGCGAACGACGAAGCCGTGGCCGTCGCGATGGCCCTGGACCGTGCCCTCGACTTCAGCGAGGAGCTCGTTGCCGCCTGTTGCAGCGGTCTTGGATGATGTTTCTTTGATGATAAAGTCCGTAGTTGCCTGATGCCCAGGTGGCGGAATTGGTAGACGCACTAGTTTCAGGTACTAGCGGGTAACTCCGTGGGGGTTCGAGTCCCTTCCTGGGCACCAATGAAAGCGTGAGGAAAACGGGCCGGCTTCGCCGGCCTTTTTCGTTTCTAGATCTGGAACTTGCGCGCCAGCCCGGCCGGACGGAGGTCGTCGTATTCCTCGAACGGCTGGTGGATCCAGGGACTCGTCGGGAGCAGCTCAACGTAGTAGTCCGGCGTGTACGTCGAGACGCCCTTGGTCCAGATCACCGCCGAGCGCAGCTCGGTGATCGATGGCATCCCGCGCAGGCGATCGACGACCGCGCGCAGCGTGATGCCCGAGTCGGCGAGGTCGTCGACGAGCAGCACGCGCCCGGCGAGTTCGCCGCGCGGCAGCGTGATGTACTTGGCCATGTCCAGGCGCCCCTGGATCGTCCCCGCCTCGGCGCGGTACGAGCTCGTCGCCATGATCGCGAGCGGCTTGTCGAAGACGCGCGAGATGATGTCCCCCGGCCGCATGCCGCCGCGCGCGAGACAGAGGATCTGATCGAACTGCCAGCCCGACGCGTCGATCTTGAGCGCCAGCCGCTCGATCAGCATGTGGTACTCGTCCCAGGAGACGTAGAGGTGCTTGCCGTCGTCGGTGAGCATCGGAGGCCTCGGCGGTTCAGAGCGACGTTGCGCGTCGACGCGCAGCGCGCGGCGTCGCCGCAGCAGCGTCGGGCAGGTACGGGTGGCGCAGCAGGATCGTGTGCTCGCGGTCGGGGCCGGTCGAGACCATGTCGATCGGCGCGCCGATGAAGTCGGCGACGCGCTCGAGGTAGCGACGCGCGTTCGCCGGCAGCCCGTCCCACCGCGTCACGCCGAACGTGCTCTCGCTCCAGCCCGGCAGCATGTCGTAGACGGGCACGCACGCCGCGATGTCGTCGGCGTCGAGCGGCAGGACGTCGATCCTGCGCCCGCGCAGCTCGTAGCCGACGCAGACCTGGATCTCGGGAATGCCGTCGAGGACGTCGAGCTTGGTGATGCACAGGCCCGAGATGCCGTTGATGATGATCGACCGCTTGAGGAGCGCCGCATCGAGCCAGCCGCAGCGCCGGGCGCGGCCGGTGACGGTGCCGCGCTCCTGGCCGACGGTCGACAGGTGGTGGCCGATCGAACCGGGCTCGTCGATCGGCAGCTCGGTCGGGAACGGCCCGCCGCCGACGCGCGTGGTGTAAGCCTTGGTGATGCCGAGGATGTAGTGCAGCAGGTCGGGGCCGACGCCCGAGCCCGCGGCGGCGTTGCCGGCGACGCAGTTGCTCGACGTCACGTACGGATACGTGCCGTGGTCGATGTCGAGAAGCGTTCCCTGGGCGCCCTCGAAGAGCACGTTTGCGCCGGCGCGGTGCGCGTTGTGGATCGCGTAACCGACGTCGCCGATCATCGGCAGCAGCGCCTCGCCGGCGCGCATCGCGGCGTCGAGGATTGGCTCGTACGCGAGCGGCTTCGCGTGGAGCCACTGCTCGAGGATGAAGTTGTGCATCGCCAGCAGCTCGCGCAGCTTGGCGGCGAAGCGCTCCGGGTGCTTCAGGTCCTGCACGCGAAGCGCACGCCTTGCGACCTTGTCCTCGTAGGCCGGGCCGATGCCCTTTCCGGTCGTGCCGATCTTGCCGGCACCGCTCGACTCGCGCAGCTGCTCGCGCGCCTGGTCGACCGCGACGTGGAACGGCAGGATCAGCGGACACGATTCGCTGACGAGGAGGCGCGAGCGCACGTCGATCCCCATCGCCTCGAGCCGCTCGATCTCGCCGAGGAGGTGCTTCGGGTCGACGACGACGCCGTTGCCGATGCAGCACGCGACTCCGGGCCGCATGATCCCCGAGGGGATCAGCTGCAGCGCCGTCTTGACGCCGTCGATGACGAGCGTGTGGCCGGCGTTGTGGCCGCCCTGGAAGCGCACCACCGTCTGCGCGTGGTCGGTCAGCCAGTCGACGACCTTGCCCTTGCCTTCGTCGCCCCACTGCGTGCCGACGACGACGACGTTGCGGCCGGCGGCGCTCGCCGCAATCGCTGCGCTCATGACGGTCAGTGCTGCGCGACGACCCAGCGGCCGGCGGAGGCGACGAGGCGGCGCGGCGATGGCGACGCTTCGCCATCGCCGAGCACGGCGACCACGATCTCGCCGCGCTCGCGCAGCGCGCGAACGGCGTCGCGCAACGCGGCATCGTCGCTGCAAGGCGCCGCGATCGGTTCGCTCGCGGGAGGCGTCGGCGACAGCATCGCGAGATCCTTGACGTCGAGCCCGAAGCCGACCGCAGGGCGGTTGCGGCCGAACACCGCGCCGACCTCGTCGTAGCGGCCGCCGCGCGCGATCGCATCGCTCGCGCCCCGCACGTACGCCGCGAAGCGCGCCCCGCTGTAGTACGCGTAGCCGCTCGAGTCGCCGAGGTCGAAGCCGACGCGGGCGCGCGGATGCGACTCGCGCGCATGCGCAGCGAGGCGGCGCAGCTCGTCGAGCGCGCGCGCGATCGCGGCGCGCTCCGGCAGGCGGCGCGCCGCTTCGGCAAGGATCGAGTCGTCGCCGTAGAGGCCGACGAGCGCGTCGAGGCCGTTGCGCGCCGCCGCCGGAAAGCCGGCAGCGAGCGAGCGCAGCTCGACGGTGTCCTTGGCGCCGAGCGCGGCGTAGACCGCCTCGAGGCGCTCGGCGTCGACCGCGACCCCGGCGAGCACGGCGCGGACGATGCGCGCATCGGCGAGGTCGACGACGACGTCCTCGATTCCCGCCGTGCGCAGGCACTCGAGCATGAGGTCGAGGATCTCGAGATCGGCGGCGAGCCCTTCGTGGCCGTAGATCTCGGCGCCGAACTGGAGCGGCTCGCGCGTCGCGCCGCTGCCGGTCGGCCGCGCGTGCAGGACCGGACCGCAATAGCACAGGCGGACGACGCCGGTTCGGTTGAGCATGTGGGCGTCGATGCGCGCCGCCTGCGGCGTGCTGTCGGCGCGCAGCCCGAGCGTGCGGCCGCTCAGCTGATCGACCAGCTTGAAGGTCTGCAGGTCGAGCTCGTGGCCGGTGCCCGAGAGCAGCGACTCGATGTGCTCGAGCATCGGCGGAATGACGAGCTCGAAGCCGAACCCGCGGGCGGCGTCGAGCAGCCCGCGGCGGAGGGATTCGATGTGGCGGGCCCGGGCCGGAAGGACATCGGCGATGTGCTCCGGCAGGAGCCAGGCTGAGGACATGCGAGGCTGAGCTCGTTGAAAAGGGGATTGTACGGGGCCGGTTCCGGGCGTCACGACCAGAAGAGGAGCAGCATCGTGATGCCGCAGGCGACGCTCACCAGGCCGAGGAAGCGGATCTGGCCGTCGCTCATCTCGAGCGCGCGCTCGAAGATGCGCCGCCACGACGGCGGGCTCAGGAACGGCAGCAGCCCTTCGGCGACGAGCATCAGCGCGACCGCGCTGAGGGCGACGTCCCAGAAGCCGGGCGACGCCAAGCGCTACCTTTTCTGCGCAGGCGCCGTCGTCCGTTGCGCGGGCACCGCCGGCGGCGCCGCAGGCCCGCGCATCGACTTGAAGAACTCGTTGCTCGGATCGACGATCATGAGGTCGGACTTGCTGCGGAAGGTCGCGCGGTACGCCTCGAGGCTGCGGTAGAACTGGGCGAACTGCGGGTCCTTGCCGAACGCCTCCGAGAAGATGGCCGAGGCCTTCGCGTCGCCGTCGCCCTTGACCTTCTGCGCGTCGCGGTACGCCTCGGCGACGATCACCTCGCGCTGGCGGTCGGCGTCGGCGCGGATCTTCTCGCCCTCGGCGGCCCCGGTCGAGCGCAGCTGGTTGGCGACTTGCTTGCGCTCCGAGGCCATGCGGCTGTAGATCGACTCGGTGATGTTGCCGACGAAGTCGACCCGCTTGATGCGCACGTCGAGGATCTCGATGCCGAACGAGCGCGCGTCGTCGGTCAGCCGGTTGCGGACGTCCAGCATGACCCGGTCGCGTGCGCTCGAGAGCACCTCGCCGACGGTCCGCTTCGTGACTTCCTCGTTGAACGCGGCGTGCACGATGGGCGACAGCCGCGCCTCGAGGTTCCTCATGTCGGCGCCGTTGTTGCGGATGAACTGGCGCGGATCGGTGACGCGCCACTTGACGAGCCAGTCGATGACGAGGCTCTTCTTCTCGGCGGTGAAGATCGGCCGCGTCTCGGGGCTGTCGAGGGTCTGGATGCGGCGGTCGAGGAAGGCGACGTTCTGGAACGGCGGCGGCAGCTTCCACTTCAGCCCCGGCTCCTGGATCACTTCCTTGATCTGGCCGAACTCGTAGACGACCGCGACCTGGCGCTGGTCGACGATGAAGAGCGTCGACGACGCGAGCAGGAGCAGCAGCAGGATGCCGCCGACGATGAGGCCGAGACGGTTCATCGCGCGCTCCTCACCGGCCGTCGCGCTCGCGCGTGCGCTGGTTGTCGCGCGAGCGGACGTCGACGGTCGAGCTCGCCGGGCTGGCCTCGCCCGGGGTCGGCGCGGGCGGCGCCACCGTGCCGGCGGGCGGCGCCGCCGCTGCCTGCTGTAGGAGCCGATCGAGCGGCAGCTGCAGCAGGCTGGTGTTGTTGTGCGCGTCGATCATGACCTTGGTGATGTTCGAGTAGACCTCGCGCATGGTGTCGATGTACAGCCGCTCGCGGGTGACCTGCGGCGCCTTCTGGTACTCGGCGAGCTGGCGCGAGAAGCGATCGGCGTCGCCCTCCGCCTGCGAGACGACGCGAGAGCGATAGCCCTCGGCCTCCTGGCGCAGCCGCGCGGCGGTGCCCTGCGCCTTCGGGATCTCGGAGCTCGCGTACGCCTGCGCTTCCTTCTTGAGGCGATCGGCGTCCTGCGTCGCCTTCAGCGTGTCCTCGAATGCGGCCTGCACCTGCTCGGGCGGCTGCACGCTCTGCACGTTGACGTTGACGACGAGGATCCCCGTGCGCAGGCGATCGAGCTGCGCCTGGATCGAGCGGACGAGGTCGTTGGCGAGCGCGTCGCGCTGCTCGTAGAGGACGGAGTCGATCTTGCTCTTGCCGACGATCTCGCGCACCGCCGACTCGGCGGCGAGCGTCACCGCCGTCTCGGGGTCGCGGTTCTCGAACAGGAACGCGCGCGCGTCCTTCAGCCGGTACTGCACCGTGAAGCGGATGTCGACGATGTTCTCGTCCTGCGTCAGCATCGACGAGTCGCGCAGCCCCGTCGCCTGCGACACTGAGCTGCGGCCGACCTCGGTCGAGCGCAGCTGCGTCACGTTGACGGTCTCGTGGGCCTGGAACGGATACGGGAACCGCCACTGGAAGCCGGCGTCCACGGTGTGGCTGTAGCGGCCGAACGAGGTGACGACCGCCTGCTGTCCTTCCTGGACGATGAACACGCCGCTGCCGAGCCAGATCAGGACGATGACGCCGCCGATCAGCGCAGCACCGACGCCGGCGCTCTTCAGGTTGGGCTGGAAATTGGGGCCGCCGCCGGAGTCGCCGCCGCCGTTGCCGCGCCTCGAGCCGCGGCCGCTGAACAGGCCGCTGAGCTTGCGGTTGAAGTCGCGCCACAGCTCGTCGAGATCGGGCGGCCCGTCGTTGCGGCCGTTCTCGAGCAACGTCACGCCCGCCGGTTGCGACGCCGTGCGCCGGCCGAGCGTCGCAGCGAGCCAGATGCGCCCCGCGGCCGCGGCCGCGGCGACGCGGTGCGCGAAGGACGATCGATCGGGCTCGGCTGGCAGGGTCATGGGCGGGCGCTCGACGGCGAAGGGGCAGGCGCGCTCTGCTGGCTCACGCGTGCGAATGATAGGTGCCGGTGCGGCCCGCGGCGGCGTCGTCGTCGCCAGCGTCGACGGCAGCGCCATCGTCGGCAGATGCGGGTTGCGCGGCGGCGTTCAAGTCCGCTCCCGCGGCGGCGCGCGCGATCGTCTCGCGCAGGAGGTCGAGCCCTTCGCCGCTCAGCGCGCTGACGAAGACGCGCGGCACGCGCCTCGACGCGATCTCGATCATGTCGGCGAGGACGCGCGGACGCTCGGTGTCGGCCATGCGATCGAGCTTGTTGAAGACGACGACCTGCGGCACGTCGGCTGCGCCGATCTCGGCGAGGACGCGCTCGACCTCGGCCATCTGCGCGGCGAGCTCGCGGTTGGCGCCGTCGACGACGTGCAGCAGCAGGTCGGCATCGGCCGCCTCCTGCAGCGTCGCCTGGAAGGCCTCGATGAGCGTGTGCGGGAGGTCGCGGATGAAGCCGACCGTGTCGGAGAGCGCGACCGTGCGGCCGGCGCCCGGCAGATGGAGCCTGCGCGTCGTCGTGTCGAGGGTCGCGAACAGCTGGTCGGCGGCGTACGCATCGGCGTGGACGAGCGCGTTGAACAGCGTCGACTTGCCGGCGTTGGTGTAGCCGACGAGCGAGACGCGGAACGTCTCGTTCTTCTCGCGCGCGCGCCGCTGCGTGCTGCGCTGGCGCTTGACGCGCTCGAGCTGCTTCTTGATGCTCTTGATGCGCTCGCCGATCATGCGCCGGTCGAGCTCGATCTGCGCCTCGCCCGGGCCGCCGCGCGTGCCGATGCCGCCGCGCTGGCGCTCGAGGTGGCTCCAGCGCCGCACGAGTCGCGTCGACAGGTACTGCAGCCGGGCCAGGTCGACCTGGAGCTTGCCTTCATGGCTGCGCGCGCGCTCGCCGAAGATCTCGAGGATCAGCATCGTGCGGTCGGCGACGGCGACGCCGAGGTGGCGTTCGAGGTTGCGCTGCTGCGCCGGCGACAGCGCCTGGTCGAAGATGACGACTTCGGCCTGGTGCAGCTGGACGAGCTCCTTCAGCTCGTCGGCCTTGCCGGAGCCGACGAAGAAGGTCGCGTCGGGCGCCTTGCGGCGCGCGACGACGCGCTCGACGACGACGTCGCCGGCCGACTCCGCGAGCAGCGCGAGCTCGTCGAGCGACTCCTCGAAGCCGGCGCGGCCGCCGAGGTCGACGCCGACGAGGATCGCCCGCGCCGCAGCGTCGCCGTCGCTCTGGCGGGTCGCGCTCAACGGCGCCGTCCGGATGGCGAGGCGGGCCTCAAGGGTGATCGGAAGGCTCGGGCTGGGTCTGGAAGTTCACCGCACGGCCGGGCACGACGGTCGAGATCGCGTGCTTGTAGACCATCTGCGTGACGGTGTTGCGCAGGAGGACGACGTACTGGTCGAACGACTCGATGTGCCCCTGCAGCTTGATCCCGTTGACGAGGTAGATGGAAACCGGAACGTGCTCCTTGCGCAGCAGGTTCAGGAAGGGGTCTTGTAGTAGCTGCCCTTTGTTGCTCACGTTGTGCTCCGTGATGTGGTTCTGGAGCGGCTGACCTTATCACAGGGAAATCGGGGCGATTCGTCGTAAGGCCATGCATCAGCGGCCCTTCTCCACGAACGGATTGCGGCCGGAGCGCATCTCGATCTTCAGCGGCGTGCCGACGAGCTTGAAATGGGCGCGAAAGCGCCCTTCCAGGAAGCGCTTGTAAGCGTCGGTCACGTGCTCGAGCGAGTTGCCGTGGATGACGATCACAGGCGGCTTGGTGCCGCCCTGGTGCGCATAGCGCAGCTTGGGACGAAACGTTCCCGCGCGCTTGGGCGCCTGGTGCAGCACCGCCTCCTGCAGCAGGCGCGTCAGCACCGGCGTCGGCATCTTGCGCGTCGCCGACGCGTGCGCGTCGGCGATCGCCTTCCACACCGGGCCGAAGCCCTGGCGGCGCACCGCCGAGATCGTGAGCACCGGGGCGAACCTGAGGAACGGCAGCCGTTGCTCGATCGAGCGCTGCACGGTCTCGCGCTGGTAGGCGTCGACGGCGTCCCACTTGTTGACCGCGACGACGACGGCGCGGCCGCTCTCGACGACGTAGCCGGCGATGTGTGCGTCCTGGTCGGTGACGCCCTGCGTCGCGTCGAGCAGGAGCAGCACGACGTCGGCCTCGGCGATCGCCTGCAGCGTCTTCACGACCGAGAACTTCTCGACCGCCTCGAAGACCTTGCCGCGGCGGCGCAGGCCGGCGGTGTCGACGAGCTCGAAGCGCCGGCCGCCGCGCTCGAACGGAACGACGATCGCGTCGCGCGTCGTCCCCGGCTCGTCGAACGCGACGAGCCGCTCCTCGCCGAGCCAGGCGTTGATGAGCGTCGACTTGCCGACGTTGGGCCGGCCGGCGACCGCGATCCGGATCGGCGCGTCGGCGTCGCCGCCGTGTTCGCGCTCTTCGCCTTCCTCGACTGCGGATTCCTTGGCGCCCGCCGCCGCCAGCGCGGCTTCCGCGAGCGCGACGACGCCCTGCCCGTGCGCCGCCGAGATCGGCAGCGGGTCGCCGAGCCCGAGCTCGTGGAACTCGGCGACGAGCGCCGAGTCGGGCATGCCTTCGGCCTTGTTGGCGGCGATGACGACGCGCTTGCCGGCGCTGCGCAGGTAGCGCGCGATGTCGTGGTCGTGCGCCGAGACGCCGGCGCGGACGTCGACGACGAAGACGACCGCGTCGGCCTCGGCGACCGCCTGCTCGGCCTGGCGTGCCATCAGGCGCACGATCCCGGTCGGGCGGTCGGGGACGAAGCCGCCGGTGTCGACGACGATGAACTCGCGGCCGCCGACGCGCGCGTCGCCATAGTGGCGGTCGCGCGTCAAACCGGCGAAGTCGGCGACGATCGCGTCGCGCGTGCGCGTCCAGCGATTGAACAGCGTCGACTTGCCGACGTTCGGCCTGCCGACCAGCGCGATGACGGGCTTCATCGCCGGCGTCGCAGCGAGCGGCGCGAGCCTGCGGGCTTCATCTACGCCGGGCGGAACGCGAACACGCCGCCGCCCCGCGTGACGACCACGACGACGCCGCCGACGACCACCGGCGGGGTCGTGATCGCGCTGCCGTCGGTCGGCAGCCGCGCCTGCGACTCGCCCTTCGCGCGCGAGAGCCAGTGCAGCGTTCCGTCGCGATCGCCGAAGACGACCGACTGGGCGAGCGCCGCCGGGGCGCCGAGGCCGCGGAACATCAGCGATTCGTTGGTCCAGGCAATGTCGCCGGTGGAGGTCTTCCACGCCGTGATGCGGTCGGACGCGTCGGCGCCGAACAGCTGCTCGGCGTCGCCGGCGATCGCGTCGATTCCACCGACCGTCTTCGTCCACGCGAGGTTGCCGAGCTGCGCGTCGACGCAGCCGACGGCGGCCTGGAACGAGCGCGCGCAGACGAGGTCGCCGACGCGAACGACCGGGCCGACGAGGTCTGCGAGGCGCTCGACCTCGTTGGCGCCGCGCGGCGAACCGAGCGGCACTTCCCAGCGCACCAGCGACGTGTTCGGATCGATGCCGGCCATGCGCGGGCCCTGGCCGACGATGAGGGTGTCCTTGAAGGCAGCGAGGACGCCGGTCTGCTGCAGCGTCAGCGGGTCGCCCGGACGGGCGATCTGCCACAGCTTGACGCCGTCGGCAGCGTCGAACGCATGCACCGAGCGATCGACGCCGAGGACGAAGACGCGCCCGCCGGCGACGAGCGGCGCGGTCGCGACGCGAACGCCGAGCGGCTTCGTCCAGCGCACCTGGCCGCGCTCGAGCGTCACCAGGTTGCCGTCGCGGGTCACCACCGCCGCCACGGTGCCGTCGCTGCCGACGCCGGCGACGATCGTCGCGCCGACGCTCGTCCGCCAGATCGTGCGGCCGCTCTCGGCGTCGAGCGCGAGCACGGTGCCGTCGCTCGCGGCGACCGTGAGCGTCGTGCCCTGAACGGCGATCGTGAGCGGGAACTCGACCTTGCCGACGCTGTCGCGCCACGCCTGGCGGACGACGATCGGCGCGGCGATCGGCTCGAGGTCCTTCGGCTTCGGCCGATCGGGACCGAACAGGCTCGGGAACACCGAGCAGCCGGCGGTGAGCGCCGCGACGAACAGCGCGACGAGCGAGGCGCGCGCGCCGCCGGCGGCGCGCGCCGCACGCGGGCCGGTCACTTCGCGGCCTCGGCGCCGCTCGCTGCGGTCGCGGCGGGCTGGACGCCGAGGAGGTTGAGCTTGGCCTCGATCAGGCGGCGGTAGTCGACCTTCGGGTCCATCGCGTTCCACGCCTTCAGGTACGCGGCCTGCGCCTCGGCGTTCTTGCCCTGCGCGAGCAGGACGTCGCCGCGCCGGTCGGCGGCGAGCGCGATCAGCTGGGGGCTGTCGACCGCGTCGAGCTGCTTCAGCGCCTCGTCGTACTTGGCCGCGTCGAGCAGCAGCCCGGCGAGGCGCAGCCGGGCGATGCCCTGCAGGCCGTCGTCGCCGGCGTGGTCGGCGACCCACGCGAGGCTCGCCCGCGCAGCGTCGACCTGCTTCTTCTCGGCCTCGACGCGGGCGGCGACCAGGCCGGCCTGGTCGGTGAACGTCGCGCGCGGATAGCGCGACTGCATGTCGGCGAAGATGCGCGTCGCTCGATCGGCGTCGCCCTCCTGTGCGGCCTTCTCGATCTCGTCGTAGAGCGCTCCCGCCTTCGCGCCCTGGTCGCGCTGGTAGAGATTCCAGCCGTTCCACGCCGCATACGCGCCGAGCACGGCGACGAGCAGCCACGAGACGAGGTTGCCGTACTGGTTCCAGAACGCTTTGAGCTGGTCGAGCTGTTCCTGCTCTTCGAGGTCGAGATGGCTGGCCATGGGGTGTGCGAGGGGAGCGCGCGATTATGAAGGCCGGGGCGCCGCGCTCTGCAGGCGCGCCGCGAGCTGCTCGATCGGCTGCAGCGGCGGCGAGATCTGCGGCGTCGTCTCGCTCTTCAGGTCCTTCACGCCGACGGTGCCGCGCGCGAGCTCGTCGGCGCCGAAGACGAGCGCGAAGCGCGCGCCGCTCGCGTTCGCGCGCTTGAACTGCGCCTTCATGCTGGCGCGCGCGTCGCTGCCGGGCGAATACATCGCGACCGCGACGCCGAGCGCGCGCAGCGCCGCGCACGTCGCCAACGCAACAGGCACGGCATCGCCGTGCGGAACGATCGCGTAGGCATCGACCGTCGGCGTGGGCGGGACCACGCCGACGGCGTCGAGCAGGAGCAGCATGCGCTCGATTCCCATTCCCCAGCCGACGGCGGGCGTCGGCTTGCCGCCGAGCTGCTCGAAGAGACCGTCGTAGCGGCCGCCGCCGCAGACGGTGCCCTGCGCGCCCAGGCGATCGGTCACCCACTCGAACACCGTGAGGTTGTAGTAGTCGAGGCCGCGCACGAGGCGCGGATTGATGCGGTGCTCGAGCCCGGCGGCATCGAGGACACGCCGCACCGCGTCGAAGTGCGCGAGCGAATCGGCGCCGAGGAAGTCGATCAGCCGCGGCGCGCCTTCGATGACCGGCTGCAGCAGCGGCTCCTTGCTGTCGAGGATGCGCAGCGGATTCGTGTGCAGCCGACGTCGCGAGTCCTCGTCGAGCGCGGCGGCGTTGCGCTCGAGGTGGGCGATCAGCGCGGCGCGATGCGCGCTCCGCTCGGCCGGCTGGCCGAGGCTGTTCAGCTCGAGGCGGACGTCGCTGCCGACGGCGAGGCCGAGGTCGGCGAGGAGCGCGGCGCACATCAGGATCTGCTCGGCGTCGACGTCGGGACCGGAGTGGCCGAGCGCCTCGACGTCGATCTGGTGGAACTGGCGATAGCGGCCCTTCTGCGGCCGCTCGTGGCGGAACACCGCGACCTCGCTCCAGACGCGCAGCGGCGCGTTGTAGAGCGCGTTGTGCTCGATCATCGCGCGCACGATGCCGGCGGTCGCCTCGGGGCGCAGCGTCAGCTCGTCGCCGTTCATCGCGTCGGTGAACGAGTACATCTCCTTCTCGACGATGTCGGTCGCCTCGCCGATGCCGCGCACGAAGAGCGCGGTCGGCTCGACGACCGGCGTGCGCACGTTGAGGTAGCCCCAGCGGCGCATCAGCGTGCGCACCTTGTCCTCGAACCATTCCCAGCGCGCCGACTCGGGCGGCAGGATGTCGTTCATGCCTTTGACGGCGCGCAGGGGCTCGCTCATGTCTCGTCCGCGGGTCGCGGGCTCAGCCCGCGACGTGGGCGCCGAAGCGTTGCTCGATGTAGCGCTCGACGAGCGCGTGGAACTCCTGCGCGATGTGCTCGCCGCGCAGCGTCACCGCCTTCTCGCCGTCGATGAAGACCGGCGCTGCCGGCGCTTCGCCGGTGCCCGGCAGGCTGATGCCGATGTCGGCGTGCTTGCTCTCGCCGGGTCCGTTGACGATGCAGCCCATGACGGCGACCTTGAGCTTCTCGACGCCGGGATAGCGCGCCTTCCAGACCGGCATCTGGGCGCGCAGGTGGTCGTCGATCTGCTTGGCGAGCTCCTGGAACGTCGTGCTCGTCGTCCTGCCGCAGCCGGGACACGCGGTGACGCTCGGGTTGAACGAGCGCAGGCCGAGCGACTGCAGGATCTCGAGCGCGACCGCGACCTCCTGCGTGCGCGCTTCGCCGGGCTGCGGCGTCAGCGAGACGCGGATCGTGTCGCCGATCCCTTCCTGCAGCAGCACCGCGAGCGCCGCGGTCGACGCGACCGTGCCCTTGGTGCCCATTCCCGCTTCGGTGAGGCCGAGGTGAAGCGCGTAGTCCGAGCGCGCGGCGAGCGCGCGGTAGACGCTGATCAGGTCCTGCACCCCGGACATCTTGCACGACAGGATGATCTGCTCGCGCGGCAGGCCGATCTCCTCGGCGCGCCGCGCCGACTCGAGCGCCGAGACGAGGATCGCGCGGTACATGATCTGCTGCGGCGGCTCGGGGTCGCTGCGCGTCGCGTTCTCGTCCATCAGCGCGGTGAGCAGCTCCTGGTCGAGGCTGCCCCAGTTGACGCCGATGCGCACCGGCTTCGCGTGGCGCGCGGCGACCTCGACCATCTGCGCGAACTGGCGATCGTGCTTGTCGCCCTTGCCGACGTTGCCCGGGTTGATGCGGTACTTCGAGAGCGCCTCGGCGCATGCCGGGAAGTCGCTCAGCAGGCGATGACCGTTGTAGTGGAAGTCGCCGATCAGCGGCACCTCGATGCCCATGCGGTCGAGCTGCTCGCGGATGTGCGGCACGGCTGCCGCCGCCTCGGGCGTGTTGACGGTGATGCGGACGAGCTCCGATCCGGCGATCGCGAGCTCCTTGACCTGGATCGCCGTGCCGATCGCATCGACGGTGTCGGTGTTGGTCATCGACTGCACGCGGACCGGCGCGTCGCCGCCGATGGTGACGACGTTGGAACCCCAGGCGACGCGCGCCTGCAGCGAACGTCGCGGCGCCGGTCGCGCCGGCGCGACCGGCGCGCCGTCGCCGAGTGCGACGCCGTCGCGAAGGGAGCGGACCTCGTCGAGCGCGGCCATCGTCGTTAGCGCGAAGCCGCCGGCGCGGTCGGCGGCGGAGTGAGCTCGTCGCGCGGAATCGGCTCCGCGCCAGGCGGCGTCGGCTCCTGGTCGGGTGGGCCGGCCGCCGCCGGCTGCGCGTCCGGAAGCGAAACGAGCGCCGCCGATGCGGGCGCAGCGGCGGCATCCGTTGCGCTGCCGGTGGTCGCGTCGGGCGCCGGAGCGACGCTCGTCGACGTGCGCGCCTTGCCGGCGCTCGCCCCCCAGCCGGAGAGCGAGAGCCAGTGGGGCGGCGCGAAGTAGAGGCCGGTCGCCGCGGCGAGGATCAGCGCGGTGATCCAGAACACCGCGCCGAGCGCCGGTGCCTGCGTGTCGCGCTGGCCCGCGACGCCGGGCCGGTCGCGAAACGGCGCGTTGAGCCCGCCGCCGACTTGCTCGAGCCGATGCCCGACGGACGCCGGCGGCAGCAAGACGAGCACCGCCGCGGGATCGATCTTCAGCGCGCGACAGACCGTCTGCGCCAGCGCGCGCGTGAACGTCGCATCCGGCAACGCGTCGAAGCGGTCCGCTTCGAGCATCTCGAGCTTGTGCGGCGTGACCTTGATCGACGCGGCGAGCGCGGCGATGTGCAGACCCTGCCGCTCGCGCGCCTCGCGGAGCAGACGGCCGGCGCTCGGCGCCGCCGTGTCGGCGACCTCACTCATCGTATGCGCCGCGCCCGTAGAGGGACGCCTCGCGCGAGTTCGGGAAGCGGGTGCGCAACTGCGCGCCGAACTCCGATGCGCCCTGCCGGTTGCCGAGCTTGTTCTCGATCCGCGCCGCGAGCCACAGCGTCTGCGCGTTGGCGACGTCGGCCTGGGCGTTGACGCGGCGGATGTAGAAGCGAGCGCGCTCGTATTCGCCGCGCCGGTACAGCACCTCGGACAGGTTGGTGGCGGTGAACGGGTTCGCCGGATCGAGCTGGTAGGCACGCAGGAGCGTCGCCTCGGAGTCGGCGAGTTGGCCGGCGAACGCCTGGCAGACGCCCTGTGCGAGCAGCGTGCGCGTCACGCCTCGGTACTGCGGCACCGCGAGCGCTTGCTGGAACATCGAGTTCGCGTCGGCGTAGCGCTTCTGCTGGCAGAAGTACCAGCCGTAGTTGTGCATTGCGTCGGCGTCGCGCGGGTTGATCTGCAGGGCGTGCCGGAAGCTGTCTTCGGCGAGCGCCTGCTCGCCCATGCTGCCGTAGATCAGCCCCTGCAGGTTGTAGGCATCGCCGTAGTTCGGATCCGCGGCAAGCGAGATCTTGACCTGCTCGAGCGCGGTCTGCGTCTCGCCGCGGCTGAAATACGCGGAGGCGAGCTCCATCCGGGCGCGAGCACGCTTCTTCGCGTCGCCTTCGTCGGTCGCGCTGATCCGGTCGGGCGCTCCGGCCACCGGAACGACCGTGTTCTGCGTCGTGCACGCAACGTGAAACGCGGCGAGCGCGACCGCGACGGCCGCCGCTCGCGCACCCGACCACCGCGACGACGGCGCGCTCATGCGGGCGAGCTCCGATCGACGGCGGCGGCACGACGCCGCGACGTCGGCGCCGCGACCCGGATCGGTGCGGCGCGTTCGCGCCGCTCGGCGACGCGCGTCCGGTCCTGCACCTCGCCGGCGAGCTGGCCGCAGGCGGCGGCGATGTCGTCGCCTCGCGTCTTGCGAACGGTCGTCACGATGCCGCCGTCCTGCAGCACCTTCGCGAACGCGGCGACGCGCTCGGCCGGCGAGCGCTTCAGCCCCGAGGCGGCGAACGGGTTGAACGGAATGAGATTGACCTTGCTCGGCAAGCCCGGGCGCGCGGCGCTGCCGTCGCCGTGCAGCAGCGCGAGCAGCGCACGCGCCTGGGCCGGCGAGTCGTTGACGCCGTCGAGCATGCAGTATTCGATGGTGATGAAGTCGCGCGGCGCGCGCGCGAGGTACGAGCGCGCCGACGCGACCAGCTCGGCGATCGGGTACTTGCGGTTGAGCGGCACGAGCTCGTCGCGCAGCGCATCGTCGGGCGCGTGCAGCGAGACCGCGAGCGCAACGGGGCAGTCCTCGCGCAGCCGATCGATCATCGGAACGACGCCCGAGGTGGAGACGGTGACGCGGCGCCGCGACAAGCCGTAGCCGTGGTCGTCGAGCATGACCTTGAGCGCCGGAACGAGCGCCGCGTAGTTCTGCAGCGGCTCGCCCATTCCCATCATGACGACGTTCGTGATCGCGCGTTCGCCTGCGCCGAGGCCGAGGCGCCGGCGCAGCTCGAACTCGGCGTGCCAGAGCTGGGCGACGATCTCGGCGGTCGTCAGGTTGCGGCTGAAGCCCTGGTGGCCGGTCGCGCAGAAGCGGCAGTTGACCGCGCATCCCGCCTGCGAGGAGACGCACAGCGTCCCGCGCCCGGCCTCGGGGATGAAGACCGTCTCGACGGCATCGCCGCCGCCGACGTCGAACAGCCACTTGATCGTGCCGTCGCCGGCGACCTGCTCGCTCGCGACCGGCAGCGGCGCGACCTCGGCGCTCGCGACGAGCCGGTCGCGCAACGACTTCGCCAGGTCGGTCATCGCCGCGAAGTCGCGCTCGCCACGCTGGTGGATCCAGCGGAACAGCTGCGTCGCGCGAAACGGCCGCTCGCCCTGCTGCTCGCACCAGTCGCCGAGTGCGTCGCGGTCGAACTGGAGGAGGTTGACCATCGCCGGTTCGTCGATCAGCGACTGTGGAGGTTCATTCCCGCGAAGAAGAACGCGATCTCCGTCGCGGCCGTCTCGGCGGCGTCCGATCCGTGCACGGCGTTGGCATCGATGCTCGCCGCGAAGTCGGCGCGGATCGTGCCGCGGTCGGCCTTCTTCGGATCGGTCGCGCCCATCAGCTCGCGGTTCTTCGCGATCGCGGACTCGCCTTCGAGGACCTGGACCATGACCGGCCCCGACATCATGAACGAGACGAGGTCGCCGAAGAACGGGCGGGCGCGATGGACGGCGTAGAACGCCTCCGCCTCGGCGCGCGACAGGTGCACCATCTTCGCGGCGACGATCTTCAGCCCGGCCGACTCGAAGCGCGAGTAGATCTGCCCGATGACGTTCTTCGCGACCGCGTCGGGCTTGATGATCGAGAGCGTGCGTTCCACCGCCATGGTGTGTTCTCCGGGGCTTTGGGCAAAGCCCTCAATTGTAGAGGGCCGGCCGACTGCGACCGTGTGTCTGCTCAGCGGCCGCGGCGTCCGCCGCCGAACCCGCCGCCGCCGCCACCACCGCCGCCGCCGCGACCGCGATTCTTGCGGTGCAACGCGTCGGCGCCGATGTAGCCGACCGACGTCTGCAGCGGGTCGGGCTGGCGCGGATCGCCCTTGTTGCCCGCGGGCGCGCGCGGCGCGCTCCCGCCGGCGCCGAAGCCGCTGTTCGGGCCGATGCGGCGGCCCTGAACGAAGCGATGGTCGAACGTCTGCTGGAGCGGGTTCGGAATCCGGCTCGGGTCGAAGTCGTCCTCCTCGTCGTCGCGGACTTCGCTGCGATCCGGCGGCGGGCGCTGCTCGGCGCGCACCTCGTCGCGCCGCGGCGGCCGCTGCCGGTCGCTGCCACGCCCGCGTGGCTCGTCGCCACGGCCGCGCTGGTCGTCGCGGCGCTTGCCGGCGTCGCCGCGATCGTCGGCGCGCTCGCCGCTCGGGTTGCCGCTCGCCAGGCGGCGGATCGCGCGCACGTCGTCGTCGTCGAGCTCGACCCAGTTGCCGCGCTTCAGGCCGTGCGGCATGACGACGGTGCCGTAGCGGATGCGGATCAGTCGGCTGACCGTGAGGCCGACCGCGTCGAAGAGCCTGCGCACCTCGCGGTTGCGGCCCTCGGTGATGACGACGCGGTACCACTGGTTGAGGCCCTCGCCGCCGCCGCCGTTCTCGATCGACTTGAACGCCGCGCGCTGGCCGTCGATCTCGACCGCCTCGAGCAGCTTGGCGCGCGCCTCCTCCTCGAGCTGGCCCATGACGCGCACGGCGTACTCGCGTTCGACGCCGAAGCGCGGATGCATCAGCTGGTTGGCGAGGCCGCCCGACGTCGTGAAGAGGAGCAGCCCTTCGGTGTTGATGTCGAGCCGGCCGACCGACTGCCACTTGCCCTGCTGCAGACGCGGCAGCCGACGGAATACCGTCGGCCGGTGCTGCGGATCGTCGTGCGTGACGATCTCGCCGGCGGGCTTGTGGTACGCGATGATCCGCGCCGGCGGCGGCACGATGCGCAGCCGCACCGGCTTGCCGTTGACCTCGACGCGGTCGCCGAACGAGATCCGCTGCCCGGTGTGCGCCGGCTCGCCGTTGACGGTGATCTTGCCGTCGGCGATCAGCTCTTCCATGTCGCGGCGCGAGCCGATGCCGGCCTGCGCGAGCACCTTGTGGAGCTTGGGCGCATCGGGCTCGGGGGCGAGGACGCGCTTGGTCGCGTCCTCCTCGCTCGCTGCGGCTTCAGGGGCCTCGGCGACGGCGTCGTCGAACTCGCCCGAGAGCACCTGCGCGAACACCTCGGTCGCCTCGACCGGCGCAGCCGGCTGCAGATGGCGCGGCAGCGGCCCCTCGAAGTTCGGCGGCAGCGCCCGCGGCCCGCGGTCGTCGCGATCGCCGCCGCGACGACGGTCGCGGCGGTTGCGGCGCCGGCCGCTGCGCTCGCCCTGCGGCGCACCCATGCCGCCGTCGTCATCGGTGCGAGCGGCGACTGCGGCTTCCCCCGTCGGCGCTGCCGGCGCATCGTCGGCGGCCTCGAAAGGTTGGGGCGGATCGGCAGGAGCGTTCATGCGTGCGGTTCCAGGGCATCGGCATCGGCCGGGGGATGGGCAGCGGGCGGAACTTCTGGAGCCGGCTCGTCGCGGCCGGCATCGGCGAGCGCCTCGGCGAACGAGAGCGACGCCTGCGACACGCCTTCGCTCGCGATGGTCGCGATCGGCTCGCCGTCGGCGCCGTCGAGCGTCGGCAGCTGGTCGAGCGAGACGATGCCGAGGTCGTCGAGGAACTGCCGCGTCGTCGCGAGCAGCGCCGGCCGGCCGGGCGCCTCGCGGTAGCCGATCGCCTCGATCCAGCCGCGGTCCTCGAGCTGCTTCATCACCGAGCTCGCGACGGCGACGCCGCGGATGTCCTCGATGTCGCCGCGCGTCACCGGCTGGCGGTAGGCGATGATCGCGAGCGTCTCGAGCACGGCGCGCGAGTAGCGCGGCGGCCGCTCGGGGTCGAGCCGCGCGAGGTACGGCGCCATCTCGGCGCGCGTCTGGTAGCGCCAGCCGCTCGCGACGGCGACGAGCTCGATCGCGCGCTCCTTGCACTCGTCGGCGAGCTCGGCGAGGAGCGCTCGCAAGGTGTCGTTGCCGACCTCGCCGGCGAAGAGTGCGCTCATGTCGCGCAACGCCATCGGCTGGCTCGAGCAGATGAGCGCCGCCTCGAGGACGCGCTTGGCATCCAGGGTCTTCATGTCCTCATGAATTCCTCGGCCGCGTCGTGGCGGCTCTGGCGCATCGTCGGATGCGCTGCGGGTCTGGCAGGAAGCTCCTGCCCCGGTTGATGGCACCCTCGGGTGCGGTCACGTCTCGATGTGTCGCCGGACGGCCCGGCCGGGCGTTTCGCGCCGCTGGGCCGCTCGCATCGAAAGGGAATGGCCGATTGTAGCCGCAGCCCGGATGCCCGCGGATCGGCTCAGGCGCCGACGAGGTGGCGCCAGGCGTGAGCGAAGTCGCTCGGCGGCTCGGATCGGAACGTCAGCGCCTCGCCCGAGACCGGGTGCGCGAACGCGAGCTCGTGCGCGTGCAGCGCCTGCCGCTCGAGGCCGAGCGCCGGCGCTCCCCCGTAGAGACGGTCGGCAACGAGCGGCATGCCCTCGTGGGCGAGGTGGACGCGGATCTGGTGGGTGCGCCCGCTGTGCAGCGCGCAGCGCAGCGCCGCCAGACGCTCGCGCACCGCGACGCGCTCGACGTCGGTCCCCGCCGGCTTGCCCGTCGCGACGACGGCCATCCGCGTGCGCACGCGCGGGTCGCGGCCGATCGGCGCATCGATGCTCCAGCGCGCTGCGCGCGGCGTGCCGTGCGCGATCGCGAGATAGCGGCGCTCGACGTCGCGCGCCGCGATCGCGCGAACGAGCGCCGTCACCGCCGCGAGGGTGCGACCGACGACCATCAGGCCCGAGGTGTCCTTGTCGAGCCGGTGGACGATGCCGGCGCGCGGCAGAGCGGCGCTCGCCGGGTCGCGCGCGAGCAGCGCGTTCAGAAGCGTCCCCCTCCAGTTGCCCGGCGCGGGATGGACGACCATGCCGGCGGGCTTGTCGACGACGAGAACCTCACGGTCCTCGTGGACGACGACGAGCGGCAGCGCTTCGGCGACGCAAGCCCGACTCTCCGGCGTCGGCTGCAGGCGCACGGCGATCCGCTGGCCGGCGCGGACGCGCTGCGCCGGGCTCGTCGCCGCCGCGCCGTCGACCGCGACGTGGCCGCCGCGAACGAGCTGCTGCAGATGGCTGCGCGAGAACTCGGGAACGAAGGCGACGAGCGCCTTGTCGAGACGCTCGCCGTGCTGCGCCGCGGCGACGGTTGCGACGCGCTCCTCGACGGCGGCGTCGTCGGCGTCGTCGCCGTCGAAGTCGACGGCGATCGCACCGCTTGCAGGGAGGAAACCCTCGGCCATATAAGATCGCCGGCTGGATGGAAACGAAGCGAACTTCCGCGCGTCTGCGCATCGCAGTGTCGGCGATCTCGATCGTCGCCGCGCTGCTGGCCGGCTGCGAGTCGGGCGGCCGCGACGACACCTCGCGCTGGACTCCCGAGCGCCTCTACAGCGAGGCCAAGGAAGAGGCGGCGTCCGGCAACTACGAGAAGGCGGTCAAGCTGCTCGAGCGGCTCGAGGGTCGCGCCGCCGGCTCGATCCTCGCGCAGCAGGCGCAGATCGAGCGCGCGTACTACCTCTGGAAGAGCGGCGAGAAGGCGCAGGCGCTGTCGACGCTCGAGCGCTTCATCAAGCTGCACCCGACCAGCCCGGCGGTCGACTACGCCTACTACCTGCAGGGCCTGATCAACTTCAACGACAACCTCGGCCTGCTCGGCAGCCTGGCAAGCCAGGACCTGTCCGAGCGCGACCAGCAGGCGTCGCGCGACTCGTACCAGTCGTTCCGCACGCTCACCGAGCAGTTTCCGCAGTCGCCGTACGCGGAGGACGCACGTCTGCGGATGAGCTACATCGTCAACTCGCTCGCCGCCTACGAGGTGCACGTCGCGCGCTACTACCTGCGCCGCGGCGCCTACGTCGCCGCCGCCAACCGCGCGCAACAGGCGGTGCAGGAGTTCCAGCGCTCGCCCTCGACCGAGGAGGCGCTCGTCATCCTCGCGCAGAGCTACGACAAGCTCGGCATGGTCGACCTGCGCGACGACGCGGTGCGCGTGCTCCAGGCCAACTTCCCGAATACGACGATGAACGTCGATCTGATGGGCCGGCACAAGACGCCGTGGTGGCAGCTCTGGTGAGCGCGGCGCGCCGCTAGATCGCCGCTGTCTCGGCGGCGAGTTCGCGCAGCCAGGCGATCGCCTCCTCCTGCGAGTCGACGCGCGTCATCGGCGGCAGCGCCGCGAAGAGGCGCCTGCCGTAGCCCATCGTCGCCATCCGCGGGTCGCAGACGACGAGAAGCCCGCGATCGGATTCGCTGCGGATCAGCCGCCCCGCGCCCTGCTTCAGCGCCACCGCCGCCTCGGCGACGAAGTAGTCGGCGAAGGCGTTGCGTCCTTCGGCCTCGAGCCGCTGCACGCGGGCCTCGACGAGCGGATCGTTCGGCGGCGGGAACGGCAGCTTGTCGATGACGACGCACTGCAGCGCCGCGCCGGGAACGTCGACGCCCTCCCAGAAGCTCTGCGAGCCGACGAGGACGGCGCGCGCGGTGGCGAGGAAGCGCTGCATCAGCTGGCGCTTCGATGCCTCGCCCTGGACGAGGACCTCGATCGCGTCGCCGCCGGCCGCGAACGCGTCGCGCAGCAGCGCGCCGACGGTCTGCAGCGAGCGCAGCGTCGTCGTCAGCACGAAGGTACGGCCGCCGAGCGCGCTCGCGCAGCGCGCAGCGAGGCTGCCGACCGCAGCGGCGTGGCCGGGATCGCTCGGCTTCGGAAAGCCCCGGGGTACGAAGACGCGTGCGTTGGCGCGGTAGTCGAACGGGCTGCCGAGGCGAAGCGTGCGCGCGTCCTCGAGGCCGGCGGGCTCGGTGAACCAAGACAGCCGCTCGTCGTCGCCGAGCGTCGCCGACGTGAAGATCCACGCCTTCTCGCCCCTCGCCATCTGTTCGCCGAGCGCCTCGCGGATGTCGAGCGGCGACTCGACGAGGCGGACCTGGTGGGCGAGGAGGTCGATCCAGCGGATCTGTCCCGCGGCAGGACGCTCGCCGAAGCGCGCGGCCAGCGCGGCGAGACGCAACGCGCGTTCGTGCAGCCGGGCGAAGTCGGGGGCGAGCTCGCTGACGGTCGAAAGCGCCTCCCCAGCTGCGCCGCACGCGTCCGCGATGCGTTCGAGCGCCGCGACGAACGCCGGCGCACCGCGCCGCTCGGCCCAGCGCAGCTTGATGCTGCCGCGGACCTCGCGCACGTCGCCGTGCGCGGCGATGCGCAGCTCGCGCGCGGCGTGGTCGCACGCCGCAGCGAGCTCGGGCCAGGTCTGCAGCCCGCGCGCCTGCTGCAGCCCCGCAGCGAGCATGTCGCGCGCGAAGTCGATCAGCTGCGCCGATCCGAGCGTGGTGCCGAGGAACTGGACGCCGGCCTCGCCGAGCTGGTGCGCCTCGTCGAAGACCGCCACGTCGACGCTCGGCAGGAGCTCCGCGAGCGAGCTTTCGCGCAGCGCCATGTCGGCGAAGAAGAGATGGTGGTTGACGACGACGACGTCGGCGAGCATCGCCTCGCGCCGCGCCTTCATGACGTGGCAGCGGCGATGCTCGGGGCATTCGCTGCCGAGGCAGTTCTCGCGCGAGGACGTGACCAGCGGGACGATGCTGCTGCGCTCGTCGAGGCCGGCGAGCTCGGCGAGGTCGCCGCTCGCGGTCGTCTGCGCCCACTGCTCGACCTTGGCGAGCGCGCGCACGGCGTGGCGATCGGGCAGTTGCGCGTCGTGCCGCGCCTGGGCGAGGCGGTGCAGGCAGAGATAGCTCGAGCGCCCCTTCAGCAGCGCGACGGCGACCGGCAGCTCGAGCGCCTTCGTCAGCCGCGGCAGGTCGCGCACGAAGAGCTGGTCCTGCAGCGTCTTCGTCGCGGTGCTGAGCAGGACGCGCGCGCCGCTGAGGAGCGCGGGAACGAGATACGCGAAGGTCTTGCCGACTCCGGTGCCGGCTTCGACGACGAGCGCGCTGCGCTCCTCGATCGCGTGCGCGACGGCGCGCGCCATCGCGCCCTGCACCTCGCGCTCGGCGTGGTTCCGATCGGCGGCGGCGAGCGCACCCGTGCTGCCGAGCGCGTGCCCGACCGCTTCCTGCAGCGACGAAGACGGTTGCAGCGCAGCCGTCGGTGCCGTCATGCAGGCCTGAGCGGCTCGAGCTCCGACTCGATTCGGGTGATCTTGTCGCGAAGGATGAGTCGTCGCTTCTTCAGCCGGCGCAGCGTCAGGTCGTCGGTCGTCGCGTCGAGCAGTGCACGATCGATGAGATCGTCGAGATCGGCATGCTCCATGCGGAGCTCGATCAGCAGGCGCGGCAGGGAATGCAAATCGTCGTCCATGGACAGCTCCGACACGCGACTAGTTCGCGGTTTTGGACCCTTGGCGCAGTATCAAACCGATTATAGTTTTTGGCCATGAGTACCTCGAGCCTCGGCTACCGGCTGTCCGCGACGACCGGTATCCACCGCGGCGATCGTGCGTACCAGCAGGACCAGGTCCAGATCCTCCCACACGCCCGAGTCCCCGGCTGCCTCATGGGGGTCCTCGCCGACGGCATGGGCGGCAAGAGCGGCGGCCGCAAGGCGGCCGACCAGGTCATCCTCACCGCACAACAGCTCTTCGAGCGCTACTCGCCGACGCGCGACGATCCGGCCGAAGCGCTCAAGCAGCTCGTGCTCGAAGCGCACCTGATGATCAAGCTGACGGCGATCACCTCGGAGGAGGAGCCGCACAGCACGATCGCCGCGTTCCTGATCAGCCCGACGCGCGAGTGCGACTACGTCCACGCCGGCGACTCGCGGATCTACCACTTCCGCCAGGCCGAGATGGTCAGCCGCTCGATCGACCACTCGTACGTGCAGCGCCTCGTCGACGAGCGCCAGCTCACCGAGGAGGAGGCGAACAGCCATCCGCAGTCGAACCTGCTGACCGGCTGCCTCGGCACGTTCCAGGACCCGCCGCTGTCGCAGAAGCACATCGACCGGCTCGAGATCGGCGACAGCGTGCTCTCGTGCAGCGACGGCCTCTGGCACTACTTCACCCCGCGCGAGCTCGGCGCGATCGTCCATGCGCTGCCGCCGCGCGAGGCGACCGAGATGCTCGTCGGCAAGGCGCGCCAGCGCGCCCGCGGCTCGGGCGACAACCTCTCGCTCGCCCTCGTTCGCGTCGAGCAGCTCACCTGAGCCCGCGCCGCGGTCAGCGCGGCGCCGACGGCGTCGGCAGCGGGCTCGCCGGCGCACGCTCCTGCAGCCGCTTCGCGTTCCTCTCCTCGACCTCGCGCCGGTGCTCGGCGGCCTCGCGCTGGCGGGCCTCGTAGCGCTCGCGGCTCGCGGCCTCGCGCTCGCGGCGCTCCGCATCGCTGCCGTGCTCGGGCGGGTGGATGCCGAGCCGTTCGGCGGCGCCGAGCGGGCGGTCGTGCGGCTCGCGAACGGAACGGTCGGCGCCGCTCGCCGCTCGCCGCGGCTCGATCGGCTTGCCCGATCGCGACGGCGCCGAGGCCGCACGCGCCGCGTGCTCCTGGTCGCGGCGCGCGTCCTCCGCGGCCTTCGCCGCGAGCTCGGCGCGCCGAGCGTCGGTGCGTGCCCGCCGCGACTCCTCGTCGAGACGGATCTCGCGAGCGCGCAGCGCATCGAGGCTCTTGCGGCGCTCGCGCTTGGCGTCGTCGACGCACGAGGTAACGACGAAGCGCGCTCGGCACTCCCGCTCGCGCTCGGCGTAGTGCGCCTCGACCTCGGCGCGCTGCCGGGCGATCTCGGCGCGCTCGCTCTCGGCAGCGCGCGCGGAGAGAAGCACGGCAGCCGCCGCGAGCACGACGAGCACACGACGGCAGATCGGCGAGCTTTTCATGTCAACGAGGTGTCGACGTTGCGCCTCGCCTCGGCGAGGAATCGGGCCGAGCGCATCTCGTGCAGGCGCGAGACCGTGCGCGGGAACTCGTGGACGAGCGGCCCTTCGGTGTACAACGCCTCGGGCTCGACCGCTGCCGACATGATCAGCTTGACGCGGCGATCGTAGAGCACGTCGACCAGCCACGTGAAGCGGCGCGACTCCGACGCCAGCCGCGGCGACATCTGCGGCACGCCGGAGAGGAGCAGCGTGTGGAACTGGCTCGCGATCTCGAGATAGTCGTTCTGCGAGCGCGGCCCGCCGCAGAGCTCGCGGAAGTCGAACCAGACGACGCCGCCGGCGCGGCGTCGGGCACGGATCTCGCGGTGCTCGATCTTCAGGATCGGGCTCTCGTCCTTCGCTTCGGCGAGGCGTTCGAAGGCGTCGTTCATCGCCGCGTCGGCGGCTTCGCCGAGCGGCGTGTGGTAGAGCTCGACCGCCTGCAGCGTCGCCTGCCGGTAGTCGGTGTTGCCGTCGACGTTGACGACCTCGAGGCGTTCCTTGAGCAGCTCGATCGCCGGCAGCATGCGGTCGCGGTGCAGGCCGTTCGGATAGAGGCCGTCGGGCGGGAAGTTCGACGTCGTCACGATGCTCACCCGGTTCGCGAACAGCGACTCGAGGAGCCGATGCAGGATCATCGCATCGGTGATATCGGCGACGTGGAACTCGTCGAGGCAGATCAGGCGGAAGCGCCGCGCGATGCTCGCCCCGAGGTGGTCGAGCGGATCGCTCGTGCCCTGCATCTCGGCGAGCTCGCGGTGCACCTCGCGCATGAACTCGTGGAAGTGCAGCCGCGTCTTTCGCTGCAGCGGCAGCGCGGTGAAGAAGCAGTCCATCAGGAAGCTCTTGCCGCGGCCGACGCCGCCCCAGAGGTAGACGCCGCGCGGGATCGGCGGGCGCGCGATCAGCTTGGTGAGCGCGTTCGAGCGGCGCGCCTTGTAGTCGGCCCACTCGAGCTCGCAGCGCTCGAGCGAGTCGATCGCGCGCAGCTGCGCCGGATCGCTTCGATAGCCGCGTTCGGCAAGCGTCTGCTCGTAGAGCTGGCGGACCCCCACCTGGCCGGGGCCTGCTAGAAGTTCAACGCCCGCTTGTCGACCGCGAGCGCCGCTTCCTTGGTCGCCTCCGAGAGGCTCGGATGCGCGTGGCAGATCCGCCCGATGTCCTCGGCCGACGCCTTGAACTCCATCGCGACGACCGCCTCGGCGATGAGCTCGGAGACCATCGGGCCGATCGCGTGAACGCCGAGGATCTCGTCGGTCTTCGCATCCGCGACCACCTTGACGAAGCCGGTCGTGTCGCCGAGCGCACGGGCGCGGCCGTTGGCCATGAACGGGAACGACCCGGAGCGCACCTCGCGGCCCGCCGCCTTCAGCTGCTGCTCGGTCTGTCCGACCCAGGCGATCTCCGGGCTCGTGTAGATGACCCACGGCACGGTGTTGAAGTCGACGTGCGGCTTCTGGCCGGCGATGCGCTCGGCGACCGCGACGCCCTCCTCCTCGCCCTTGTGCGCGAGCATCGGCCCGCGGACGACGTCGCCCGCCGCCCAGACGTTCTCGAGGTTGGTGCGGCAGTCGTCGTCGACGCGAACGAACCCGCGCTCGTCGAGCGCGAGCCCGACGGCCTGCGCGTTGAGCCCCTCGGTGTTCGGCACGCGGCCGATCGAGACGATCAGCTTCTCGCACGCGAGCGTCTGCGCCTTGCCCGCGGAATCGGCGTAGCCAATGCGCACCCCTCCGGCCCCTTGCTCGACCTTGTCGATCTTCACGCCGAGGACGATCTTCAAGCCCTGCTTCGCGAACGCCTTCTTCGCCTCGGTGGCGACCTGCGCGTCGGCGGCACCGAGGAAGTCGGGCAGTGCCTCGAGCATCGTGACCTCGGCGCCGAGGCGGCGCCAGACCGATCCCATCTCGAGGCCGACGACACCCGCGCCGACGATGCCGAGCGTCTTCGGCACGGCGCCGATCGCGAGCGCGCCGTCGTTCGAGAGGATCGCCTGCTCGTCGAACGGCGTGCCCGGCAGCGGCCGCGCGTTCGAGCCGGTCGCGACGATGACGTGCCTCGACTCGAGCATGTCGGCCTTCGCGCCAGCGACGGCAACCTGCCACGCGCCGCCCTGGGCACGGCCGGCGAACGAGCCTCGGCCGTGAAAGAACGCGACCTTGTTCTTCTTGAACAGGTAGAGGATGCCGTCGTTGTTCTGCTTCACGACGGCGCGCTTTCTCGCCAGCATCTTGGCGACGTCCATCGTCAGGTCGCCGACGCCGATCCCGTGGTCGGCGAACGCGTGGCCGGCGTGCTCGAAGTTCTCCGACGACTGCAAGAGCGCCTTCGAGGGAATGCAGCCGACGTTCGTGCATGTGCCGCCGGGCGCCGGGCCGCCCTGCTCGTTCCTCCACTCGTCGATGCACGCGGTCGCGAAGCCGAGCTGCGCGGCGCGGATCGCGGCGATGTAGCCCGCCGGGCCGGCACCGATGACGACGACGTCGAACGAAGTCGCCATGCTAGATGTCGAACAGCAGCCGGGCGGGATCCTCGAGCGCTTCCTTCATCGCGACGAGGCCGAGCACTGCCTCGCGGCCGTCGATGATGCGGTGGTCGTACGAAAGCGCCAGGTAGTTCATCGGCCGCACGACGATCTGCCCGTTCTCGACGACGGCGCGGTCCTTCGTCGCGTGAACGCCGAGGATCGCCGACTGCGGCGGGTTGATGATCGGCGTCGACAGCATCGACCCGAAGACGCCGCCGTTCGAGATCGAGAACGTGCCGCCGGTGAGCTCCTCGAGCGCGAGCTTGCCGTCCTTGGCCTTCTGGCCGAACTCGGCGATCTTCTTCTCGATGTCGGCAAAGCTCATCTGGTCGGCGTTGCGCAGGATCGGAACGACGAGGCCGCGCGGCGAGCCGACCGCGATGCCGATGTCGAAGTAGCCGTGGTAGACGATGTCGTTGCCGTCGACCGACGCGTTGATGATCGGATAGCGCTTCAGCGCGGCGACCGCAGCCTTCACGAAGAAGCTCATGAAGCCGATCTTGACGCCGTGCTCCTTCTCGAACTTCTCCTGGAAGCGCTTTCGCATCTCGATCACCGGCGCCATGTTCACTTCGTTGAACGTGGTCAGGATCGCGTTGTTCGCCTGCGACTGCAGCAGCCGCTCGGCGATGCGCGCGCGCAGGCGGCTCATCGGCACGCGCTGCTCCGGACGGTCGCCGAGCTGCAGGCCGGGCGGCGCCGCGACCGCGGGGAGCGGTTTCGCTGCGCCGGGTTGCGCGGCTGGAGCCGGCGCGCGCGGGGGTGGTGCCGCCGGTGCGGGTGCTCGCGCTGGCGGCGCCGGCGCGACCTGCGCACCGCCCGCGGAGCCGAGCACGCCGAGCACGTCGCCCTTGGTGACGCGGCCGCCCCTGCCGGTGCCCTGGACCGAGCCGACGGCGAGGTCATGCTCGGCCATCAGCTTGGCGGCCGCGGGCATCGCGACCTCGCTCTTGGTCGCTGCCATCGCGGCGACGTCGGCGGGCACGCCGGGGCTCGCTCCCGGCGCCGGCTGTGCCTCCGGGACGCGCATGATCTGCATCTCTCCGGAGGCAGCGACCTTGCCCTCGGTGTCGACCTTGGCGATGACCTCCTCGCTGATGCAGCTGTCGCCGTCGTTCTTGATGACCTGCGCGAGCACGCCCGCCGCGGGCGCGGGAACCTCGAGCACGACCTTGTCGGTCTCGATCTCGACCAGGATCTCGTCGGCCTCGACCGCCTCGCCCGGCTTCTTCTTCCACTGCAGCAGCGTCGCTTCGCTGACCGATTCCGACAGCTGCGGAACCTTCACTTCGATCAATGCCATGTCGTTCGCCTGGTTCGATTCGTGACGCGGCGCCCGCCGGGCCGCCCCAAGGGCGCCGCCGCCCCCTCGGGGGGCAGCGAACGTACACGTGAGCGTGGGGGCTTCATTTCGTCAGGACGAAGCCCTTCAGCTTGGCAAACGCCTGCTCGAGGAGCGCCTTCTGCTGCTCCTGGTGCAGGTGCGCGTAGCCGACCGCGGGCGACGACGACGGCGCACGCCCGGCGTAGCCGAGGCGCTGGCCTTCGCCCATGTTCTCGTGGATGTAGTGCTGGACGAAGAACCACGCGCCCTGGTTCTGCGGCTCGTCCTGGCACCAGACGACCTCGGCCAGGTTCGGGTACTTCTTCAGCTCGGCGGCGAACGCCTTGTGCGGGAACGGATAGAGCTGCTCGACGCGGACGATGGCGACATCGGCGTTCTTGCGCTCGGCGCGGGCACGGACGAGGTCGTAGTAGACCTTGCCCGAGCACGCGATCAGCCGCTTGACGCGCTCGGAGTTGACCTCCGCGCTCTGCTCGCCGATGACCGTCTTGAACTCGCCCTTGGTGAAGTCCGTCAGCGGCGAGCTCGCGTCCTTGGCGCGCAGCAGCGACTTCGGCGTCATGATGATCAGCGGCTTCCTGAACATCCGCACCATCTGCCGGCGCAGGACGTGGAAGATCTGGCTCGCCGACGTCGGCTGCACGACCTGCATGTTGTTGTCGGCCGAGAGCTGCATGAAGCGCTCGAGCCGCGCCGAGGAGTGCTCGGGACCCTGTCCCTCGTAGCCGTGCGGAAGCATCAGCGTCAGGCCGTTGGCTCGGCCCCACTTGACCTCGCCCGAGGCGATGAACTGGTCGATGACGACCTGCGCGCCGTTCGCGAAATCGCCGAACTGCGCCTCCCAGATGACGAGCGTGTTCGGCTCGGCGCTGGCGTAGCCGTACTCGAAGCCGAGCACCGCCTCCTCGGAGAGGAGCGAGTCGATGACGACGAACGGCGCCTGGCCGTCGGCGACGTGCTGCAGCGGCGTGTACGTGCCCTCGTCCCAGCGCTCGCGGTTCTGGTCGTGCAGCACCGCGTGGCGGTGCGTGAACGTGCCGCGCGCCGAGTCCTCGCCCGACAGGCGCACCGCGTAGCCGCTCGCGACGAGCGACGCGAACGCGAGGTGCTCGCCCATCCCCCAGTCGACGTTCGTCTCGCCGCGACCCATCGCGGCCCGGTCGGCGAGCACCTTCTCGACGAGCGGATGGACCTTGAAGTTCGCCGGCACCGTCGTGATCCGCTCGGCGAGGCGCTTGAGCTCGCTCACCGGCAGCGCGGTGTCGGCGGCGTCGGTCCACTTCTTGCCGAGGAACGGCTGCCAGTCGACCGCGTACTTGCTCTTGTAGTTGGTGAGGACCGGGTCGTAGCTGCTCTTGCCGGCCTCGAGCGCGGCACGCGTCGACTTGACGAGCGCGTCGGGGCCGTCGGCGGGCAGCACGCCCTGCGCGACGAGCTTGTCGCCGTAGAGCTTGCGCGTGCCCGGATGCGCCGCGATCTTCTTGTACATCAGCGGCTGCGTCATCGCCGGCGTGTCCTGCTCGTTGTGGCCGAGCTTGCGGAAGCACACGATGTCGACGACGACGTCCTTGTTGAACTCCTGCCGGTAGTCGAGCGCGAGCTGCGCGCAGAGCACGACCGCCTCCGGGTCGTCGCCGTTCACGTGCAGCACCGGCGCCTCGATCATCTTGACCACGTCCGAGCAGTACAGCGTCGAGCGCGAGTCGCGCGGGTCGGAGGTCGTGAAGCCGATCTGGTTGTTGATGACGACGTGCAGCGTCCCGCCGGTGTAGTAGCCGCGCGTCTGCGCGAGCGCGAGCGTCTCCATGACGACGCCCTGGCCGGCGAACGCGGCGTCGCCGTGGACGATCACCGGCAGCACGGTGTCGCCTTCGGTGTCGCCGCGGCGGTCGAGCCGCGCCTTGACCGAGCCCTCGACGACCGGGTTGACGATCTCGAGGTGCGACGGATTGAACGAGAGGCTGAGGTGGACCGGGCCGCCCGGCGTCGTGATGTCGCTCGAGAAGCCCTGGTGGTACTTGACGTCGCCCGCGGGCAGGTTCTCGGGCGCGGTGTGGTCGAACTCGGCGAAGAGATTCTTCGGCGTCTTGCCGAGCGTGTTGACGAGCACGTTCAGGCGGCCGCGGTGCGCCATCCCGATCACGATCTCCTGCACGCCCTTGCCGCCGGCGCGCTGGATGAACTCGTCCATTGCCGCGATGAAGCTCTCGCCGCCTTCGAGCGAGAAGCGCTTCTGGCCGACGTACTTGGTGTGGAGATAGCGCTCGAGGCCTTCGGCGGCGGTCAGCCGCTCGAGGATGTGGAGCTTCTCGTCCTTCGACAGCGTCGGCTTGGCGCGGATCGACTCGAGCCGCTGCTGCCACCAGCGCTTCTCGGTCGGCTCGGTGCAGTGCATGTACTCGGCGCCGATCGTGCCGCAGTACGTCTCGCGCAGCGCCTGCACGATCTCGCGAAGCGTCATCTGCTCGTCGGTCGTGAAGTAGGTGTTCGTCGCGCTGAACACCATGTCCATGTCGGCCTCGGTGAGGTCGTAGAACGCCGGCTCGAGCTCGGGGATCCTCGGCCGCTCCTGGCGCTTCAGCGGATCGAGGTCGGCCCAGCGCGAGCCAAGCGACCGGTACGCCGCGATCAACGACTGGACATAGACCTGCTTCCTCGCGACCGCGAGATCCTCGCTCGAGGCGCGGTTGCCGAAGGCGTTCGCCTTGGCGCGCTGCGCGAACGACTCGACGACGGGCGCATGCGCCATGTCGCGCGCCGTCGAGCCGTCGACGGCGGGGACGTTCTGCAGCGCGTCGAAGTACGCGCGCCACTTGTCGGGGACCGATCCGGGGTTGTCGAGGTAGGCCTCGTAGAGCTCCTCGACGTACGGCGCGTTGCCGCCGAACAGGTACGAATTCGCCCTGCTTTCCTGCATCATCTCGCTCACCTTTCGCGCCCGTTTCGGGTGCTGCAGTGGGTTTTCGGGGAAACCTTCCGGTCCTCGGCTTCGCCGATTCACGGACTAGCGGCCCGGCAGCGCCGGGCAGGACCTTCAAGTCAGCGAAGACTGTAGCACCGGCGCGCGTCCGTCACGCCGCCAGGGTCGAGCGCTCGACCGCGAAGCGCGCACGAGCCGCGTCGTATTCGCTCGCAAGCCGCGCCACGAGCTCGGCGGCAGGCACCACGGCGCCGATCGCGCCGATGCCCTGGCCGCAGCCCCAGATGTCCTTCCAGGCTTTTCTCGCCGCCGAGTCGCCGCCGAAGTTCATCTTGCTCGGATCGCTCTCGGGCAGCCGCTCGGGGTCGAGCCCGGCGTTCTTGATCGAGCCCTTCAGGTAGTTGCCGTGCACGCCCGTGAAGAGGCTCGTGTAGACGATGTCGTCGCTCGTGCTCTCGACGATCATGCGCTTGTAGGCATCGACCGCGCGCGCCTCCTCGGTCGCGATGAAGGCCGAGCCGATGTAGGCGAAGTCGGCGCCCATCGCCTGCGCGGCGAGGATCGCGCCGCCGCTCGCGATCGCGCCGGAAAGCGCGAGCGGACCGTCGAACCAGCTGCGGATCTCGGCGACGAGGGCGAACGGGCTCTTGACGCCGGCGTGGCCGCCGGCGCCGGCGGCGACGGCGATCAGGCCGTCGGCGCCCTTGTCGATCGCCTTCTTCGCGAACGTGTTGTTGATGATGTCGTGGAGCACGACGCCGCCCCAGCCGTGGACCGCGTCGTTGACGTCGGTGCGCGCGCCGAGCGAGGTGATGACGATCGGCACCTTGTACTTCGCGCACACGGCGAGGTCGTGCTCGAGGCGGTCGTTGCTCTTGTGCACGATCTGGTTGATCGCGAACGGCGCCGCCGGCCGCTCCGGATGCGCGCGGTCCCACGCGGCGAGCGCTTCGGTGATCTCGGCGAGCCACTCGTCGAGCTGCTCGGCGGGCCGGGCGTTGAGCGCCGGCATCGAGCCGACGATGCCCGACGTGCACTGGGCGACGACGAGCTTCGGGTTGCTGACGATGAAGAGCGGCGCGCCGATGACCGGCAGCCGAACGCGGCGAAGGACCTCGGGCAACGGCATGGTCAGAACGCCTCGAGCGCCAGCGCGGTGACGCTCGCGGCGCCCTCGACGATCGCGTCGCGCTGCGCCGCCGCGCGGCTGAGGATGTGCTCGGCGTAGAAGCGTGCGGTCTGCACCTTCGCGGTGAGGAACGCCGCGTCGCCCTCGCCGGCGGCGAGCAGGCGCTCCGCAGCGAGCAGCGCGCGCGCCATCTGCCAGCCCGCCATGACGTTGCCGGCGAGCATGAGATAGGGTACCGAGCCCGCGAACGCGGCATTCGGATTGCGCCTGCTTTCGGCGACGATGAACTCGACGACCTGCTCGAACGCCTGCCGGCCCGCGGACAGGCGCTTCTTCATCGAGCGCCCGGCATCGCTGTGGCTTTGCGCCAGGTCGGCCTCGGTCGCCGCGATGCGCTCGGCGACCGCGCGGGCGATGCGACCGCCGTCGCGCGCCGTCTTGCGGCCGACCAGGTCGTTCGCCTGGATCGCGGTCGTGCCCTCGTAGATCGTCAGGATCCGCGCGTCGCGCAGGTGCTGCGCCGCGCCGGTCTCCTCGATGAAGCCCATGCCGCCGTGGACCTGGACGCCGAGGCTCGCCACCTCGATGCTCATCTCCGTGCTGTAGCCCTTCACGAGCGGCACCATGAACTCGTAGAACGCCTGGTTCTCGCGCCGCGCGTCGGCGTCTTCCTCGCGGTGGGCGGCGTCGAAGGCGGCGGCGGCGACGATCGCGAGCGCCCGGCAGCCTTCGGTGAGCGCGCGCATCGTCATCAGCATGCGACGGACGTCGGGGTGGTGGATGATCGTCGCGCTGCCGGCGACCGAGCCGTCGACCGGGCGCGACTGGACGCGTTCCTTGGCGTACGCAGCGGCCTGCTGGTACGCGCGCTCGGCGATCGCGATGCCCTGCACGCCGACCGCGTAGCGCGCCGCGTTCATCATGATGAACATCGCCTCGAGGCCGCGGTTCTCCTCGCCGACCAGCGTGCCGATCGCGCCGGGGCCGTCGAGCCCGGCGCCGCCCTGGTCGCCGAACTGCAGCACCGCGGTGGGGCTCGCCTTGATGCCGAGCTTGTGCTCGATCGACACGCACCAGACGTCGTTGCGCGCGCCGAGCGAGCCGTCGCCGTTGACGAGGAATTTCGGCACGAGGAACAGGCTGATCCCCTTGACGCCTTCCGGCGCTCCGCTGATCCGCGCGAGGACCAGATGGAGGATGTTCTCCGCCATGTCGTGCTCGCCGTACGTGATGAAGATCTTGGTGCCGAAGATCCGGTAGCGGCCGTCGCCGATCGGCTCGGCGCGCGTGCGCACGAGCGCGAGGTCCGATCCTGCCTGCGGCTCGGTGAGGTTCATCGTGCCGGTCCACTCGCCGGCGAGCATCTTCGGGATGAAGCGCTCCTGCTGCTCGCGCGATCCGGCGACGAGCAGCGCCTCGATCGCGCCGTCGGTCAGCAGCGGGCAAAGCGCGAAGCTCAGGTTCGCGCTGTTGATCATCTCGATCGCGGCGGCGCCGATCGTCTTCGGCAACCCCTGACCGCCGAACTCGGGCGGATGCTGCAGGCCTTGCCAGCCGCCTTCGCCGAACTGGCGAAACGCGTCCTTGAAGCCCGCCGTCGTCGTCACGACGCCGCCCTGCCAGGACGAGGGCCGCACGTCGCCCTCGCGGTTGAGCGGCGCGAGCACCTCCTGGCTGAAGCGCGCGCATTCCTCGAGCACCGCCTGCGCGGTGTCGAGCCCGGCCTCCTCGAAGCCCGGCAGGCGCGCGATCGCCTCGAGGTCGGCGAGCTCCTTCATGCAGAAGAGCATGTCCTTGACGGGGGCGGCGTAACTCATGGCGTTGTCTCCGGCGGTCGCGCGCGCGACGCGCTGCGCGGCGTGAAAAAGCCCGTCGACCGATCGGCGGAAGACGGGCTCGGCGTGGGCTCGGCTGGCGTCAGAGCGCCTTCACGAGCTCGGGGACTGCAGTGAAGAGGTCCTGCTCGAGACCGTAGTCGGCGACGCTGAAGATCGGCGCCTCGGCGTCCTTGTTGATCGCGACGATGACCTTCGAGTCCTTCATCCCCGCGAGGTGCTGGATCGCACCGCTGATGCCGATGGCGACGTAGAGCTGCGGCGCGACGATCTTGCCGGTCTGCCCGACCTGCCAGTCGTTCGGCGCATAGCCTGCGTCGACCGCGGCACGGCTGGCGCCGAGCGCGGCCCCGAGCTTGTCGGCGAGCGGAGTCAGGATCTCGTTGAACTTGTCGCTCGAGCCGAGCGCGCGGCCGCCCGAGACGATGATTTTTGCCGACGTCAGCTCGGGGCGGTCGTTCTTCGCGATCTCGGAGCCGACGAAGCTCGCCTTGCCGGCGTCGCTCACGGGCTGCACGGTCTCGACTGCGGCCGGGCCGCCGGTCGCAGCGGCCGGGTCGAACGCGGTCGTTCGTACAGTGATGACCTTGACCGGATCGAGGCTCTGCACGGTCGCGATCGCGTTGCCGGCGTAGATCGGACGCTCGAAGGTGTCGGGCGAGACGACCTTCGTGATGTCCGAGACCTGCCCGACGTCGAGCTTGGCGGCGACGCGCGGCGCGATGTTCTTGCCCGACGCGGTCGCGGCGAACAGGATGTGGCTGTAGCCGCCGGCGAGCGCGAGCACCTGCGCGGCGACGTTCTCGGCGAGGCCGTGCGCGAACGCGTCGGCGTCCGCGTGCAGCACCTTGGCGACCCCGGCGATGCCAGCCGCGGCCTGCGCAGCCGCCTGCGCGCCGCTGCCGGCGACGAGGACGTGGACCGGACCGCCGAGCTGCGCCGCAGCGGTGACGGTGTTGAGCGTCGCCGGGCGGACGGTGGTGTTGTCGTGTTCGGCGACGACGAGAGCGTTGATCTCGGCCATGTCAGATCACCTTCGCTTCGGTCTTGAGCTTGGCGACGAGCGTCGCGACGTCGGGCACCTTGACGCCGGCGCCGCGCTTGGGAGGCTCGCTCACCTTGAGGATCTTCAAGTGCGCCTTGACGTCGACGCCGAGGTCGGCGGGCTTGACGACGTCGAGCTGCTTCTTCTTCGCCTTCATGATGTTGGGCAAGGTGACGTAGCGCGGCTCGTTGAGGCGCAGGTCGGTGGTGACGACCGCGGGGAGCTTGAGCTTCAGCGTCTCGAGGCCGCCGTCGACCTCGCGCGTCACGCTCGCGCTGTCGCCCTGGATCTCGACCTTCGACGCGAACGTCGCCTGCGGCAGGTCGCAGAGCGCGGCGAGCATCTGCCCGGTCTGGTTGCAGTCGTCGTCGATCGCCTGCTTGCCGAGGATGACGAGCCCGGGGGCTTCCTTCTCGACGAGCGCCTTCAGCAGCTTGGCGACTGCGAGCGGCTGCAGCTCGTCGTCGCACTGGACGAGGATCGCGCGGTCGGCGCCGATCGCCATCGCCGTGCGCAGCGTCTCCTGGCATTGCTGGACGCCGCACGAGACGGCGATCACCTCGGTGACAGCGCCTTTTTCCTTGAGACGCACCGCCTCCTCGACGGCGATCTCGTCGAAGGGGTTCATGCTCATCTTGACGTTGGCGATGTCGACGCCAGTGCCGTCGCTCTTGACGCGCACCTTGACGTTGTAGTCGACGACGCGCTTGACGGGGACGAGAACTTTCATCGGAGCTCCAGCCGGACGATCGATTCGAACGATCGTGCTATTTTAGCCGGGCCGGCAGCCCCCTCTCGACGGGTGGGCGGTGCAACGCGCGCTCGGCGTCGCCACTGCCGCGGCGCGACGGTCGTGCCGCTTCAGGGTGCCGACGCCGCGCTCGCGGGGCGCGGTGCGAGCGGGTCGTCGCACGTGAAGCGCACCTCCGCCGTCTGCACGCTCCAGAGGTGCAGGCCTTGCGTCTGGCCGACCTCGATCACGGCGCGCTTGCCCTGCGCCTCGCAGAACTCGTTGGCGCGCGCGATGCCGCGCGACTTGATGTCGGCGTCCGACGGCGTGCCGCCGCCGGCGTCGGCCTTGACGCGGTACGTCGTCGGGCCGGTCTTGACGATGTCGGATTTCGTCGCGCAGGCAGCGAGGGCGAGGACGATCAGCGCGAACGCAGCTCTCATGCAGTGTGTGGGTCTCGTCGCGTGGGGGGAAGCCGCCGCTCTGCGGTGGTACCCGGGGCGGGATTCGAACCCGCAAGCTGTCCAGCCACGGGTTTTAAGCCCGCTGCGTCTACCAATTTCGCCACCCGGGCCCTCGTCGCCGGCACTGTAGCGGCAAGGTTCGATGCGACTGGTATCAAAGCGAAGCAGGATGTGGCCGGAAAGAGCAGCGTGTGCAATCCGCCGCAACGAGCGCGCGTCGAGCGTCGAGAGGCAACGCGCGGCGTCGGACGGAGGAGATTTGGAGGCGCGGGCCGGAGTCGAACCGACCTACTCGGATTTGCAATCCGGTGCATAACCGCTTTGCTACCGCGCCGCATTCAAGGATCCCGCGCAACGGTAACACGCGAGGCCGTCGGATGAAAAAGGGAAGCCTCGGCTTCCCTTGCATCTGGAGCGGGAGACGAGTCTCGAACTCGCGACCTCAACCTTGGCAAGGTTGCGCTCTACCAACTGAGCTACTCCCGCGTCGCATCTTCCCGCTGTGGGCGCGAAGACGCGGGCGCAAGTATAGCGGCACGTGGCGACGCGCTCCTGCGCCGGGCCTCGCGCAGGAGCATGCTTCAATGCGTGCGGATGTCTCCGACGGGAGGCACCGCGGCCGCGCCGGTCGCCGCCGCCGGCGCCTCGACGGGCTTGACCGCTTCTTCCTCCGCGAGCGGCTGCGGCGCGGTCTCGAGCGCGATCTCGAGCACGCGGTCGATCCACTTCACGGGGACGATCTCGAGCTGGTTCTTGACGTCCTCGGGGATCTCCTGCAGGTCCTTGACGTTCTCCTCCGGGATCAGGACCGTCTTGATGCCGCCGCGGCGCGCGGCGAGGAGCTTCTCCTTCAGCCCGCCGATGCCCGTCACCTCGCCGCGCAACGTGATCTCGCCGGTCATGGCGACGTGCGCACGCACCGGGATGCCCGAAAGCGCCGAGACGAACGCCGTGGTCATCGCAATGCCCGCGCTCGGGCCGTCCTTCGGCGTCGCGCCGTCGGGAACGTGGATGTGGACGTCGCGCTTCTCGAACAGCTCGTCCTTGATCCCCAGGCGCCGCGCACGGCTGCGCACGACCGAGCGCGCCGCCTCGACCGACTCCTTCATCACGTCGCCGAGCTGCCCGGTGCGGATGATGTTGCCCTTGCCGGGCATCACCGCCGCCTCGATCGTCAGCAGGTCGCCGCCGACCTCGGTCCACGCAAGACCGACGACCTGGCCGACCTGGTTCTCCTTCTCGGCCTGCCCGTAGTCGAACTTGCGCACGCCGAGGTAGTCGTTCAGGTTGTCCTCGGTGACGATGACCTTGTCGGTGATCTGCTTGAGCTGGATCGCCTTGACGACCTTGCGGCAGATCTTGGCGATCTCGCGCTCGAGCGAGCGCACGCCCGCCTCGCGCGTGTAGTAGCGGACGATGCCGCGCACCGCCGACTCGGTGACCTCCATCTCGTCGGCCTTGACGCCGTTGTTCTTCTGCTGCTTGGGCACGAGGTAGCGCAGCGCGATGTGCACCTTCTCGTCCTCGGTGTAGCCGGCCAGGCGGATCACTTCCATCCGGTCGAGGAGAGCCGGCGGGATGTTCATCGAGTTCGACGTCGCGATGAACATCGTGTCCGAGAGATCGAAGTCGACCTCGACGTAGTGATCGCTGAAGGTGTGGTTCTGCTCGGGGTCGAGCACCTCGAGCAGCGCCGACGACGGGTCGCCGCGGAAGTCCATCCCCAGCTTGTCGATCTCGTCGAGCAGGAAGAGCGGATTCCTGGTCCCGACCTTGGTCAGCGACTGCAACACCTTGCCCGGCATCGAGCCGATGTAGGTCCGGCGGTGGCCGCGGATCTCGGCTTCGTCGCGGACGCCGCCGAGCGCCATCCGGACGAACTTGCGCCCGGTCGCGCGCGCGACGCTCTGGCCGAGCGACGTCTTGCCGACGCCCGGAGGCCCGACCAGGCAGAGGATCGGCGACTTCATCTTGTCGACGCGCTGCTGCACCGCGAGGTACTCGAGGATGCGGTCCTTGACCTTGTCGAGGCCGTAGTGGTCTTCGTTCAGCACTTGCTCGGCGAACGCCAGGTCCTGCTTGATCTTGGTCCGCTTCGACCACGGCAAGTTGACGAGCGTGTCGATGTAGTTGCGCACGACCGTCGCCTCGGCCGACATCGGCGACATCAGCTTGAGCTTCTTGAACTCGGCGTCGGCCTTCTTCTTCGCCTCCTTCGGCATCTTGGCGGCGATGATCTTCTTCTCAAGCTCTTCCATGTCGGCGCCTTCCTCGCCGTCGCCGAGCTCCTTCTGGATCGCCTTGACCTGCTCGTTGAGGTAGTACTCGCGCTGGCTCTTCTCCATCTGCCGCTTGACGCGGCCGCGGATGCGCTTTTCGACCTGGAGGATGTCGACCTCGTGCTCGAGCTGCTCGAGGAGCTTCTCGAGCCGCTTGTCGACGGCGACGAGGTCGAGCACGGCCTGCTTGTTCTCCAGCTTGAGCGGCAGGTGCGCGGCGATCGTGTCGGCGAGCCGCCCGGCGTCGTCGATGCCGGCGATCGAGGTCAGGATCTCGGGCGGGATCTTCTTGTTGAGCTTGACGTACTGGTCGAACTGCTGCGTCACCGCGCGGCGCAGCGCCTCGACCTCGCTCTTGACGTCGGTCTCGGGCGGCACCGGCGTGACCTCGGAGACGAAGTACTCGCCGTTGTCGACGATCGAGTGCGTCGTCGCGCGCTGCACGCCCTCGACGAGCACCTTCACCGTGCCGTCGGGGAGCTTGAGCATCTGCAGGATCGACGAAACGCAGCCGACGTCGAACATGTCGTCGGGCTTGGGCTCGTCCTTGCCGGCGGCCTTCTGCGCGACGAGCATGATCTGCCGGCCCGCTTCCATGGCGACCTCGAGCGCCTTGATCGACTTCGGGCGCCCGACGAAGAGCGGAATGACCATGTGCGGGAAGACGACGACGTCGCGCAGCGGCAAGAGCGGCAGCTTGATCTTCTCGGCAGGCAGGACAGGATGACCGGACATGGAAGGGACCTCTCTTTCTCAGGCCGATGTGAGGCCCGAGCGAAGGATTAAAAGGGGCGCCCGGGAAGGGCCGCGAAGCGTTGGCCTGCCCGGTTCGGGAGCGCCGGGCTCGTCTGGCATCAGGCGCTGAACTTGGCCGGCTCGCGGTAGACGAGGAGCGGCTTGGCTTCGTCTTGGATCGTATGCTCGTCGAGGACGACCTTGGCGACGCCGTCGAGCGTCGGCAGCTCGAACATCGTGTCGATCAGCGACTGCTCCATGATCGAGCGTAGGCCCCGTGCGCCGATCTTGCGCGCGAGCGCCTTCTTGGCGATCGCGGCGAGCGCCGACGGCCGGATCTCGAGCTCGACGCCGTCCATCGCGAAGAGCTTCTGGTACTGCTTGACGAGCGCGTTCTTCGGCTCGGTGAGGATGCGAACGAGCGCCTCCTCGGTGAGCTCGCCGAGCGTGGCTACGACGGGCAACCTCCCGACGAGCTCGGGGATGAGGCCGAACTTGATCAGGTCCTCGGGCTCGACCTCGCGGAAGATCTCCGAGACGCGCTTTTCCGACTTCGTGTGCACCGTCGCGCCGAAGCCGATGCCCGACTTCTCGCTGCGGTTCTGGATCACCTTCTCGAGGCCGTCGAACGCGCCGCCGCAGATGAAGAGGATGTTGGTGGTGTCGATCTGCAGGAAGTCCTGGTTCGGGTGCTTCCTGCCGCCCTGCGGAGGGACGCTCGCCATCGTCCCCTCGACGAGCTTGAGGAGCGCCTGCTGCACGCCCTCGCCCGAGACGTCGCGCGTGATCGACGGGTTGTCGGCCTTGCGGCTGATCTTGTCGATCTCGTCGATGTAGACGATGCCGCGCTGCGCCTTCTCGACGTCGTAGCCGCAGTTCTGCAGCAGCTTCTGGATGATGTTCTCGACGTCCTCGCCGACGTATCCGGCTTCGGTCAGCGTCGTCGCGTCGGCGATCACGAACGGCACGTTGAGGAGGCGCGCGAGGGTCTGCGCGAGGAGCGTCTTGCCCGAGCCCGTCGGCCCGATCAGCAGGATGTTGCTCTTCGAGAGCTCGATCTCGTCCTTGGTGCGGCTCATGTGCTTGAGCCGCTTGTAGTGGTTGTAGACGGCGACCGAGAGCGTGCGCTTGGCGACCTCCTGGCCGATCACGTACTGGTCGAGGCTGGCCTTGATCTCGCTCGGGATCGGCAGGTCGGACTTGGCGGCCTTGGTGTCGCCGGCCTCGACGGGCACCTCGTCGCGGATGATGTCGTTGCAGAGCTCGATGCACTCGTCGCAGATGAAGACCGACGGACCGGCGATCAGCTTCTTGACCTCGTGCTGGCTCTTGCCGCAGAACGAGCAGTAGAGAACCTTCTCGCTCGAGGAACCTTTTTTCTCGGCCATGGACGTCGTGAAAAGGCAGCGGCAACGGGCGACGCTCGACCGATCATAGTGGAAAAGAAAACGGCGCCGTCGCGGGGAGAAAAGCCCCGATCCGCGTGTTGTTGCCGTCCGACGCGCCGGCGCGCGTTGCCGGCAATTTTTCGCGCTCGGCGCCTCAGCGCGGCGGCGTCGGCGGCGCGTTGCGCGTCGTCAGCACCTGGTCGATCAGACCGTAGGCCTTCGACTCCTCCGGATCCATGAAGAAGTCGCGCTCCATGTCGGAGCGGATCTTCTCGATCGGCTGGCCGGTGCGCTCGGCGTAGATCTTGTTGAGCTGCTCGCGCGTCTTCAGGATCTCGCGCGCGTGGATCTCGATGTCCGTCGCCTGCCCCTGCGCGCCGCCCGACGGCTGGTGGATCATGACCCGCGAGTTCGGCAGCGCCATGCGCTTGCCCTTGGCGCCGGCCATCAGGAGGAACGAGCCCATGCTCGCGGCGATGCCGATGCACATCGTCGAGACGTCGGGCTTGACGAACTGCATGGTGTCGTAGATCGCCAGGCCGGCGCTCACCGAGCCTCCGGGCGAGTTGATGTAGAGGTGGATGTCCTTGTCGGGGTTCTCGCTCTCGAGGAAGAGCATCTGCGCGACGACGAGGTTGGCGGTCTGGTCCGTGACCGGGCCGACGAGAAAGATCAGCCGCTCGCGCAGCAGCCGGCTGTAGATGTCGTAGGCGCGCTCGCCGCGGCCCGACGTCTCGATGACGATCGGCACCATGCCCAGACCTGTCGTTTCCAGCGCGCTCATAGACGTCCTGCTCGGTTCAAGTGGAAGGCTCGGAGGGTCGGCTCCGATTCGAGAGATCGGCCCGATTATGGGCGGCGCAAGGCGCGCCGCGCGCGCCGCCCTGCCCGTTCGGACGGCCCCGGATCAGGCCGCCATCAGCTCGTCGAACGGTACGTCCTTCCCGACCGACTTCGCGCGTTCCAGGACGTGCGCCGTGACGTTGTTCTCGACGACCATCGCTTCCACCTCGGCCATCCGCTTGCGGTCGCTCAGGTACCAGCGCACGACCTCGCTCGGCTTCTCGTAGCTCTGCGCGAGCTCCTCGATGTGCGCCTGCAGCTGCTCGGGCCGAGCCTGCAGGTTCTGGCTGCGGACGAGCTCGGCGACGATCAGCCCGAGGCGGACGCGCCGCTCGGCCTGCGCCTGGAACATCTCGGCCGGGATCGGCGCGGTCTCCGCGTCCTTCACGCCGCGCTTCTTTAGGTCGGCGCGCATCTGCTCGACCATGCGCTCGGTCTCGCCGGCGACGAGCGACTTCGGCACCTCGAGCTCGGCGGTCTTCACGAGCGCGTCCATCACGCTCGCCTTGTTGCGCGCCTGGACGCGGAACTTCACCTCGCGCTCGAGGTTCTTGCGGACGTCGGCGCGCAGCGCCTCGACGCTGCCGCCGCCGATGCCGAGCGACTTGGCGAACGCCTCGTCGACCGGCGGCAGATGCTGCGCCTCGATCTTCTTCAACGTCACGGTGAAGTCGGCCTCCTTGCCGGCGACGTCCTTGCTCTGGTAGTCGGCAGGAAACTGGAGCGGAAACGTCTTCGACTCGCCGGCCTTCATCCCGCGCACCGCGCTGTCGAACTGCGGCAGCATCTGGCCCTCGCCGATCACGAACTGGAAGCCTTCGGCCTTGCCGCCCTCGAACGGCGTGCCCTCGATGCTGCCGGCGAAGTCGATCGTCACGCGGTCGCCCTCGGCGGCTCCTTCTGCGGCCGGCCGCTGCTGGAAGGTGCGACGCTGCTTTCTCAGGATCTCGATCGTCTTGTCGACCGCGGCATTGGTCACCGCAGTCGTCACCCGCTCGACCTCGGCCTGCGCGAGGTCGCCGAGCTTGACCTCGGGGTAGACCTCGAACGTCGCGTCGAACGCGACCTCGCCTTCGGGCGCTTCCGCCTTCTCGGTGATCCGCGGCGGTCCGGCGACGCGCAGCTTCGCCTCGTTGACCGCCTCGTTGAAGACCTCGCCGACCTTGTCGTTGAGCACTTCGGTGTGCACCGAGTAGCCGTAGCGCTGGGCGACGACGCTCATCGGCACCTTGCCCGGACGGAATCCCGCCGCACGGACGGTGCGCGACAGGCGCCGCAGGCGCGACTCGACTTCGGAGGCGATCGTCGCCGCGGGCAGCGTGAGCGTGATGCGCCGCTCGAGCTTGTCGAGGGTTTCAACGTGGACGGACATGGTCGTCTTCTTGAGGTGCTTGCGATGGTGCGCGGGGTCGGACTCGAACCGACACGCCGGTGAAGGCGTCAGGACCTAAACCTGGTGCGTCTGCCAATTTCGCCACCCGCGCGGGATGGGCAGCGGCGTCGAAACGGCGCCGGGCGGCCGCTGGAGGCCGCTGTCCAGCGCGCTAGTTTACCCGGCGCGGCGGACGCTTCCGCCCACGGTCTGTGCCGGCCATGGAGAATCGGCGCCGGTGGGCGTCGATCACTACGAGAACTTCCCGGTGGCCTCCTGGCTGTGCCCGCCAGAACTGCGCGCGCCGATCACGGCGATCTACCACTTCGCGCGCACCGCCGACGACATCGCCGACGAAGGCGACGCGCCGCCCGAAGAGCGCGTCGCGGATCTCGCCGCCTACCGCGCCGACCTGCTCGCGATTGCCACGGGAGCGGCGCCCTCGTCGCGCTGGTTGACGGTGTTCGCTCCGCTCGCGACTGCGTTGGCGAAGCACCGGCTGCCGGTCGCGCTGCTCGCCGATCTGCTCGATGCCTTCGCCGCCGACGCCGTGCAGACGCGCTACGCCGACCGCATCGGCGTGCTCGACTACTGCCGCCGCTCGGCCAACCCGATCGGCCGCCTGCTGCTCCACCTGTACGGAGTCGACGACGCGGCGTCGCTCGCGCGCTCCGACGCGATCTGCAGTGCGCTGCAGCTCGCGAACTTCTGGCAGGATCTCGGCGTCGACGCGGCGCGCGGCCGCGTGTACGTGCCGGCCGCCGACCTGCGCCGACACGGCGTGACGATCGACGAGCTGCTCGCGCGCGCCGACAGCGGCCGCGTGCGCGCGCTCGTCGTCGAGCTCGCTGCCTGGGCGCGCGAGCTGATGGTCGCGGGCGCGCCGCTCATCCATGCCTTGCCCGGGCGTGCCCGCTGGGAGCTCCGCCTCGTCGTGCAAGGCGGGCTGCGGGTCCTCGAGAAGATTGACCGCCTCGGCGGCGCGACGTTGCACGCCCGGCCGACGATCGCAGCCGGAGATGCACCGCTCCTCGCCTGGCGGGCGCTGACGATGCGGGCGCGGCGAGCGCCGAACGTCGTCGAGCCGGCATGACGCCGGAGCAGTACGTCCAGGACAAGGCCGCGGCAAGCGGCTCGAGCTTCTACTACGCATTTCTCTTCCTCGCGCCGCCGCGGCGCGCCGCGATCACCGCCTTCTACGCGTTCTGCCGCGAAGTCGACGACGTCGCCGACGACGTCAGCGATCCCGGCGTCGCCGCGACCAAGCTGGCGTGGTGGCGCAGCGAGGTCGGCGCGACGTTCAGCGGGCGGCCGTCGCACCCGGCGATGAAGGCGCTGCTCCCGCACGTGCAGACGTACGGCATCGAGCCGACGCACCTGCTCGCCGTGATCGAAGGTTGCCAGATGGACCTCGATCGCACCCGCTACCTCGACTTCCCCGGGCTCGCGCGCTACTGCGACCTCGTCGCGGGCGTCGTCGGCGAGGTCGCTGCGAACATCTTCGGCCGCACGCTCGCCTCGACCGTCGACTACGCGCACCGCCTCGGCCTCGCGATGCAGCTCACGAACATCGTGCGCGACGTCGGCGACGATGGCCGCCGCGGTCGCATCTACCTGCCGGTCGCCGAGCTGCAGCAATTCGACGTCAAGGCAGCAGAGATCCTGGACCGGCGCTACAGCGACCGCTTCACCGCGCTGATGCGTTTCCAAGCCGAGCGCGCCCACCGCGTCTACGACGAGGCGTTCGCGCTGCTCGGCGAGGCCGACCGCGCGGCGCAGAAGCCCGGACTGATGATGGCCAACATCTACCGCACGCTGTTGCGGGAGATCGAGGCCGAGAACTTCGCCGTGCTGCACCAACGCATCTCGCTGACGCCGATCCGCAAGCTCTGGATCGCGATGCGGACGAACTGGCGGGGACGCTGACGGTGGTGCAGGCGAGCGCGCCGGATCGACCGGACGTGGCGGTGATCGGCGCTGGCTGGGCGGGACTCGCCGCCGCGGTCGAGGCGACGTGCCTCGGCGCGCACATCACCCTGTTCGAGATGGCAGCGGCGGCGGGCGGCCGCGCCCGCGACGTCGCCTGGCACGGCCGCGTCGTCGACAACGGCTCGCACATCTGCATCGGCGCGTACGTCGAGACGCTGCGTCTGCTCGCGGCGATCGGCGTGGACGTCGCGGCGACGTTCGACCGCCGGCCGCTGACGCTCGTCGACTGCGTCGGCAACGGCCTGCGCATGCGGCCCGGGCCGCCGTCGCGCGCCTTCGCGCTCGCGGTGCTGTCGCGGCGCGGCTGGTCGTGGCGCGAGCGCGTCGCGCTGCTGGCGATCGCCGCACGCTGGCGCCGCGCCGGCTTTCGCTGCGATCCGCGCGCAACCGTGGCGGCGTTGACGGCATCGCTGCCGGCGGCGGTGCGCGGCGAATTCATCGAGCCGCTCTGCGTTGCCGCGCTCAACACGCCGAGCGCGCAGGCGAGCGGCAGCGTCTTCCTGCGCGTTCTGCAGGCGGCGCTCGCGGACAGCGCAGGCGGCGCCGACCTGCTGTTGCCACGCGTTTCGCTCGGCAACGTGCTGCCCGCACCGGCGCTCGCGTGGCTCGAGCGCGCCGGCGCGACGGTGCGCCTCGGTCGCCGCGTCGAGCGCATCGACCGCGACCGCGACGGCTGGAGCGTCGACGGCGACCGCTTCGCGGCGG